>OCTX012167975.1_pt1 | contig 14060 bp, 13 predicted proteins | sample 1539691 | NCBI WGS metagenome assembly OCTX01 (sample SAMN02144231, study PRJEB22623) | gut metagenome | biome: sheep rumen | host: Ovis aries | place: New Zealand | reverse complement strand
GGCCTCATGACCACGGGCGGCGGCACCATGAATGCCACCAACCTTAATATCCACACGACAGGCAATTCATCTGCCGCGATAAGGTCAGACCGTGGCGGCGGAACGGTCACAGTAGACGGCGGCACATATGTCACTGACGGCACGGGTTCACCTGTCATATACTCTACGGCTGACATCACAGTAAGCAATGCGAAGATGGAATCCACCGCATCAGAAGGCGTGGTAGTCGAAGGCAAGAACTCCGTAACGCTTAATAACGTGGACTTAACAGCCGACAACAACAAGAAGAATTCTGACAAGTCCACCAATTACGAAGCCGTCATGATCTACCAGTCGATGTCAGGCGACGCCTCTGTAGGTCTTGCGACCTTCACCATGAACGGCGGCACCTTAACCAACAAGAAAGGCGACATCTTCTTCGTAAACAACACGGCAACAACGATCACCATAGAGGACGCGAAAATCGTGAACCAGGACACTTCCGGCGTCTTCTTAAGAGCCGCTGCAGCAGGCTGGGGCACCGAAGGCTCCAACGGAGGCAAGGTAAACCTCTACTTAAAGAACCAGATCCAGGACGGCGACATCGTTGTTGACAAGGTATCTGTACTTAATATGTATTTATCTGACGGCTCAACCTACGAGGGAGCTATCAACGCCGCAAACGAAGGCGAAGTCTATGTCGAGATCGCCTCCGGCTCGAAATGGATCCTCACGGGTGATTCCTATGTTACTTCTCTAACGTGCGATGCGTCTGCAATCGAGCTGAACGGGCACAAGCTCTATGTCGGCGGAGTCGAATACGTTGCAGGCACGGAGTCGGAGGGAAGTGCGATTGAGATAAAGAGTGAAGGTAATGGTATGAATGGAGCTCCGGATGGTATGCCGGGTGCGACTGGTGGGGCTCAGGGAGGTGCTCCGGGTGGAATGCCGGATGGTGCTCCGGGAGAGCCGCCGTCAGGTGAGCGTCCGTCAGGTGAGCGTCCGTCAGGGAACCCGCCGTCAGGCGAAATGCCTGGGGATCTGCCGCAGGGTGGACCTGGCAATGGGGAAGAACCGCCAGCGAAGCCGGGGGAGAGTCAGGGAAACACGTAAGTATCGATAAACCATTAGTTCCATTAAATTGGGCGCAAACAAGGAAACCGAGAGGCGGGAGTCTCTCGGTTTATTGTTTGTGAAAGTGTTTATTGTCGGGAAGACGCTAGTGAAAACAGCATACTTTATTATGGTTTTCTATGCGTTATATTTTTCTAAGTGTATAATTTGCTAACCATACGCATACTAAAAGTAGTCTGTTCTGATTTCAAGGAGCGGAATACCTCTCGATGTCCTATATATTTTTCTAAATTTGAGGGCGACATTCTTTTGATCTTATCCGAGTTAAAATGCACATATCTGGAGTCTTCTAAATCATAATCTGTAAAATCTCGAATTGTTCGTTCATTTTGTTTAGTTTTGAATCTGAACACACAATCCTTGAGATACATATGATATTCATATGTATTTGGATAGTATTGAAAAATCATATGCGATTAGTTCATTTAATTATTTGGTAAGTATACAGTTGTTTTCCAGCCAGATCTTGAAACCTCAATTTATATATGATCTAATTAATTAATTATATTTAGCGAGGAGTAGAATTATGCCTAATGATGAAATTATTTCCGATTTGGAATCTGTAAATGTAGTGCTAATGGATGAGGCAAATGAATACTTTATTCCTGAATTCCAGCGTCAATTTGTTTGGAATGACGAAAACGTAAAAGAGTTGTTACACGATTTTTCAGAGGATTCTAAACAGTTCTCTGTTGAAAATAAAACCCTTGAAGGGTATTTATTGGGAAATATTGTTCTTATAGATAACGAAACAAGTGGGAAGAAAATTGTTGTTGATGGGCAACAACGACTTACTACCCTTTCATTAATAGCCAAGGCTATATATCAAGTTGTTATGGGAAGAATAGAAAAAGAACCTCAAAAAGCATCCCAATGGTTTAAACGTCTGGGCGAAATGGATAAGTGCTATGGAATTATGGACGGAGAAAGCTGTGTTGGTTTAAGAATCCAACACGATCCAAATCTAAAGTTTGGCGATTACTACCGAAAGCTAATACTAGATGAGGAATTAACTGATAAAGATATCAAAAACATAGATGATGAAAATGTTAGCAAAGTTTATAACTATGCTTATGAGATAATTGATGAGTTCACTGATGAGCAATTATCTAATTTTATAGGGTATTTCAGGACTAAAGTTAAACTAATAGTAACCACTGCACCCAATGAAGATAAAGCATTCCAATTGTTTGAAATATTGAATGACAGAGGAAGATCTCTGGACGCCATGGATCTAATTAAAAATACTTTTCTCAAAGTGTTGGCCCGAGATAAAATTGCAGATGATAAGAAGCAATTGTTTATTAACAATTGGAATGAAATAATGAAGAATTTGGAAATAGATCACAGAAGAAGAATATCTGCGACCACATTTCTTAAGCATTTCATTATTTCAGAATATGGCGTTAATAAGAATGTTGATCAGTTATATCGGTACATCAAAGACGAACAGCCTGTGCTACAGAATAGTATTGGAATTCTTAAGTTTGTCGATAATATGAGTAAAAAATCCAAGCATTATAAAGAGATTGAAACAGGGAATTATTCTGTTTTCGGGGATGATCAAAATATGAAACTGTTATATAAGATCCTTGGTATTAAACAGTTTCACCCTTTGCTTATGGTTTTTTATGATGATACTCAAGATAATAAGTCTAAACTACTAGATGCAGTAGTCCGTTTGGGAGCGGCTGTTCTTTTTTCTTATACCCAGACAAATTATATAGAAAAAGCAATACCAGATTATATTACTGAGTATAAAAAGAATCTTGCTATTGACTTATCAGGTAATAAAGACGACTCTGAGCCAGCTGCAATTACCAAATTGATTGCAAGTATTAACGCAAATACCGGAACACTTGCCCCTCTTGTGCAAACTAACTTGTCTAAACGAGTTTTTGTACGAAATGATGGAGAATTAAATAGCAAAGCACTTATGATTCTAAAATTTGTGGAGCTATACTTTAATAATAATTCTTTGGTTATTATCCCTGAAAGAGGAAAAACATTAACTGCAGAACACATTATGTCGAAAGATCTGGATATGACGAAATATTCCAACGAGGAGTTAGGTTTTGAAAGTGACGAAGAGAGAAATAAGTATAAACACAGATTAGGCAATCTTACGCTTCTTTATAATACAGATAATTCATCATTACAGAATGCTAAATACTCTGAAAAGCTTACTTGCTACAAAAACTCAAAATTTGTATTAACAACTACTCTTGTTGAACCCAAGATTACAACTGTTAAGAATGGTAAGGATACGATCCTTTATAGGCGGATAAACTATTTTGAAAAGCAATACGCTTCAGATAATGGTCATTGGACAAAAAAACTAATAGATTTGAGAAGTGAAGATTTGTCTAAGCTGATATATGCTATTTTGGTCAAAGATTTTGATGAAGCTGATAAATCAAATCCTGACGAGTCAGCATAATAATCTTCCACTTGTAAAAGAAATAACACTGCCGTGCAAGATCTTCCTCACACGGCAGTGTCCATTTATCTCACTCTTACCCTCTTCTTCTGCGCCTTCTCCATCTCTCCAGATACTGCTTTTTTTGTGAGACCTCTGCTGAATGAGTTTTATAAGCTGATTGTTTTCGTCGGCCTCGCTATTCAGGATAAACTCATAATCCATGAGGCGCATTACCCTGTCAAACTCTTTTGGTGTGTTTGAGCAGACCAAGGTAGCGTTTATATCGACTCGGATGATGCTTCTGAACGTTGACTTCGTTATCTTGTCAACTCTGTGAATCGTACATTTTAACGCTGGTTGTACAATGGGAATTAGCTCTGCATCTAATAATCCTTTAAATATGAATCTTCAAGGAGGAGCGAAATCTTGGGTGCAAGGCCAAGGTTTGATTTTAGTCTTACTGCATTTAATGAGATGTTTATGAATGTAGAAGAGCTTGCTGAATCAAAGTTCCCAAGTATTAACGATATTCTAGTAGATATAATTGATGACTCCTCTAATTATTCGTTCAAAGTCGGTCTGGATGAAGATATGAAACTGCTGGTCGTCAATATATAAGAACGTGAACTTATAACACCACTAATCCTCAAACCAAAGCGTAACGGGGGATACGAGATGGTATCAGGTCATAGAAAGAAAACGAGTGCAAGACGCTTGTTATTACAATTATAAAAGATAACGTTCGTTATATGACTTGTGATGAGGCTACGATTTTTAACTTTTCGTACCTTTTTTGGCATTATTCTGTCCGAGAAATGCCTGTGAGAATAAAGGGATTAACAATCACTTTATCATATGATATCTACACACTGATGGAGGAACATCTTATGCCGTATTGTTCTAACTGTGGAAATCAGATGAAAGATGGAGATAGGTTTTGTATGAAATGTGGCTCCCCTGCTAATGTACAGGCGGTAACAGCCAATAATCAATCTGTAGCTTCTCCTATTGGAAGAGCAATCGTTTGTGAGATGTGCAACGGACGCGACATAATGAAAGCTGATGGTTTTTATGTTTGTCAAAACTGTGGAACCAAATATTCTGTTGAAGAAGCACGAAAACTAATGGTTCAGGTTCAAGGTACTGTTAAGGTAGATAAGACAGCAGAGTTAAATAACGCTATAACGCTTGCCAGAAGAGCTCAACATGATAAGAACTATGTTAATGCACAAAAGTATTATGAGCAAATTCTTCTGTCCAATCCAGATAATTGGGAAGCAAATTTCTTCTCTATACTATATGCTGCAATGAACAGCTCCTACCCTGTTGAGAGTGCGGCAGCTGTCAGTGGTTCATTAGAAACATCCCTTACTATGATGAAAAACAGTGTTGATCCCAAATATTACGGAGATATTCTTTCTTGGGTATTTAATGAACTGCAACCATTATCTCAAAAGCTGTATAAACAGGCGGACAAGGAATTCTACTCTGCTTGCAACGATTCCCGCTCAGGTGGACATGCTTCTTATGCTTCAATTGGAGCGCTTTGCTCAAGGTTAAAGGATGCATCAGAAATCTTTGATGCAGGTGTTAAGATACTACACTATTACGGTAACTGTGTCTGGAATCTATTTGATGAGCAATATCGTGGATATGCAGTTTCTGCCTATAAGATTTGCGTGCAGATGTACAATAACATTCATGACGCTCCTGGTCAAAAGTACATTAACGAAAAACTGTATAATCAGCTGTTGCCTATAGTAAGAAACTACAAGGGTTAATCCTTGATAAAACTGTGATTTTGAATGATCAGGCTAATCATAGGCTTTATCTGAATTAATCAACAATTATATATTTAATTCCATACTCATAGCATAATAACTATGGGTGTTCTAGAAGATTGAATTAAATGCAAAAGTGCTCAGACGATATTTTGAAGTCAGGGATTCATTAATGATGAACAGTTCAGCAGTAGACTATTATAATAAAAGCGCTAACACATATTTCACCACAACAGTTAATGCTGATGTTAAAGGGCTCTATGAGCACTTTGTTAAATATGTCCCTAATGGTGCAAAGATTCTGGACCTGGGTTGTGGCTCCGGGCGCGATACGAAGGCATTCCTGGACATGGGTTATGAAGTTGATGCTATAGACGGCTCTGAAGAATTAGCAAGGCTTGCAAGTGACTATACGGGCATTCAGGTTAAGTGCATAGATTTCAATCAATTGAATGAGCATTCCGTATATGATGCTGTATGGGCCTGTGCATCTCTTCTGCATGTTGCAAGTCATGAGCTTCCGTATATTTTGGAGCGCATCCGAGTTTCTCTTAAAGCAAAGGGTGTTGTTTACATTTCGTTTAAGCATGGTGATTTCGAAGGTATTAGAGACAGCCGATACTATACCGACATGACCAATGAGCGGTTTGCTGAAGTTTTGAATAAAACAAGTGGTTTCAGCATCATAGAAGAGTGGTATTCTGATGATGTAAGAAACGAAAACAATACTGTATGGTATAACGTGATCCTTAGAAAGGACTGAGTGTGAACAAGCCGGACCTCATATTAAAGATTGAGAAAGAGTATTACAGCAGTCTTGAGATAGACAGTTTTACCGGCATGCTCAAGGATCCTTCATTCTGCTATAAGTTTTACTGGCTTGAAGCAATAGTTAATCTGATAAACCAAAATATAACTGAGACGACAGTCGGAGAAATAATCGACGAGATGATCGCTAACGCTTGGTATTCAGTAGTCGAATATCATATTCATCTAAGCGGATTTGTAAAAGGTGATGTAGTTGACGGTCTGGAACGAGCTGTGCTTCATTTGCAACAGGTGAGTAATCTCACTTCATCTGCATCTAAAAGTGATATCAAGGAAGCAATAAGAAAGTACAACGGTGATATCCGCCAGGAAAAGACGCAATTAACATATATGGTGCCTTATAGAGCTTTGTCCGGCTTCTTCGATAAACATGAATCCAAGGTTAATTGGGAAAAGAGAACCGAACTGATCGAATATATTAAATACTTCAACAGTTCTATCGTAAAACTCCCGTATGTGTTTGGAGAAGGCACTGCTCTTAACAGATCGGTAGTATTTAACCCGGACTGGATCCAGATGATCAATGATAATACAGTCGAGATTCTTGGCTGGATCCAATATGAAAAACTAAGGTGGCTGCAGAATAATAACCCTGAAGTGCCTGGCTTGGTTTATAAGCTTAGGCCTGGAGATAATGTGCGGAAACTGGAAAAAGTTCGCAATCTGTGGAGTGGCGTTTTGGATTGTGTCGAGATCCGGGATGTTTATAACAATACCAAGATCGACACAGCCGATTTTGAGATAGATCATTTCGTCCCATGGTCTTTCGTTATGAATGACGAACTGTGGAACCTTATGCCGATGGTTTCTTCGTTAAACTCACAGAAGAGTAATAACCTCCCGGAATGGGATAAGTTTTTCAAAGGATTTGCTGATAATCAATTTAAGATGTATGAATTGGTCTGTGAGCGTGATGGTATCCGGTCCTTGTTCGAGAAATGCTATAAGGACAATCTGCATTCAATTTGGGCACAGCAGGAGCTTTACAAAGCGGGAACAAAGAAAAACGAGTTCATAGAGATCCTCTCTAAAAACATGAGACCAGTATACGATTCTGCAAAAAGGCAAGGATACAGTGTTTGGAAGATATAAGTAAGTGGAGATGAATTAGCATGAAGAATGAGATTCAGACATATTCATTTGATGAGAACGGATTAAAACTGGTCAAGCAAACTCAGAAAGGAAAGAACTGGCCAGTTGTATATCTAATTCACAATGATGATCAATTATATATTGGTGAGACAACAAGCGTTTCTACAAGAATGGGGCAGCACCTGAAGAACCCGGAAAAGCAAGGCTTGGCGGTGATGGAGATTGTTTTTGACGGGGAATATAACAAGTCGGTAGTTCTTGATTATGAACAACGTCTAATTAAATGCTGTTCTGCGGATAAGAACTTTAAGGAGATATTGAATCGAAATAAGGGCCAGCAGGCAGCACATGACTATTATAAACGGGATTATTATCGAAAACAGTTTAGTAGCCTTTGGAAAGAGCTGCAAAAGCACGGTTTAGCAAAGAACTCATTAGATGTTATCGAGAACGACAATATTTTTAAGTTTTCACCCTACAATGCGTTAACTGGTGAACAGAATGAAGTCAGCGTATCTATAATGAATGACATTATCGATACATTTGAAAACAAAACTACCGGAGTAAGCTTGGTGAATGGATGCGCAGGCACCGGAAAGACAGTGCTTGCGATAAGTATAATCAATTCTCTTGTAAACGCTATAAATGTGGATTTCAATTCTCTTCAGGACGATCATGATGATTATGATGAAGGTATTGAGGAGAATAAGCGAGCAGCGTTAAAAAGGGTCAAAGATTATATTCAGAAAGAACGTAATGGAAAACCGTTTACTATTGGATTGGTTTTCCCGATGCCTGGCATTAGAGAGACTGTCAGCAAAGTCTTTAAGGAATGTGGCAACGGCTTAGTTAAAGAAATGGTCATAGGCCCAAGTGATGTTGTGAAAAAGAACTACGATATTCTTTTTGTAGATGAATCACACAGACTTTCCAAAAGAAAGAATCTGACAGGCTTTGGTCCGTTTGATAAGACGTGCGAGAAACTTGGATTAGATCCCAATAAGACTAATCAATTAGAGTGGATCCTTAAGTCTGCTAAGCACGTTGTGCTTTTCTATGATGCTTATCAAAGTGTTAAGTCATCAGATATAACGAATAAAGAATATAATCAATCACTTGAGAAATATGGCAACAATATAAAGAAGCATGAACTGGTTACGCAAATGCGATGTGAGGGCGGCGATACATATATAAATTATGTAAAGGCGTTTATGGATTGCAGGTGTAAAAACTTTGAGCATGTTGATAACTATGATTTTCTGTTGTTCGATGACGTTAATCTGTTGGTTGAGCAAGTTCGAAAAAAAGATGATGAAATTGGTCTGAGCAAAACTGTAGCCGGATTTGCATGGAAATGGAAAACAAAGCCTGCAAAAAAGCCCAAAGATAACATGGACTATTACATTAAGCTGACGAATAAAGGCGAGTACGATATTCAGATTGATAAGTACAGGTATATATGGAACCTTTGGAATGAAGATTGGATAACCAGAAAAGACTCACATTGTACTATCGGATGTATTCACACAACTCAAGGCTATGACATGAACTATGTCGGAGTTATATTTGGGAAAGAAATAGATTACGACCCTCAGACTAATTCCATAAAGATTGATCTGAACGAATATATGGATCAGAAAGTAAAAGCAAACACTGAGCCGGAAGTGCTTAAACAGTTAATCCTGAACACTTATACCACTATACTTACCAGAGGTATAAAAGGCTGTTATGTATATGCATACAATGAAAATATGCGAAACTATCTTAAGAAGTTTATTGCCAGCGCAAACGAAGTGACTTTGGAGGCATAAATATGAATCAGAATAATGTTGATATGATATTGAAATTCAGAGATGACAGAGACTGGAAGCAGTTCCACAATCCTAAGGATTTAGCCATTTCCATTTCTCTTGAGGCAGCTGAATTGTTGGAGGTCTTTCAGTGGAGCGGCACAGACGTTGTTTGTGCTGATAAAAAGGATAAAATCGCTGAAGAATTGGCGGATGTACTCGTCTACTGTGCGTTGATGGCAGAAGAATGCGGGCTGGATATGGATGAAATAGTACAGCAGAAAATGGAAATAAATAACAAGAAATATCCGGTTGAGAAAGCAAAAGGGAAGAGTGATAAATACAATCGTATTTGAATTGTGCAAGTTTTCCAAGAGCAAACTGAAAGGATATGAAAAAATGCACCAGCACAGAGATAAGTATAAAGGAGTTCTTATATGTTATTAGCAGGATTAATTCCATTTCTTAAAGAGAACAGTCCCTTTATCAAAATACATTTTGCAAAGGGTGCAGATGATCCTGAGGAAGCGGTAAAAGCTTTCTTGTTGGGCAATTTCAAGGAATGGCAGGAAGAACAGAGTGGCAAGAATTTTGAATGCGATTATATATTATCTTTGATTCAATTAGATAAAGATGAGTGGCTCTTTGCAGGGCTATTTGAATGTCTGGGTTCAAGAAAGCTTAAGGACGGGAATTATAAGTATAGGACTAAACAAATTTCTGAAGGATCAGATTTAGTTGGAAGAGCAATAGTACAAGTTAACCGCTGGAGGAATAGCTATTGCTGGCTTGATACTTATATAGATTCAATGGATGTTGTTGAGGTAAGAAGGAACGTCTATACAAAACCATTTCCTGGATATGAGAATGTATGTATTACATGGAAGGAATTATATACAGTCATTGATACAGATGAATGGAAAATACCGCTTAAGAACATGAAAGGTGTTTACCTTATTACGGATACATCAAATGGGTTTATGTATGTTGGATCTGCTACAGGAGAAAGAAAAATATGGGGCAGGTGGAAGTCTTATATACGAACCGGACACGGCGGAAATGCTGGTCTGAAAGAGTTATCAATGAAACATATCAAAGAAAATTTCAGATATACGATTCTAGACGTATATACAGCCAAGACTAATGATGAAGATATCCGTTTGCGTGAAAAATGGTGGAAAAATGTGCTTATGACAAATAAGAACTTTTTTGGCTATAACCATAATTAATACTATGGCGGAGCACACAAGATAAAAACAAAATTTGCCTATATCGTAAACAATTATAGTTGATGGTTATAACAAATGTACAATAAACTTTCAGGTAAAGAGAAGTTCACCTTTCAGAACCAAGAAATAGGGCTGAGCATATTAGAGTATTGGCAATGGCTTTATTCAGATGTCTATGATTTGCAAGACACATTAGCTGAATATATTGTTGCTAAAGCTTTGGGAAAAGAAGGACCCGATAATACCGGAAGCTGGACATTGTACGATATAGCATATAGGGAAAAGAGAATAGAGGTTAAGGAAACCTCTTATTATCATTCCTGGCAGACAGATGAAGAACCTAAGTCTAAAGTCAGAACATTCGGAATTACCAAGGCTTATAGCGAATATCAAAATAATACCAGTAAACTTGAAAGACAAAATGATCTTTATGTATTCTGTTTAAATACAGGTGAAACCAAAAACGATTCCAACCCTCTGCAACTTGAACACTGGGAGTTTTACGTTATTCCAACTTCGGTTATTAATGAAAAGTGCGGAGAACAAAAAACTATCAGATTGTCGAGAATCAGAAAACTGACTGAAAAAGTGGATTATAACAACTTGAAAGAGAAAGTGGATGAGGTGATTGACGGAATTCTTTAGTTTTTGTACTCTCTTACGTTATCTCCGTAAAACTATAATGACAATATTACGAATACTCATACGAAGTTGATTCCGACACCAGTTAGATCATTAATTATAGACTCTAAATCTCCATTCCTGCTATTGACTTCAAGTACCATTTTTCTGACAACACCATCATCGAAGCAATCTCTGAATGTTGTCAAAAAACTGTTTTTTATGTCTGGATTCCCGAAATATGAGTTCAAATCTCCGCAGTGTGAGACCTTTCTGCCTTTTGGTGAAATGCATTTTCCCCATAAATGGACTCCGCCAATGAATTCACGGAATGTTTTTGCCTCTTCAAGAAGCGTAATGAAGTCTTCTTCAGTTTTAGCATTATGTGCCGTATATATCTGTGGAACGTCATAGGCTATTCTAAGATTAAGATTAAAATGTGAAATCTCGTCGCATAACAAACGGATATCATTGTTTTTCGATAGAATAAATTCACATCCTTTTTTGACATACCTTGAACCAAAACGGTTTTCTATAAGTATCTGTACGTTGGGAAAACGAGCAGTTATTCGTTTTTCAAATAGTGAATAGTTTTTAATAAAACTGGAAATGTTAGTGTAGTCACTAAAAGGCGGGTGTACTTCTATTACTTTTGGTGCAGAGCCATCACCAATAATATTTATCAGATAATCAGCAAATTGAGATGACCAGGTTTCATTCTTCCATAACTGAGGAATACCATTTCTTTGTGCAGCAACAATCTCAGTATAGTATTTTACCAATGAAGAATCCCATTTTCTTTTTCCGTAACTGTATTCTGTATGAATTGATTTCTCCAAGCTTCCACCTATACTATTGATGTCAAAATGGGCTGCAATTTCCTCGATGTGTAAAGGAATGTCAGCAGGATACTTTTTGTTGTGGTATTTAATCATTTCAAATGTAGTCATAGGCTTAACTGTTTATCCAATCATCATTAAATCTATCTTTGAACTCTTCGAGCACATCTTCAAATCTTGGAAGTCCCTCTGCCTTCATTTGGCTGGCAAACATCTTGCTGTTCTCACCGACGATCGATGACCAAAAGTATTGAACCATTTTATCGGCTGATAATCTGTTCATTCGTGCAATTGTTAGATTAACTCCGCTTTTTATGTTAGGTGACGCATTCTTTGATTCCAAAACAGGATCAAATACTTTCTTATGTAAGAAATCCATCAACTCATCTTCTTTGCTCATATAATACCTCCTAATGAATATAAAAAGGTCAAATCTATGAAAAGTGGTTACACCTTATATTATAATTACTAGTATATGAGATTCAATTTGCAAATGCTAATGGTGACTACATATGAAAGAACGCATCATTTTATCTCCCGCCCTCAATGGCAACGAACTCTTAAAGAACCTCGCTTTGCACGGTGTGAATAGCATTAACACTCGTGTCGTGGGCGGTGCTGAGCTTGCTCGAATTGCCATGCTGCGTTCCGGAAAGACGATTACTGAATCTTTCATAGATTCCAGAGACGAAGTAGCAATAGTTGCTGAAGTTGTTGAGGCTGTTCCGTATTTCAGGACTACATCGTATTCTGATGTGCGCAATCTGGCTTCTGCAATCAAGCGTATGAGGTGTCTGGTAGCTTCTGGTGATGAGTCTTCAGTGCTCAAGGATACACTCCTTTCAGAAGATGTATTCATTGAGAAGAACGAGGCTCTTCTCGTTGTCTACGATCGCTATATGCAGAAACTTCATGAAATGAACGGTATAGACTCGGTAATGCTGATTCGTAAGGCTATTGCCGAGTGTACCGATTTTGATGCTGAGTTCTACTCTCTTGAGGAATTCCCGTGCAATCCTTTGGAGCAGGCATTGCTATCTAAGGTTTCAGGAGAAAAGAATAAGCGCATAAGCATTAAGTCGCTTTATAAGGCGGAGGATAAGCCTCTATCAATATCAAACTTTAAGAACTGCTATGGCGCTTCAAATGAAGTTGAGACTATCATTGCTGACATCTATTCTGATAAGAAGGTGGATGAATGTACTGTTGCCGTAACTGAACCTGGCACATACAGTCAGTTGTTTTTCGATTATGCCCTCATCCACAACATTCCCATGACATTCGGGTGTGGTGTTCCAATCATAAACTCGAATCCCGCAAAGCTTTTGGCACTTTATTCTGAGTGGATTGGCGATTTCTTCAGTGCAGCTTCTCTAAAGCAGATGTTGTTCAGCAAAGCGTTTAACAGGAGCAAACTGATAGGGATGCTGCCGGAGCAGGATGAGGATTTCCCCTGGAGCAGTTTTTATCAGTATCTTGGAGATATCGGTTTTACCAATGACAGCTATCTGAATTCTAAGAAGATAGCAGCATTTGGCAATGCTGTCTTAGATGAAGGGGAATTAATCGTCGACGATGAATCCAAGGAGTTCCAAGAATACCAACAAAAGCTAAAATGCATTCCTTTACTGGAAGTAATTGCAGAAGAACTCGCACTTCCACGCGAATTATTCATTAAGGAATATGCGGTCATAAGAACTGACGATTCCAAGATATCGACCAAGATGCTCACCGCTCTTGATGTAGCTGCTTCAAGCGTTATCTACGATGAGCTTACGTATATAAGTGAATCAGGAACTGCACAAACTGATTCAGATGCCATAACGAATGTTTTGCAGACAAGCGTCATGAGCCAGCAGAGTGAACCGGGATTCCTTCATGTAACCAGCATAGACATGGCATTCAGTTCTATCAGGAAGAACCTTTATATTGCCGGCCTTTCAGCTTCAAAGTTCCCGGGTTCACCCAGGGAAGACTATCTGCTTTTAGATTCTGATCTGGATTTGTTCGGTGATCAGGCTTCGCATATGAAGTCAAAGGAAAGGATAAAGCAGAAAAGCAATAATGCGATATGTCTTGCTGAATTAGCATCTGATCTTGAAGCAAACATTGCTGTTTCCTATTCAGGAATGAACACAGCCGATCTTAAGAAGGATAATGCTTCATCGCTGATATATGAACTATTCAGCAAGACAAGTGGTACAAGTGCAACATACGAAGATCTTGAGAAGACTATAACAAAGGTCGGTTATTTTGAGCCTGCCATAGCTGCATCAAGACTGGTTGGTGAAGCCTATGTTGATGGCAACGTTATCAAGAGTACTGCAAAAAAGGATAACGCATAT
>OCTX011955136.1_pt1 | contig 14063 bp, 10 predicted proteins | sample 1539691 | NCBI WGS metagenome assembly OCTX01 (sample SAMN02144231, study PRJEB22623) | gut metagenome | biome: sheep rumen | host: Ovis aries | place: New Zealand | reverse complement strand
CAGTTCAAGCTCTACGACATCGTGGTCATCCTCAATGCCGGCAACGTGGTAGAGCCGGAGTTTCTCGCCCAGATGAACGATGCCTACGAGGCTGCCGGCACTAAAGCCATCCAGGCCCACAAGCTGTCGCAGAACCGCGACACAGCTCCGGCTCGTCTGAGTGCCATCTTCGAGGAAATCAACAATTCCATCTTCCGCCGCGGCCACATCACCCTCGGTTTTTCGTCTGCCACGTCAGGCTCCGGTCTGGCTTTCCAGTTCGACTGGTTCAAGAAAAATATTGCCGAGACTACCACCAACTGGGACGACAAGGAACTGGAAATGCTCTTGATGCGGCAGCATGTCTATGTCGATTATTTCGACGACATCCTCGTCTTCGACGAGAAGAAGCGGCTGGCCGATGACTTCAACCGCCAACAGGGCAATCGCGTCAAGTCACAGTTCATCAACATCCTGCGCAACATCCACTATCTGCCGGGAGCTATCCTGTCGCGCCATTACGACCTGATAGACAAGATTATACAATGGCTGCTCATTCCGCGCATCATCCTCATGCCGATCATCGTGCTCATGGGAGCCGTGTTGCCCTTCATCTATTTCTCGCAGGCACTCAAATGGTGGGCACTCTTCGCCTTCGTGCTACTCGTCTTCGCCATTGCTACGCCCAACTATCTCGTAGATGACAAGTGGAACCGCACCTTCTTCATGGTTCCGCTCATCTTCCTCAGTTCACTTCTGGGCCGGTTCTCTATCGGCCAGAGGCTAAAAGCTTACGTCAACCAAAAACTGTAACTAATATGCTTTGGACATTCATCCACATCATCGACATCCTGCTATGGCTGCTCCTCGCTGCCTCGGCATCCTACATCCTGTTCTTCGCCCTGGTGGCTCTGCTCTACAAGAAGCCATCCTCGAAACTCTCCGAATACCTGACCGGTCAGGTGCTTTCCCTGAATGCCGACAAGCATTTCAAGTTTCTCGTCCTCTATCCGGCCTACAAGGAAGACCGGGTGATAGTCAATTCCGTACAAAAGTTTCTCAAGCAATACTACCCTTACGAGCATTACCATGTAGCCGTCATCTCCGACCACATGCAGCCCGCCACCAACGAACAGCTGGCAAAGCTGCCCATCACGCTGCTCCAGCCCGTCTTCGAGAAGAGCAGCAAGGCGAAGGCCATGCAGTACGCCATCAACCAGCTGCAGCGAGACTTCGACTACGTAGTCATTCTCGATGCCGACAATGTGGTAGAGCCGCACTTCCTGGAGCAGCTGAACGAAGAGTGCATCAAGGGCTATAAGGCCATACAGTGCCATCGCTGCGCCAAGAACAGCGACAACGACATTGCCGTGCTCGACGGTGTCTCCGAAGAAATCAACAACACCATCTTCCGCAAGGCCCACAACCGCATCGGCCTCTCGTCGGCCCTCATCGGCAGCGGCATGTGCTTCGACTACAAGTGGTTCAGCGAAAATGTCTTCAAGCTCAGCACGGCCGGCGAAGACCGCGAACTGGAAGCCCTGCTGCTGAGACAACGTGTCTATATCCACTACGAGCCCGACATCCACGTATTCGACGAGAAAGTGTCCAACAAGGACAATTTCCAGAAGCAGCGCCTGCGCTGGATGACAGCCCAGATACAGAGCCTGCTCTCGCTGCTGCCCTATATCCCCAAAGCCATCATGACCGGCAACATCGACTATATCGACAAGACCATCCAGCAGACGCTTATCCCTCGCTCCATGCTCATCGTGCTGTCGTTCCTGCTGGCCCTGCTCGTCACCGCCATCTCTCGCGAATGGTGCCTCAAGTGGTGGCTACTGTTCCTGTTCATCTGTCTCTCGCTCTATCTGTCCACCCCCAAGCAGCTGCGCAAGCATTCTGTCTTCGGCAAGATACTCTCACTGCCCATGCTCGTCTGGCGCATGCTGCTCAACATCCTGAAGATAGACCACAAGAACACCGACTTCATACACACCAGTCACGACAAATAAGCAAAACCGACTTGCCACTCTCCTTTCATCAAGAGCGTAAGAAACTGAAAAACAGACTTTTACGGTGAATAGAGAGCTATCACAGTCTGAGAGAGTATCGTCAGACAGACACTACACACGTTGATGATACGCAGCAGTTTGCTACGGTTCTACCATTGCCGACGAACGTCGGCAATACTGCTGACGAACGTCGGCAACGTTTTATTTTCATTATAGACGAGTGGGACGCTATTTGCCGCGAATACGAACCTGACACCATGGAGATGGATCTCTATATAGACTGGCTTCGGAGGATGTTCAAAAGCGCAGATGCCGTCAGAGTGTTTGCCGGAGTCTATATGACCGGTATTCTGCCTATCAAAAAGTATAAGACACAGTCGGCTTTGAACAATTTTACGGAATATTCGATGGTAAACCCAGGACGTTTGGCAGGATTTTTCGGATTCACAAAGTCTGAAGTACAGCAGCTCTGCATGAAACACGGTATGGACTTTAGCGAATTGGAGAAATGGTATGACGGTTATCGGTTAGGAAAAGAGACCTCTATCTTCAATCCATATTCCGTGATGCAAGCCATTTACAACGAGTGGTGTTCCAGCTATTGGGCCAGTACAGCGGCCTATGACACCGTAGCTCATTATATACAGCTGAACTATGAAGGACTGAAGGACGACATCATCAAGATGATTGGCGGCGACCGTTGCAAGGAAGATACCACAGGATTCCAAAACGACATGTCTGTGATCAGGAGCAAAAACGATGTGTTCACCATCTTGATACACCTGGTGTATTTGGCCTTCGACAGGAATAGCAGGGAATGTTATATCCCCAACTTCGAAGTAGCAGGCGAGATACAGCTATCAATCAGATAAAGCGCAAACAGTATCCCGCAAAGGTGGCCCAATACACCGGCCATTCACCCAATTTATGAGTAGACTGGAATAAGACTATATAGTCAGCATTGAAAGCATAGAGTTCGCTTGACGGATCTAAGAACTGCCGCCCAACCTGATTGTATTCGGCTTCAAACAGGTTAATATCATAACCTCGGTAGATTGCTTCACCCCGCAGAGCTTCTGACAAGAACTGCGTTGCCGTATCACCCACCAATGCCACCCTAGGTGCCCCCTGAGCAACCTCATGTCCCTTACAATTCTTCCTTAATTGTTTGAAAGTTTGCATATACAAATGTTTTTTCTATGCAAAAGTACAAAAAAAACGGAAAAACAAGAATATTCCATATTTTTTTCGTACCTTTGAACTTTGTATGGATATACTTACACGTATGAAAACAAAAATACTATCTTTTATAGCAGTCATGATGGTGCTGGTGTCGTGCCATCAGAGCAACGAACACAAGACGGTGGTATGCATCCCCGTTTACGGGCAGAGTCTTGCGCTGGGCGAGGAAGCCATACGCATCACCGACTTCGACTCGCTGGCCAGCTATGCCAACGGGCGAATCGTCACTGAACGGTTAGACCACGACTTCGGCTACTTCGACAACGACAACCTGAAACAGATGGCCAAACGCATGCTGAGATATCAGAGACGCTCGTTTGAGCTGACGGTCTACAGCATGGCTGAGATGCTGGCCGACCATACGGGCAGCGACACGCTCATCTGTACCTTCCCAGGCGGACAAGGAGCCACCACCATTGCCTGCTTGGGAAAAGGATCGGAACCTTACGAAAGTTTCATCAACGATATTAAGACCGCCTATGAAACCGCTCAAGATCGCGGTTGGCGTTTTGTAATGCCTGCCCTATGCTGGATGCAGGGAGAGACGGATGTCACCGACTATCCCGGAACAGACTACAGAAAATTATTCCTTCAGCTTGTCAAGGACATCAACGAAGATGTCAGGAAAATCACCGGGCAGAAAGAAAATGTAGAAATCATACTCTACCAAACCAACCCGCTGACCAGAGCCGGGAACTTCAACGCAACGGCCTACCAATGCCCGGAAACAAATATTCCCAACTTTTTCATGGAACTGGTGCGCGACTCCGCCAACTTTCATGCCAGCGGGCCCACCTATCCCTACACATTCGTGCGCGAAGCAATCCATATTGATGGTGTCGGTCAACAGCTACACGGGCGTCTGGCTGCTCTCTCTGCTCTCGACATACTGCACCATCGGCATCAACAGCGAGGACTGCTTCCTATAGACATTGAGTGCAATGGACTGGAAGCCATTATCAACTTCAATGTTCCCTGTCCACCACTGGTGCTTGACACCATACAGGTGAACAAAGCCGACAACTACGGCTTCAGTGTCATCACACGCGACAACAGAAATATTCTTCAGCATATCAGCATCGAAGGAGAGCAAGTACGCCTGCTGTGCACTGAGCAGCCCGACAGTTGCCGCATCCGTTACGCGGTCAATGGCGAAAAGGGGAAAAGCGGTCGTCTGCATGGTCCACGTGGAAACCTGCGTGACTCGCAAGGTGACTCACCGACCATTACAATTCAAGGTAAAACTTATTCTCTCCACAATTGGTGCTGGCAATTTGACCTTCCACTAAGATACCATGAGCCAGAATTATGACAGTTCTGGCATCCTCTTTCCCATGCTGCCGTTGTTGCCGCATTGCCAAAGTTCAGAAGAACAAGTATGCCATCTGGGCCTCCCTAACCCAAATACAGGGGATCTCGTTGAACAAGGGCATTCGAGTGCTTGGGAGTTTTCTGAGTTCCCAAATAAGCCCTAACCACTCATAACCCTCGCAAACAATTAAGAAATAAAGATGCATACCTACAGAGAAAAGAAGTATATATCCATCCTAAAGATTACGGCTCACTGCCAACCTTCTATTTCTCACTACTTTTGATATACAACACTTTTCACTTTCCTGTGCCATATTGTGATTTTCTTTTATATTCAATTCTATTTTATTCTAAGATAGCCCAAATTTTCCGCGAAATAATAAAGAAAATGATGAAATATAAACTGATTCTCATAATTTCTTTGTATTTTTGCAGCAAACTTTTCGGCAGACCGAAAGCAGAGGCGTTTTATAACCCCCTCGTTGAGGTTAGTTATATAGCAAAAACCAGATGGTATGACAGAGAGATATTATCCTGTTGGAATTCAGACATTCCGGAATCTTATCAACGAAGGATATGTTTATGTTGACAAGACAGACCTGATGTGGGAAATGCAGAACAAGAGGAAATACATCTTCTTAAGCCGACCTCGCAGGTTTGGCAAGTCTCTGCTCTCATCCACTCTGCATTCTTACTTCGCAGGTGAGAAAGAACTCTTCTCCGGTTTAAGAATCATGGATTTGGAGAAAAACTGGAACCACTATCCCGTCATACACCTTGACCTCAGCGTAGCCAAAGGACAATCATCAGCAGCTGCACTCAAAGAAAGGCTCACCCTTATACTGAAGCCATATACAAAAGAATATGGTGCAGATCCCGAAGAGAAAACCCCAGGTGGAATTATTGATGGTCTTATCCAAAGAATACACCAACAAACCGGTCAGCAAGTAGTAGTAATCATCGATGAATATGATGCCCCACTCTTAGATATACTTCACAAGGATGAAGAGTTGGAAAAGATGCGTGATGTCATGCAGGAGTTCTATATCCCCCTAAAGGCCAATGAGCAGCGTATCAAATTCTGTTTCATTACCGGCATCACGAAATTCTCCCAGCTCAGTATATTTTCTACTATCAACAATCTGACCAATATCAGTATGTGGCCACAGTTTTCTGCTATTTGCGGGATTACCGAGCAGGAACTGACCACCACGCTTAGTAAAGATATTGAACAGATGGCAGAGTCGTATGGGATATCCTATGAGCAGATGCACGAAAAGCTAAAGATGCATTATGATGGTTATCACTTTGCCAGAGTCTCCGAAGACGTCTATAACCCATACAGCCTGTTCAAAGCTTTTGACAGCAAGGAAGCTGCAGACTATTGGTTTGACAGCGGCACCCCGTCGTTTCTCATCCGCGAGATGAAGCACTATCGTACCAACATCATGTCATTAGACCGAATGGAAGTACCGATGACTGCCTTTGACCAGCCAACCGAAGACATGGAAGATGCCCTTCCCATCCTCTATCAATGCGGTTACTTGACTATCAAGGACTATAATCCCGAGTTTGGCACCTACATTCTTTCCATCCCCAATCAGGAAGTTAAAATCGGATATACCAAGGGGCTGCTACCATCTTATATAGGACTAAAGGCAACAGATGTTCAGATGGGATTTGCCTCCAAGTTCTGGATGGCTTTAAGAAATACCGACATCGACCTTGCCATGCGCGAGCTGCAGGCCTATCTGGCCGGCATCCCTTATGTCGAGGGATTCAAGAAGAAACTGGCCGAGGCAGCCACTGCTGAAGGATTCTATGAATACACGCTCTACCTCATCTTCTCCATGCTGAATATATATGTCCGCACTCAGGTAAAATGCGCTCATGGTCGTACCGACATCATTGTCTTCATGCCCGACACCGTCTATATTATTGAGCTGAAAGTCAACGATTCTGCACAAAAGGCGCTCGCACAGATCAACGAGAAAGGCTATGCCGATCCCTATGTGACCGACGGTCGCCGGATTGTAAAAGTAGGTGTCAAGTTCAGCTCCGAATCGCGAACCATTGAGGAATGGACAACAGAGGGATAATAGATCTTTGTTGTTTTCACTAATAATCACTACCTTTGCACAAAATAGTTGGAATATGGAAAGATTCTTCAATACAGCAGGACCCAATAATCCATCCGACAGCTATACGCTTAATCCACTGAAGCGAATAGACTTGGATGATATTATGACGCTCATACACCAGAAGCGGTATTTTGTCCTTCACGCTCCCAGGCAAAGGGTAAAACGAATCCACACTTCACACGACAAATAGAATACATGGGCGAACGAGTACACAGAAGCGTGATGAATATCAAGGTGGGCATGTTTTTCTACGTGCTCTCCTTGTTTCTTGCCTTCTTCTCGCGCAAGATATTCCTCGACTGTCTCGGAGCAGAGTTCATTGGACTGACGGGCATGCTCATGAACATCATGAGTTTCCTCTCGGTGGCAGAATTGGGCATCGGCACCAGCATCGTTTACTTCCTGTATAAGCCACTACAAGAAGACAACCACGAGAAGATCAACGAGGTGATGTCGATGCTGGCCTATCTCTATCGCTGCATCGGACTCGTCATCCTGGGTGGAGGAGTTTTGGTCAGCACTTGTTTTCCCCAGTGGTTTGGCAACCTATCTACGGGACTTCCATTGGTCTATTTTGCTTTCTACGCCTTTCTCGCCACCTCGGTTGCTGGCTATATTTTCAACTACAAGCAGTTGCTGGTAGGTGCCAACCAGAAACAATACCTTGTCAATGCCTACTTCCAGACCATCGGCATTGTGCAGAGCCTGGCGCAGATTCTGCTGGCCTGGTACTACCGCAACCTGTGGCTATGGGTAATTGTCGGACTCATCTTTACCGTCGTTGGCATCATCATCTTTAACATGCGCATCCGCCAACTCTATCCGTGGCTGCGCGTCAGTTTCAGAGAAGGGCGCCAGCATCTGAAACAATATCCTGAAGTGCTGCAAAAGACCCGCCAAATATTCGTACAGAAAATCAAGGACTTCATACTCTACCGTAGCGACGAACTTCTGGTGGGCATCTTCGTCAGCGTAACCCAGGTAGCTTACTATGGCAACTATACTATTATTACGAGCAAGTTCAACTTTCTGGTCAACATCCTCAGCGACGGCATGAATGCCGGAGTGGGCAACTTGATAGCCGAGGGCAACGACAAGAACACGATGAAGGTGTTCTGGGAACTGACAGCCGTGCGTTTCCTTATTGTCGGCATCGTGGTTTTCGGACTGCTGTTGTTCCTACAGCCATTCATTGTTTGCTGGTTTGGAGCGCAATATCGATTGAGCGACATCATCGTTTATTTGTTAGTATTCAACATCTTTATCTTTCTGTCGAGAGGTGTTGTAGAAATGTTCATCTCTGCCCACGGCTTGTTCTCCGACGTATGGGCAGCATGGACGGAACTGGTGCTCAACCTTACCATTACCCTATGCTTAGCACCTTTTTATGGCATCGTAGGCATACTCCTTGGAAAGATTCTCAGCGTATTCTTCATAGCCATGTTTTGGAAGCCTTACTTCCTTTTTTCCAAGGGGCTCCATAAAAGTGTATGGATATATTGGCGCGGCATGTTCCCCTACTACACCATCTTCCTGCTCTTCACGATTCTTGCCCTGCTGTTGCGCCATGTAGTCATTGAGCCGGAGGCCACCACCATGCCCCGCCTTGCCGGCTATGCCATCATCACCTACACGCCCTTGATACTGCTCTACTTCCTAACGCTATCCATTGCCACTCGCGGCATGAAATATTTCATAGCACGCAAGCCTTCCATCTATAACAAAATGAAATTCCTCAGAAAAGAGAAAGTAGAAGAAACACTTGGTAATAACAGAAATAATTGCTAATTTTGCGCAATAATAAAATATAATACAATGAAACAGGACTTCACTTCTTCTTTGCAGAGTGGTTACTGGCAACTGTCCATCAGTTAAACTCTATTATAATGCAATTACCATACTGTAACTACTCATGCGCCAAGGGGCGCTGAATAGTTACTTGCGCATCAACACCTGTTAAATAAACACAAATATATCTTCACTTTACATTTTATTATAAATATAATTATTATATTTGCAATAAAATTAAATGCAGTATGGAAAATGTTGTCATCAACAACCCCTTTGTGGTAGGCAGATATCTGTCCGACCAGTACTTTTGCGACAGAGCAGAAGAGACGTTTTTTCTGCGCAAGCAGATAGATAACGGCCGCGATGTCGTTATGATTTCTCCTCGACGCATGGGGAAATCGGGACTTATACAACATTTCTTTAACCAACCGGATATCCAAGAACGCTATTACACATTCTTTGTTGACATCTATGCAACCACCTCACTGGCCGAGTTTGTTTATACGCTCGGTAAGGAGATTTATGAGCAGCTGAAGCCTCAAACGACCGCATGGAAAGAAAAGTTTTTCCAGATTATCAGCTCCTTTCGCGTCGGCTTCAAGCTGGATGCGATGACGGGTGCCCCCTCGTTCGACATAGGACTGGGCGACATCCAGATGCCCCAAACTACGCTTGATGAGATCTTTGCATATATCAACGAAGCAGACAAGCCATGCATCGTTGCTTTCGACGAGTTCCAGCAGATAGGTGAATATGCAGAGAAAAACGTAGAGGCACTTTTACGGACTAAGATTCAGAAATGCACCCGTGCCCAATTCATCTATGCTGGCAGCAAGCGTCACATGATGAGCAATATGTTCAACTCACCCTCCAAACCCTTCTACCAGAGTGCTATCAGTATGGGATTAGAGCCCATTCCGCTTCCTGCATACACGGATTTTGCCAAGTCATTATTCGCAGAAAGGAACAGACAGATCTCGAGCGAAACAATCGAAGCAGTCTGGAAGCTATACGATGGCTACACATGGTTTGTCCAGATGATTATGAACGAGCTTTTTACGCTTACCAATCCTGGTGACACCTGTACGCCTGAAAAGATTGCAACAGCCCGAAGGAATGTCATTATGACACAAGAGCAAAGCTATAAAGACCTGCTGTCAAACCTTCCTCCAAGACAGAAGATTGTTCTCCAAGCCATTGCAAAAGAGGGTATTGCCCACAACATCACCTCTGCCAAGTTCATCAAGAAATACAATCTCAGCTCTGCCAGCTCTGTTCAGGCTGCTGTCAAGCTGTTAACCAAGAATGACTTCCTCACCCAGACAGACAATGGCTATCGGGTCTATGACTTCTTCTTTGCAGAGTGGTTGACAATAGTCTATTAGTTAAACTTTATTATAAAACAATTACCATACTATGATAATTGAAATATAATAATTATTTTTGCAGAAAAAGGAACCATGCGAGTAATCTGTGATGCCCCCGGACAGACATGCAACCGCCTTTGGACATACGTTGCCTCAGTGGCTCAGTGTATTGCTGAGCACAAACGAATGGTGATTATCTTCTTCGACTGGACTATTGAAGATTTCCCCAACCTGCTGCATTGCCCGTTCATATACTTCCCTCTGTGGCACAAGTGGTATCTGGAGCGTGGCAACGGCTGGAACAATTACAAGGGGTTGACCTGGAAGGTGACACACAACAAGGCATGGGATAAGGTCTTCCATTTCTTGGGATTCAAGAAGGGCTGGTACACCATGAGTGACACACGCTATCTGGCACAGACCAAGCGTGAACTGCAGCACATTTTCCGGCCCCGGGAGGAAATCATGGAGAGGGCGAACAATATGATAGCGGACATCAGGAGAGAAGCCGACATGATTGTGGGAGTACACATTCGCCATGGCGATTATAAGACGTTCTTCAATGGACGCTATTATTACACCTTGGAGGAGTTCCACCAGTTCATGCTCCGCATCCAAGCTCTTTACAACGACCGCCGTGTAGCCTTCTTCATCAGCAGCAACGAGTCGTTTGACGTCAGCATCTTCAAGGGCTGCCGCTGTTACCGTTTTGGCAAGGAACCTTCTGGCGATATCCTCGACTTATACACGCTGTCGCTTTGCGACCGCATACTCGGCCCGTGGAGCACCTACAGCCGCTGGGCTTCGTTCATCGGTGAGGTGCCGCTCTGCTTCATCGAGAGCAAGGAACAGCAGTTCACTGACGACAGTTCCTCCGTGGTCACCGACTTCTACCACTTCGCTAACGGCAAGAGCACCGAGGACTTCTGGGCACCCGTCACATCTAAAACCGACAAATGATGAAGATAGCCATACTGACATCGGGCATACTGCCGGTTCCTGCCGTACAGGGCGGAGCCGTGGAGAATCTGGTAGATTTCTACTTAGAGTATAATGACCTGCACCATCTGCACGACATCACCGTCTATAGCATCTGGCATCCGGATGTGGAGCATCATCCTGCGTGCAAGTCCAAGGTCAACCACTATCATTATATTAAGGTGAACAGTCTTTTGGGAAAATTGAAGAAATATTTCTTCAAAAAGGCTCATCATGAAGGATACTATCATTACACTATCGAGTATTTCCTGCACGAGGCCATTCGCCACATCAGGCAGCAGGACTACGACATCATCATATTGGAGAACCGCCCGGGCTACGCCCTGAAGCTGAAGGAGGCTACCAACGCCCGACTGGTCTATCACCTGCACAACGAGAAGCTGACCTCGGCCGTGCCTCAGTGCCACGCCATTTATGAAGCAGCCGACGGGATTATTACTGTCTCCGACTACATCACAAGCCGTATGCGAACCATTAACGCGCACGACCTGAAAAGCAAAACAGTACTAAACGGTATCGACACAGAGCATTTTTATAACGCAAAAGTTAAGAACAGACGCGATCTTCATATCAAAGAAAACGAATTTGTCATTGTCTATAGTGGGCGGCTGACTGCAGACAAAGGCATTTTGCCACTCATACAGGCAATCAGGCACCTTAACAATCCAGCCATCCGGCTTCTAGTCATCGGTGCAAGTTTCTATGGCGCAGATCAGCAGGCCAGTCCTTTTATAAATGAGCTGTATAAAGAAGTGGAGCCAATAGAAAAACAAGTCACATTCACAGGATTCGTTGATTACAAACTGATTCCGTCTTATCTGAAGATGGGGGATATCGCCGTCCTACCCTCGATGTGGGACGAGCCTTTCGGGCTGACCGTCGTAGAGGCTATGGCCTCAGGTCTTCCGCTGATCACTACACGGAGTGGAGCAATACCCGAGGCTTGCGAAGGCGTTGCTACCATCGTTGATCGGGAAGACATTGTCAACAACCTCGCCCAGGCCATCCTCGACCTCTACCATCACCCAGAGAAACGACATGCCATGAGTCTGGCTGGACTTGAACGTTCTAAACATTTCGGCAAAGAGCGCTATGCCCAGGAGTTCTTTGAGGCATTAACCCATATAGAAAGGACAAGCGTATGAAGATCTGTTTTCTGGTAGATTCCATCTTTTCTATTGGGGGTGTACAGCGCGTCACTGCCGTCATTGCCAAAGCACTTGCCAAACAGCATGATGTGACGATTGTGACCTTTGACAGCCAAGACAGCCTCGACACGTCACTCTACGGTTTGGAAGAAGCAGACATCCGCTACCGTTTCTTCCACTATCCTCCAGTAGGCTATTGGAAAAACCTGATGTGCAAAGCCTATAGCATGCTGTACCGAAAGGTGATTCCCCAGACCAGACTGACTTCCGACATCTATGCTCACAGTTCCTTTCCCTCTGAGCTACGGCTGGCCTTGGCGAAGGAGCTGCAGAACGGGCAATACGACGCCATCATCGGTGTACATGCCCCGCTCGCCGTACGACTGGCCGCCTGTAAGAAGCTGTTAGGGCGCAGCAGGCTCATCGGGTGGATACACAACTCCTACGAAGCACTCTATGGCAAGGACTCCCTGTATATTGGCGAAGAGCTGCGCAAGCACTACGAGTGGCAGTTGGCGAAGCTGGACCAGACGGTGGTGCTCTGCCAATACGATGCACAGCAATACCACTTCCCCACCCGCGTCATCTACAATCCGCTGACACTCAAGCCCGGACAGCCCTCAACCGGACAGTCGAAAAGATTCCTTGCCGTCGGTCGCTTCTCGCATCTGCACAAAGGCTTCGACCTGCTCATCGACGCCTTCCACCTCTTTGCCCAACACAACAGCGAATGGACGCTCGACATCGTGGGCGAAGGCCCTGAAGAGCAACTGTATCGCGAGAAAATAGCCGCTTACAAACTGGAAAGCCGCATACACCTGCATCCGTTCACCAACGACATACAGAGCTACTACTCCCAGGCGCAAGTCTATGTGCTCAGTTCCCGGTGGGAAGGCTTCGGACTGGTACTCGTTGAGGCCATGGCCCACGGTCTGCCCGTCATATCCAGCGACCTGCCTACGAGCAAGGAACTGATGGGGGCGTTTGGCCTGTACTTCAACAACGGCGATGCCGCATCACTGGCTCAACGCCTTCAGGAAGCCACCACCCTCGACTGGCCCGCCCGTTCGGCAGAGGCACTCGCTTTAGCCCGCCGCTTCGACCTCCGGCAGATTGTCTCGCAGTGGGAGTCAGTCCTAAAAACATGAGTTATCGTTAAAAAACAATTATGGACAAGAATACTTTTGGAAAGATGATGAAGAGACTATTGGCCTTTCTGGATGCTTCGCCAGTGAACTTCCTGGCTGCAAGGAATATCGCCACCGAACTGGAGCAGGCTGGCTATCGTCGCCTCGACCCTCAGATGCCCATCGGAGAGGTGCGGGCAGGTGACAAACTCTACGTGACGAAGAACGACTCGTCGGTCTATGCCTTCCACATTGGGCGCCAGCCATTGGCCGATGCCGGGTTCCGCATGATCTGCGCCCACTGCGACTCGCCCACGTTCCGCATCAAGCCCAATGCCGAGATGCTGTGCGAGGGTGGCATCGTGAAACTGAACACAGAGGTGTATGGAGGCCCGATTATGTCGACATGGTTCGACCGTCCGCTGACGATAGCAGGACGTGTGATAGTGCGTGGCGAGGATGCGCTCCATCCCAAAACGCTGCTGCTGCACGTCAAGCGCCCACTCTTGCAAATCAGCAACCTCGCCATCCATTTCAACCGGCAAGTGAACGACGGTGTGAAACTCAGCAAGCAGAAGGACATGCTGCCTATACTTGGCATCGTCACCGACGAATTGGAACGGGGAAATCTGCTGATGAATGTCATCTGCGGCGAACTGGGTATCAAGCAGGAGTATATTCTCGACTTCGACCTCTACTTGGCTGATGCCACACCAGCCTGCACGTTTGGCGTACATGACGAGCTGATCTCTTCCGGCCGCCTCGACGACCTCTCGATGTGCTTCGCAGGACTGGAGGCGATGACAGCCACCGGCACTACCGATGCCACCAAGGTGCTGGCCATCTTCGACAACGAAGAGACAGGCTCGCAGACCAAGCAGGGGGCTGGCAGTCCGTTCCTGTCGATGATGCTGAAGCGCATTGCGCTGGCACAAAGTGGCAG
>OCTX012248908.1_pt1 | contig 14064 bp, 10 predicted proteins | sample 1539691 | NCBI WGS metagenome assembly OCTX01 (sample SAMN02144231, study PRJEB22623) | gut metagenome | biome: sheep rumen | host: Ovis aries | place: New Zealand | reverse complement strand
TTCTGTTTTTTGTCCGGGCGATCTGACCGAGTACTTATATGACGCCATCCTTCTGATCAGATACTACCTTTCCGGCCTTTGCTTCTGCGCATTTGCCCTGACATGGAAGAAAATTGGCGATAAGGAGCCAGGGAGGCTGACGGATCCCGTTTCCACTGCAGGCATCTTAGCCGGGGCGATGGTCTATGTTTTCTGCGGATACATGCTCATGCGGGTGATGAATCATCCTACCTATGCCGCTCCGTTTATCATTCTTCCCCTGATGCTGCTCGCGGCTGAAAAGGTGATGGAGTCGGCTTCCTGTAAGGAAGGGAACCGGACGAGGCAAAAAGACATGAAAGGAAGCATGACAGGGGCTGTCCTGTTTCCGATCGTGATTTTTCTGGGATTTGTCAGTAACTATTATTTTATGTATATCAGTTCCATCGGACTTCTGGTATACATGCTGGTCCGTTTTCCGGATTATTACAGGCATACTGTCCGGCACAATGACAGCCGGGGAAAAGTGTTTTTGTCCTTGCTGATCAGGATGATTGGCCTCTATCTGGTCGGTACAGGTATGTCGATGGCAGTTTTTCTGCCTACGATGATACGGTACGCGAATTCAGCCAGAACAACGCAGACCGCGATCAGGCAGAATCTCCTGGTTTATTCGGATCCAAGACGGTACTTTGCATGGATGGTTAACCTGATCACCCCATTTGCCAGCTCAGGGAATGGGACTAATCTGAATTACGCAGTTATTGTCCTGCCTGCTCTTTTCTCGCTTTTCTGTTTCCGCCGAAGGAAATACCGTACACTGAAATGTTTCCTGGGCATAGAACTGGCCTGCCTGCTGATTCCTGCCGCAGGCTATGTCATGGCAGGCTTCCAGAATGAAAACAACCGCTGGATCTATTTGATTTCGCTGGCGCTCGGAATGACAGTGGCCTTTATGGCGGATTCCTTTTTTCATTTGAGCGTGACCAATGCCAGGATTCTTGCATCAGGCGCTGCAGCGTTTACGGCACTTTCCGCTGCGGCGGCAGTCTTTACGAAGCGGGGGATCTTTGCCTTTGCAGCTGTGCTGGAGATGCTCACATGTACGGTGATCCTGATCACGGCAGGCCGCAGAAGCTGTTCACGGAAGGCAGTCCGGATGATTGTCCTTGCTGTCACCAGTACCTCCGTAGTGTTGAATGCATGGATCACCTGGCTGCCCGGTTTCGGCAACATGGCTGCGCGCTGCACAAATGCCGGGAAAGCATTTCGGCGGTTTGAAAAAGGACCCGGAAAAACCGTGGGGAAGCTGGATGAGGATGGTTTTTACAGGATTGATGTTTCTGCTTTGAAAGCAGGAACGGAGAATTCCGGGATTTATTCCGGGTATCATGGAATTTCCATCTACAACAGTATCCTGAATGCAGGCATGATGGAGTCCATGGTTCAGACAGACAATGTCGGGCTGGATTCTCTCACCCATCTTCAGGACCTGGATGGACGTTTTCCGACGGAGAGCCTGGCAGGGGTGAAGTATTACCTGACGAAGAGGGAAGGCGACCGCCCTTATGGTTTTTCTGAAGAACCTGTCCTGAAGAGCAAGCGCTACTATGTCTATCAAAATGAGATGGCGCTTCCATTTGCTTACAGCTATGACTCCGTCATCTGGGTACAGGATCAGGCGCAGATGGATTCAGCTTCGAAGGAGCTGATCAAGGTACATGCAGCCGTGATCGATCCTGCTGATGTCCCCGGGGCGGAACATATGAACCGCATCACTTCGCTTCCGGAGGACCTGCTTATAAAAGAGCTGGATCTTCCCGCTTCCGCGCAGGGAATGGAACGAACAGAAGACGGGTATACGACAGGTGAAAAGAAGGGCGTTTTGACGCTGCCCTGCGAGACGATCCCTGGATACCATTGCCTTCTGCTGTTAAAAGGGCTCGGGGCACAGGAAGAGTCAAGAAAGATCAAGATCACATCGGGGTCACTGAGAAAGGTCTTTGTCCTGAGGGGGGCTCAGGATACCTATACTCTTGGAAGGGAAGACTACATCGTTGACCTGATGGACGGCCTGGGAGCCGGCAGTGCGGGAGAGGAAAATGAAATATCTGTAACCTTCCGCAAGAATGGACATTATCACCTTGATTCCGCCTCTATTGTGTATATTCCTGTGGAAGGCATGAGTCAGGAGATTGAGAAGCTGTCCCAGGATGCGATGGCGGATCCGGAGATATCCCCAAACCGGGTATCCGGGACGATCCATATGAGCCGGGAAAAGGTGGTTACATTCCAGGTGCTTTTCCAGAAAGGCTGGAATCTCTACGTGGACGGAGAGAAGGTTCCGTTGTTTTGCTCGAACAACTGCTACCTGGGAGCATTGATTCCGGAAGGATCGCATGATATCCTTTTGAAATACACGACGCCTGGACTTGGCACAGGCATGGCAATCAGCCTGATCTCCTTTTTGGCGTGGATCCTGATCATTGCTGTTTCATTCCGTACGCTGAAAAAGCCCCGGCACCAGGCATGAGGCATTACCCACAGGACGTTCCGCCGGCAGGGGTTTGGCTTTGCGTATTCATCGTTGACTGGAGGATGAATGGATAATCAAAGACTGACACGTAAATATTTCCTGATCTATACGATTCTCTTTCTGCTGGTCAGTGCATGCGTTTTTTTCCCGTTTGCGTACGGAGGGAAGTGTCTGGTCGGAAATGGAGATGGACAGTCCCAGTATATCCTGCAGCTGGATTATATGGGCCGTTGGCTGAGAGAAGCCGTCAGCGGTTTTTTGCATGGGGATTTCACCCCGCGGCGGTTTGATTTTACCATCGGCATGGGGGATGACATCAATGCAGTTGTGCGTTTTCATCCGTTGGATTTTCTGTCTGTATTTGTGCCGGAATCAGGAGTGGAATTTCTTTATCAGTTTCTGATCTTCCTCCGGCTGTATCTGGCAGGGCTTGCGTTTTCTGTATATGTATTTGCATGGAAAAGAATCAACGGCACTTGTAAAAAGAATAACGGTCCGGATCCATATGGCGCATGGGCGGTGCTGACCGGGAGCATGGTATATCTTTTTACCGGATATACCTTCAGCCTTGGGATCGTACACCCGACCTACCTGTCTCCGCTCATCACGCTTCCGCTGCTTTTGCTTGGCGCGGAGTATATGATAGGATCTTCCTGGCATCAGGCGGAGACGATCCGGACAACGCTCAGTTCCGAAGGAACGTGCCGGAGAGAAAGGCATGGATTCGTCCTGTTTTCTGTGATGACGGCGGTCAGCTTCATCAGCAACTATTATTTTATGTATATCGCTTCGGTCGCGGCGGTGTTGTACGTATTCGTACGTTTTTTCCAGATTTATCAAAAGAATCGTGTCAGAAGCTTTCTGGTATTGTTGTTGCGTTTTATTGCAGCGTACGGGATCGGATTCCTGATTTCCTGTATCACATTGCTCCCGACGCTGAAGCGCTATATGGGCAGCTATCGTTCTGAGCGTCTGACTGCTGTCAATAATCTTCTGGTGTATGCGGATAAGAGACGCTATGGCGCATGGCTGGTCAATCTGATCAGCCCGCTTCGGGCATCCGGAAATGGAACCCATCTGAACTATGCGGTTCTCGTATTTCCTGCAATCATTCTTCTTTTTGCGGTCAGGAAGGAGATGGAGGGCAGGGCAAGGCATCAGGAACGCATCCTTTTACGTGTTTTTCTGATCATTGCCCTTGGGTTTCTTCTGATCCCTGCAGGCGGGTTTTTGATGGCCGCCATGAACAATGAGAACAATCGCTGGGTCTTTCTGATTGCGTTGCTGCTGGGGTGTGTGGTATCATTTTCTTTTCCTGATTTCTGTGCGCTGGACAGACATCAGAAAAGGGTGCTTTTGCTTGGATGTGCTGTTTACGATGTAGCAGTGGCAGTTTCCATGTTTTTTACTGGTTTTGACCTGTATCCCATTGCCGGCGCGCTGCAGCTCACGGTGTTCACAGCGTTGATTCTGCTGACTGGCCGGCATTGGAGCCGTAAAAAGACAGAAGGTGTCCTGCTGAGTGTGTGCCTGGTTTCCTGTATCGTGAATGGTGTGATGACATTTGCAAAACCCTTTGGGAATCTGCCTCGGTATTACAGGGATGCAGGAGACACGCTTTCCTGGTATCGGAACAGTGTTTATGCCAACTATCTGAAGATTCCGGAAACAGGGCAAAAAGGCTTTTACCGGGTAGATGGTGTATTTTCAGGAAACTCGGAGGACAATGCCGCCCTGCTTCTGGGATACCAGGGCATCCAGATGTACAACAGCGTGATGAACGCATCGGAGATAGACACCTTAAAAAAGACGGGGAATACAGGGCTGACGACCATGCTTCATATCAGGCACATGGATGGGAGAACGGTGTCAGAGGAGCTGGCAGGGGTGCGCTATTTTATGACAGATCCTGCCAGCAAGGCAGCGGTTCCGTATGGATATGGCCCGGAACCGGTGTATGCGGATGGTGAAGTGGCTATCTATGAAAATGAGCACCCTCTTTCTTTCTCGTATGGCATGAGCCGTGTCATGAAGATGAGCGAATATGAGAAGCTGACAGAAGCGGAAAGAGAGTTTGTATGCCTGGATGCGGCTGTCCTGGAAGATGATGCGGCATCCTCTTTTGATGGGGAGGCTTTGACTGCTGATGAATACCAAAAAGCCGGGATCGGCCTTGTGCCTGTTTCAGAGGCAAGGGGAAAGTCCGGAATGAAGGTACGTGAGAAAGCGGATGGAAGCATCGTATTGAAAGCCGCCAAAAAACGTTCAGGCTATGTGTTCCGCGCAAACATGCGGGAGGGCTATGCCAGTTATCTGCTATTGGAAGGAGTGTCGCCTTCTGTTGCGGCAAAGCTGCGTGTTCGTTCGGAAGATGTGCAGGACACTGTGTCATTGCTGACAGAAAATGAAACCTATACAATGCTGCGCTCCAATTATCTGGTGAACCTGGGAACAGCAGACGCAGATACAGAAAAAGAGATTACACTGTCTTTTTCGAAAAAAGGAAAATATCAGATTGGAAAGCTTGGAATCGTTCAGATCCCTCTGGAAGGATACGAGGAGAAGGTCAGTGCGATGTGTTCCGGCGCGATGAAGCAGGAACAGATTCTGGAGGATGCTGTCACTGGTGTTTCAGAGTGTCCCAAGGACAGTGTGCTGGTGTTCTCCATCCCTTACAGTGAAGGCTGGAGCGCGGAAGTGGATGGGAAGAACGTGCCGCTTTTCAGGACAAATGGCTGCTGGAGCGGATTGGTGATGCAAAAAGGCACCCATTCGGTCCGCCTGGTATATCGGACACCGATGCAAATGGAAGGGAATATCTGCTTTCTCGCAGGTATGCTTCTTTTGATCTCTGGAATGATCTGGCAGCGGAAAAAGCAGAAGGCAGCCTGAAGCTTATGTGGGGGAATAAGGTGGAATTGCATGCCTTTGGTTAAGGAAGAGAGGCAGAGTATGATGGAACCGATCCTGACTGTTACACCCGTGCAGGAGTTTCCGCTGGCAAATGAAGGCGGAAACCGGATCTGGATCAAAAGAGATGACCTCCTGCCATTTTCTTTTGGCGGAAATAAGGTACGTATCGCATGGTCGTTCCTGGAGGATTGCCTTGCCAGGAATTGCGATGCCATGATTATGTATGGTGACCGCAGATCGAACCTGTGCAGGGTATTGTCCTCTATGTGCGCAGCAGCTCATATCGAGACCATCATGATCGAGACGAGCGAGCATGAGGAAAGCAGCCGCATGCCCTTTAATGAGAAGATGATCCGGCTATATGGGACCCGTATCCTGCAGTGCAGAAAAGACAGGATCGCCGACACGGTTGACAGGGCCTTTGAAATGCTCCGTGAGGAGGGGAAGCGTCCGTATTATATTTATGGAAACCGTTTTGGGACAGGAAACGAAGGGACTGCTGTTGATGCCTATGTGAAAGCGTGTCCCGAGATCCTTCAGTGGGAGTCGGATACGGGGAACAGACTGGCTTATCTCTTTACAGCGTGCGGTACCGGAAGCACACTTGCAGGGCTTACGGCAGGGATGCTGGAAGCAAGAAGCAAAGTGTCCGTCATCGGCATCTCCATTTCATCCAGATCCAGTGAGCGGGCAGAAAGCTGTCTGAACAAAGCGGCCAGGGCCTGGTATGAAAAGGAAGGAAGAAAGGTCCCGCAGAAGCTGGAAGAGGCATTGCATGTTGAGACAAAGTATAACTGCGGCGGGTATGGGATCGTTGATCAAAGGGTGACGGATCTGATTGACCGTGTATTCCTGGAGACATCCATTTCCCTGGATCCAACTTATACAGGGAAAGCTTTGCAGGGCATGCTTGACTATCTTAAGGAGCATGAGATCAGGGATCAGAATATCCTGTTCCTTCATACAGGAGGGCTTCCGCTATATTTTGATTATCTTGCAGAAAAGGCTTTGCCCGGAGACACTAAGGAGGCAGAATGATGCTGGTTTCAGTTGTAATACCTTGCTATAACTCAGAAAAGTCGATCCGGGAAGTAGTGGAGCTGACGCTGAAGGAGTTTGATGCCATTGATGGATATGAAGTGGAGTTCGTTCTGGTAAATGACAATTCCAGGGATCGTACATATCAGCAGATCACCGCACTGGCGAAGGACTATGAACAGGTACATGGGATCAGCCTGATGCGCAATTTTGGACAGCACAACGCGCTGATGTGCGGGCTGAATTATACACACGGAGAACTGATCCTCGGGATGGATGACGACCTTCAGACGCATCCCTCCCAGATCAGGAAGCTTCTGGAGAAGCAGAGGGAAGGATTTGACATCGTTTATGGCGTTTATGAGAAAAGCACCAATACAGCGGGGAAAAATCTCACAAGCTGGCTGAATAAAGTATCCTCCCGGGCTTTGCTGGGAAGACCGAAGGATATTCAGTCGAGCAATTTCTGGCTGATCACAGAGAAGGTCCGCAATGAGGTGATCAAATACCGGAATTATAATCCCTATGTAGACGGCCTGTTTTTCCGGACATCACACAACATCGGGAATGTGACCATCCAGCATCACAAGAGGGAATACGGATCGAGCAATTATACATTCCGTAAGCTGCTGAAGCTTTGGATGGCTTACTGGAATTATTCAGTGCTTCCGCTCAGGACAGCTTCTGTGCTGGGGGCTGTGACTGCATTCATCGGATTTGTCGCCGCAATCCTGACCGTTGTTCACAAGCTGATGGATCCGACCACGACAGTGGGGTGGTCATCTACCTTAAGCGTCATGCTGATTTTCTTTGGATTTACCCTGCTGGTGCTGGGGATCATCGGGGAGTATATAGGGGAGATTGTGCTGTCGATCAATCAGACGCCTCAGTATGTGATCCGGGAGATGGTGAATATGAAGGACGAGGACAGGAAGGTATGAAAAAGATGATGATCCTTGGAGCGGGAATATACCAGCTTCCACTGATCAATGCAGCCAGGCGGCTGGGCTTTGAGACCATAGCCGTCAGTATTCCCGGAAATTATCCTGGTTTTCAGGCCGCTGACCGGGTGCTTTTGTTTGACACAAGAGACAAGGAACAGGTTCTTAAGGCCGCGGCCGAAGAGAAGGTTGCCGGAATCTGCACGACCGGGACAGATGTAGCTGTTTCATCGATCGGCTATGCCTGTGGCCGGCTGGGACTGCCGGGCATACCGGTGCGCTCTGCCGAGGTGCTTTGCAATAAGGCGCTCATGAAGGAAGCCTTCCTGAAGCATGGGGTACGGTGTGCGTTTGGACGAAGGGCTTATCATGTCTCTCAGGCTATTGAGATTGCCCGTGAGATCGGGTATCCGGTTGTTGTGAAGCGGGTAGACAGCTCAGGCAGCAGGGGAATCACGGCGGTTTTTGAGGAAGATGGCATGCAGGAGGCATTCCGGCTTGCGGCGGAGAGAACAAATCAGGATTACGTGCTTGTAGAGAAGATGCTGAAAGGGATAGAGATAGGAGTAGACGGCTTTATCCGTGACCATAAGATCGTATTCTTTGCACCTCATGCCAAGTTCATCTACCATGGAGAGCATTCCACTGTGCCGGTGGGACATACGTTTCCCTGTCCCCTGAGTGAGAGCGCCCTTGCAGACCTGAGGGAACAGCTGCAGCTTGCGGCGGATGCGACAGGCGCTGATGCCTGCTGCTTTAATGCGGATGTCTTCATGGATGGAGATCAGGCATGGCTGATTGAGCTTGGGGGAAGATGCGGTGCAACCTGTATCCCGGAACTGATCCAGGCGCATTATGGGTTTGACTATTATGAAGCAATGCTGCTTGAGGCATCAGGCGGGAAAGCTGCGTTTCCTTCGCGCGAAGGCACAGTGCCATGTATGGCGAAGCTGATTACCAGCCCGACAGAGGGAGTGATCACAGGAATTGATATGGAACGCCTGGAACAGATCAGAAGAAGCGGCATTCAGGTGGTCATTGACTATCCGGTTGCGTCTCATGTGTTTGCGATGTCGGATGGAACAGACAGATTAGGACATGTCCTTGCGAAAACTGACCGCGAAGGTGTTTTGGATGAAGCGGTTTCCAGGGTGCAAAGCTGCATTGAGATAAATGGAAAGAGTCTGGAGGAATTATGGAGAAGCTGAAACGATTCATTCCTCTTCATCTGACGATCCTGCTGTTCTCCCTGACCAGCGTTTTTTCAAAAGCTGCAAGCGTATTTTATAACAAAGAGGGAATCCGTTCCCCTTATCTGTGGCTTTTTTTGTTTCTGATGCTGCTCAACTGCGCGGTCTACGCTGTTTTCTGGCAGAAAGTGATTCAGGGAATCGACCTGAATGTGGCATATGCGAACCGGACCGTTTACCTGGTATGGGTACAGATCTGGGCCGTAATCATTTTTAAGGAAAATCTGTGCGCTTCCAATATTGTGGGGATCCTGATCGTAATCGCAGGTGTTTTGGTGGTGGTGTTCCATGAATAAATATCTCATCCTGATGTTTGTACTTACTTTTTTTTCGGCAGTTTCACAGCTGCTTCTGAAGCTCAGCGCAAACGAACCCCATGAGGGCAGGCTTGGGGCGTATCTGAATAAGAAAGTGATTACGGCGTATTTCATTTTTGGCGTAGTGCTGCTGCTCAATACCTACGCTTACACAAAGGTGAACCTGAAGTACGGACCGGTGATCGATACCTTTACGTATGTTTTCGTCCTGCTCCTCTCTGTGCTGGTGCTCAAGGAGAAGCTCACCGGCTGGAAGCTGCTTGGCAATATCATGATCATCTGCGGTGTGCTCCTGTTCTCCCTGGAGCCCTTCTGAAGAGAATAAGTCATCTCCTGTCGGGTGTGACCTGCAGGTTTTGATGGTGCATGGGTGTAAAGATGGAATTATTGTGAGCAATGTGGTAAGATGCCCGTAACGATTCAGGACAGCCTGAAACACTTGCTGCTGAGGGCGTATGAAAGTGTAAATTAAGTGGCATCGGGCATTTCGGGATGTGAAGCCTCGCCCGATGCGTCATTGTTCAGAACAGGTTCTGAACAATGACAGATGCTCATAGATTATGTGATGAACTGAGAAATGGCAGTGGCAGTTCAGGATATAACAGGCGGAAGGAAATATGCTGTATACAGTGATCATTCCATGCTACAAGTCTTCTTTGACTATCCGCAAGGTGGTCCTGGAGACGATGGAGCAGTTTGAGCAGATGAAACGCGGCGATGTGGAGTTCGTTCTTGTGGATGACTGCAGTCCGGATGGGGGGGCAACCGTCAGGGAGCTCAGGAATCTGGTGGAGCAGTACCCGAACGTACTCGCTGTTGAGCTTGCGAAAAACGCGGGCCAGCACAATGCCCAGATGGCTGCATTGAATTACGCGAAGGGGGATATCATTATCTCCATGGATGACGATGGCCAGACCAGCCCCACCCAGCTTCCCAGGCTTCTGGATGAGATGGATAAAGGGTTTGATATTGTCTATGCATATTATCCCCATAAAGAACATTCGGGCGGCCGGAATCTTGGAAGCCGGTTCAACCAGTGGTCCCTCCGGATCCTGATCGGGAAACCGAAGGACATGAAGACCAGTTCCTTCTGGGTGATCCGCAGGTTTGTCCGTGACTATGCCATTCAGTACAAAAGTGCTTATACCCACATCCAGGGCGTATTTCTGCGGGTGACGCGCAATATCAGCTGCGTGCCTGTGGAGCATTTTAAGAGGGAGGTGGGCCAGAGCGGATATACCCTGCGCAAGCTGATCGGGCTATGGGCCAATATCATTGGTTTTTCCATCGTTCCCCTCAGGATCGCGACTGTGCTGGGGTATCTTTTTTCCGCGGCAGGGCTGATCGGGATCATCTGTGTAGTGGTACGCAAGATTGTCCGGCCGGTGACGGCCATTGGCTGGCCGAGCGTCATGGTTGCAATTCTTTTCTTCTCCGGCCTGATTCTCCTGTTCATGGGCCTGATCGGAGAGTATATCGGGAGGATCTTCCTGGGCATGAGCAATAACCCGCAGTTCGTAGTGAGACAGATAGATGGATATGATCAGGGATTACGTCAGGGAAATGAGCCGGATGGGTACCCTGTCAGGAAAGAGGAGGCGATATCATGAAAAAGCTTATGATCATGGGAGCAGGGACTTATCAGGTTCCGCTGATCAGGGCGGCAAAGGCAATGGGAATCTATACGATTGCGGTTTCCATTCCTGGGAAATATCCGGGATTTGCATATGCGGACGAGGTTCTGCATATCAATACGGTTGATTCGGAAGCGGTCCTTCAGGCAGCGCGGGAGAGAAACATCGATGGGATCTGCACTGCGGGGACGGATGTTGCCGTTATGACGATCGGACGGGTCAATGATGCGCTTGGCCTGTCCGGGATCTCATATGAAGCTGCCAGGCTTGCCTGTGATAAGGTTCTCATGAAACGGTGCTATGAGGAGAATGGCGTACGCACTGCAAAGTACCGGAAGGTGTATTTCAATGAGGATGTGAATCAGAAGATCGAAGGACTGGAGTATCCTCTGATCGTTAAGATTGTAGATTCTTCCGGAAGCCGGGGCATCACAAGAGTGGACCGCCCTTCCCAGCTGCAGGGGGCGATCCGTAATGCGCAGGCATTTACCCATAAAGATTATTACATTGTGGAAGAGTTCATTGTCGGCAGGGAATTTGGCGCGCAGGCCTTTGTCATGGATGGGGAAGTTCAGTTTATTCTTCCTCATGGGGATTATATCTTCCATGGCAGCACCGGTGTTCCGGCGGGGCATTTCGCTCCCTATGCGCTGACCCAGGTACAGCTGGAGGACTGCAGGGAGACGACCAGGAAGGCACTTCAGGCAATGAAGCTGGACAATTGTGCCTGTAACTGTGATTTCATCATGCGCGATGGAAAAACCTATGTCCTCGAGGTGGGCGGAAGATCCGGCGCAACATGCCTGGCGGAACTGGTTTCTATTTACTATGGATACGATTATTATCAGAAAATCATTGAGGTGGCCCTTGGACAAAAGCCGGAGTTTCCCACAGATCAGCATGTGCCGAATGCTTCAAAGCTTCTGATGAGTGACAAGGATGGAGAGATCATTGCCCTGGCAAACCGGAATCCAAAGAATGACCCGAATGTCTATGAGGTTGTTTTTGATTATACCGTCGGGGATCAGGTAAAGAAGTTCCATGTCGGGCCAAACCGGATCGGCCATGTAATTACCAAAGGGAAGACACTGACGGAAGCGACAGCCGCGTTGAACCGCGCCTTGGAAAAGATTGAGATTGAAGTAGTGTAAGGAAGAGATGCTGATGTTGGAAAATGTACAGAAAAAGCTGATGAACGGGTATATTCTGGCTGATCTGCCCCAGATGGCGCACCAGGTGCCGAAGAATTTTTCCCGTGTAATGCGGCTGCAGAATGAGAGGGTACAAAGGCTCGTCCGGCGCGCATATGAGATTGATTTCTACAGGGAGCGTTTTGATAAGGCCGGGGTACATCCGGAAGAGATCCGTACGGGAGACGACCTGACAAAGCTTCCTGTCCTGACGAAAAATGAGCTGCGGGAGTGGATGGGCAGCCTGAAAGATGATCTGAGATATAAGGACTGGATCTGTGATACGACATCAGGTTCTACGGGAAAACCTGTTTCCGTACTGTTTTCTCCTCGTGAGAAAGCATATATGAAGGCTAACTGGTATCGGGTGATGCTGTGCTGCGGCTACAATCCTCTGACAGGGAAGACGATGAGCCGGATCAATATGCATGATGTCAATCCGGGCGGCAGGGACACATTCCTGCAGAAGCTGGGGATTTTCCGGCATCAGTTTGTTGATCAGTATGCACCGGAAGAGGAAGTGATAGACCGGATCAATGCATATGAACCGGATTGGCTTTATATGAATAAGACGGAACTGATGAGGCTGGTCCTATACGCGAAGAGAACCGGGAAAAAAATCTTTCATCCGAAGTTTTATGATCCGATCTCAGAGAAGGTGACGGAAAATGACCGTGCATTGTTTATCGAACAGTTAGGGCCTGGCATTATAGATTCCTATGGGACGGCGGAGACCGGAGCCTGCATGCTGCGGCTTCCGGGGAAGGATTATTATGCCGTGCACAATGACTCCTTTGTGGTTAATGTGATCGATGAAGACGGACAGCTGACCCGGCAGGGCAGGGTTGTAATCACTCCTCTGTATAAAACAGATCTTCCTCTGATCAATTATGAGGTGGGTGACAGGGCAATCATGCGCACATGGCAGGGGGTTCACTTTATCACGGAGATGGAAGGCAGGCTGAATGATTATTTCCGGTATGAGGATGGCAGAGTCACCAGCTTTTTTGAGGTGACACCTGTGATCGCCCATTGTCCTGATATCCTTCAGATCCGCTTTATCCAGAAATCATGGGACCTGATCCATGTTCAGATCGTGAGGGATGAGAATGCAGGCATGACCGCGCCGCAGCTGGAGGAGTATATTTCCGGATCATTAAATCAGATTTTCAAGAAACCGTTTCAGTTCGAATTCGAGTGGATGAAGGTGATCCCCCCGGATCCCAACGGAAAGCTGCGCATGATCGTATGTGAAGTTGCGTAGGAAATCTGAAGGAGTGTATCCGCAAAAAGCGGGGGGCTTGCCGGAGAGAATGAAATGACCGCAATTATCAACAGGGATGGTCGGGCTGAATTGTTATGTATTTGTGTAAGGAAAGGATTGGGTGAAAGATGAATTTGAAAAGCCGGAATAAGCGTTTCTATGGAATCAGGAGATTTTCAGTCGTTATGCTGTTGATGCTGGCGATGACAATGGTTTTTTCCACGGGAACGATCTTTGCAAAAGCGCCCCGGAAGGAGAAGGTTCATACGATTTACTGGAGGGCGGTTCTGAGAAGGGATGTCAAAAAGGGGAAAAAGGTCATAGCGGAAGCCGGAAGCAAGGTTGTTGTCATAAACCGCTATTATGGCAATGGCAGCAGTGTGATCATTTGCGGAGATGAGGATGAAAAGGTAAAGGTTCCGAATTCCTGGCTGTCGTTTCAGAAAGATCTTACTACGATAGAAAAGGAAGGAGATTACTCTGAGGAAACTAAGGAAGCCTTCATCAATAAAAAAACAGGGGTGCGGGGAAATGAAAAGTACCTGATCTGGGTCAGCCTGGATAAGCAAAGGGTGAATATCTTCCGCGCTTCCGGGAAGGAATGGAGACTGCACCGTGTTTACAAATGCTCTACCGGCGGTGTGCATACCCCTACCCGCGCATGCTGGACAACGGTCGGCTTCAAGCGCCCCTGGTTTGATAACCTGAAATGGTATACGGAAGTGGTTGGAGGCGGTATGCACAAATGGCCGGGCAGGATCAATCCGGCGATCTATGGAAAGCATGTTGCATCCCATGGCTGCATCCGTCTTTCAGAGAAGGATGCTCATGAGGCATATGAAATGATTCCAGTCGGAACCAGGGCACTTGTGTACTGAGCTCGGGTGGAGCAGGCATCTTGAATGAAATGGAGTAGTAACTGTTCAGGACAGCCCGAAGCACTTGCTGCTGAGGGCGTATGAAAGTGTATATTAAGTGGCATCGGGCGATTCAGGATGCGAA
>OCTX012202606.1_pt1 | contig 14071 bp, 15 predicted proteins | sample 1539691 | NCBI WGS metagenome assembly OCTX01 (sample SAMN02144231, study PRJEB22623) | gut metagenome | biome: sheep rumen | host: Ovis aries | place: New Zealand | reverse complement strand
CGAGATGGATTTGTGCCAGACAAGGCGCCTTCCGCAGAGCATAATGGAGATATATGGTCAAGGAAGGCAACGCAGTATGGCGCAAATCCAACCGAAAAGATTGTCTGATTTCTATTAGGTTTTAGTATTACATCTGGTGCTCCTCGGCGCAGTTGTCGCGCACGCGAAAGCCCATCTCCCCCGGCGCGGCCACGGGGAATTTTGCGATGCTCGCCGCGTCGAACTTGGCGGCCAGCCGCGTCTCGGGCGCGAGACGCAGATCCTCGCCGCCCGGCTGCTCCGCGCCCCGGCGCGGCTTTCTTTTGCCCGCCTCCCGGCGCTTCGCTTTTCCTGCAGACATAAAAATCACCTCTCCCGGAGTATTCCCCGGGAGAGGCGATCCGATTCAGGCTTTTGCGATGCGATCAGCGGTAATCGTCAGAGTAGTCCAGATTCACGTCGGGCTGGGCCGCCTCCTGCTCGCGGCGCTTGCGCTGCAGCACGACCAGCACGATCGCGATCGCGGCGATCAGCGCCGCGGAACCGATCAGAAGGCCGACCAGAAGGCCGAGGCGGGAGTTGTCGCCGGTCTTCGGGGAGGTGGAGTCGTTCTTATCGGAGGGGCCGGACTTGACGGTGAGCGTGCCGTCCACCTTGATGATGTTGTAGTTGGCGGTGACGTCCTCGCCGTTGGCGTTGACGATGTGCACCTCGGTGACCTTCTTGGTGTAGGTGCCGACGTTGATGACGCCGTTGGTGACGAGGTTGCCCTTGGAGTCGGTCACGGAGAACTTCACGCCGTCCTTGTCGCGGAACTTGTCGCTCCCGGCCAGGCCGCTTGCCTTGACGTTGGAGTTGACGAGGGGCTTGCCGTCGTAGGTCTTGGAGTCGGACACGGCCTCGAGCTTGAGGTCGAAGGGCTTGATGGTCAGGGTGCCGTTGATGGCGGTGATGAGGTACTTATCCTCCGCGACGTCCTTGCCGTCCTTGCTGCGGACGGTGACGGAGGGGACGATGGTGTACTCGCCCGCGTTGATGGCCTCGCTCAGCGTGCCGCCCTCCTTGCGCAGGACGAGCGTCACGGTGGCGACGTCGCCGTCCTCCAGACCGGTCACGGAGTAGGAGGACTGGTTGGCGGCATGCGCCTGGGCGTCGTAGGTCCAGCTCTGGTCGAGCGCGGTGACGGTGAGCTTGATGTTCGCCTTGCTCTTGACCTCGATGGTCACATAGCCGTCGACGGTCTTGATGTCGTAGTTGGCGGTGACGTCCTTGCCGGAGCCGTCCACGATCCTGATGCTCTCCTTGGTGATGCTGGTGGGAAAGCTCTCGGTGCCGCGGCCGTTGACGGTGATGGCGTCGACCTTGTGGCCGGAGAGCAGGCCCTCGGCCTTGTAGCCGTTCGTGAAGCTGCCGAAGCTGCTCTCCGCGGCGATGACCTCGGTCTTGCCGTCGGTCTGCGCCTTGGCGGAGAAGGCGGTGAAGGTGGCGGGCTGCTTGTTGACGGTGAGCGTGGCGCCGGCGGAGGTGATCTTGTACTTGTCGGCCGCGACGGGGTTCCCGCCGTTCTTGATCACCACGGAGGGGACGATCTGGTAGGTGCCGGCGTCGGTGACGGAGGCGAGCTCCTCGCCGTCCTTGACGATCTTGAGCGTCACGGTCGCCTCGTCGCCGTCGACCAGGCCGGTGACGGTGTACTCGGTCTGCACGGCGTTCTGCGCCGCGCCGTTGTAGGTCAGGGTCTGATCCTTGGCGCGCAGCTCGAGGGGCAGGCCGACGGCCGCGGGCGCCTCGGAGACGATGAAGCTGGTTTTGGCCGTGCCGTCCGTGAAGCGCATCTCGATGCTGTGCACACCGGCGGCGAGGCTGTTGAGGTAGGCGTTCTGCAGCGTGACGACGGTGCTGCCCGAGGCGGCCGTGAAGGCGGAGGCGGGCAGCGCCGCGCCGTCCACCAGGACCTCGTTGGCAAACTTCTCGAACGCGCAGTCCACCTTGAAGCTGATCGTGGCCTCAGACTGCAGCGTGAAGGTGGCGTTGGAGCCCTCGATCACCACGTACTCGACGGGCGCAGGCTGCTCGGTCGGCGCAGGCTGCTCGGTCGGCGCAGGCTGCTCGGTCGGCGTGGGCTGCTCGGTCGGCGCGGGCTGCTCCGTCGGGGTGGGCTGCTCGGTCGGCGTGGGCTGCTCGGTCGGCGCGGGCTCTTCGGTCGGAGTGGGCGCGGGCTCCTTCACCGTCAGCACGCAGGGCGCGCCGAAGGTAAAGCTCAGGCTGTCCGTGCCGCCGAAGCCGGGCTTGAGGGAGGCGGAGGCGGTGAGGATGTTCAGCTGGTACTCGCCGGCGACCAGCGCGGTCCCCTCGGGGACCTCCGCGCCGTCGCGGGAGACCTGGTAAACAACGGAGTCGAGCTCAAACTGCTCGGGGAGCGCGGGCTCTGCGCTGCAGCTGAAGGAGGCAAAGCTCAGCTCGCTGCCCGCGGCGAACTCCGTGACGGAGCTCTGGGCGCTGAGCTTGACGAGGTAGTTCCACACGGCCTGCATCTCGCAGTTGGTGTAGGGCTTGAAGCTGTCGCCGGGGTTGAGCCGCAGCGTGCTGCCGTTGTCATAGCGCAGCTGCCAGCCGAGGAATTCCCGGTTCTCCTCGCTGAGCGCCTCGCGGGCGTTGAGCGTGTCGCCCAGCTTGAAGCTCTGCTCATTGCCGTCGGAGTAGCGGAGCTTCAGCTCCGCGTCGGGGTTCTGCCTGGCGAAGACCGCGAGCAGGCTGTACTTGGGGAAGCTGCTCTCGGTGTTGTTCGCGGGCAGACAGACGGAGTCGATGCGGAAGCTGTCGGGCTCCTCGGCGTTCGCCTTGGGGGCGCGGAAGGCGCTCTGGGCGACGAAGAGGGCGGCGGAATCCGCCCGCGCGGCGGAGGGCAGCAGGTGGAGGTCGTAATTGGTCTCCTTGCTGTACTCCCCGGCGACCAGATACAGGCTCTGCACGTACCAGCCCTCGGGAGGCGTGACGGTCAGGTTGCTGTTCATCAGGTCGCGGAGGGTGAAGGAGCCGCCCTGCGCGATGTCGCGCATCTGCTGGTCGGCCTCGGCGCCCTCCTTGTCGGCGGGGCGCAGCTCGAGCTTGCAGCTCAGATTGTCCTCCGGCGTCAGGGCGCGGGCCGTGTTGTTCTCGTCCAGCACCTGCAGGGCGAGGCCGAGCGCCTCGTCGCCGCTGATCTTCAGCGGCTCATCCGCCAGCGCGAAGCCGCCGAGCTGGAGCATCAGCGCGAGCGCGAAGAGCAGGCTGAGCAGAGATCTCAGATTCTTTTTCATCATGGTTCACCTCGAAAGAAATGTCGCTTGTTTATGGCTTACATTATATCGGAGAGAGGGCGAAAAGGAAAGACCGCAAAATCATAAGATTTATTAAGGAAAAGCGCCGCCCGCGGAGCGGATCGCGCGCTGCCGCGCCTTCGCCGCGGGAGGGCCGCCCCCCGGCGGGCGATTCCCTTCTCTCTTCTGCGTACAATATACACCCTTCCGGCGCGCTTGCCAACTTAAGAATCCTTAAACCGCGCGCCGCCCGCCGGAGCGGGGAGAAAAGGGCTTGCAAACGGCGAAAAAGCTGTTATAGTCTGAAAATAAGGTATCTTACGGAAGGAAGGGACGGTCATGACCGATTATTCTCTGCTCTGCGAGCAGCTCAGGAGCCTTGTGCGGGGCGTGCCGCACGAGATTGCAAACCTCGCCAACGCCTCGGCGCTGCTCTGGCAGAGCCTGGAGGAGCTCAACTGGGCGGGCTTCTATCTCCTCGAGGGGGACACTCTCGTGCTCGGCCCCTTCCAGGGCAAGCCCGCCTGCATCGAGATCGCCCTCACCCGCGGCGTCTGCGGCGCGGCGGCGCGGGAGGACAGGACGCAGCGCGTGGACGACGTGCACGCCTTCCCCGGCCACATCGCCTGTGACTGCGCCTCGGCTTCCGAGCTCGTGATCCCGCTGCACCGCGGCGGGAGGGTATGCGGCGTGCTCGATCTCGACAGTCCGCGCATCGGCCGCTTCCGCGAGGAGGACGCGCGCGGCCTGGAGGCCTTCGCGCAGATTCTGGAAAAGGAGCTCTGGGGCGCATGATCCGCAAAGTCAGCTTCGCCGCCGGCAAGGCGATCCTCGACGCGCGGACTGATGCCGTGCTGCTGGACGTGCGCGAGGAGGAGGAATACATCACCGGGCACGCGGCCGGAGCCCTGCTGCTGCCCGTCGGGCAGATCGACGCCGGGAGCGCCGCCGGGGCGATTCCCTCCCGCGATACGCCCGTTCTGCTCTACTGCCGCAGCGGCATGCGCAGCCGCCGCGCCGCAAAGGCGCTCGACGCGCTCGGCTACACGCAGCTCTACGACCTCGGCAGCCTGGTCGGCTGGCCCTACGGCCTGGAATGAGCCCGGGCGATAATTATGTTGCAATTACCGGAAAAAAGGTATAAAATGCAAAGCAGGAGCAAATGCCTAACAACAATCTGACAGGAGGCAATACCATGGGTAAATTCGTCATCAAAACGACCAAGTCGGGCGTGAAGTTCGATCTGAAGGCCGGCAACGGCGAGGTCATCGCCACCAGCGAAGTCTACACCACCGAGGCAGCCTGCCGCAAGGGCATTGACAGCGTCAAGCGCTGCTGCCTGGGAGGTATCGAGGATCAGACCGTGGAGAACTTCGAGGTCGTCAAGCACCCCAAGTTCGAGCTGTTCACGGACAAGGCCGGGGAATTCCGCTTCCGCCTGAAGGCCCGCAACGGTGAGATCATCGCCGTCAGCGAGGGCTACAAGAAAAAGGACAGCTGCCTCAACGGCATCGAGAGCGTCAGGAAGAACGCCCCCGAAGCGCCCATCGAGAAGCTGGAGGACTGATCCCGCAGCACCGCGCAGCATTGCCGCGCAGCCTATCCCTTCGTATTGTAAAGCGCATCCTGTTCCTTCGTATCATGATTATAGGATGGCAAAAAGCCCCGGCCCGCCGCCGGGGCTTTTTGCCATCCTCGCGCCGATCTGCCGTCACTCCCCCGCCCCACGGCCGCGCCTGCAGGGGCGGGGCTTGTGCCAGGGGAAACACGGTAAACAGCAGTGTGCGCACCGGTTCATGCACAGTCCGCCTTGCAGTGCCCGGAGAATGCTGCGGGCTTACGCTGCTCCCTGCATTCTCCGACCGCTACGGAAATTGCGAGCTCACTTTTTCTGCCGCCGGCAGCGTGAGCCCGCAATTCCCACCGGCATGTGCGGACATGATTCAAATCCCATTGGGAATCAAAAAGAGCACCCCACCCTTCCGGGTGAGCTGCTCTTTTTGGCGCAGAAGGAGGGATTTGAATTGAAGGCGTTGATTCCAATAGAACTTTTTTGAAAAAAACGAGGACTAATGGAACAATTATCAGCTAAAATCTGTACCTGTCAGAGCGCTTGTTTCCAATGGTTCCAATCTATAAAGGGTCAAATAAAGGGTCAAAAACAGGAGGAGAAACCATGGAAAAATCGCTGCACGAAGAGCTGGGCGGAAGCTATACCAAGGTCGGAGATTACCTTCTTCCCAATCTTACAATTGACGAATCTGAGCAGCAGCCCATTGGCAAATATGGTCGAATGCGTAAGCACTATCTGAAAGAGCACCGGCCGGTGCTGTACACAAATCTGCTAGTAACCGGCAATTCGGATAAGCACTTGGCCGCTATCGACGAAGCCTGCGAGGATCGCATGGAACTGCTTACCCGGCAGATGGCACAGTGTAAGGGCGTGACTGAAGCGCTCAAAGCTACCGATCAGATGGAGTGGGTGCGCCGCATGAACAACATCCAAAACCGGGCGGAAGAGATCATACTAAGCGAGCTCATCTACTGCTGAGGAGTGTCAAGATGTTGATACTGGAAGACCTTTACCTCGGCGATGTTCGTCCCAGTGAGCGCAGCTTTAAGCGCAACAGCCAGTACGCCAAGGCGCTGGACGAAGTTGTGAGGGCCGGGGACGCACTGACGGACACGCTCACCGAAAAGCAGAAAGAAATGTTCGAAGACTACATGACCGCCCAGCGGGAGGTCAATGTGCTCACGAATTGTGAGACGTTCCTTTATACCAGTTATTTTCATTGTTTTCCCGTGTTCAGCATTCGTGTGATCCCATAGCCCGACAGAGCAAAAAACACAATCACGGCCAGGAGATCCGTCAGGAAGAATATACGCGGCTCGCTGTAATCGAAATAGACAAACTGCATTTTTAGAAACATATAGTCCGGGATCTGCCGCTTGAAAAAAGCATAGACCCCGTACAGGGAAACCGCAGACAAAATCACTATGGCCGTCCGTCTTCCCTTGCCCTTGGGCAGCATGCTTCTCAAATGGGTGCCTGCGTGAAGGCTCATCAGCACAAAGCCCCAGTACGCCAGCGGCAGATGGATCGTCCGGGCGACAGACGCCATCCCTGCTGTCGGCAGATAGGCAAACAAGTGCTTGCTCATGAGGATGCCGCACAGGGGCTGGACGATCATGAAGAGCAGCAAAGAAAGGTTCAGCGTGGTCTGAAAGACCCGTTGCGGCGAATATTGCCCTCTGAACAGGCTCTTCCACCATTCCCGGTTGATCCCGTGATGCAGGAGGAACAGAGCCAGCATCAGCGTTCCCGCCGCCTCGTGGAAGGCCTCTCCGATCAGCGAATAGGCCATCAGCATCGGCAGCAGGAGCAGCATGGCGGCATCAAGGATCCGTCTCTTTGCCATCTCAGAAGCCCAGCTCGCTCAGCCAGTTCGCAACAGAGGTCTGCACTTTATCGGGGTTATTCTGCGCGTCGGTCCCGGCAATGGCAAGTCCCTTTGCAACGGTGCAATCCGGATAGGCTGCGGCAAGGCTTCGGTCAAAGCCTGACAGGCCGCTGCCCGCATGGGTGGAGAACGGAATCAGGGTTTTCCCGGAAAGAGGAGTGCTCTCAAACACGGTATACAGGATCATCGGCCAGTCGCCCCACCAGACCGGAGCGCCGATAAAGATCGTATCGTAGCTTTCAAAGGCAGGAAGCTCCCCGGCATAGGCCGGGCGGGCTCCGTCCCGCTGTTCCTGCAAGGCAACATCGGTCAGCTCCTTATAGGTCATGGGATAGTGATCATCCGCCGGGAGAATCTCGTACAGGTCAGCGCCTGTCGCCTCGCCGATCATTTCCGCCACAATGGCGGTGTTGCCTTTTTCGATCACTCCCACATTGTACTGCTCTCCGGTGCGGGAGAAATAGAGTACCAGGATATTGCTGCCGGACTTCTCAGAGGCTTCTGCGTCGGCTGCGGTCTGCTGCTCCGTTCCTGCGTCCGCCGCAGGTTCCGGATGTGCGGTTTCGGCGACACTCTCCTGCGTTTGCTGGGAAGCAGGCTGCGTCTGCGACGCCGAGCCGCAGGCAGCAAGGCTGAACAACAATACCGCCACCAGCAAAACAGAGATCGTTTTCTTCATAGTGTTTCCTTTCTGACTGTCAAAAACTGTGCCCCGTCAGCCACGCCACTGCCTTTTCGACCAGATTGGTGATGTCTGTGCCGTCGGCTGTGATGACCGTCTGCTTTTCCAGTCCCTTGTGGAAATCAACGTGCTCAACCTCTGCGATGGCGTTTTTCAGATAATTGTTGTCATCCGAAAATCCGGGGTCCGGCTGGATCTGGCAGATGCTGTAGGCCTGCAGGATCGCGCTGACGGGAACGCCGTGGTACAAAAGTCCCTTGTACCGCTCGATCTCGCTCTGCTTGATGGGCGCGCTTTCCCGATAGAGCCGCATGGCCTCCGCAAGCGCCTGCTTCTCCTCTTCGGTCAGAGGCTCTGCGCTGTTCGCGGTCTTTGTATTGTCGAGAACCTGCTCCAGCGTGCTCATACCGGAGAGGACGGCAATGACGTCTTCTTTCTCCAGGCAGAAACGCACCGACCAGGAGGCGATGCTCCAATCTGGGTGGACAGCCTTCAGTACGCGCTCCGCGTCCTCCGGCAGCCTGGCAAGTCCGCCGCCCTTGACGGCTTCCATGATGACGACCTTCCGCCCGTGCTTACGGATCACCTCATAGCAGGGGCCGGCCTGCACCAGTTCGCTGTCCCAGTCGATGGGGTTGAGGGCGATCTGGACAAACTCGATCTCCGGATGCTCCGTCAGCACGCGATCCAACAGCTTTGCGGAGGAATGGAAGGAGATGCCAAGGTGGCGGATCTTTCCGTCTTCCTTCCACTTCTTTGCATAGTCGAACAGGTGCGTCGTCTTCACGATGCCGCCCTTGCCGTCATAGCCGTCGTAGTAGACGTTCTGAATGTTGTGGAGCAGATAGTAATCGATATAGTCCACGCCGAGATTGTCCAGCTGACGCTGGAAGGTCTCTTCGATCTTCTCTTCCGGGATCAGCATAAAGGTCGGGAACTTTGTCGCGACCGTAAAGCTCTCCCTCGGATGCCGCTCCACCAGGGCCTTTCGGGTCGCCTCTTCGCTCTTCCCGTTGTGATAGACAAAGCTTGTGTCAAAGTAGGTGTACCCGGCGTCCAGAAACGCATCCACCATTTGGTTCAGCTGCTCATAATCGAAATCGGTCGGCCCGGAAAGCACCGGCAACCGCATCATGCCAAAACCAAGATTCTTCATGCCAAGTTCCTCCTGTAAACTCTCAATACGTTGAAGCGCTGGAGCTGCTGAATTTCCAGCGCCCGTTTTCTTTCCTCAGTGTAAAGTCTCCCCGCAGGCGCCAGCTGTGCTTTCCGCCGCCATAAACGGCAGCCAGCACCCGGCTCTTGCCGATCATGTTTGCATGATCCCCGGCCACGGTGACCTCGATGCTGTCATGTTCTGCTGAGTAGTAATTGAAAGTGCCGTCCAGCAGCCCTTTCAAAAACGCCTCGGCCGACTGCTTCACGCCGGTCATGTGAAGCAGGGTATAGTCGTCCGTCATCAGACTGCGCAGGCCATCCACGTTCTTTTCGATCATGTACTGCCAGTATTTCCTGTACAGTTTGCGGATCCATTCTGCTTCATCCATTTTATTCCCTCTGTTCCGCCGGGTCAAGCATACGGATCACTTTTGCCGGGACGCCGCCCACAACGGCATAATCGGGCACGTCCTTTGTGACGACCGCACCTGCCGCAACGACAGCATATGCTCCGATCGTGACTCCGGGGCAGATCGTGACGTTCATGCCGAGCCATGCGTTCTTCCTGACCAACACTTTTCCGTAGGTATATCTGGTGTGGCGCTCGTTCATGTCGTGGTTGATCGTGGCGATCCGCAATCCAGGAGCCGCCATGGAGCCATCCTCAAATTCGATCCCGCCGGATGCGGAGAGGATAGCGGAATGGTTGATGAAAACGCCCTTTCCAAACTTGACCCGATTTCCGAAATCGCAGATAAACGGGGTAAGGATCCGCACGTCATCCAGTTTCCGGCCAAACAGCTCTTCCAGATATCCCATATAGGCAGGATCGTCAGGCATCGCCGCGTTGGCCTTGGCGCAGAGCGTTCTCGCGCGCATCATTTCTTCCACGGCCTCCCGGAAATAGGGTTCCCGGGTATCCGTCGGCCCGCCCTTGTCCATCAGTTCGTATACATAGCCTTTTTGATAATCCATCTGTTTTCTCCTCACAGCAGGCCGTTTGCAGAAAGCCAGCGCTTTACTGCCTCTTTGGAATTGGCCGCGCTGCTTCCCGTGATGGCCAGACCGCTCTTCACAGTCGCACCGGGGCAAGTGCGTTTGATGTCGCGCTCGCTGCCGCCCATGCCGCTGCCCTCGTTGGTGCAGAGCGGCAGGATGGTCTTGCCGGTGAAATCGTAATGCTCCAGGAAGGTGAAAACAGCCATTGGCATGGTGCCCCAGTAGTTCGGATAGGCAAGGACGACGGTATCATATCCGTCGATACTCTCTGGCAGGGAAACAAGCTCCGGCCTGGCTTTCGCCCGCAGATCCTTCTTGGCCTCTTCGATGCAAGTCATGTAGACCGGCGAGTAAGGATTCTTCATCTCAATTTTGAAGCTGTCCGCCGGGAGCAGCTCTTTCATGATGCTGCAGACGATCTCCGTGTTGCCTACTTTCACATAGCGCATTGCGCCGCCGAAGTAGTTCTCATCCGCTCTGGAATAGTACGCGATCAAAGTTTTGGCCATTGTTTTTTTCCTCCTGATTTTGTTCTGATTCCATTATACCCATCAGCTATTGCAATGTCTAATTGAAATGCTATATAATTAATTGAATTCTTAAATAGCAGTAAACGATGATTAAATGGCGTGAGAGGGATTTGCGAGGATTTTTTTGTCGCAATGAAGGTGAAAAAACGCAGGCATACTTTGTGTATGTCAAGTTTTTGAGACAATATTGCGGCGAAAAAAGGCCGCAAAGCGCCGATGCGGTATTTGATCAGCGTTTACATAGGAGCAAACGATGACCACGAAACAGATCGACTATTGTATAGAGCTTGCCCATACCCTGAATTTCAGCCGGGCGGCGGAGAAACTGTTCGTCAGCCAGCCGACCCTGACCTATCAGATCAAGCTGCTGGAAGAAGAAGTCGGTTTTACGATTTTTGAGCGCAGCGGGAAGGGCGCGGCTCTGACGCCGGCCGGAGCCCAGTTTGCCTCCTTCCTCGCCGGGATGCGGGAGGAGCTGAAACGCGCTGTAGAACAGGGGCAAAATTTCAGCGCAACCTACCGGGACAGCATCTCCATCAGCCTCATGGTCCGGCAGGCTGTATTCTTTCTCCCCGAGGCCATGCGGATCTTCTCAGAAACACACGGCGACATTCAAATCAAGCCTGTTTTCCAGTATGAAAACGGGGTCGAGGCCTTTCTGAGGAATGAAGTCGATATCCTGTTCGCGCTGAAGGAGGAGACAAAGCATATCCCCGGGATCGCCGTCCATGAGCTGTTCGAAAGCCGCATTTATCTGATCGCGGACAGAGCTGATCCGCTTGCCGGGAAGAATATCATTCAGGAAGAGGATCTCTACGGACGCACCCTGATGGTTGGCGGCGGTTCCCCTGCGGCGCTGAAAGCGGTCCAGCACCGCTTGATCAATTCCGGGAAGATCCGGTATTTCAACAGCCCGGACCACGATACGACCCTCACGAACGTTGCCGCCGGAAGAGGCATATGCCTCGCCCCCGGTTTTCTGAACGACCACAGCGGTCAGTTTGCCTGGATCCCCTATGACTGCGAAGAGAGCTTTTCCTGCGTTCTGTGTACTCATAAAGCGGATAGGCGGCCAAGCGTAACGGCTTTTCTCGATATTCTAAAAGGCCTGTATCGAGAGGCTGTGGCCTTCCCTCTGTAACTGCTCTCCGAAAAAGCTTTTTTTCAGAATCTTCATTTGAGCGGAAGAGCGTGATCCTGCGGCAAACGCGCAGAGGCGCGGCCGAATCGGCCGCGCCTGTGCGCGTATTCATGGACCGTATCAAAACTCTCCGGCGGCAATCAGGCTGTAATGCCCGAGGCGCTCCAGACGGCGGGCAAACTGGCTGGGCGACAGATCCTGATCGTCGTCGATCCAGTTGAGCATCAGCCGCATGGAGCCGAGAAAGACGTAGTCAAAGATAAATTCCAGTCGATCCCGATCGTAGGTCGGGAATTCTTTTTGCCACTCGTCCACGATCCCGTCCCTGACGAGATTCCGCATGCTGCCCAGAAACTGCGGGTCGCCGTTGTCGCCCATCAGCACGCGGCAGAGCTCCCGGTTCTGCAGCACACAGGAATAAATCGTAGCCAGATAACTGACGTTCCTTCCCTCATTCCAAAAGCGGTCAAAGGTCTCCATATTCTCGGCAATGAAATTGTTTTCGATCTCTTTGAGCACGTCCTGGGGCTGGCCGTAATGGAGATAAAAGGTGCCGCGGTTGATTCCGGCCTCCGTGCACAGATCCTTGACCGAGACGGCCCCGATGGGCCGCTCCTTCAGCATGCGCAGCAGCGCGCGGTGCAGCATTTCTTTCGTGACCCGTACTCTTGCGTCCTGATTGTTCATAGCGACCTCCGAGATAATCAACATTTTTCGAGAATATGTTCATTAACAGGCAAAGTTAATGAAATCTGTTTATTGTAAATCAACTTCGTGTCTATTATAATGATTATATGATGGCGGAACGCCATACGGCGTTCCGCCGAGCCGCTTGGCGGCTCCGCGCGGCAGCAGGGCTGCTGCGCCATATATTCATTGCAATGAGCATCGCGCGAATGATGATTAAAATCATTCGCTGCCAAACTTGTCGTTTGGCAACGAGATCAATCGAATTCTCGATTGATCTCGCCATGCGGTGATCATTATAATGGAATCAGTTAAATAACGCAAGTACAAATCTTACGGAGGGAACACGATGAATTTTGATCAGGCTGTCAAAGCATACCAGGCAAACCCCGTAAAGGAAGAGCTGGAAAAGCAGGTCTCCGCCCTTTGCGGGGAAATGACGCTCAACGAGAAAATCTACATGCTCTCCGGTCATACGATCGGACAGACCCAGGTGGACATGATCAAGACCGGGCGCAATTACAATGTGCGCTCGCTGAAGGCGGGCGGCTGCAAGCGCCTCGGCGTGCCGCCCGTGGCCTTTACCGACGGGCCGCGCGGCGTCGTCATGGGCAACTCGACCTGTTTCCCGGTGTCCATGCTGCGGGCATCATGCTTTGACCCGGAACTGGAATACCGCTTCGGCAAGGCCATAGCCGATGAGGCTATCGCCCAGGACGCCAACTACTTTGCGGGCGTCTGCATCAACTTGGTACGTAATCCGCGCTGGGGAAGAACCCAGGAGACCTATGGCGAGGATCCCTTCCTGCTGGGCGCGTACGGCGCCACGCTGACCAGGGCCGTGCAGGAGGAGGGCATGATCGCCTGCCCCAAGCACTTTGCGCTCAACTCCATCGAGGATCTGCGCTTCTTCGTCAACGCCAAGTGCGACGACCGAACGCTCCATGAGGTCTATCTGCCCCACTTCAAAAAGTGCATCGACGCCGGGGCTCAGTCCATCATGGGCGCCTACAACAAGTTCGATGGCGACTACTGCTGCGCATCCCAGAAGCTGCTCACCGACATCCTCCGGGACGAGTGGGGCTTTGACGGCTTTGTGATGTCCGACTTTGTCAACGGCGTGCATGACGCCGAGAGCAGCCTCAAGGCCGGGCTCGACGTGGAAATGATGTTCACCATGCACTACAACGGCTTTGCGATCAAGAAACTGCTGAAAACCGGCAAGCTGCAGCAGGAGCACATTGACCGCGCCGTGCGCAACATCCTGCGCGTGCTGATCCGCCAGGTGCCGCAGATCAAACCCCGCAGCAAGAGCGTGGTGGGCTCCGTGGAGCATCGGCTCCTGGCCCGCGAGATCGCGGAAAAGGGCATGGTGCTGCTGGAGAACAACGGCGTGCTGCCGCTTTCCAAGGATGCGCGCATCATGGTCACCGGCCCCTACGCCGATGAGGCAAACGTCGGCGACCAGGGCTCCAGCCGGGTCTGGGACAAGAACATCGTGACGCCCTTTGCGGGCATCTCCAAGGTCTTCCGCAACGCCTCCCTGACCGAGGGCGACGTGGCGGTGGTCTGCGTGGGCTCCAATCGCAAGAAGGAGGGCGAGTTCTTCGCCAGCGCCAGCGAGAAGATGAAGAAGAAGCCCAAGGACTGCGGCGGCGACCGGGACAGCCTGCGCCTGGAGGCCGAGGAGGTCGAGCTGATCCGCTCCCTCAAAGCCCAGGGCAAGAAGGTCGTGGTGGCGCTCTACTCCGGCTGCGCCATCATCGTGGAGGAGTGGAAGCAGTACGCCGACGCGATCCTCATGAACTACTATTCCGGCTGCGAAGGCGGCACGGCGCTGGCAAACCTCCTCTGCGGCGAGAAAAACTTCTCCGGCAAGCTGCCCTTCACCGTGGCGAAGGACGAGCGCGACTATCCCGCCTTCCTCAGCATCGGCCAGAAGCCCTACGAGATCACCTATGGCTACTACCACGGCTATACCAAGATGGACAAGGAGGGCGTCGAACCCGCCTATCCCTTCGGCTACGGCCTGAGCTATACGAGCTTTGAAGTCTCCGACAAGACCGCCGCATGGGGCGAGGATACGCTGACCGTTACCGCGAAGGTGAAAAACACCGGCGACTTTGACGGCGCGG
>OCTX011972950.1_pt1 | contig 14071 bp, 11 predicted proteins | sample 1539691 | NCBI WGS metagenome assembly OCTX01 (sample SAMN02144231, study PRJEB22623) | gut metagenome | biome: sheep rumen | host: Ovis aries | place: New Zealand | reverse complement strand
GGTGCGGCTGCAGGAATGCTTCGGACTGGTAGACACGCCACAGGTCGACGGTGCGCCCGTACTGATGGAGCTGCTGTCGCCAGGATTCAAGCCCGTGCAGCTTACCACCGACCTGCGTAGTTTCTGGGGCAACACCTATTTTGAAGTACGGAAAGAACTGCGCCGCCGCTATCCCAAGCACGCGTGGCCCGACGATCCGATGCAAGCGTCCCCCGTGAGAGGGGTGAAGAGAAATGAAGAAAATCATCATAGCCATTGACTCCTTCAAAGGATGTCTGACGTCACGCGAGGCCAATCAGGCAGCTGCCGAGGGAATTCTTGACATGCTGCCTTATGCAGAGGTCACCCAGTTGCCTGTCAGCGATGGCGGCGAAGGCTGGCTGGAGGCTTTCCGCACGGTTGCCGGCGGCACGCTGACAGAGCTGACGGTATGCGACCCGCTGATGCGCCCCGTTACGGCACGCTATCTTGTCAGCGGCGAGACGGCAGTCATTGAAACAGCCCAGGCCAGCGGCCTTACGCTGCTCTCACCAGAGGAGCGAAACCCCATGGTGGCCACCAGCTACGGTACAGGACAGCTCATAGCCGATGCCGTGCGCAAAGGCTGCCGCCACATCATCGTAGGACTTGGCGGCAGTGCTACCAGCGACTGCGGCATCGGCATGCTCCGTGCCATCATCGACAGTTTCGGCAATCACGCCCGATGGGGCGACATACGGGCCCTCGACGACGTCAGCTTCACCATCGCCACCGATGTCACCAATCCCCTGTGCGGCGAGCAGGGAGCAGCCCAGGTCTTTGCCCCGCAGAAAGGAGCCACACCAGCTGTGGTGGCCTACCTTGACGCTCGTGCACGGCGCTTTGCCGACGTCTCAGCACGCCACTTCGGTTACGACCGCCGCAACGAGCCCGGAGCCGGCGCGGCAGGGGGCCTCGGCTATGCCTTCATGCAGTATATGAATGCCACATGCTGCACAGGCATCGACCTGTTGCTCAGAGCCGCCCACTTCGATGACATGCTGCGCGCGGCCGCACTCGTCATCACAGGCGAAGGCTCAGCCGACCGCCAGACGCTAATGGGTAAACTGCCCTATGGCATCTTGCAGCATGCTAAAGCCCACGACGTACCTGTATGGTTGATAGCAGGACACGTCGCTGACCGCCGCCAGCTGCTCGATGCTGGATTCGACAAGGCGGAATGCATCAACCCCGCCAACTTATCCTTGAGCGAAGCCATGAAACCAGAAACCGCCATACGGAATATCCGTTTGTTGCTGAATCGCCATGCACCAACAATATCGCTGATATCGCAGACGCCATAGCTGGCAGAATCTGGGCTCAAGTGATGCAAATGTGATGCTAACAAAGAAAAATCCGCAAGATTCTGTATGTCAGTTTCTTGCGGATTTCGTAAAGTGATCCCGTTGGGACTCGAACCCAAGACCCACAGCTTAGAAGGCTGTTGCTCTATCCAGCTGAGCTACGAGACCGACCAAAAACGGTGTTAACCATGCTTTGGGGGTGCAAAGGTAGGCATTTTTTTGTAATTATGCAAATTTCAGACCTGAAATCTTACATAAGACCTGTCATCAAATGAATTACCACCAACCGCAAAGGCCTTAGTGGCCTTAAAGACGCCAATGTTGAGCGGGTCGTGGCATCGTTGCCACTGCAGTCGCTCCTCGCTCTCGGCCAGCGTGGAACAGAGGAAGGGATAGCCATCAGAAGCGAGCACCAGCTGCGTGGGCTGGAAACTGAGGGTGATGATGCGCACATGCTGCTCGGCCACGGAGAATCCGTCGATGACGCTGTAAGTCTTATTCTGCTGCTGCATGGTCTGCAGCATGTGGGGAATAATCTGTTCACGGGCGGTGTCATGCTCGCGGAAATGGTCCCATGGCTCGGGGCTGCTGCGTATGATAGCTGCCCGCTGGCGCGCCAGCTCATCCTCGCTGGGCTTGGGGTTGTCAAAGTACTGGTCACCAACCAAGCACTGGCAGTCGCCTACCATCCACACCTCGCGCCGCAGTCGGCTGAACACCACACACGATGCGGTGAGACGGTCTTCGGGATGCTCGGCCAGATGCTCCAGCAAGGCACGCTTGTAGCGACTCCTGACGGCCTGTGTTGCCCCCACGCAGAACTGGTGGCAGCTGATGTTGGCAGGCATGCTGCGTATGAAAGAGGCAATGAGCAGCATGGCCAGCTGCCCATTAGTATGGTGGCGCAGCGACCAGTCACGATGGCAGCACCGACGGCTCTTCGACGTGGAGCCGTCGATGACGGCCACGAAGTCGTCGGTGATGACGATACCATCTTCACAAGGCTTCTGCGGGTCTTTGCCCACTATCGTTTGTTCAATTATTGTCATGCTTCCCTGTTTTCAGCGTGCAAAGGTACAAAAAAAGAATGGGTTCAGCATCACACAATGAGTTGATAAAGTGCGGCAGTGTGGTTAAAAATGCTTAAACCGCGCTACGTTTTTAAGCGCAAAGTTGTGTATGTGCGCTAAAATACGTACCTTTGCAGCCCGAAAGAAAAGCCGCCGCTGAGCAAATGACTCTTTAGCGACGGTAACAAATAGTAAAATAGTTTAATTGTAAAATTGTAAATCAAGACATGAGTCAGAAAATTCGTATCAAGCTGAAGAGCTACGACCACAAATTGGTCGACAAGTCAGCCGAGAAGATTGTGAAGGCCGTCAAGGCCACGGGTGCCATCGTCAGCGGTCCTATCCCCCTGCCCACGCACAAGCGCATCTACACCGTTAACCGTTCTACCTTCGTCAACAAGAAAGCCCGCGAGCAGTTCCAGCTGAGCGACTACAAGCGCCTCATCGACATCTACTCGTCGACCGCCAAGACCGTCGACGCCCTGATGAAGCTCGAGCTCCCCAGCGGCGTGGAGGTTGAGATTAAGGTATAGGATATCGACATCAACTGATAAAAGCCTAAGCTCCCTGACTCAGGGAGGTATGAACAAGCGGCACTGCTCTGTAATGAGCGGTGCCGCTTCTGTTTGCAGAATGCACAACGGCACGGCAGATTTAACGGGCCAGGCTGTTCACGTAGTGCTCTATGTTGATGTAGCCACCACCTAACGTGTACTCGTTGGCATCGTCGCGTTTCGGGTCCAGGCTGTGGGCCCGCTCCCATTTGTCGGCCATGCCGTCGCCGTCGCGGTCGCGGTCGAACTTTTTGGCCCGTCGCGCCTGATGTTGCTTGCAATGGTGAGGTTATGACCTGTGATGTCGATGATGCCCCCCACGTCGAACACCACGAAGCGGCCGGGCTGGCTCACGGCCTCGGCCAGCGAGCCAGGGCCCTCGGCGTTCAGGTTCGTCACGTGCACCACGGGGCAGCCGCGGCCGCCGGTGACATAGGCGCCATAGCCCTCGGCACCGGGGAAGGCCACCTGCTGGGAATGAACCGTCAGACAGCCCAGGCCGATGAGGAGCGCAAAAAGGTTCTTCTTCATAAGTCGTTAATAGTTATTTGTGGTTGAAAAAAGGGACGATATGAAATCAGCGGCAAAGATATAAAAAAAACTTGTAACAGACGAGCAATTATCGAAGATTATCGCAGGAAAGGCATAAGCATCAGTGTTAAAGATTGCTATAAAACGTGTCTGCCCGCTTTTCCTTTGCCTTTTATTCGCTATATTTGCACACCGAAAGCCTGAATGTATGCTAACTATGACAAGGTGCTTTACTATATGAATACTGAGAAACAAATGGCGAAAGCTGCGGCTGAGTTTGCCGTACGATGGAAAGACAGAGGGTATGAGAGGGGCGAGTCGCAACCTTTCTGGATTGACCTGCTCTCGAATGTGTTTGGCATTGCGACACCCTCTGACGGCTTTATCTGTTTCGAGGACCACAGGATGGTGGATGTCTCAAACTTCATTGATGCCCGCATACCCTCCACCCGCGTGCTCATAGAGCAGAAGTCACTTGGAAAGGATTTGCGGAAAGGCATCAGGCAGAGCGACGACAGTTTGCTGAACCCGTTTCAGCAGGCCCGCCGCTATGTGGCCAGCCTGCCCTTATCGGAACATCCACGCTGGATAGTGACCTGCAATTTCTCGGAGTTCCTGGTCTACGACATGGAGCAGCCCAACGGCGAGCCGGAACAGATATTGCTGCAGAACCTGGGCAAGGAGTATTACCGTCTGATGTTCCTCGTCGACACAAAGAACGAGCACCTGAGCAAGGAGATGGAGGTGTCGAAACAGGCGGGAGAGATAGTAGGGGAAATCTACGAGGCCCTGCTGAAACAGTATGATGACAACTCGTCAGAAGCCCTGCGATGGCTGAACATTCTATGCGTGCGCATCGTGTTCTGCCTGTATGCCGAGGATGCCGGGATTTTCACCCACAACCAGTTCCACGACTACCTCGCACGCTATGAGGCAGAGGACTTGCGGAGTGCACTGCTCCGGCTGTTTGAGGTGCTGAACACACCGCAAGAGAAGCGCAGCAAATATCTGAAAGACGACCTGAAGGCCTTCCCCTATACCAACGGCGGACTATTTGAAGAGCAGATAGAGATTCCGCAGTTTACTGAGGAGCTGAAACAGACGTTGCTGAAGAATGCCAGCCTTGACTTCGACTGGAGCGAGATATCGCCAACCATTTTCGGTGCTTTGTTCGAGAGTACCCTCAACCCCGAGACCCGCCGCAGCGGCGGCATGCACTACACCTCGATTGCAAATATTCATAAGGTCATCGACCCCTTGTTCCTGAATGACTTGCGCCGGGAACTGGACGAGATTCTGGAAGAAAAGGTGGAACGACAGCGGCAGAAGAAACTCGACGCCTACCAAGACCGTCTGGCCTCACTCACATTCTTAGACCCCGCCTGCGGTTCCGGCAATTTCCTCACCGAGACTTACCTGTCGCTGCGCCGCCTGGAGAACGAGGCCATCCGTGAGCGATACCACGGCCAGACGATGATTGGAGCCTTCGTCAACCCCGTCAAGGTGTCGATACAGCAGTTCTACGGCATTGAGATCAACGACTTCGCCGTCACCGTGGCCACTACAGCCCTCTGGATATCCGAGGCCCAGATGCTGCGCGAGACGGAGCGCATCGTCCATCAGGACATCGACTTCCTGCCCCTGCACTCCTACACCAACATCCGTGAGGCCAACGCCCTGCGCACCGACTGGGAGACGGTCGTGTCTCGCGCGAACCTTAACTATATTATAGGGAATCCGCCGTTTGTGGGGGCGCGGCTGATGAGCGAGAGCCAGAAGCAGGACGTCATCGACATTTTCGGGCCGAAGTGGAAGAACGTGGGCAACATGGACTACGTATGCTGCTGGTATAAGAAGGCGGCAGAGATGATGCAGGGCAGCCGTGGATGCCGTGCTGCACTTGTCTCTACGAACAGCATCTGTCAGGGTGAGCAGGTGGCCAATCTCTGGGAGCGGCTTTTCACCGACGGCATACGCATCAACTTCGCACATCGCACTTTCCGCTGGGACAGCGAAGCCACGCTCAAGGCGCATGTGCATTGCGTCATCGTGGGCTTCAGCTATGCCAAGACGGAGCCGGCAGTTATCTACGACGGCGATAAAATCACCGAAGCTTCCAACATCAACGGCTACTTGCTCGATGCGCCCGATGTGTTCGTCGCCAGCCGACAGCATCCGCTTTCAGATGTGCCCGATATAGGCATAGGAAATCAGCCGATCGATGGCGGCAACTATCTCTTTACGGAAGACGAGATGCAGGAGTTCGTCGCCAAAGAGCCGCTGGCAGCGCAGTATTTCCATCCGTGGTATGGGGCAGAGGAGTTTATCCACCGCCGTCCGCGCTATTGCCTATGGCTGGGCAAGTGCTCGCCCGCCGAACTGCGACGCATGCCCCACTGCATGAAGCGTATAGAGGCCGTACGGGAGTTGCGGCTGGCAAGCAAGCGCAGCTCCACGCTCAAACTTGCTGATGCGCCTACGCGATTCCAGGTGGAGAACATGCCCGCCTCCAACTTTATCATTGTGCCAAGTGTCTCCTCTGAGAAGCGTCGCTATGTGCCGATGGGCTTCATGTCGCCCGACGTGATGGCCAGCAATCTCGTGCTCCTCATCCCCGATGCCACGCTCTATCACCTTGGCATACTTGAAAGCAATGTACACATGGCATGGATGCGGGCTGTCTGCGGACGATTGGAAATGCGATACCGCTACTCAAAGGATGTGGTCTACAACAACTTCCCCTGGCCAAGTCCTACGGATGAGCAGAAAGCGAAGATAGAACAGACGGCACAAGCCATTCTTGATGCTCGCGCCCTCTACCCAGATTCATCGTTAGCCGACCTGTACGATGAGTTAACCATGCCCGCCGAGCTGCGCAAAGCCCATCAGCAGAACGACCGCGCCGTGATGCTGGCCTACGGCTTCCCCGTGAAGTCTGCCTTTACGGAAAGCCAGTGCGTGGCCGAGTTGTTCAAGTTATATAGGGAAAGGAATGAAGAAACAAAGTAACTAATTCAAGTTTCGCATTCGCTCAACTTTGGGGAGTTAAAGGAGTTAAAGGACGATGGTTTTTTCCCTCGATTCGCTAAGGAGTTGATAATTCAGGGAAAGAACTATTGTCCTTTAACTCCCTCTAACTCCCTTTAACTCCTTTAACTCCCCAACTTGCGAAAGTTGAGTAACTAAAGGATACTACCAGATTTATATGAGCTGTGCGGTTGAAAATAGTGAGAAAAAGTTTGGTGATGTCGGAAAGTAATTGTAATTTTGCAAACTAAAAACGCAACAGCAAAAGACATAAGCACATGAAACTCATCAGTTGGAACGTGAACGGCCTGCGGGCCTGCGAGGGCAAGGGCTTCAGCGACTTCTTCCGCCAGGCCGATGCCGACTTTGTGTGTCTGCAAGAGACGAAGATGCAGCCGGGACAGATGGACCTGCAGTTCGAGGGCTACGAGAGCTACTGGAACTCGGCCGAGAAGAAAGGCTACAGCGGCACCGCCATCTTCACCCGCCATCAGCCCCTCAGCGTCTGCTACGGCATGGGCATCGACGAGCACGACCACGAGGGGCGCGTCATCACCATGGAGATGGACGACTTCTACCTGGTGTGCTGCTACACGCCCAACTCGCAGGACGGCCTGAAGCGGCTCGACTACCGCATGCAGTGGGAGCAGGACTTCCGCCAGTACCTGCTGCAGCTGGACCGTCAGAAGCCCGTCATCCTGTGCGGCGACCTGAACGTGGCCCACGAGGAGATAGACATCAAGAACCCGAAGAGCAACCGCCGCAACGCCGGCTTCACCGACGAGGAGCGCCAGCAGTTCAGCGAGCTGCTCGCCGCGGGCTTCACCGACTCCTTCCGATGGAAGTACCCCGACGAGGTGACCTACTCGTGGTGGAGCTACCGCTTCCACGCCCGCGAGAAGAACGCCGGATGGCGCATCGACTACTTCGTGGTGAGCAACCGCCTGCAGCAGCGCATCGGCGACGCCAAGATCCTGACCGACGTCTTCGGCTCGGACCACTGCCCCGTAGAGCTCGACCTGCTGTAGCACCTGCAGCCTCTCCCCCCACCCCAGCAACCATGGCCATCATCATCACCTACCGCCGCACCAGCCGGCTGAGCATGCGCATTGCCAAGAACTTCGACGTGCATGTGTCGGCTCCCATCGGCCTGCCCCGCGAACAGGTAGACCGCTTCATCGACGCTAACCGCGAGTGGATAGCGAAAACCCGACAGAACACCTACGAGCGTCAGAAGCAGCGCGCCGACTTCTACAACCAGCTGCCGCTGCGCACACAGGCACAGTGCGAAGAGGCACTGAAGCGGCTGAAGCTGCTCATAGAGCCCATGGTGGAGAAGCACTCGCGGCTGATGGGGGTCAAGCCGCAGCTCGTTTACTACAAGCCCACCATCTCGCGCTGGGGGCAGTGCGACGTGAAGGAGCGCGCCATCTGTTTCTCGGCCTACCTGCTGCTGCTGCCCGAGTGGTGCGTAGAGCACGTAGTGGTGCACGAGCTGTGCCACCTGCTGGAGCCCAGCCACAACGCACGCTTCCACGCGCTCATGGACCGCTACTTCCCACGCTGGCGCGAAGCCCGTGCCGAGACGCGCCGCATCAGCCAGGAGGGCAAGGAATAGCATTTTTCCACCGAAAAATGAGAGAATGTGAAAAAAAAGATGTAATTTTGCACACTGAAACTGAAAAACTACATATAGCAACATGTACAGAAGCAAAACTTGCGGCGAGCTGCGGCTTGCCGATGCCGGCAGCACAGTGACGCTGGCCGGATGGGTACAACGGACGCGCAAGATGGGCGGCATGACTTTCGTCGACCTGCGCGACCGCTATGGCATCACACAGTTAGTGTTCGACGAGGGCGACGACGCCGCACTCACCGAGCGCGCCAACAAGCTGGGACGCGAATGGTGCATACAGGTCGTGGGAACGGTCAGCGAGCGCCAGTCGAAGAACCCGAAGATGCCCACGGGCGACATAGAGGTCTTCGTCAAGCAGCTGAACATCCTCAGCGAGAGCATCACCCCGCCCTTCACCATCGAGGACCAGACCGACGGCGGCGACGAGCTGCGCATGAAGTACCGCTACCTGGACCTGCGCCGACAGGCCGTGCGCAAGAACCTGGAGCTGCGCCACCGCATGACCATCCTCATACGCAACTTCCTCGACTCACGACAGTTCATCGAGGTGGAGACGCCCATCCTCATCGGCTCAACGCCCGAGGGTGCCCGCGACTTCGTGGTGCCCAGCCGCATGAACCCCGGACAGTTCTACGCCCTGCCGCAGAGCCCGCAGACGTTGAAGCAGCTGCTCATGGTGAGCGGTTTCGACCGCTATTTCCAGATAGCGAAGTGCTTCCGCGACGAGGACCTGCGTGCCGACCGCCAGCCGGAGTTCACACAGATAGACTGCGAGATGTCATTCGTAGATCAGGAGGACATACTCGAGGTCTTCGAGAGCCTGGCCCGCCACCTGTTCAAGGAGGTGCGCGGCATTGAGCTGCCGCCGCTGCAGCGCATGACATGGCACGAGGCCATGCGCCGCTTCGGCAGCGACAAGCCCGACCTGCGCTTCGGCATGGAGTTCGTTGAGCTGATGCCGCAGCTGAAGGGCACCGGCTCCTTCCCCGTGTTCAACGAGGCACAGTACATAGGCGGCATCTGCGTGCCCGGCTGCGCCGACTACACCCGCAAGCAGCTGGACCAGCTCACCGACTTCGTGAAGCGCCCGCAGGTGGGTGCCAAGGGACTGGTATACGTGAAGTTCAACAGCGACGGCACGGTGAAGTCGAGCGTTGACAAGTTCTACGCCCCCGAGGTGTGGCAGCAGGTGAAGGAAGCCATGGGCGCCAAGGACGGCGACCTGGTGCTCATCCTCAGCGGCGACAATGCCAACAAGACGCGCGTGCAGCTCTGCACACTGCGACTGGAGATGGGCGACCGCCTGGGCCTGCGCGACAAGGATAAGTTCGTGTGCCTGTGGATTGTCGACTTCCCGCTCTTTGAGTGGAGCGACGAGGAGCAGCGCCTCATGGCCACACACCACCCCTTCACACTGCCCAACCCCGACGACATTCCCCTGCTCGACACCGCACCCGAGAAGGTGCGCGCCGTGGCCTACGACTTCGTGTGCAACGGCGTGGAGGTGGGCGGCGGCTCGCTGCGTATCCACGACGGCAAGCTGCAGGAGAAGATGTTCGAGATTCTGGGCTTCACGCCCGAGCGCGCCATGGCGCAGTTCGGCTTCCTCATCAACGCCTTCAAGTACGGAGCACCCCCTCACGGAGGACTGGCCTTCGGCCTGGACCGCTTCGTGAGCCTGATGGCCGGCCTGGACAGCATCCGCGACTGCATCGCCTTCCCGAAGAACAACAGCGGGCGCGACGTGATGCTCGACGCTCCCGGCGAGCTGGATCCCAAGCAGCTGGAGGAGCTGCAGCTGAAGCTCGCCCCGAAAGACGAACAGTAAGCCGAACCATCGGTGGGTAGCCTCGTAACGAAGGGGGTTCTTCGTTTAAAAAACAGATAAAAACCCGAAAAACAGATAAAAACACTGGAGCTTGAAAGCCTAGGGAATGGTTTTTATCTGTTTTTCGGGTTTTTATCTGTTTTTCTAAAGCACAGCCAGCCCATACGAAATCGTGTAGTACCTATATGGCAGGAGCGAGCCTATGCAAAATCCTCGGCAGCAAACAAATCGAGCGACAGGTCGGCAGCAGGAGGCTCGCTCTCCTCAGCAGCAGGCTCTGCCGCTTCACTTTGGAAATCAATCATCAGCTGACGCCCCTGCTGGCTGCGGGTGTTCAGGCGGTAGCAGCCCCAGCGCTCCGCATGCTCGATGAGGCCTTGTGGCGAGCGCGAATGGCGCTGCACATAATTCTGCACAAAGCGGTACACATCGGCGAAGTCGGGCTGCGAAAAAAGAGTACAAGAATGGTTGTAGACGTGCTTGGCAAGCTTTTTAACGCTGATGCCACGCGCGCCTACATCCAATAATATTCTCAGAATCTGCTGTTCGTACAAGGGTCGTTATGCCAGAGCAATCTTGTTGTCCTCTGTGCTCTGCAGCTTGCCCTCCTTGAAGAGCCAGCCCAGACCGAGCAGTGTTTCTTCTTCCGAAATCTTTGCTGCCTTGGCAATCTCCTTCACCGAAAGAGCGTTCTCAGCAGCTGCCAGAGCCTGATAAACATCTCCTGCCTTGAAACCAATGTTCTCAGCGTTCACGGCCAGCACGGTCTTCTCAGCCTTCACGGCGGCCTTCTTCGTGGTGGTCTTCTTCACTGCTACCTCTGCGGTCTCGGCAGCAGCCTTCTTCGTAGTTTTCTTTTCTGCCATAATAACTGTTATTATTAATCTATTGAAGTTGAACTTTCAATTCGTCGGCAAAAGTACGGTTTTTCTTCCGTTCAAGTAACTGATTATGAACAGATTCTTTCATATTTACAGCTATTCTTGACGCAAATCAATCATCCTCCGGCCCAACGTTAACGCACACAGTGACAGTCTGCCGTGTGTCCCTCCCCCGTCTCCCTTCGGCTGCGGTTGGTGCAGCAGCCGTGAGTTTATTGCCAAAACATGTTGCACTACTTGCACCTGATGCTTATTGCCGAAATAAGTTGCACTACTTGCACCTGATACTCATTATCAGGCGGTTACGTGTTTTTTACTTGCACCTGAAGTTGCACCGGATGCTATACCTGAAGTTGCACCGGATACTTGCACCGGAGGTTCATTGTCAAAATGCATATTTATACATTTTCACCAGAGGGCTCCGCAGCAAAAAAAGCGGGCCTCTCGTGAAAAAAAGCGGCCTCCTTTTTTTCATGGGAGGCCTCCTTTTTACTACGGGGCATGGACAGGGTGGAAAAAGCGGGCCAAACTGTATAAATATTCATACGAATGAATAAATATACAGTTTGCAGCACTGTCATCAGCATGCAGCACCAGGTGCAACTTCTGGTGCAAGTAAAAAACATGTAACCCTCTGATAATGAGTATCAGGTGCAAGTAGTGCAACATATTTCTGCATTAACTCCTGCGCGCAGGCGCACGCGGGCGCGAACACCCGAGCAGGCGCACGCGATACCAACTTTTATATAGCTACCCTTCCCTCGCACGGTACGGCAAACAACGTTAAATAATATTATTTTCGGAAATTTCCTTGGTTATTCAAAAAAAAATAAAGAAATTTGCACTCCGAACTTTAACTATAAAGAAACAATAACCTCAAGGTTAAACTATGGAAAGGTATCTATTAGGATTCGACGTGGGCAGCTCGTCTGTCAAGGCGTCATTAGTCAGTGTTGAGAACGGCAAGTGTGTGTCATCGGCTTTCTTCCCCGAGAAAGAGGCACCCATCCTGGCCGTGAAAGCCGGTTGGGCCGAGCAGGAGCCCGAATCGTGGTGGCAGTATGCCAAGCAAGCCCTGCAGAAAATCATGGCCACCGCCGGCGTGAAGGGCGAGGACATCGCCGCCATCGGCATCTCGTATCAGATGCACGGCCTGGTGTGCATCGACAAGGAGCAGCAGGCCCTGCGACCCGCCATCATCTGGTGCGACTCGCGAGCCGTGCCATACGGCGAGCGGGCCTTCAGCGACCTGGGACAGGAGCAGTGCCTGAGCCACCTGCTCAACTCGCCGGGCAACTTCACAGCAGCCAAGCTGGCATGGGTGAAGGAGAACGAGCCCGACATCTTTAATAAAATCTACAAGGTGATGCTGCCGGGCGACTACATCGCCATGCGCCTCAGCGGAACGGTGAACACCACGGTGAGCGGACTCAGCGAGGGCATGTTCTGGGACTTCAAGGAGAACCAGGTGGCACAGTTCCTGCTCGACTACTACGGCATTCCCTCGTCGTTCATCCCCGACATCGTGCCCACCTTCTCAGAGCAGAGCGTGGTGAGCGAGGCAGCAGCACAGGAGCTGGGACTGAAGGCCGGCACACCCATCACCTACCGCGGCGGCGACCAGCCCAACAACGCGCTGTCGCTGAACGTGTTCGAGCCAGGCGAGATAGCTGCCACAGCAGGCACCAGCGGCGTCGTCTACGGCGTGCTGGGCGAGGTGGGCTACGACCCCCTGTCGCGCGTGAACACCTTTGCACACGTGAACCACAATCCCGCTGAGGCCGCCACCCGCCTGGGCGTGCTCCTCTGCATCAACGGCACAGGCATCCTCAACGCATGGATGCACCGCAACGTCACCTTCGACATGGGCTACGCCGAGATGAACGACCTGGCCGCACAGGCCCCCGTGGGCAGCGACGGCGTGTGCATCATGCCCTTCGGCAACGGCGCCGAGCGCGTGCTGCAGAACCGCGAGCTGGGATGCAGCATACACGGGCTGAACTTCAACAAGCACAGCCGTGCACACCTGGTGCGCGCCGCACAGGAGGGCATCGTCTTCAGCTTCTGCTACGGCATGGAGATCATGCAGCAGATGGGCATGGACATACGCAACATACACGCCGGGCGTGCCAACATGTTCCTGTCGCCGCTCTTCCGCAGCACGCTGGCCAACGTCAGCGGAGCCACCATCGAGCTCTACGAGACCGACGGATCGGTGGGTGCTGCCAAGGGAGCCGGCATGGGCGCAGGCATCTATGCCGACCACAACGAGGCCTTCGCCACGCTCGAGAAGCTGCAGGTCATAGAGCCCGCACAGAAGGAGCGACAGAGCTACCTCGACGCATACGCAGCATGGAAAGAACTGCTGCAGCGACAGTAAAAACGCGGAAAAAGGCGCAAAAAAGGGCATTGTGAGATATTTGCAAACTATTTTGAAACATACGCAATCATCAGTTCACGCATAAATGTGTACTTTTGCAGCGTCTTTGTGATACGACAAACGACAATAGTTTCACTTATAAAATAAAGTAAAAGAAAAACAATGGCAAAAGAGTATTTTCCGTTTACCGGTAAAATTCCTTTCGAAGGAAAAGAGAGCAAGAACGTGATGGCTTTCCACTACTACGAGCCCGAGAAGGTCGTGATGGGAAAGAAGATGAAGGACTGGCTGAAGTTCGCCATGGCCTGGTGGCACACACTGGGTGGCGCCAGCGCCGACCAGTTCGGCGGACAGACCCGCTCCTACGAGTGGGACAAGGCTGCCGACGCCGTGCAGCGCGCCAAGGACAAGATGGACGCCGGCTTCGAGATCATGGACAAGCTGGGCATCGAGTACTTCTGCTTCCATGACGTCGACCTCGTTGAAGAGGGCGAGACCGTGGAGGAGTACGAGCGCCGCATGAAGGAAATCACCGACTACGCCCTGGTGAAGATGCAGCAGTTCCCCAACATCAAGCTGCTCTGGGGCACCGCCAACGTCTTCGGCAACAAGCGCTATGCCAACGGCGCCTCGACGAACCCCGACTTCGACGTCGTGGCACGCGCCATCGTGCAGATCAAGAACGCCATCGACGCCACCATCAAGCTCGGCGGCACCAACTATGTGTTCTGGGGCGGACGCGAGGGCTACATGAGCCTGCTCAACACCGACCAGAAGCGCGAGAAGGAGCACATGGCAACCATGCTCACCATGGCACGCGACTATGGACGCGCCAAGGGCTT
>OCTX011754343.1_pt1 | contig 14071 bp, 15 predicted proteins | sample 1539691 | NCBI WGS metagenome assembly OCTX01 (sample SAMN02144231, study PRJEB22623) | gut metagenome | biome: sheep rumen | host: Ovis aries | place: New Zealand | reverse complement strand
ATCTTCTCGTGTTGGTAGTACGGATAACTCTCACGATACTGAGTAGCGTACATCATAATCTCGCGCCACTCATCCTCGTTGGCGGTAATCAATGCACCACCACCACTGGTGGTAATCATCTTATTGCCATTGAACGACAGCACACCATACTTACCAAACGTACCCAGTACCTGACCTTTATAGCGTGAGCCCATACCCTCAGCAGCATCCTCTACTACAGGGATACCATATTTGTTAGCTATCTCCATAATGCGGTCAGCCTTATATGGCATACCATACAGAGCCACTGGCACGATAGCCTTAGGATACTTACCCGTCTTCGCCTTTCGGTCCTTGATAGCCTCTTCCAACAGTTCTGGATCAATGTTCCATGTATCAGGCTCTGAGTCCACAAGCACTGGTGTAGCTCCCAAATATGTCACAGGATGTGTTGATGCACAGAACGTAAAACTCTGCACAATCACCTCGTCACCAGGACCTACCCCACAGTTCAACAATCCAAGATGCACCGCCGCAGTACCCGCAGACAAAGCGACAACACGCTTTGAAAGTTTTTCGTTTTCGTTATCGTTTTGGTTGACGAAGTCCTCTAAGTCTTTTTCGAACCCATTGACATTCGGGCCAAGAGGCACCACCCAATTGGTATCAAACGCTTCCTTAACATACTTCTGTTCAATTCCGTCCTCGCTCATATGAGCCAAACACAGATAAATTCTTTTTCTTTCAGACATTTCTTATTACTGATTAAATTTTTACGCAGGATTTAGACCTTCTCAAAAAAGGTATCAGGTTTGTTGGGATTGAAAATCTCATTACAGTACATCACTGTCACTAAGTTCTCAGTTTCAGACAGGTTTATTATGTTGTGAGTATATCCAGGTAGCATATGGATGCACTGGATATTGTCACCACTCACCTCAAACTCAATTACTTCGTCAGTACCTAATTTACGTTCCTGAATCAAGCCATGACCGGCTACTACAATGAAGAACTCCCACTTGGTATTATGCCAGTGTTGTCCCTTGGTGATGCCTGGCTTTGAGATGTTGATGCTCACCTGTCCTGCATTGAGGGTATGCACCAGTTCCGTAAACGATCCACGGTCATCCACATTCATTTTCAATGGGAAAGCGACCTTTTCCTTAGGCAGGTAGCTCAGATAGGTGCTATACAACTTCTTTGCGAAACTGTTTTCAGGTATCTCTGGAATCATCAAGGTCTTGGGTTGCTCAGCGAAACTCTTTAAGAGCTCAACGATCTCACCCAAAGTTGCTTTGTGAGTTGTTGGCACGTAACAATAGGCCCCCAAGCCCCCTGAAGGGGAGTTTTCTCCCTCGTAAGGTATAACTTCCAAACCATTGAAATCGCATCGATGTTCATTGCCTTGCATGCAGGCAATCATTTCGTCAACGAGGTCGTCAATATACAGCAGTTCCAATTCCACACTAGGGTCATTGACTGTATAAGGCAGGTCATTGGCAAAAGCATTGCAGAATGTGGCAACCGCAGAATTATAATTAGGCCGACACCATTTACCAAACAAGTTTGGAAAACGGTAAATCAGCATTCTAGCACCTGTCTCTTTGCCGTACTCCAAGAACAAATCTTCACCCGCCTTCTTGCTACGGCCATATTCAGAGTTACCAAAACGGCCAGTCAGCGAAGCCTGTTGGCTTGAAGAAAGCATCACAGGGCAAGTATTCTTGTGCGCTTTGAGCGTATCCAACAGTGTACTTGCAAAGCCAAAGTTGCCCTGCATAAACTCTTCCTGATTCTGGGGCCGGTTTACACCTGCCAGATTAAACACAAAGTCTGCTTTCTGGCAGTACTCATCCAATAATGCTGGATCTGTATCAATGTCATACTCGAAGATTTCATCAATCTTCAAATCAGGATGAGTTTTGTCTTTACCCTCTTGTATATTGCGAAGGTTCGCGCAAAGATTCTTACCAACGAATCCCTTTGCACCAGTTACTAAAATCTTCATTAGAACTTCCTCCAAACCATTTTGTTTACTATTCCAACGTAGCTTTGGATAATCTTTACCACTTTGGTAGAGACATTCTCTTCGATATAGTCAGGAACAGGAATGCCGTAGTCACCATTCTGGTTCAATGTCACTGCGGTATCTACTGCCTGAAGCAATGACTTCTCATCGATACCTGCGATGATGAAGCATGCTTTATCGATAGCTTCGGGACGTTCTGTTGAAGTTCGGATGCAGATAGCTGGGAATGGATGTCCTACACTTGTGAAGAAACTGCTTTCCTCGGGAAGGGTACCAGAGTCTGACACCACTGCGAAAGCATTCATCTGCAAACAGTTGTAGTCATGGAAGCCCAGAGGTTCGTGCTGAATGACTCGTTTGTCGAGTTTAAAGCCTGACTGCTCCAAACGCTTACGACTACGAGGATGGCAGCTATACAGGATAGGCATATCATACTTCTCTGCCATCTTATTGATAGCAGTAAAGAGACTCATAAAGTTCTTCTCGGTATCAATGTTCTCTTCACGATGAGCTGAAAGCAGGATGTACTTGCCCTTCTCCAAGCCCAGACGTTTGTGAATGTCACTAGCCTCTATCTCTGCAAGGTTCTGATGTAAGACCTCAGCCATAGGACTACCTGTTACGTAGGTGCGCTCCTTTGGCAAACCGCAGTCAGCAAGATAGCGACGTGCATGCTCTGAGTAAGCCATGTTCACATCACTTATGATGTCCACAATGCGGCGGTTAGTCTCCTCAGGCAGACACTCATCCTTACATCTATTACCAGCTTCCATGTGGAAGATAGGTATATGCAGGCGCTTAGCACCAATCACTGACAAACAGCTGTTGGTATCACCCAACACCAGAACTGCATCAGGTTTTGTCTCAACCATTACTTTATATGATTTGTCGATGATGTTACCCATCGTCGCGCCAAGGTCATCCCCCACAGCCTCCATGTAGATATCTGGATCTGCGAGTTTCAAATCCTTAAAGAATACCCCGTTCAGGTTATAGTCGTAGTTCTGTCCTGTATGTGCCAACAGACAGTCAAAATACTGACGGCACTTGTTAATCACAGCTGCCAATCGAATAATCTCAGGACGTGTTCCCACGATTATCAGCAGTTTTAACTTTCCATTATTCTTAAATTCAGCCATAATTTCCGGCCCCCGAGCCCCCTATAGGGGAGCGTTTTCATTGAGGGCAATTTTTATTTTTGTTAATACTAAATCTATTCCGTTAAAAAGTTCCTCGTTTGTGAATCGAATAACTCTATACCCCATTTTCTGTAAATCCGCAGTACGTTGTTCATCACTTATTTGTTGTTCTGGCAAAGAATGATATCCACCATCCAACTCAATAATAAGCATTTTTTCCAAACAGGCAAAGTCAGCGATATACTGCCCAATGATGTGTTGCCTACGAAACCGGACGCCATGCTGTTTATTGCTCAAATAAAACCATAACAGTCTTTCTGCCTCAGTAGGATTATTCCTATTTTCTTTAGCGAACGCCCATAGCAAAGGATATTCTATCACATCTGCAGAATGCCTCACACTACCTTTCATACGCGCATCAAAACTCCCCTTTAGGGGGTATGGGGGCCTTTACACTAAATTAGGAATTCCGTTAAGTTCGTTCTGGATATATTCAAGGCTTGCAATTTTTGCCTTTGTCTCTTCAAGATTAAGGCGCTTTGTGTTGTCACTATTGAATTCCTCAATAGTTGCACGCTTTACATCACCCTCCTTGAAATACTTATCATAGTTCAAGTCACGGTTATCAGCCGGCACTGCATAGAAGTTGCCCATATCAATGGCCTTGGCGGCTTCTTCCTTGGTGAGCAAGGTTTCATACATCTTCTCTCCGTGGCGGATTCCGATGACGCGAATCTCAGGATTCGCAGTTTCAGGTTTCAGAGTTTCAGGTTTCAGGTCACGGGCAAACTGATGCTTAAAGAGTTCAACCACAGCTTCTGCCTGTGTCTGGATGGTGCAAGCGGGAGCCTTCTGAACAAGAATATCACCATTCTTACCATTCTCGAAGGCAAAAAGCACAAGGTCAACAGCCTCTTCGAGAGACATGATGAAGCGAGTCATCTTTGGCTCAGTGAGGGTGATAGGGTTACCCTTGCGGATCTGATCAATCCAGAGAGGAATAACCGATCCACGGCTGCACATAACATTACCATAACGGGTGCAGCAGATCTTTGTATCTCCACTCAGACGACTCTTAGCAACAGCTATCTTCTCTTCAATAGCCTTGGTGATTCCCATTGCATTAATAGGATAAGCAGCCTTGTCGGTGCTCAAACAGATGACACACTTAACACCTGCATCAATAGCGGCATCGAGGGTATTGTCTGTACCAATCACATTGGTCTTCACTGCCTCCATTGGGAAGAATTCGCAAGAAGGAACCTGCTTCAATGCAGCTGCATGGAACACATAGTCCACACCCTTCATGGCATACTTCAGTGTGCTCTTGTTGCGAACATCGCCAATATAGAACTTAATTTTATTGGCCACCTCCGGCATACGTGCCTGGAAGTCGTGACGCATATCATCCTGCTTCTTCTCATCACGCGAGAAGATGCGGATTTCACCAATATCGGTTCTGAGGAACCTATTCAACACTGCATTACCAAAACTACCTGTGCCGCCCGTTATCAGCAGCGTCTTGTCTTTAAATACTGACATATTATTATATTAATTTAAACTTTTAAACTTCTTAAACTATTCAGCGAAGACCTCATCCTCTTCTAGCGGATGATATGGGCCGTCCTTTGCCTCAAAGAGGATTGTGCCACTTTCTAGGCACTTCAAACTATGCCACTGTCCTTTCTCTATATTCAGCACCACTCCTCCTGGTACCATATCAATGGTATCCGTGAGGTTGCCTTTCTCATCATAGAAATACTCCTCAAAGTGACCACGAACGCAAACACAAGTCTCTGATGTATTCTTATGTCTATGTATGGGCATTACTGTCCCTGGCTCCAATGCATTCAGCATACGTTGTGACTGGTCATCTGGACTATTTCGCAAGTCCAGATTTGCACGTTGCCGTTCTGATGCTTTTGCCTTAGCAGTCAGCTCATCCAGTATCTCTTGTGTAATAATCATACTCTTGTCACTTTCCATAGTTTATGCCACACGATCCAAACAGGCGCCCAAATAACATCAGAAGGATAATGTGTCAACAGATGCAGGTTATGTGTAAGGATAGCTTTTACTGCACTTAACTTACTTTGTCCATGTTTCAATCTCTTATCATGATGCCCGAAGTTTCCTCCTGTCATTACTTGCTCCAGAATATACCGGCCCTCTTTCTCATCAGGTTCCCACAGCATCCATTCACGAGGCATCCCTAAGGTTTCATGCATTACCCACATCAGTCCCTTAGCGAACTTCTCCATCCCGAACTCACGCACTGTCTCAACATAATCATGAATCATTAACCGAGAAACATTAACCATGCGTAGCACCATGTAGTAATCCACTATCTGCCTTAGTCCAACACCTTCATACAAGAAATGACGATAAATATGCAGCAGGATATAAAACACATTAAACTCCTTAGTTGGAGTAATCAAATCTGTGTTATCTGAGCTATCAGTGTGACCATATAGTTGTTCTGTGTGAGCCGAAAACCACTTCTGCAGTTTCCTGTTCTTCCACAAATTCAGCAGCACCTCCACATGATAGTGCATCTCCACCTCTGTGTCATCCCACATATTCAGATGCAGGTGCTTATAATCCCAGTCAATATCTTTTTGACCTATTGACCTTGCATGCTCGATGGCTTTTCCTCTACCATCACTTACATATACATCTATATCCCCAGGTTGCCTGAGTTTTTGTAATGTTTCAGGATAACATTGGGCTACCCCTTGTCCTTTTAATATAGTAGGATGCAACCCTGCTGATGTCAAGTTAGACAGCAATTCTTTGCAGCGGTCATTCAGCAAGCGATTACGTTGCTCTATCATCTGTCCTATTCCTATCCATTGTAGCAGCAAAACCTTTGAAGGTCTTTGTTCCGTAGATAATCTGTCTATTCCATGGATAAGAAGTCCAGTTACAGCTTGTCGTTCAGACTCAGCATATATCTCCGCCCACTCTGCAGCGGACGGAGTCTTGCTAAGCCTCTCTCGATTACCTAATGCAATCTGTAACAGTTCAAAGAACAACATGATATTATCAAACTTAACATTGAAAATGCTTCATAATAGCTTTATATGTATGTTCCACCAGATAATTGTTCTTCAGGAACTCATAGCCACGTTCTCCCATCGCTTTCATATCTGATGCAAGCATTTTATCTACAAGAACTGTGAAATCCTCCGGCTTCACACTCTCACACCAGTAGCCATAGCCATTCTCTTCTGCTATCTTGCCAATATCTGTGTTCACATCTGTAGCACATACCACAGGCATCTTGTACTCCAAATAGCTTAACAATCGTGACGGATAGTTTGGAATAGTAAATCTATGGTCAAGGAATATCATTCCCACATCGCAAGAACGTACCAACAAGTCATAGTCTGCCTTTGGCAACCCTTTCATCACCTTTACACTAACATCAGACATCTTACTTCTCACATCAGACATCCAAGATTCAATCTTGCCGTATTCCGTTCCAGAACCCACCACTACAAAGTAGCAGTCCTTTCTATTCTTATTAGCATCCAAACATTTGATTAAGTAAGGAATTCCCTGCGGCTTCCCTAGATTTCCCCCATAGATAAAAACAGGTTTTTCCAATGGCAGGTTATACTTCTTCCTAATATAAATTCTTGCAGCTTTCAATTGCCCAGGGTCATTCAATACATCATCATCTTTTCTCAAATCAATTGAATTTGGAGCAACCTCTACCCTCTTAGCATCAATCTCTGGGTTATGTTTCAATAAGAATTCAACATTTGCTGGACTCATACAACCAATGTAATCAGAGGCTTCATACAAGTCTTTTTCCTTCTTTCTAAAATACCAGTTGAATAAACTCTTCTCTCCAAACATATTCATATCAACTGCATTCTGCGGGAAGATATCCTTCAACTGTAAATATGAGATTGCTTTCGGATTCTTTTTCTTCAGGTATTTCACCACATTTGTGAAAGTAATAGGAGGTGTGCTATAAGTTATCAAGTCAAACTTGACATCTCCAAGGTACTTTATAATAGCTGCCTTAAACTGACTCTCTATTAAAAGTGTACCAATACCCTTCTCCACGATGTTTGTTTTCTGAACGTTTAGAGTCTTCACGTTCAGGATATGCACACCTTTGCTTACCGTAAGACTAGTTTGCATACCTAATCGCCTTTCAACAGGTGTAACAATGTACACATTATGTCCCTCATCACGGAACTTTCGCATCAAGTCTTGATAGATTCCGCGTTCCTCAACATTGGCAATTCTAACCAACGTTAGAAAAATAATATTCATTACTTTTACCTAAAATAATCTAACAATTCTACAATATTCTTTATCCTATATTTGGGAAGGCACTCATTAGCCATGTCAAAACTCTGCTTATGAATATTATTTCCATTGTCCAACAAACAAAATGATGTCCATCCCAATTCATTTGGAGCAATGAAGTCTTTTTCAGTATTATCTCCTATATAACAGAAAGTAAATTCATTATCAGGATACTTCTCATAGCACTTTAAGATCATCTTGTCATAGCTACAATGATTTGGTTTGAAATATTTCTTATCTTCGTTTATAATAATCATCTCCATTGGTATCCATTCTTCTAGTCCAAGAGCCTCTACCTTTTGTTTCTGAGTAATCTCTCGACCATCTGTTATAATACCCAACACAACACCTTCTTCTTTTAACTTAGAGAGTGTATCTTCCGTTTCAGCTGATAACGTAAGTGTTGGATGATGATATCTATAAATATCTAAGTATTCATTAATGGGATTACCAAATCCATACTCTTCATTCATGCAAGCAAAGGCATTATCCCCATTATAATACCATTTCCGAAGTTGTTCATAAATGACTCTTGCATCAACCCCATATTGTTTTGCCACCAATTCTGCCACCTTCCGATACCCCGACTTCAAAAAATCAATTTCTTTGTAGAGTGTATCATCAAGGTCAAAGATTACAACCTTTTTACACATACACGGCATCATCATATCTCAACATTAACTGATGGTTTTTCCAATCATCAAAGTATTCTATAGGTTCATTTAAGAAATATTCCCTTATAAGATACTCTGGATAATTTCCTCCAGCTGCATAAGTTTGAGGATATCCGCCACCAAAACGTGGATTAATCTCAATTCCTACAACGTCATTTTCGAATTTATTCAAGAATACCTGTATACAGATACTTCCAATACAACCATCTATAGTTTTTAATCTTTCGTATAAATATTGTGTCAGAGGTTCTTTTTCTGTTAATCCTTTGTTTATCTCCCCTGCCCTAATCTTAATACGTTCACGTGGTACAATACATTTCACCTCGTGGTCACGACCATAATACATATCAATAGTGTATTCCTTGTACACTTCTTTGTCTATATACTCCATAAAGAGCAGTTTAGGGTCGTTGAGTATCTCTTCTGTCAATTCATCAGCATTCTTGATATAATGTAGGTTGGTACTTAGAGAACCATCATAAGGTTTTGCAAAGAGAGGGAATGTTGGATTATACTTATCAATAGGCTTAGGAACTCTAATTCCATGATTTTCGAAGAACTCACCCGTATTGCGCTTGTCACGACACATCATGATAAACTCATAGTCTGATACCGAAACAGTGATGCCTCGCTTAGCAAATATCTCTTTGTTTGCTGACAGGATAGCCAGTTCTGTATCGATTGTAGGAACCACCAATCCAATTTCATTACCAAGGCAAATTGTCAGCAACGACTCAATATAGTCCTCTGATGTGCAACGAGGTACTTCAAAACAACCATCACTTACATATGCTGCAGGTGCGTACTTCGGGTTCATATCTGTTGTGTAAACCCTTCCTGCAGAGAAAAAACGTTTTAAAGTCTCTTGAAAGGCTTTTACCAATTGTACCCGTTGACCCGCAGATGTAATAAGAATATTTGTTTTCATATTAATTATGTCCATTAAAGGGATCCATGGTTACCCATTCCCCGCCAATTTGATTTATATCTTCTTTAAACAATACTTTTTTTATTGTAATAAATATCACCTTAATATCCGTTATAAAACTCACATGGTCAACATACCATACATCCAGTTTAAACTTTTCCGTCCAACTGATGGCATTACGTCCATGACACTGTGCCCAACCACTAATACCAGGACGTACCTCATGACGACGTGCCTGTTCAGTAGAATACAACGGAAGATACTGCACAAGTAATGGTCTTGGCCCAATCAATGCCATATCGCCCTTCAGCACGTTTATCAACTGCGGCAGCTCATCTATCGATGTAGAGCGAACAAATCTTCCGACTTTAGTTAGGCGCTCTGCGTCAGGAAGCAGATTTCCTTCTGCATCTCGCTCATCCGTCATGGTCTTGAACTTAATCACCTTGAATATCTTCGCGTCCTTCCCAGGGCGTTCCTGAAAGAAGAATGCCCCCGCACCCCTGTTGGCAAAATGCAGCCAGATGGTTATCACCAGCAATATCGGACTGATAATAATCAATGCCACCAGCGAAATGCAAAAATCAAAAAATCTTTTAAAGAAATGTTTGTACATAAATATCTGGTTGTCGTAATTACTCATTGTACTTCCAGCGCTTTATTCCAAATGGATCCATTTCAACAGGTATGCCGTGTTTAGTGAAACGTAAATTCCCTTTTCCATTCTCTTGAACGTATTCCATTTCGCTCACATCAGTCAGTCGGAGCTTTCCATCAGCCACATCAGGGCGTAATGCCACGTTCATTCCATAGTCGCCAGCAGCCTGCACAGGAGGATACATCACACCATCTGCCTTACTTGCGTACATTATCATTTCAGCAATGGTTGCAGATATGATGTACTCATAATCATAGCTGACCATTTTTGCAAATTGTGCTGCCACAAACGAATTATACTCGTTGGATTGCATTACTCCGTCAATGAACGACTTGCTTTTCTCCCACACCTGCCTTGCCTGTTCAAGTATTGGGTTATGAGTCGCTCCAGAAAACACAGTCTCATCCACCACTACGGCAAGGTGAATATCCTCTGTCACCACCCACCGAGACCAAGTGTAGGTTTCTTCTCCGTTTTCCTGCGGACCTTTTCGGTATAACTTTGATGCCTCCAGCAATGAGACATATCTTGTATTTACCGTGGAGTCCACCATGTGAACTAATGCGCCATAGAAAGCCGTCTTGCCTGGCAATGTTGCTCTTTGAGGTTTGGTATTATCTGTAGCAGGGCGGTACGACATGCCCTTACGTTCAAACACATTCGCATCAGGCCTTATCCGCTCAATCCAATGCCCCTTAGGAATCCATATTCCCAAAAACTTTGGAGCGAATTTGCTTACCAATGTCTTTACCTCATTATAAGGATAAGTTGATAGGTCAAGCGTGTTCAAAGATTTTATTACTTCTACGTTATTCATTTCTTGACGCTTTCGACAAAATTCTAAATTTTATTTACTATCTAACATCCTCCCATTTAAACCTCACCTACCATTAATCATTCTTCCTTTTTCTCGCCACCCTCAGGCATTGCCGTTAGCATGGCCATATAGTTCTCCAACGTAAAGCGCCTGTAGAACTTCACGAATCCTAAGAAACAGATATACGAAAGCGTAAAGAACAATGATAGAACAATCAACAAATCCGTATCAAATGAAGCGGAACAATCTACCGTAGTCAAGGCATGAATGCCAAAAGCGAAGAATGTCACGCAAAACACGAACGAGATACTCCTAAGAAATCCATAAAGAGCAACGTAGTTATCCGTCTTTCGCTGAGAGTTTGGTATGTTCAGATACACATAATGCATCACTATCCTATGATAGTCACACTCTTGGTTCACATCCGGATGGCTGATGCCAAGTCTGTTTGCCAGTCTGAACTCCTTCACTTTGAGGGTTTCCTTAAGATAATCATCAAACGGTCTTACTATCCACCCGTTGATGTCGAAGATATAAGCAAAAGTATATGTGGACGATGTTATAGGGAATAATAGCAGGGCCATAAATACCTTCATCACAAATCGAAGTGCAGTTTTAATCCTTGCCCACCATTTGTTTGACGAGTGCGCCTCTGAGGCGAAGAATGCCTTCACCAGTCCCCACCAGTTCTTACCCAGTCCTCTCTTCAACAGATATTCCGACGGATAGCCAAATACCTTTTTTGCAAACAGCTCTATCGTTACCGATGACAGATAAGACACGATATGCCCCAATATATAGGCTATCACAATAATTACCACCGACTTTTCCAGATTAAACTCCATCTGTGAGCCTTTGACAAGATTACGCAGATTCTCCATGCTGGTAATCTCTCCCATATCAAGTCCCATCCTGAAACAATAAGCTATAATGATATAGCACATCATCCCTGGGAACAGATAGCCCATAAAGTCGTATATCGAAAACGGATTCTTATTCATTTCGTAGTGGCAGAGTTATCGTCTGTCTGTTGATTGTACAGCAAATCCGGTTTGTTCTTCAGTTGTGCCAGTAAATTGATAATCTCTTGCGTTTTCTTTGTAGCCAACTTATCTATCAGATAATGTGCCGTGATGATATATATGTTCTGATGGGTATTCTCAATGAACTCATTGATAAGATTCTGATGCGGTCTTACCATAGCATCATTGTAGATGAAAAACCAATTGGGTGTAATTCTGTTTAATACCATAACAACAGGCTTTTCTTGCTCCTTAGCATAACGTTCTATCTGCTTCCATACTATCAGGCGGTGGTGCCTGATACGGATATTCTTACTGCTTGAAAAATAGATGCATGGATGCCTGAGTTGTTTATGACGTTCTTCGCTCTCTTGATATAATTGTTCCAACTGATTCTGCTCGTAGGGGTCTCCTATTCTGTCACGAAACATCTCATCTATACGCTTACGCAAATACGAATTGTTCAAATGTCCCAACAGGAAGGTTCTATCTTTTTCAAGTGCATTTTTCAGTTGGTTCATCGTATTATCGAAATTCAACTTCAAGTTGTCTGGAATATATGGGTGCTGCCCATTATCCGAGAAGCTATCCTTCAACCTATTCAATGCTGATGCTGCAGTATCCACATTCTTTATCTGCTCATCAATTACTGTTGCCAGTCGTTCATGATACAGCCAAGCTGTATCGTATGGCAGCCACAAACGCTCCTTTGGTATCTCCTTGTTGATAATATCAAGGAAATCCTTACCGTAGCTTATCTTCAGCAAGTCAAGCAATACAGAAGCACCAAAAACAATGGTGGATCTGCTTATCAAATCCCTCAGTTCTTGGGGCGTATAAGTATAAAAACCAGGGAAATGCTGTTTCATTACCTCACAATATTTTCTTTAACCCATTGATTGTCAGCTATCACCCTGTTCCATGCTGCCGATTGCCCACTAAGCACAACCACCAGTCGGTCATTTTTATCCATATACTGCATCAGATGATCCCTAATCTGCACATGATTCAAATTGCTGACTATAGCCCATGTAGATTCCGTCAACTTTCCCCATCTCTCAAACCTTTTCAAGGCCTGATAGAGAGAGTCGTAATCCCTGCCCGGCATACAGAGATCATAGCTTATAATATAACAATGCGATTCGTTCATATTACAAATTAAGACTCAAACACTGACCCTGTCTCATACGATACCACATCCTCTATTCTAACCAGTGTCATTTCAATAAGTAAAAGTGCAACAGAGTATTTTCCTGCTGTACTTTTACCTTTTGCACAATCACTTTCTGATTCTATGATCCAATCCCAGCACCGTATAAAGCTTAATGCCTAACTTGAACGCCCAGGCATTATTCTTATACTTCCTACCATCATACCCTCTCTCATAGTATGATTGCAACTCCTCTTCGCTGATTTGGAGTTTTTTGGCGATGTCCTTGAACATCTTCTGACCTTCTTCGTCAGTCATAGGAGGCTGTTCCATTTCCTTCAAAGCTTCTTCGCGAGTCATTTGACCCGTCATTACCAGACTTGAGTTCCATGCCATACGAATATCCTGTCCGTAACGCTTAGGATTCCAATAACCTTCAACGAACTTGGTAATCTCATCTTCGAAATGCTTTTGACCATAAGCGACATAGTCATACTCCTTAGCAAGAGTGTCAACCATCTGCTTCTTAGTAAGAGGTATGAGATTCAATGGCTGAACGGTCTTTACCCCTTTCACATAAGGGAGCCAGAACTTATGTTTAAAGCCTGTTGTCCAAACATAGTACTTAGGCATTGGACAACCATTTTTGCGAAGCACATCCTTGACGAATGTGCTATCAGCAGTTTGATAACCTGAGCCCCAAGAAGCAGGATCTGCCACAGCCTCTGTCGCTACATTATATCCATTGAGGATATATTTTATTCCCATCTTATCTGCAAAATGGTCAACCATAGCCACAAAGCAGTGATCCTGAGGTACATCAAGCCCAACACCTGCTTTAAAGAATGCAATCTGCATCTGACGCATCTCTTCCCATGGGAGCACCTGATTATGGAACTTCACTCCCATCTTGGCTTCCATCTTCTTCAGATTCTCTACTGTTACAGGCAAATCCCACCCACAGTCAATATGGAACACAAATGGACGCAGCCCCCACTCTTTCACTGCAAGATGAAGCATATAACTACTGTCAAGACCACCACTAAGGCCAAGCAAGCAATCATACTCTTTTCCTTCGCCACTCTTTTTGATGTCTGCTATGAGGTTTTTCAGCTCTTCCTCATGACCATTACCATGATTCCACCAAGGAAGGATTCGCTCTTCATAGTCATGACAGCGGTCACAAACTCCATTCTCATCCAATACCAAATTGGTATCGGTTGTGTTCATTACACAGTGTTTACACACTTTGATTTCTTCTTGTTTCATTTTGATTTACTTTTTTTGTTATTAATGTTATACCTCCGGACCTGCCACTAAAAAGCTAAAACAGGGGGTTTCCTTCGGAT
>OCTX011738299.1_pt1 | contig 14074 bp, 8 predicted proteins | sample 1539691 | NCBI WGS metagenome assembly OCTX01 (sample SAMN02144231, study PRJEB22623) | gut metagenome | biome: sheep rumen | host: Ovis aries | place: New Zealand | reverse complement strand
GCTATATCCACGCAGCAAACGACTTACAGCAACAATAATTACTGGGTATGGTGCGGCGGTATAGGTACCGTTCAGCATGCCCTAAATATGTATTTACAGCTAGTTGCGATATTTTACGGAGATTCAATGAAAAAAGCAGTAACACTTAGAAAAGCAGAAATAATAGTATTATTTTGTATCTTTTTGTTGATTTTTTTATGTGTATTACAAAGGGCAAATTATATTTTCTCAATGTGCATAGTAGTATATGCACTAGTTCTATTATTTGTATTCAGAGATCCTAAGCGACATATTGTTCTTTGTACATTTCTTATCTCAATATTTACTTTTTTACTTGCTTCTCCTGTTGCCACTCTTTTACTTGGATCAACATTTGATGTTCATTTCTCAGATAATGCTAAAATACATTTTTACACTACGATGTTTCTTAGCATTTCATCTGTGTGGTTAGGATATATTTCTTTTTCAAAAATAAGATTTGTACTTCCAATAAAAAGCACTACTCCTTCTATGAGATTAGCTTTACGGAAGATTAGTAAGTTAACCTTTGTTATTACTTATACAATAAAATGCATTCAATATATGGAGATTGGCTTCTATGTAATGCGATTTGGATATATGTATTATTATACTGGATACCATACTGCAATTCCTTTGATTTTTGAGAAAGTTGCAGATTTATACATTATTGCAATATCGGTTTTTTTAGGTACTAATCCATCAAAGAAAGAGTGTACACCGATTATTCTGTTTTTTTTGATGGGTGGAATCCTGTCTATCATTACGGGTAAAAGATATGAGTTTGTCTATGTAATAATACTGTGTATTGCTTATTTGATTATTCGTAATAATGAAAACAATGACGATAAAATGGATGATATATGGATATCCAATAGACGTATTAAGCAAGTTATAATATTAAGTCCACTTATTGTTATTTTTTTAATGTATGTCGGAGCAACTAGATCTAAGATCACTTTTGAATATAAATCCTTTTGGGACACTATATTAAATTTTATGGTTGATATAGGCAATTCCGGAAAAGTTATTATGAGGGGATTTGAGTTTAAAGATATCATTCCAAATAATAGGGCTTATTCATTTGGCAGTCTGATTGAATATTTTAAATATAATTATTTTTCGGAACTGCTTTTTGGAAAAGTTGCTTATAATGCTCGATCATACGAGTACGTAACTTCTGGTCACTCATTTGCTTATGCCATTACGTATTACTTCTCACAAAATGACTTTTTTTCAGGACATGGTCAAGGTTCAAGTTATATTGCAGAATTATTTGCAGACTATGGGTATTGGGGAGTAATAATTGGGAGCTATGCCCTAGGCTTTTTTATCAATCATTTTTGCTCAATTTCTGGTGACTCGGTATTAAGTGACGCTTATACTTATTTTCTTATTAGACCATTGCTACTTATGCCAAGGGACACTTATTGTCTACCATTGACATATATAATTAATTTCAAGTATATTACTGCATTTGTCCTGATATATTTTGTTGCTCGCTATACACAGAAAGAATAAATATCTATTAAAAGGTGAATTAGATGAAAAAGGTAATAGTATTTTTTCATGGTAGTCAAATGGGGGATAACCTTCATCCTTTTGTAATCAATGAAATTGAGCTACTTCGAAAGGCATTTGATGAAGTCTATTTAATTTGTCTGAAGGCAAGTTGTGGCTTTGAAGAAATTGAAAAGTATTCGAATGTCCATGTATATAGCATAGAGATAATGCGTTTGTATATGAAGATATGGCTTTTTTTTCCAGAATTAATTACAAAACATTTTTGGAAAGACATTTATATTGCTATAAAAAACCGTCTTATTGATGTTAAGTATTTTAAAACCATAATCATGTATTCTATATGCGGAAGACATTTTGAACACATTGCCTCAAGAATAATATGTGCAGATAAAAAAGCAGAATGGTTTGTAGAATCCTACTGGTTAACAGGACCTGCATATGCTGCAGCACGTGTTAAAAAAAAGTTTCCTGGAGTCACTTCTTTTTCAAGACTTCATTCTGCGGAAGCGGATTATATTCGAAATAAGTATGCTATATGCCAGTATAAGTGGTTCCTTGAGCGATATCTTGACTATATTTTTTTTGTATCAAATAAGGGAAAATTAGAATATCAGTGGATTTTAAAGAATTATTATGACAAAGAAATAGATGATACAACACGAATTGTCAATTATCTGGGAGTCAAGAAAAATAATAGTATTATTACTCCAAAATCAACAGATGGGCTTTTTAGAGTATTATCTTGCTCAAGGGTGACATCATTAAAACGAGTCGAGATGCTGGCTTCAGTTTTTTCTCAATGGAATGAAGGACAGATTCTTTGGACTCATATAGGTGGTGGAGAAGATTTTAAAGAGATAGAGTCTATTATTTCTAAAAGTACTCATGGATCTTCAAATTGTATTTTGTTAGGAAATTATTCTAATGATGACGTTCTTTTATACTATCAGAATAACAATATCGATGCCTTTATAAACATTAGTGTATATGAAGGGTTACCTGTTTCAATCATGGAAGCATTGTCGTATGGGGTACCGATTATTGCAACGGATGCTGGTGGAACAAAGGAATTAGTTGATAATACAAATGGTATTCTACTGAAAAATGATTTATCAGCAGAAGATATCATCCATGCCGTGAAATCGATGATTGAAATGAGTGAAAACGAATATAATGAATTGAAATTAGGCGCATATAAAACTTATAATGACAAGCTAAGATCTAGTGCTAATTATGAAAAATTATTTTTGAAAATCAACGAGCACTCTGCAGAAAAAAGATATGGTTAATGAAGTATGCATTTAAATATAATTAAAGCCCGGCAAAAACAACAAAAAGAGGCTTATGTCGCTAGGAACTAACAACATATATTGTATTGATAAAGCTTTTATAAATTGAAATATGATAATAAAAGTTGAGTCTGACAATTAAGTGGCACAAGTATCATATCTCGTTTTTATTGTATTGATATCTTGTTCTCCTCGAATATTTCTCGTCTTTATGTTTGCTATGAATTTAAACTCATAGACTGTTGGGTATTCAATGTTACATACAGTAATTAACAAGTCAGATAAAAAGTAGTCATATCCTATTTTTGAGAGGTAATGTTTCAATAAATAATGATTTGTCTACGAAATCTGAATTGCAGAACTATGATATTAAACGAAAGGAACGTGGGTGTATTTGATTTTTATTACACCATACAAGACAGATAATGGTTTTTTTAAATCAAGTTAAGCAATCTATAGAGAAAGCCAGGAAGCGTGGATTCTCATACATTGTTATTTCAAGTGTTTTAAACAAAATATTCGTCTTTGCGTCGACTGTATTTCTGAATCGAATTCTACCTCAACAAGACTATGGCTATATCTCTTTTGCTTATAATATTGTTTCGATAATCCTTGTTGTAAGCAGTTTGGGAGTTGATGTTTCTTTGTTGCAGTTTTGTTGTGAAAACAGACCTGAGTATGAAAAACGATCACTGGAGAGGTTTGCTTTGATAATAGGGCTGGTATCCAATCTTGTCTTTTCGGCGCTCACCCTTTTAATCGCTAGGTTATGGCGATTCAGCATATCTGACTCTATGGAAGTTTTAGCAATGTTTTCTTTCCTGCTACCATTTCCATTCGCTGTAAAGTATTGTTCTGCTTTGTTAAGAAGTAAACTAGATAATAAAAATTTCGCTCTTCTGACCAATATTTCGTCAGCTGCTTATTTAGGTGGTTTACTTTTATTTGCAATACCTTTTGGATTAAAAGGTGCCATCTTTGGACGATACTTTGGCTTCATCATTCCTGCGGTTTTAGGGCTATTTCTTTGCCGGTCTTTTTTTCATGATATTCTTAGTGGAGAGTTTCCAGAAAAAACATTAGTCAAAGATTTTATGTCATATGGATTAACAGTGATGCTAACAAATGGAGTATCATCTCTTTTGTATTATATAGATATTTATGTTGTAGGAATAGTAACTTCAAATGCAATTTCTATTGCAGCATATAAAACAGCAACCATTATCCCGAATGCTTTGGCTACTTTACCAAATGTTATTGTTGTTTTTATATATCCATACTTTGCAAGGAATAAAGATAATAAAGAATGGATTATTAACAATACAAAAATGATTCAGAAAAGTGTTTTTTCAGGTTGTGCTGTTATTGCCCTTATCCTTTATTTTGTTGCCCCCAAGCTAATAGTATTTGTATTTGGTGATCAGTATTTGTCATCTGTATTGCCATTTCGTATTTTGCTTCTTAGTTTTTCAATATCAGCACCTTTTAGAGTAATATCGGGAAATATTATTGCCATGTTAGGCAAAGTTAAAGTTAATTTTATAATTGGTTTGGTATCATGTTTGGTCAATATTGTTCTGGATTATCTTTTTATAAAAGCATGGGGCAGTGTAGGTGCTGCGATTGCTACCACAGCAATTATGGCAATTGCAGCAATAATGTCTAACACCTACCTGTACAAGGTTTTTACAGTCAAGCATGTTTAGATATAAAAATATTTATCAATACATACATTAACTTAGAAGCTTAATTAGTTTTATAATGATATTTTTAATTAGAGAACTCAATAAGTGATTAAAAAGCTGATAAGAAAGTATATCAAATGGAGAAATCAATGAAAAAAGAGTTTAATAAACTAATTGACTTTAGTTTGTTTTTTTTACGTTCTATCCCTAAAACCATATATTTCAATTTTAAGACATTTGATTTATTTACAGCAATTAAACTTCCTGTAATTATTGGGTATAATGTAAGGGTTTTAGAAACGCACAAAGGCATCATATCTTTCTCTAATAAAGTAGAAAAGGTGCGTTTTGGCATGGTAAGATTTGGATATGGGGGACCAAAAGGCATTGTATCTAATAAGAGAGGGGAAATCTGTTTAGAGAAGGAAAGTAAACTAATTCTTGATGGTAGTATGTTTTTTGGAGAAGGGGCCTCGCTGAGAGTTAATGGCTCTTTACATGTTGGAAATCATTTTAGTGCAAGTAAAAATTCTTTCGTCTCTTGTAGCGCTGACGGATCTTCTATAGGAGATAATGTTATGCTTGGATGGAATGTTGCAATTAGAGATTCTGACGGACATACAGTGTATCATCATGGTTTGCCAAAACAATCTAAACGCCCATATCATATTGGAAATCACGTTTGGATATGCGCAGAAGCACATATTCTTAAGGGGGTTACTATAGGCAATAATTCTATTATTGCCTATAGAAGCACTGTGACTAGAAGTTTTCCGTTAGAAGGATTACTAATTGGCGGGTCACCAGCTAAAGAACTTCAACAAGATATTTCATGGGGACCGTATATTGGAATATAATAACATAGTAAATGGAGATATAATGAATTTCTTTATTCGGAGTTTTTTTTCATATATATTATATCAGATGTTTGGAAATATGCTTCCTAGTTCTACCAATAGAATACTTCCTGGTGGCAGAATAAGAGCTGTTTTAGCTAAAGGATTTATAGAACATTGTGGAAAAAAAGTAAATATAGATAAAGGAGCGATATTCAGTAGACAATTATCAATAGGTGATAATAGTGGAATAGGACAGTACTCTAGACTGCAAGGAAAAATAGTGATTGGAAATAATGTTATGATGGGTGCTGAATGTTGGATTTATACTTCAAATCATGAATTTTCAGATCCAACAAGACCAATGATTGAACAAGGATATCAGCAACCTAAACCTGTAACTATTTGTGATGATGTGTGGATTGGTGGCAGAGTAACTATTTTACCAGGAGTAACTATCGGACAAGGAGCTGTTATAGGTGCATGTGCAGTAGTAACAAAAGATGTTCAACCTTATGCTATTGTAGCCGGTAACCCCGCTCATTTAATAAAATATAGAAACAAATAACGTTAAAGGATGGTCATATGAATAACGAGAGTATATTACTCCTAACAAAGGACGCTTTTTGCAAGGAGTACTTGCCTATTTATGGAAATCTATATTGGAATGGCAAAACCCCTAATATTGATGAACTTGCAAATAAAGGTACAGTCTTTGAAAGGCATATTACTGCTGCGCCTTCCACAGTCATGTCATTTCGTGCAATGGTAACAGGACAATTTGCTCATGAGCAACCATATGCAAATTATACTCCAAAAGAGATACCTGGATTGGAGACGGATTTATTCCAGTATGCTGAAAAACTTGGATATAAAGGTCATATAATTTGGGATTGCGCATGGGATAATATGGTTTTGAGATATGGCAATTGTTATGGACCAAATACTTCTATACATAGCTTGCCTGGCTTGAGGCAGGGTGTGGGTTGTCATTATAAACATATTGAACCATTACAAAATGACGATAAAAAGTGCGAAGATGCCCTAAAAAAAATATTAATGGAAATTGAAAATATTTTTAGAAAGGACAAAAAAATTCTGCTATGGATTCATCTTCCTCATGTAATAAATGGAAGAACTGCATACGGAAGTGATATTGATGTTTTCGATGATTTAGTAGGCCGCTTACGAAGAATGTTCGATGATAATAATATTTTTATTTCTGCAGATCACGGAAATATGAATGCATATAATGGAAAATATTGTTATGGATTTGATGTCAACACATCAGCCGTTGAAATTCCTTTAATTACACCTAGGATAAATGGACAAAACCATTGCAAAGAGTTAACATCAAACATTGATATCAAAACAATAATCTTCGAAAGAATAATTCCAAATCGAGCAGTTATATATTCTGATTGTGCATATTTCGCACAACCTCATCGAAAACTTGTAATATATAAAGGTGATTTTGCATATATTTATAACAAACTTACAAAAACCGAGGAATTATATGATGTAATAAATGATCGTTATGAACGATGTAATCTATGTATAAAAAATCATTATGATTTTGATCGCAAACTTACCTCACCAATTAGAGAATACTATTTTTCTCCTTATTGGGACGATGTGGACATGATTATCGAGGATTTCAGAAGAGAAAAAGATAAAGTATGGAAAAATGCACCAATAGGAATTGAATTAAAAGAGAAATACATGAGAAGGGTAAAAAATATTGCGGTAGGTCTTCTAAAAACCATAAAGAAGTAATTAATTAATAATTCTACACAGAGAAGGTATGTTGTTCGTTAAAGGATCAATAATGTTGAGATTTTAAAAGTATAAAGTACATGGCTTAGCTATAATTGAATTGTTCAGAAACAAAAGTCCATAAGGTAGTTTCTATGGTCAATTCTATTTATCACAAGACACGAACCGTCAGGGAGAATATAAAAATTTCCTCTTTTTGGGGACTTTCGGCATCGAGAAGCCGTTCGGCAAATGTAATGCTCAGACGAAAAAGCTATCTATGTTGGGATAACTTCATATACGAGCTTTGTAATGTCTTCTATGATTCGCAACAAGTACATTCAGTAGGAGAACGGCTCCTGCCAAGAGACTTTTTCTAAGAACATTTTCTTCTGTTTCCTGAACAATCCGAATACAAACGCACCTTCTCTTTACGATGCTGTTGTAAAAAAGAGTTACCTCAGACAGGAGCCCCCTTACCGGTAATGGCCTTGTGAATACTATCGTCGTTGATAACAGCCTGTTCGAGCGCACCAGATGTAAAAAAGACTATTATGATCTAGGATATTCGACTATGTATAAATGAAGTCCCGTTAAGGCCACTAACTTATGATGCTTGGCTGATTAGATTATAATTATAATACATTCTTCTCACTAAACAACACTCTGCTGGCTTTTACGAAAGCCGAGAATTAAATAGAGCATTGTAGCGAGTTCGGCCTTCAGTCATCTTGGCGTTATAATAGGCCTTGAAAATGGAATTATCCATCACCACGTTGGAAGTAGCATTTATCATTACATAGCGAAGAACTTTTGATTCTCGCTTTGAAATCTTGGTACTCATAGCAGGGAAGTTGCCAGACTGATATATAAACGGATCCTGGTCAGCAATCGCAATCAGCTGCTTAAGGTTGCTGAATTGAAGAATATCGCCAATTTCTTAGAGAATAATACCGCCATTGGTATAACCAATACTAGGAATAGTCATGATCAAAGAATCAAGACATTTTATGATGTATGTCGTCTTAGCATCAATGAGGTCAATCTGGTTATCATGGAGTTCAATCTTCTCTATGGCATGAACTACTTTGATAGATAAAGCACTGTCAAGGAAATTTACGAATTTCCGTGTCAGAACTCTTAACTGCCTGACCGTCTCATTCTAAAGGTAGGCGTTGGAAGTAATCTCAAGAAGATAAACCAGCTGTGTGAGGTGCATGTAAGCTACATTCTAAATGGAAAAAGACTACTTCAGCAATGTATAAATGACATTTTTTTTATTCAGCTCGGACTTAATGAGATATTACAGTTCTGAGAAGGTCTCATCTACATAGGTTTTAAGCTGAATCTTCAGTTTTGGACGCTGTTTAAGCGATTCTTGCTGGAAGCGGACGAGGGCTTTGAAACACATCAGGTAATAATAATGAACAGATTTGACTGTTGTAGCAAAAGATCTTTGGCGATGATGTAGGTATATATCTTAACTGTCTTGGCCTTAAGGATGTTTCTCTTCAGTAGAGTCAAGGTTTGAATTACGTTATGACAAAGATTTTATAACAATTACTTACGATGTAACGAACAATATTGTCGCCTTTAGTAGTCCGTTGATTCAAGAACGATGATAAAGTTGTCAACCGGAAGGGAATCTAGATGAGAAGACAGCAGTTGGAAGCCATAAGCGTTAATTGTGAATATAAGCGGCTTAATGAGATCTTCTCCATCTGAAGATATGGGAGAGGTAAAGTGGTTGAGCTTGAAAACGGTCGATGCTAACGTAAATTATGAGATATAACCTCCCTTTTAATTATTGATAACATGTTATCCAACAATGATTTTCATTGTAGACTTGATAGCAATAAGGACTCTTGGATTGCTGAGCAACCAATGCCACCTCCAACTATACCTACTCAGATAAGGTAGAGGCATTATACTCTATCATATAATCAAGCTACAGGTTGACGAATCAAATATTTACACTATTTGAGTTGTATTGAATCAATATATTAAGCGAAAGGAAATATGGTGTATTTACTTCTAACTACATCATACAAGAACACAAATGAAAGCTTTTATTTTAAATTCTGGTATAGGAAGCCGTATGGGCGTTCTCACCTCTGAGCATCCTAAATGTTTGACGGAAATTAACCATCATGAAACTATTCTGTCACGTCAGCTAAAGCAGATTTATGATGCTGGCATTGAGGAGGTAATTATTTCTACTGGGTATTATGATGGGGTTCTAGTAAACTATTGTTATTCCCTTGACCTGCCTATACACTTCACTTTTGTAAAGAATCCTATTTACAATCAAACCAACTATATTTATTCTATTTATTGTGCAAAGGAATATCTTAATGACGATATTATTCTCATGCATGGAGATTTAGTGTTTGAAAATGAAGTATTTGACAGGGTAATGTCATCACCTGTATCTTGTATGACTGTTTCCTCCACACTTCCTTTGCCCGATAAGGACTTCAAAGCAAAAGTCATTGATGGAAAAGTGATGGCTGTTGGTGTGGACATTTTTAACGAAGCAATGGAAGCTCAAGCACTCTATAAACTTTTTAAAGATGACTGGAAAGTATGGTTAGATAAGATTATTGAATTCTGCGAAAACGATAATCGTAAAGTATATGCTGAAAATGCATTGAACGAACTTAATGGTGCGGCAAATATCCACGCTTTAGACGTAGAAAATCTTCTCTGCTCTGAAATCGATAATCCGGAAGATTTAGCTGTTGTAACTAATAAATTGAAAGAAATAGAATCACGAACTGTATACATGTGCTTTTCAACGGATGTTATACACGGCGGACATATTTCTATTATTAAGAAAGCCCAGAAGCTTGGACGTCTTATCATCGGTGTCCTTTCTGATGAAGCAGTTTCTTCCTATAAAAGACTTCCTCTCGTTCCTGCAACAGAAAGAAAGCGTCTATTCGAAAACATCGCAGGCGTGTATAAGGTTGTTGATCAGAATACACTGAGCTATAAAAATAATCTCAAAAAATTAAAGCCTGCTATCGTTGTCCATGGTGACGACTGGTGTACTGGATTCCAAAAGCCTATTCGTGATGAAGTAGTATCTATACTTGCTTCTTATGGTGGTAAGTTAGTCGAATTCCCTTATAGCGCTGATGATAAATACAAAGATATTGAAGTCCGAACACGTTCTGATCTTGCGATGCCTGATATACGTCGTGGGCGTCTCAAGAGGGTACTTGAAATGAAAGGGCTGATTACGGCTATGGAAGCTCATGATGGCCTAACTGGGCTTATTGTTGAAAATACTGTAGTTCATCAGGACGGTGGTGCACATCAGTTTGATGCCATGTGGGTTTCCTCCCTATGTGACTCTACTGCAAAAGGAAAACCAGATATTGAGTTGGTCGATATGACAAGTCGTTTTCGCACTATTGAAGATATTACCGAAGTTACAACCAAACCTATAATCTTCGATGGGGATACCGGTGGAAAGACAGAGCACTTTGTGTACACGGTTCGTTCTCTTGAACGTCTTGGCGTTTCAATGGTCATCATAGAGGATAAGACGGGTCTGAAAAAGAACAGTCTTTTCGGCACAGAGGTTGTACAGACCCAAGATACAATTGAAAACTTTAGTGCTAAGATTCAGGCTGGAAAAAAAGCACAACGTACTAAAGAATTTATGATATGTGCTAGAATAGAATCACTAATCCTTGAACAAGGGATGGAAGATGCATTAAATCGTGCCTTTGCTTTTACCGAAGCTGGTGCAGATGCAATCATGATACACAGCCGAAAGAAGGATCCGTCTGAAATTCAGGAATTCATAGAAAAGTTCCGTACTAAAGATAAGACTACACCTATTGTTCTTGTTCCGACATCCTTCAATTCTGTAACAGAAGAAGAGTGGAAGCAGCGTGGAGCCAACATCATCATTTATGCGAATCAACTTATGCGAGCCGAAGTTCCCGCTATGCAAAAGGCAGCGGAAATTATTCTTCAAAACCATAGAGCTGAAGAGTGCGATGAAATGCTTATGCCATTTAAAGACATTATTCGTCTGATTCCGTCTGAAGTATGAGGAGAGATGAAAATGGAACAGAGAATTATAACTCCAGGAGAGCATTATAGGGAATTGGATAATTGGATTTATGAGTCTGGATGCAAGAATATTCTTATGGTTTGCGATGATTCCATTAAGTACCAGGAAGAGCTTAATACTCATTTTGAAGAAATAGATAAATTGGGAGTGAAGATATTCAGATTCCAGGATTTTAGGCCAAACCCTCTTTACGAGAATGTACAAGATGGTGTTAAATTCTTTAGAAAAGAAAAATGTGATGCCATAATAGCTATAGGTGGCGGTTCTGCAATGGATGTAGCGAAATGTATTAAGTTGTACGCAAATCTTCCTGGCGATGGTATGAATGGTAATTGGCTTATGGAAGAGTATGTTCCAAACGATGTACCGTTCCTAGCAATTCCAACCACTGCTGGCACAGGAAGTGAAGCTACTCGATATGCAGTTATTTATTATGATAACAAGAAACAGAGTGTGACAAGTGAGAGTTTTATCCCTGATACCGTTCTAATGGATCCTAACACACTTATTACTCTTCCTCCGTATCAAAAGAAAGCTACCATGTGTGATGCTCTTTGTCATGCAATTGAATCATTCTGGTCTGTGAATAGTACAGACGAAAGTAAGAAGTATAGTAGGGCAGCAATTAAGGGTATCATGGAAAATATGGAAGGTTATCTCGCGAATACTGAAAGGGGCAGAGCAGAAATGTTGCGAGCAGCTAATACTGCCGGAAAGGCTATAAACATTACTCAGACTACGGCAGGTCATGCTATGTGTTATAAAATCACTAGTTTATTTGGTTCTGCACACGGTCATGCAGCAATTCTTTGCGACAGGATTCTGTTTCCCTGGATGCTAAAAAATATAGATAAATGTATTGATCCGAGAGGCGAAAGGTACTTAAAGACTGTATTTAGTGAAATAGGAACTGCAATGGGTTGTGATACTCCTAGGCAAGCAGCAGAAAAACTGGAATATATATTTGAAAACCTAGGTTTTGAAGTGCCAGAAGCCAATGCTAGGCAATATGAAGAACTAAAGACAAGCGTTAATCCTGTACGTTTGAAGAATCATCCCATTCAACTCACAGAAGATACTATCGATTCTCTCTATCACGATATATTGAGGTAATGACATCATGAAGGTTGAAAAACTTGTAGAAATTATAGGGTCTGACTTTTATACTGGTGTTCCAGATAGTCAGCTAAAAGCCCTTTGTAATTATCTGATGGCTGCCTACGGCATTGATCCTCATCATCATGTAATTGCAGCAAATGAGGGGAATTGTACTGCATTAGCCGCTGGGTATCACTTGGCCACTGGTAAGATTCCTGTTGTATATATGCAGAATAGTGGTGAGGGGAATATTATTAATCCAGTCGCTAGCCTCCTTAATGACAAAGTATATGCCATTCCTGTAATATTCATTATTGGATGGCGTGGAGAGCCTGGCATTCATGATGAGCCACAGCACATATACCAGGGAGAAGTTACAGTAAAGCTCTTAGAAGATATGGACATAGCTACATTCATTATTGGGAAGGAAACTACTGATACTGAAGTTGCTAAAGCTATGGAAGAGTTTAGGGAGATACTGAAATCTGGAAAGAATGTAGCTTTTGTTATTCGAAAGGGTGCACTAACGGATGCTCCAAAAGTTGAGTATAAGAATGCTAACGCCATGGTTCGCGAAGAAATCATTCAACATATAGTAAAAATCAGTGGAGAAGATCCGATTATTTCTACTACAGGTAAGGCAAGCCGTGAACTGTTTGAGACCAGAGTTGCGAATGGACAAAGTCATAAGTATGATTTCTTGACTGTTGGATCAATGGGCCATAGCTCATCCATCGCTCTTGGTGTTGCTATCAATAAGCCGGAGCAGAAAATATGGTGTGTTGATGGCGATGGTGCCGTTTTAATGCATATGGGTGCTATGGCTGTTATAGGAGCAAATAAACCTAAAAACTTGATTCATGTTGTGATTAATAATAGTGCTCATGAAACGGTTGGTGGAATGCCAACGGTAGCTTCAAATATTGATCTCGTAGCAATTGCAAAAGCCTGTGGATATCCAAATGCTGTTTGTGTAGATAACTTCAAAGACTTGGATAAGGAACTAAATATTGCAAAAGAGCGAGAAGAACTTAGCCTAATTGAAGTAAAATGCTCTATTGGTGCAAGAGAGAATCTTGGTCGTCCTACCACTACAGCTTTGGAAAATAAAAAGAACTTTATGGAATATCTCTCTGAAAAGGTCACGCGTGAATCGTGAAAACTAACCATAATAGAAAAAAGTCACACCAACACAGGCGTGACTTTTTCTATTTTTAAAGAATTTAATCCCTCTTGAATAAATCGCGAGTATAAACCTTTTCCTCAACATCACCGAGAACATTTGTATCGAAGCGGTTAGCAAGGATGACATCTGATTCTTTTTTGAATCTTTCTATGTCGTTTACAACTTCAGAGTTAAAAAACCTGCTACCGTTCTCAAGAGTCGGCTCATAAACAATGACTGGGATGCCTTTTGCTTTAATCCTCTTCATGACACCCTGGATAGCAGAAGCGCGGAAGTTATCCGAATTGCTCTTCATTGTAAGACGATATACGCCAACGACATTAGGTTTTTTTGCGATGATACTGTCAGCAATGAAGTCCTTTCTTGTTGTATTAGACTTAACAACGGCTTCGATCATGTTCTGCGGGACATCGCGGTAATTGGCGAGCAGCTGCTTTGTATCTTTCGGCAGGCAGTAACCGCCATATCCAAATGAAGGATTATTGTAGTGGCCGCCGATACGTGGATCCATGCACACGCCCTTGATAATCATTTCCGTATCAAGGCCCTTTACCTGGGCATATGTGTCAAGCTCGTTGAAATAAGCTACACGG
>OCTX012173452.1_pt1 | contig 14081 bp, 6 predicted proteins | sample 1539691 | NCBI WGS metagenome assembly OCTX01 (sample SAMN02144231, study PRJEB22623) | gut metagenome | biome: sheep rumen | host: Ovis aries | place: New Zealand | reverse complement strand
CAAGGGAGGGGAGCTGCTGCCGCCTTGCCCGACGCTTGGGACTCCGTAGGCACTCCCCTCCCTTGTAGGGGAGGGGAGCTGCTGCCGCCTTGCCCGCCGCTTAGGACTCCGTAGGCACTCCCCTCCCTTGTAGGGGAGGGGTCGGGGGTGGGGTCAGCAACTTACACAATAGCGTAACCACACAAAACCTCGCAGAACCTGCTCATATTTATGGAACATTACATGGGTCATTACATGTGTATTACATGTGGCGTCGCAGACAAAGACTTTCTGCCTTCGGTGTACACACGCCCGGATTTGTCGCTCGGCATCCCCGCACGGGCTGCCCCTCCTCCCTCCCTGAACGGCTGAAACGGCACATTTCTGCCCGTTCTGAAACAATTTTTATGAACTTTGAAACGTAGGGCTAAACGCAGAACAATTATTTTGTGTAATTTTGCAGCACCGAAATAACTAACAAAAAATCTACAGCGTTTATGAAACAACTCTTTACCCGTGTCATGCTGCTCGCCCTGTTGCTCTGGGCCGGCGCCACGGCAAGTCAGGCACAGCAGCGCCGCCCCATCGACTCACAGCACCCCATGTGGCTCATCCACGTCGATGTGTGGTACAAGGCCGACCCACAGAAAATCATCGACCTCATACCCGAGGACATCCGCCCCTATGTGGTGCTGAACCTCTCGCTCTCCTGTGGCTATGACAAGGACCGCAATGAGTATAAGATGCCCCACTATGCCTTCCAGACCTACAAGTCGTGGGGCACGGTGTGCCAGCAGAACGGCATGTTCTTCACCTGCCAGCCTGCCAGCGGCGGACACACCCACCTGCAGGACGACGACATGGTGACCTTTGAGTATTTCTTCAAGAAGTTCCCCAACTTCCTGGGCTGGAATTACGCCGAGCAGTTCTGGGGCTTCGACGAGGCCGGCGACAAGAGCTCTTCGGCGCAGACCACCCGCTGGGCACTCTTCGCTCGCCTGGTGGAGATGTCGCACCAGTACGGCGGACTGCTCATCGTCAGCTTCTGCGGCAACATCTGGAGCCACCCACTGAACCCCATCGGCGAGCTGAAGCGCACCCCGGCACTGCTCGAGGCCTGCAAGAAATACCCCGAGAGCATGCTCTTCCTCTATAAGTACACCACCAGCTCGTGCTTCTACAACAACGAGAGCGTCAGCTTCGGACCCTTCATCAGCGGTCTGACGCGTGCCTACGGCGTGCGCTACGACAACTGCGGCTGGAACGGAGCCATGGATGCCCTCTTCGGCGAGGGCCACGGCCACAAGTACCCCGCTGCCGCCGGCATAGGCACGGTGATGGAGCAGACCTGCGTCAACGGCGGCGCCGTGTGGGACGGCCCTGAGCTCACCTGGCGCGAGGAGTGCTTCCACGAGGTGGGACAGAGCGACGTCGACGGATATCGCCGCCGCAACTGGCAGCGCTTCGACATTATGAACGGCGTGTGGATCGACATGTTCCGCAAGGTCATCGACGGCACACTCTACATCCCCACGCGCGAGGAAGTGGTGGGCAAGACCAAGATCGTGGTCATCAACAACGTCACGTCGGGCAACGACGAGCAGCGCTATGCCACCTGGGGCGACCTCTACGACGGCCTGTACAAGCAGTCCGACCCCATGAACCGCGGCAACGGACAGTGGATGGACAACTTCTGCTACTTCAAGAAAACCGGACGCTACGGCGCCATACCCATGGTCACCGGACTCTATGACGACGTGGCCAACGCCATTCCCGTGCAGGTGAAGAAGACCGCCTACACCTCGCGCTGGGCTTCGCAGACCAGTAAGGTCAGCGACTTCAACAAGCAGTACCCCGCCGTCTCTACCGGCGACCTCTATGTGAACCGCTACCGTAACCAGCTCGTCACCTACACCCCCTACAGCTACCTGAACAAGAAGACCACGGCCAAGGCCGTCATCCCCCTGCAGTACAACACCTGCTCGGAGCTGGAGCTGCAGTACGACAAGCTGAGCAGCGGCCTCGTCCGCGAGTACAGCGACCACATCGACTTCTACCTGAACAACTACCGCACCGACAGCACCGCCCTGCGCCAGGATGTCATCATCGTGCGCGGTGCCACCCAGGAGCCCACCTACACCTTCAGCAAGCACCCGTACGTCAAGAACTCTACGACCACGAGCGCCACGCCTGAGTGGGATGCCGAGAACCAGACCTACACCCTCACCGTGCGCCACTGCGGTGCCGTCGACGTGAGCATCAGCTGCAGCGGCGCCGCCGACCGCTCTGCTACCGAGCAGCCCGCCATAGCCCTGCAGCCCCTGTCGCTGCCCCAGCAGCCCCAGCTGTACCGCGGCGAGATACTCATCGAGGCCGAGGACATGGACTTCAAGAACGTGAAGAGCTGCGTCACCGACCCCTTCAACTGGTACCCCAGCGTGAAGGGCCACAGCGGCAACGGATTCATGGACATGGGCACCAACAGCAGCGCCGCACTGCGCCACCAGCTGAAGCTGAAGGAAGGCCAGGAGGGCGACTACGTGGTGAGCGTGCGCTACACCTGCAACTCGAAGGAGGGCAACATCGTCATGATCGTCAACGGCAAGCGACAGCTGCTGAAGTGCAAGAAGACGGCCACCAACGAGTGGCGCTACGTGCAGATGGCGGCCACGATGCGGGTGGGCCAGAACAACCTGACCATCACCAACACCGGTGCGCTGCCCATGTACATCGACCAGGTGAGCTACCGCCCCGCTGACGTGGATCCCATGACCTATTATATAAATGTTCGCGCGGGAGAGCACGGCACCCTGGTGCCCGACAAACAGGAGGCCGCCGAGGGCGACACCGTCACCCTGCGCGTGGACGCCGCCGAGGGCTATGTGCTGAAGGAGCTGCGCGTGGTGAACTCCGTCTTCTATTCGCAGGGGAAGAAGATCAGCGTGAAGGAAGGACAGACGGAGGTGACCGTCGTCATGCCCAACGACAACCTGACGCTGCAGCCCGTCTTCGCCGACGGCTCGTCGGCCTATAAGCTCGACTTCAGCGGCGTCGCCAACGGCACCATGCCGCCGGGCTGGCGCTGCGTGCAGGAGAACGACGAGGTGCACGAATATCCCAACACCTACAGCATGGGCGCACGCGTCATGACGGGCTTCAGCGGCCACCAGGGCAAGGCCGTCTACTGGCGCGAGAAGGTGGCCGAGTACGGACGGCAGAGCGGCTATAAGCTCACCCTGGAGCCCGGCACCTACCGCCTGACCTACGCCATGGCCGCCTGGAAGGGCACGCCCATGTACAAGGTGCAGATACTGAACAGCAAGGGCAGCAGCATCGCCTCGTCGGCCGTCCACACTGCCACGCCCAATGCCAACGGCAGCACGTCGGCCAGCATCAGCTCAGCCACGAACCGCACCCTGGAGTTCACCGTCAGCGAGAAGGACAACTACGTCATCAGCTTCTCGAACCAGAGCAACAGCAGCTCGGGCTACGACGAGTACCTGCTGCTGGAGTGCACCGTCAATGTGGTCAGCCTGGCCAGCGGCGTCGACGCTCCTGCCACGCTCAGCCCCTCGGCAGTCATCGCCGTCTACGATGCCTCCGGCCGCCAGCGCCGTGAGATGGGCCCGGGCCTGAACATCGTGCGCTATGCCAACGGAGAGATAAAGAAAATATTCAGGAAATAAAACACCATGCGAAACACACTCCTCGTCCTGATGGCAGTCTTGGCAGGCTGTCAGTTGGCCACAGCCCAGCGGCTGGTGTTCAGCCAGCCGCATGGCTTTTACACTTCGCAGTTCCTGCTCACCATCAGCAGCGAAGAGGGTGGGGGAGCCGACATTCGCTACACCCTCGACGGCAGCGAGCCCACGGCCCAGGGCACCGCTTACAGCCAGCCGCTGCTCATCAAGGGCAACACCATCATCAGGGCCGTGGCCCTCGGTGCCGACGGACAGCCCACGACGCCCGTGGCCACAGCCACCTACCTCTTCCCCGACGACGTGCTGCGCCAGGGCAACAGCCCCGAGGGCTATCCCGCACAGTGGGGCAGCTACAGCACCATCTGGGGCACCGCCACCGCCGACTATGAGATGGACCCGGAGATGACACGCGACCCAGCGCTGATGCGGAAGATACGGGCGGGGCTGACCAGTCTGCCCGCACTGAGCATCGTCACCGACCGCGACAACCTGTTCAGCCACGAGAACGACTCGCTGCGCGGAGGCATATACATCTTCACCGGACCGCCGCAGGGCGATGCCACCGGACACGGATGGACGCGCCCGGCCAGTGCCGAGCTGTTCGGGGCCGACGGCAACAAGCTGCCCGGCGAGGGATTCAGCGTCACCTGCGGCCTGCGGCTGCACGGCGGTCATGGGCGCATGGCCGAGAAGAACCCCAAGCACTCGCTGCGGCTGGTGTTCAAGAAGGAGTATGGCGAGAAGACCCTGCAGTACCCCCTCTACGGCGAGGACGAACCCGCCAAGTTCGACCAGCTGGTGCTGCGCTGCCACTTCGGGCACAGCTGGCAGCACTGGGACGAGGGCAACCGCCAGAAGGCACAGTACACCCGCGACGTGTGGGCACGCCGCATGCAGCGCAAGATGGGTCATACGGCCGTGAACGCCCTGTATGTCAACCTGTTCATCAACGGCATGTACTGGGGCATCTACAACCTCAGCGAGCGTGTGGACGACCAGTACGGCAAGGACCACCTGGGCGGCAGCAAGTCCGACATCGACGTCATCAAGATTGAAGAGGACGGCGGCAACCATCTGGAAGCCGCCGAGGGCGACATGCTGGCCTGGCAGCAGCTGGTGCAGACGGCCGCCGAGGTGGCCGCAGCCGATGCCGCTGACGACGAGGCATACCTCCGCCTGCAGGGCCTCGGGGCCGACGGGCTCGCCGAACCGCAGGCCGAGCCGCTGCTCGACGTGGACCAGTTCATTGACTATATGCTCATCAACCAGTATGTGGGCAACGATGACTGGGACCACCACAACTGGTACGCCGTGCGCCGCCGTGGTGCCGAGAGCCAGGGCTTCCGCTTCCTCTGCTGGGACTCGGAGAGCATACTCCTCGGCGAGAACGACAACGTGACGGGCAAGAACAGCGGCAACGCATCGCCCACCGGCATCTTCCATAACCTGCTGCACAACGAAAGCTTCGCCCGCCGCTATCTGCACCGCGCCAAGGAGGTGCTGGCCCCCGACGGCCTGCTGGGACAGGAGAGCGTGGTGCAGCTGTGGGACAGCCTGTACAACACCATCAGCTCGGCCCTCTATGCCGAGGCCGCACGCTGGGGCGACTACCGCCGCGACGTGCACCCCTGGCAGGCCCGCGGACAGCTCTATACCGTTGACGGCACCTACATGGCGGAGCGCCGCCGCCTGCTCAACCAGTATTTCCCCGTGCGCACGGAGCGCGTGCTCAGTCAGGTCAAGGCCATCGCGGGCATCGACGACTTCGATATGCCGCAGGGCTGGCAGCGCATGACGGCGCAGATGTTCCACCGCTGGACGGGCAGCGGAGCCGACGCACAGCCCCTGGAACAGCCCATCAGCATCGACTGGGCTCTGGGACAGCAGCTGAGCAACGGAGCCGTAGTGGCAGGACAGTCGGCCGTAGACCACGACGTCTTTGCCGACCTCTCAGCCTACGACTACATAGTGCTGCGCGGGCGTGGCAACGGCCTGCGCCTGCTGGCCAACCGCCTGGTGGCCCACGGCCCGTGGAAGCAGCTGGTGGTCAGCTTCAACGACGGCGACCCCTACTGGGACGATGAGCTGCAGGCCGTCGTGGTGCCGCTGGAGCAGCTGCGCACCATGAACACCACGTCGAATGAGGTGCGCCGCGACCCCTTCCTCCACCTGAACGCGCTGAAGGTGGACTGGGGACAGACGGCCACCGTCAGCGGCATCTACCTCGTGCCCTCGGCCCAGCATCAGGACATCGGCACACCGCCCTCGCTGGCTCGCAGACAGCAGCCCGGCGTCTACTACGACCTGCAGGGCCGCCGCGTGGGCACCACCGTATCACGCCCAGGGCTGTACCTGCTCAACGGGCGGAAGGTGCTCGTGAAATGACCAAATATTTTATAAGAACCACAGATTACGCAGATGTCACAGATTTATAAGCGATTACAGCTGCTTCGCGGCGATTTGACGGGGATTTCACAGATTGCTTCGCGCAGTAATCTGTGTAATCCTTCCGAAATCTGCGCAGCAAAAAACTGGCGTAGCCAAAATCCGTGTAATCCGTGTAATCTGTGGTTGTAATAAAAGGGTGGGAAAGTTCAGTGAATTGATTACCATAACAAATGCATAAATAACTATGAAGATAAACAAACTGCTGTGTGCTGCCCTGCTCGGCCTGGCCGGAGCCCTGCCGATGGGCGCACAGACCACAAAATCGTCGACGCTCACCATATCGTCCAGCACCAGGTATCAATACATCGACGGTTTCGGCGGCACCGCCATGACCCCCGACTGGCGCGACGTCTACAGCCAGGAGAAGGTGCGCCGCCTCTGGGGCACCGGCGAGGGCTGCGTGGGCCTGAACATCATGCGCCTGCGCATCAACCCCAACGAGAACAACTGGGGCGAATACGGCAACCCCGTGAAGTGGGCCCGACAGCTGAACCCCGGCCTGCAGGTGTTCGCCACGCCGTGGACACCACCCAAGAAATACAAGACCCATAACACCAACAAGTACCAGAACGACTTCGGCACCTGGGTGTGGCCCTTGGTGGAGCACAGCTGGGGCGGCGAGGGCAGCAACGGCGGAGCCATCAACCCCGACTGCTACGACGACTTTGCCGACTTCCTGGAGCGCTACCGCCAGACCATGGAGCGCAAGGGCTGCCCCATTGACATCATCTCCGTGCAGAACGAGAGCGACTACACCCCCACCACCACCGACAACGGCGTGGAGCACGCCAGCTACGAGAGCTGTATCTACAGCCCGAAGGAGATGGCCGCCATGGTGAAGGCGCTGCGCAAGAGGCTCGACCCCTCGTGCCGCGTCATGGGGCCTGAGTGCTTCGGATGGGGGCAGCACAACTACAACAACACGCTGGTGGCCATGAAGGACGCCACCGACAACATCGACGTATGGGGCAACCACTGCTATGGCACCAACAACTGGGACTTCGTGCAGTCGGTGACCCAGAAGTCAGGGCGCCACATGTGGATGACCGAGTTCCTCATCGACTACGCCAGCGGCTATGACGGCAGCTTCAGTGCCGAGTACCCCATGATTGAGAACATCGAGCAGGTGATGAAGGCGGGCTACAGCGCCTATGTCTACTACTCCATGTACACCCATTTCTTCGCATCGAACCACGGCGGCAGCGACACGCAGCTGTGGAAGCGCGCCTACGTCTTCAGCCACTATGCCAAGTACGCCACGGGCAAGACGCGCATACGCTCCACCCTGTCGGCCAACACCGCCCTGAAGGGTGGCTCGGCCTACATCAGTCCCTCGGGCGACACCATCACCGTGATGGTGCTCAACCCCTCGGCCACTGACACCTACAACCTCACCGTGGCCATACCGTTCATACCCACGCACATCACACAGGTGGTGACGGGCCAGACGGTGAACGCCCTGCGCAGCGATGTCAGCGAGAAGTATGTCAACGGCACGTCGAAGGTGCGCCTGCAGCTGCTGCCCGGCATGTTCTACACCTTCCAGTTCGTCAAGGGCGAAGCCCAGGGCCCCGAGGCCGAGGAGATGGTCTACACGCCCAAGCAGCCCGCCTACGGCAACCCCCTGCTGGCCTCCTGCTATACGGCCGACCCCACCGCCATCGAGCACGACGGGCGCCTCTATGTCTATTGCACCAACGACCAGAAGGAGTTCGACTACACCAGCGGCCTGCAGCAGAACAGCTACGGCCACATCACACAGCTGGTGTGCATGTCTACGGCCGACATGGTGAACTGGACACGCCACGGCGTCATCGACGTGAAGGCCATCGCGCCGTGGATCAGCACATCGTGGGCACCCAGCATCGTCAGCCGTGAGGAGGCCGACGGCAAGACCCACTTCTACCTCTACTTCACCAACAGCGCCAACGGCATCGGCGTGCTCACTGCCACCTCGCCCACCGGCCCCTGGACCGACCCGCTGGGCCATGCACTCATCGACCGGTCGACCCCCGGCCTGGGCACCATCTCGCAGATCATCGACCCCGGCGTGTGCAGCAATGGCAGCGAGGCCTACCTCACCTTCGGAGGCGGCGACGTGAAGGGCACCGACCTGCAGCCCGGCAACGCACGCATCGTGCGCCTGGGCAGCGACATGGTCAGCCTCGGCAGCGACATCAAGCCCATCTCGGCACCCTGCCACTTCGAGGCCAACGAGCTGAACTACATGGGTGGCAACTGGGTGTTCAGCTACTGCACGCGCTGGACCATCGCCAGCGACTGGTCGTCGTACAGCAAGGCCACGGCACCCACGCCATGCAGCATCGTCTACCTCACGGCCAAGGACCCGCTGGCCGACAACTGGAGCTACAAGGGCGAGGTGCTGCCCAACCCCGGCGTGCTGGGCTATCCCTACGGCAACAACCACAGCCACCTGCAGAAGTTCGGCAGCCGATACTACCTGTTCTACCACACCCAGTGGCTGGAGCAGCAGCAGGGCCTGAGCGGCGGCTACCGCTCAGTGCAGGTCAATCCCATACAGGTCATGGAGGCACGAATGAAGATATACGCCCTCGACGCACAGACGGCCACCATCGACGGGCCGCAGCAGTCCATGGCCAACTATGTTGACCCCTTCCAGTGGCAGCCGGGCAACATGGCCGCCATTGACACCCGCAACTGGTGGATGGTGCGTGGCGTAGACTTCGGCCTGTATGGCCAGCCGGCGCACAGCCTGCTGCTGCGGGTGAAGGGCACCGGCACACTGGAGGTGCGCGCCGAGATGCCGGGCGCCACCGCCCTGGCCACCGCCGCTTTCGCCAGTGCCGATGAGCAGACCATCGCCGTAGACCTCAGCGCAGGGCAGCAGCGCCTGTGCGAGTATCTCTACTTCGTCTTTACACAGAAGATGTCGGATGCCGAGGTGCTCGGCTGGTGCTTCTCCACACAGACCGCCGACGAGCTGAAGGCCGCCATCAGTCCCATCGCCGTGGCTGCCGAGGGCGCCGAACAGGTGTTCTCGCCGTCGGGCATGAGGCTGCAGTCACCCCGGCGCGGCCTGAACATCGTGCGCGGAGCCGACGGCAGCAGCCGTAAGGTCCTGGCAGAATAACTATACATTATAATATATGGAGTTAATGGAGTTAAAGGAGTTCTTCGCAAGCGAAGCGAGCAAGCTCGAGCGAAAGACGTCAGTCTTACAGCTCCAAACTTCCTCTTCCGGTGGAAACACAAAGGTAAAGTCTATCGTCTTTAACTCCTTTAACTCCATTAACTCCTTTAACTACTTTAACTCCAGTAATTGAAAAAACTGTAGATGCTTATGAAACGCCTGTCTTTCCTTCTTATGTTCTGTGCCGCTACCCTCATAGGGGCTGCACAGTCCGGCGTGGAGCGCATTGAGAACCCCATGCTCTGGGCCGACGTGCCCGACCCCGACGTCATTCGCGTCGACGACACCTTCTACCTGGTCAGCACCACCATGCACCTCATGCCCGGCGCGCCCGTCATGGCGTCGAAGGACCTGAAGAACTGGCGCACCGTGGGCTACATCTTCGATCGGCTGACCGACTCGCCGAAGTACGACCTCGCCTTCTCGCTGCCCCTTGACAAGCAGCAGGGACAGGAGGGCGTGGGCACCGTCTACGGACGCGGACAGTGGGCCACGTCGCTGAAGTACCACAACGGCCGCTTCTACGCCCTGCTGGCCCCCAACGAGGCAGGGGCCATGGGCGACACCTACATCTTCACGGCAGAGAAGGCCGAGGGGCCGTGGACCATCCACTCGCGCCTGCGCCACTTTCACGACGCCACGCTGTTCTTCGACGATGACGGCACACCATACGTCTTCTTCGGAACAGGCGAGATGTGCCAGCTCACCCCCGACCTGAAGGGTGTGGTGGAAGGCTCGCATCGCCACTACTTCCAGCGCGAGGCCGACGAGCGCGGCCTGCTGGAGGGCACACGCGTCATCAAGCACAACGGCACCTACTACGCCCTGCTCATCAGCCATGTCTATGCGCCCGGCCGTCACCGCCGCGAGGTGTGCTACCGCACGAAAGACCTGAACGCCGTGTGGGAGAAGCATGTCATCCTCGAGAGCGACTTCGGCGGCTTCTCCTATCTGGCGCAGGGCACCATCGTCGACACCGAAGAGGGCGACTGGTACGGCATCATGTTCCAGGACCGTGGTGGCGTAGGCCGCGTGCTCACCCTGTCGCCTGTGCGCTGGATTGACGGCTGGCCCATGCTGGGCGACGAGCAGGGCCGCGTGCCCGCCACCATGCGCCCCTACCGCAGCGGACAGCCCGCTGACTCCATCGTCTGCAGCGACGACTTCGCAGCACCCACGCTGGGCCTGCACTGGCAGTGGAACCACAACCCCGTGGATGCCGCCTGGAGCCTCGGCGCACGGCCCGGCTTCATGCGCCTGACCACCTGCCGCGTGGTGCCCAACCTCTATCTGGCCCCCAACACGCTGACGCAGCGCATGGAGGGCCCCACCTGCACGGGCGATGTCTGCATCGACGTCTCGCACATGAAGGACGGCGACTGCTGCGGCCTTGCCGCCTTCAACGGCGACAGCGGCGTGCTCACCATCAGGAAGAAGGGCAAGAAGTACTTCCTGGAGATGAGCGAGCAGAAGGTGAGCCTGACCGACAGGGAGAAGGCCGTCACCGGCGTCGAGGAGAAGGTCGTCGAGACCATTGAGCTGAAGCAGACCACGGTCTGGCTGCGCCTGCAGGGCGACTTCCGGCCCGGTCACCACGACGCTGCCAACTTCTTCTACAGCCTCGACGGACAGGAGTGGAAGCAGATAGGCACGAAGGACTACCGCATGGTGTTCGACTACCGCCGCCTGTTCATGGGCACCAAGTTTGCCATCTTCAACTATGCCACCCGCCGCACCGGCGGCTATGTAGACATCGACCGCTTTGACTATCAACATCAATCCCTATAACCCCATGAGAAAACCCCTAATAGCCGCAGTCGCCCTGATGCTGGCCGCTGCCCAAGCCCTGGCTGACGAGAAGAGCTTCGCCAGTCCCGACGGCCGTCTGGTCGTCACCGTCGACGATGCCGACGGGCGCCCCGCCTACCGTGTTGCCCTCGACGGCCAGACCTGTCTGGAGCGCTCGCCCCTGGGCCTGTACACTAACTATGCCGACCTGTCGCAGCAGCTCACCATGACGGGCTGCGACGTGCGCACCGTCACCGACGACTACACGCTGGCCACCTGGAAGCAGAGCCATGTGCACTACGAGGCCACCGAGGCCGTCTGCCACTTCAGCCGCGAGCAGAAGCCGGCCCTCGACGTCATCTTCCGTGTCACCGGGCGCGACGTGGCCTTCCGCTACCTGCTGCCCGTACAAGGCCCCACGCTGGTGGCCGTCATCCGTGGCGAGGCCACCGGCTTTGCCCTGCCGCAGGGCACCACCACCTTCCTCTGTCCGCAGTCGAAGCCCATGGGAGGCTTTGCCAGCACCGCGCCCAGCTACGAGACCAGCTACGCCACCGACGAGCCGGCCGGACGCAACGGCTGGGGCGAGGGCTACACCTTTCCCTGCCTGTTCAAGGCCCCTCACGGTGCCGACGGCCATGCCTGGCTGCTCATCAGTGAGACGGGCACCGACGGTGGCTATGTGGGCTGCCGCCTGCTCTGCGAGCAGAATGCCTCTTCACCCTCCACCCTCTACAAGATCGGCTTCCCCCAACAGGGCGAGATGAACGGCCAGGGCACCACGACGGCCGCCGTGAGCCTGCCGGCACTGACGCCCTGGCGCACCATCACCCTTGGCACCACGCTGGCTCCCATTGTGGAGAGCACCGTGGCCAACGACCTGGTGCAGCCTAAGTACACGGCTTCCAAGGCCTATACCTACGGCAAGGGCTCCTGGTCGTGGATCATCGCCATGGATGCCAGCTGCAACTACGACGACCAGAAGCGCTACATCGACTTCTCCGCCGCCATGGGCTATCGCTCCGTGCTCGTCGATGCCCTGTGGGACACGCAGATAGGGCGCGAGCGCATGGCCGAGCTGTCTGCATACGCCCGCTCGAAGGGTGTGGGCCTCTTCCTGTGGTACAACAGCAACGGCTCGTGGAACAACGCGCCGCAGGGCCCGCGCCACTGCATGGACCGTCCTGCCGCCCGTCGCCGCGAGATGGCGTGGATGCAGCAGATCGGCATACTCGGTATCAAGGTTGACTTCTTCGGCGGCGACAAGCAGCCCATGATGCAGCTCTATGAGGACATCCTCACCGATGCCAACGACTTCGGCCTGCAGGTCATCTTCCACGGCTGCACGCTGCCCCGTGGCTGGGAGCGCATGTACCCCAACTTCGTGGCCAGCGAGGCCGTCCTGGCCAGCGAGAACCTGCACTTCGGCCAGGGCGCCTGCGATGCCGAGGCCCGCAACGCCTGCCTGCTGCCCTTCATCCGCAATGCCGTGGCGTCGATGGACTTCGGCGGCTCGGCGCTGAACAAGCGCTATAGTGCCGACAACCAGCGGGGCACCACGCGCCGCACCAGCGACGTCTTTGCACTGGCCACCGCCGTCCTCTTCCAGAGCAGCGTGCAGCACTTCGCCCTGGCTCCCAACAACCTCGACGACGCGCCGCAGTGGGCCATGCAGTTCATGAAGGACGTGCCCACGCAGTGGGACGAGGTGCGTTTCATCGACGGCTATCCCGGCCGCTATATCCTGCTGGCCCGCCGCAGCGGCACCCGCTGGTTCGTGGTTGGCATCAGCGCCGCCGACGTCAAGGACAAGCGGGGGCGCACGCAGCCGCTCACCCTGCAGCTCGACCTCTCGCCCTTCTTCGCCAAGGGCACTGCCGTGACGACCTATACCGACGATGCACAGCTCGCAGGCACGTGCCGGCAGCTGACGCTGAAGAAAACCACCATGAAGGTCACCATTCCTGAGAACGGCGCCTTCGTCATAACTGGTAATGAGTAATGAATAATAAGTAATGAGTAATTATGATTACCTTTTACTCTTCCTACAGTAATCACTCTGTGTCAATGTAGCGTCTCAAGCGTATGAACTAATCATAATTACTCATTACTAATAAATATAATAATGTATATATGAGAAAACAATTGTTCACCCTGTCGTTCCTGGCGGCCCTGCTGTCGCTGTCGGCATGGGGTCAGGGTGTGAAGCCGCTGCCCTCGCTGCATGTGGAGGGCCGCTGGCTGACCGACGTGCACGGCAACCACGTGGTGCTGCACGGCGTGATGGACACCCCCAGCGCCTGGTTCAACGGCGGACGCTGGGGATGGAGCTACGACGACGCCGGGCGCCAGCGCTGCCTGGATTATTTCGATAAGCTCTTCGCCGGACTGGAGAAGGCCCACTGCACCGTCTTCCGCCTGCACTTAGAGCCCGCCTGGACCAACGACCCCTCGTCATCGTACACCTACGCCGGTGCTGCCGGACAGGCCGCCAATGCCACGGGCGAGGCCGACATCCGCAAGTTCAACCCCACGCGCCTGACCACCTACCTCGGCTCGCTCTATTTCCCCCTGATGCGCCGCGCCATGAACCACGGCATGTACGTCGTGGTGCGCCCGCCGGGTGTCTGTCCCCATGACCTGCAGGTGGGCGACTACTACCAGCAGTACCTGCTCACGGTGTGGGACATCGTCTCGCGCCACATCAACGTGAAGCGCTTTGCCGGGCAGATCAGCCTGGAGCTGGCCAACGAGCCGGTGAACGTGCGCAACGCCCAGGGGCAGGACGACGCCCGCGCCCTGCACGACTATTTCCAGCCCATCGTCGACAAGATCCGGCAGAACGGCTTCACCGGCATCATCTGGGTGCCCGGCAGCGGCTGGCAGTCGAACTACAAGAGCTATGCCGCCTATCCCATTGAGGGAGCCAACATCGGCTATGCCGTGCACGACTACGCCGGCTGGTACGGCTGCAGCGACGCCACCCCCGACGC
>OCTX011572747.1_pt1 | contig 14082 bp, 29 predicted proteins | sample 1539691 | NCBI WGS metagenome assembly OCTX01 (sample SAMN02144231, study PRJEB22623) | gut metagenome | biome: sheep rumen | host: Ovis aries | place: New Zealand | reverse complement strand
ATTTTAATATTATATCACTTATTTTTTTAATTACAAATAAATCATAAATTAACCCTAAATTAAGCCGTTTTTAACTCGTGAAATATTTTTTAATATCAGCGTAAACATTTATAAACATTGAATTAAATGTTATCAAAAAGTTATCACAAACAAAAGATGAATATGAATTTCTAAAAGAAATTTTTAATAATTTAAGGTAAAGAAAAAGAGCAGTTAAATCTGCTCTATTTTTTTTATCAAATCGTCATTGGATTGTTGGCGCTTCCTAGTGATATGCTCGTATATATCTTGCGAAGTTTTTGGACTTGAATGACCCATTCGTTGCTGAACATATTTTGCGTCTGCTCCCAAATCGTATAACAAGCTCACATTTGAGTGTCTAAAATCGTGCAGGCGAACCTGCTTCAATCCTGCGATTGCCAAATGTTTTTTCAAATCTTCACGGAGAGATTGCTCTGTGATATATGTGCTTCCAGAAAGGAATATGTAATCATCATCACTCGCATTTTGAATTTGTTTAAATTCAAGTATCATATCAGTTAGCCACTGTGGTATCACTATAACTTTGACCGTATTTGTTTTAGTGTAAAGTTCTATTGAATAATCTCGTGCAGTAGTTTTATAGTTTTTAACTATAACGGACTTGATTGCTTGTTTGTAAATATCTATTTCGTTTGTTGGTGTATCAACATCTTTGTATTGAATTGCTAAAAGTTCTCCTAACCTCACGCCCGTAAAGAATAAAAGATTGTATGCTAATCTATGTATCTTATCTTCTTCGGTGTAGGTTGCCATTAGTTCTTTAAATTCTTCAAGTTCTAAAAAATCGTTCTTTGACTTGGCAACGACCTTAAAAGGTTGTAGTAATAATTTAATCTTATGATATATCTCGTTAGGAATTGCTTCAATCAAATTGCACCATTCAAAGAAAGGAACAATAAGTGATAGAAGTTTATTTTTTGTTTGAGGCTCTATTGAAAGTTCTTGGAGATATTTCTGGAAGCCCATTACATCTGGTATCCTAATATCGCTCACTTTTTTTGAGCCAAAATAGTTAATCAAATGGTGTCGCAAGTTCTTTTCTATTCCGTATATCGTTGATGGTTTGACTTGTTTGACCTTATATTCGACATATTGAGTTATTGCTTCATCTAAATTCATTTTGACCGATTGGTTGTTATGGTAATTCGTATCCTTGATTTTCAAATACTGCTCATTCTTCCAAATCTCAGCCTTTTTCAAACTTGTGAAGCCACGCTTACACTTTTGGACTTTGTATTTATCTTTTGATGTAAATGTAGTCCTTACAGTATAGGTATTATGAGTGCTATCATAATAAATTCCTTTAATTTTTGTTTTTTCCATTGTTATTTCTCCTTAATAATATTATAATATTATTGTCTTATTAAATTACTTTCCATTGTTATATATTATAATAAGACATTGGGCGATAAAGTGCTATTTGTCGCCTTTTTTTATTTGTCATAAACAAGAATAATCAACTTTTCGAGTTTGACTAATTCGCTTTCTGTTAAAGTATCAATCATTCCTACAATTCGAGATTTAACTTCTTGCTTGGCTTCTTCCTCATCTAAAGAAAAGCCCATCAACCAGCCCGGAGATATGTTTAGAACTTGAGATATTTTATAAATCATATCTTGCTTGGGATTGCATTGACCTAATAAATATTGAGTGATAATAGATTTTGAACAGCCGACCTTATTGGCTAATTCGCTTTGTGTCATATTATTCTCAGATAAACTTTGTTTTAGTCTTTCACGAAGCGTTGTATTCATATTTTATTCACTTCCTTTCTATTTTTATTATATTTACTTTAACCTATTTTGTCAAGAAAAATGAAAATATTTCACTTTTTTTAAAAAATATTATTGACATTGTTTTTTATTGCGCTATAATAAAAGTGTAGTTAGTTAAGAAAACTTTATATAGTTTATGTATCTTTAAATAATATATTATATATTGTTATCTTATTTATCATATTTATATATAAGGGGGTGCGAAAGTGAAAAAGTATTGGTTTAAATGTAAAACGATTGAAACAAATCAAATCATCGAAATACCGGTTATTGCATCTAATGTAAATGAAGCAGAAGATAAAATAATAAAGCAAAACAAATACATACCACTTGAATATTTAGGGTGGAATTAGGCTAAAATTTACATTTAAAGAGAGGAGGTTATAATTATGGTGTTTGACTATCAAGAATTGCGTGGTGCGATAATTGGTAAGTATGGTAGTTATTCAAAGTTTGCCGAACAGTTAGGCATCTCTGAAAACTGTCTGTCAAGAAAACTTAACAACAAAAACGCATTTACATCTTATGAAATGAGTAAAACTTGCGAACTGTTAGGTGTATCGACAGCAAAAAATGTTGCTAAATTATTTTTTAAAGAAATTTAGCCTTTTTTTAAAAACAATAGTTAAGAAAACTTAACAACATAAAGAAAATAAAATTACAATGGAAAGTAGGAAAAAATTATATGGGATTAGATATGTATTTATACATTAAGAAATCAAAGTATGAAGATTTTAAGGAATGTGAATATCCGGAAGAGTTAAAAGGATTAGAAAAGGATATTGAGGAACGCAACTTTAAAAGTATGACTTCTTCAGTTGAGTGTCAAGTAGCATATTGGCGTAAAGCAAATGCAATTCATAATTGGTTTGTTAATAATTGCGCTAATGGTAATGACGATTGTGAAAAAATGTATGTCAGCAAAGATAAATTAGAGGAATTGTTAAAAGATTGTGAGATTGTAATTAGCAATCCAAATCAAGCAAAAGAAATTTTACCAACAACAAAAGGTTTCTTCTTTGGCTCACAAGAATATGATGAATGGTATTTTGAAGATTTACAATACACAGTTAAGGTAATCAAAAAAGTATTAAGTGTTATCAAAAAGTTAGATAAAGCACCTAATAATATTCTTTATCAAGTAATTTATAGAGCAAGTTGGTAGGTGTTAAGTATGCTAAAAATCAAGTTTAAATATCGTGATGATTACAGTAATTGGGAATGGCGCGAACAAGAGTGTCAAGTATCAAGCGTAGAAGAATGTCTTAAAATTTACGGTTTAAGAGAACCGGATTGCGATTACGAAATATTGAGCGTGGAGGAAATTAACAATGGAAAAACAAAAAACATATAAATGCTGTATTTGTGGTAATGAGTTTGTTGGCTTTGGGAACAATCCATATCCTTTATGCCACAAAGATGATTATGAAAGCAGATGTTGTGATGAGTGCGACAATCTAGTTATCAATGCAAGAATGTGGCGACTTATACATAAAGTAAGTGATGATAAAGTAGTTCAAGAAAAATTTTTAGGAAAGGTTTGTGAGCCAAAATGTTAGTGTTTAGCAAAGAATTAACTTTAAAAGCAATCAAAGACGCAGGTAATGAAGATAAATTAACTGATGAAATGATTGAAGATATGAATAATTACGATGGTTGTGAAGCCGTTAAATCTAATTGGGATGCACTCGTGAAAGATGAAGAACTTTACATTGTTAAAGGTAAAAACGGTAAAACAATCAAAGTCGATAAAAATTTAATTAAAGAGGTGTAGTTATGGAGCGTGATTACACTAGATTACTTAAATCAAATTGGTTTGCTAACGACATTCAAGCGTATTACGGAATATCTTCAACCTATGCTGACCGAATTAAAACTTATGTTGAAAATGAATACGGTTGTGTAGAAACTGACATAGGCAAAGAAAGAAGAGCAGTAAGAGCAGATGATGTTATCAAATCAATGGGTGGAAAATCAAGGCTCGAAGAGGCACAAATATTTGTTTATGCTATGACACAGCCACCAGTATTAAAAGATATTTATAAATTGGTAGGTAGTGAAAATGATTGATTTACTAATTGAAAAAACAAAAGAATTTACTGAATTGGCAAACAAAAAAAATAACTTGATTATACAAAAATTAAAATATTGGATTGATTTATTATCAGTTGATGGAAAGAACACAAAATTAGAAGTTAAAAAAGATATGGAATGTGTATTGAAAGAGGTAGAAAAACAATGGCAACAATCAAAGAAGTAAGAAAAGCATTAGAAGTTTTAAAAGAGGCAAAGATTAAAGATATAGCAGTATTAAAAGATAGCGTATTAACTGATACTTTATATTATTTATATTATGCAAATTTCGACATTATCGAAGAATTTTTAGACGAACACGAAGAAAAAATGCGAATTGATTTTGAAACTGAAGATGGGCAAATATTATCACACGCTGTCCTTAACAACGGTTCAAGATTATTCACACAAACTGAGTGGCAACAAGATTGTGATTATAGACATAAAAAGTTTATGGAAAACAGATTAGATACTGATTTAACAAATTAAGGAAGGCACAAAGTTATGAGTAAATTAAGAGATATACCACAAACAAAAGAAGCAAAGGAAAAATATGTGAACCCTTTGATTAACGAGTTAAGAATTAGAACAATAACTCGTGAAGAATTGCAATTTATGTTAGCGTGCAGTGATGCACAAGCAAGACACGAAATCGCTGAAATTTCAATGTATTATCCAGTATTGAGTTCAAGTAAGCGTAAAGGTTATCGTATAGCAAAGAACATAGATACATTAACAACAGTTGAAGAAATGGCTGAAGAATACGATTTGGTTAGAGGCTCAATAAATGAAATTATATCACGAATTGATGTGTTAAACAAGAAATTAAAACCTCTTATTGCATATCAAAAAGTGTTAAGTAAGAAGATTTTATATAGCACTAAAATCAAGATTAGTGAATTATCTAAAGGTAGCATCATTTGGTATAAAGATTTAGTTGTTGGCGTTAAAGATTTAACTCTACCTAGTAGTTATGAAAATTATGAAGCAACTAAAATTGGCGAAAACCCTTATGATTATGAGATTTGTTATGACACGCTACCACAAGAAGTTCAAAAATATTTAGACGAGCAATTAAAAATAGAATTATTAAAGGAGAATGAATAATGGAATACGAAATTATTAACCAAGATGGTGGTTTGATTGCAGACGCAGGCGATAAAATCATCGAGTTTGAAACTCAAATCAAGAAACTACAAGCGTTAGAAAAAGAATTTAAAGAAGAATTATTAAAGCAAATGCAAAACCGTAAGGTTAAAACAGTTGCTTATAAGAACTTAACTATATCATTAGTTAAAGGCTCATTCCGTGAAGAATTTAATAAGAAGAAATTTAGAGAAGAACACGAAGATTTATATAACAAATATGTATCTTTGAATGAAACTAACGATAGTATTCGTATGGTGCTAAAGGAAGTAGCCGATGATGGAAAAATGGATAATTAAGGGCAAAGAATTAACATTTGAAGAAGAAACTCATACATATACATACGATGGTAAGGTGTGTATGAGCGTAACGCAATTTCTACATTGGCTATTCCCAAAAAAATACGAAGGCGTAGATGAGGCAACATTGAAGAACGCATCAGAGCGTGGAACATACATACACGAAAGTATTGAATTTTATGAGAAATACGGAATAGAAAATAAAGAATTACAAGAGTTTAGAAATTACCTATTCTTAAAAGAATACTACAACTTCTATGTATGGAAGATTGAAGTCCCTATTGTAATTGAATACAAAGGTTTAGTGCTATGTGGCAGATTAGACCAAATCTTAATTCAAGACAAGAATGTATTACTGAACGATATTAAAACAACATATTATCTTGATTATGACTATTTAAGTTATCAGTTAGGACTTTACAAGATAGGTGTAAAGCAATCATATAACATCAACATTAACAAATTAACTGCAATTCATTTAAGAAAAGATACACGCAAGTTTGTTGAGATTGATGATATAGGAGAAGAAATATATAAAGCATTAGATAAATTTATAAATGAACAAGGAGAAAAAAATGGCAACACAAATTAAAAATGAACCAAATCAAATTATTAAAACTGATGTTAAGTCAAACATCGAACCAAGAAATTTCTATGAACGCATATTAGCAATTCGTAATGATTTACAAAATTTAAAACTTAACAAGAGTGGTAAAAACACATTTGCTGGGTTTGGATACTTTCAATTACAAGATTTTATCCCAGCAATAAATATGTTATGTGCTAAATACGGAGTATTTACTAGATTTAATTTAACAAGTGAGAACGCTACATTAGATTTAATTGATGTTTATGGCGAAAGTGAAAAAATAACTTTTGAAACACCAATCGCTGAAGCACCAATCAAAGGTGCTACACCTATTCAATCATTAGGTGGTATTCACACATACTTAAAAAGATATTTATATCTTAACGCTTTTGAGATAGTTGAACCAGATTTATTAGACGCATTAAGTGGACAAATCAACAAAGATAAAGAACCCGTTTTAAACGAAGGAACTTATAAGAGTAAGAAAAATGCCAAGAGCAAGACTGAAAACGCAAATTTAGCCCAAGAAAATGCCGAAATAATTGATGTCAATGTAAAACCAAAGGCAACAATAGACCAATTAACTTATATTAACGCATTAGAACCAAGATTTATTGAATGGTCTTTAAAGAAATTCGGTTTAAAGGATATTAACGATATATCATTTGAGGACGCAAAATATTTAATTGAAAAAATAGAAGAAAGAAAGCAAAAGGAGAATAAAGAAAATGAATAGACCAAGTTATGCAGACAATATGGATTTTACAAACGAAAATCCTATCCCAACAACTCAATCATTAAAAATAGAAGAAGGAGCATACATCGTAAAATTTGTTAAGGTAGATGATATGCCACAATACAATAGTTTAAAAGTTTATTTTGATATTGTTAAAGGACAATATGCAGGTATTTTTTCAAACAATGCCAATAGAGATATTAACCAATGGAACTTAAAAGGAACAATGCTTGTATCTTATGAGAACCAATCACAATTTCAAGCATTTATCACATCAGTAATCAAATCTAACTCAAACTTTGTTTGGGACTGGAATGAAAAGAATTTGGAAGGTAGATATGCAGTTGCAGTTTACGGCAAAGCTGAGTTTAAAGGTAGCGATGGAACAATCGGTGTCACAGTTAAACCAAGATTTTTTAGAAGTATTGACGCATTAAATAAAGGCGAAATTGAAATACCACAAATTAAAAAATATAAAGAGAAAAATCAAGATAATCAACCACAACAAACTGGTTTTAAAACATTTGGTAATCAACAACCAAGCGTTATCAATAATAAAACACCATTATCTTCAATTCATACTGGCGTAGAAATTAACGATGACGACTTGCCATTTTAGGAGTTGATTATATGTTAGAGCAGTTTGTCGAAGCAACAGTTGTTGGGCAATTAAGAGGTAAAGTCAATGTCGAAAGAGTTATGAACGCTGGAAATGAATATGCAAGATTTGTATTAACGGTTCTTAACCCTAATAGCAAAAAAGGTAGATTATCAGTCACTTATATTGAGGCAACCGTTTGGGATAACGCATTAGTTAATGTTTTAAAAAATAGAAACTATAAAAACGGTGCTTTCTTATGTGTGACTGGTAGATTAACTACCGAATTATATTGTAATAAAGTTTATATTAAATTATTTGCTAGAGATGTTTACGATATGACACCTAACAACGATGAAGAAATTACAATGATTGATACAAAGAGTAATGAAGAAGAAATTACAAAAGATACAACAACTGGTGTAACCGAAGAAGATTATAACTTCTAGTGAGGTGTTTGTATGAATAACATTACTTTAACTGGATACGCTTTAGAAAAAGGAAAATATTCGATTGTCAATGGCTCTACTGAATATAACTTTTTCTTAAAGTGTTATTCAACTTATTCAAAAAGAGTAAATAACATACCAATTAAATGTAGATATGAATTAGCAGATAAAGCATACGCTAGAATAGTTGGTAATGCTTATATAGAAATTTATGGCGAGTTATTAAACGATAATGGGAATATATATGTTGAAGCGATAACTTTAAGTATAAAACTTCCAAAAGAAAAACAAAACATATATGTTCGTTCAACTGAATTTCTTGAATTATTCTCACCATCATCAATCATTGAAAGAATAAAAGCGCCAAAGAAGGAGAAAGTAGATGAGTCAAAATGAATGGAATAATAACATTTATCAACCAAATAACATTTATAACTCTAATTGTTATGAAGCAATAAAGTCCATTCCGGATAAGAGCATAGATTTAATCTATACTGATATACCATACGACATTACTTATTCTGGTGGTGGCTGTTTACAAAAAAATTTACAACGCGCAGTTAAAGAAATTAAAAATGTAAAAGAAACACTAATAAATGGAATTGATTATAAGATTTTAGACGAGTTCGTAAGAATACAAAAGAAAATCAAAATCTATATTTGGTGTAGTAAATCACAGATACTTGATTTAATGAATTTTTTTATCGGTAAGCATAAGTGTTATTTCAATATTTTGGTTTGGTGTAAAACAAACCCAGTTCCTTTTGGTGCAAGTAATTTTTTAAGCGATATAGAGTATTGTTTATGTTTTTATCAAGAAGGAACGAAATTCTCGCAAGGTGTTGAAAATAAAGGTAAATACTTTATAGAGCCAATCAATCAAAAAGATAAGAATGAATATGGACATCCAACAATCAAACCATTAGAGTTTGTTAAGAAAAATATTCTTAATGCAACTAAAGAAAATGATATAGTATTCGACCCTTTTATGGGAAGTGGAACAACTGCAGTTGCTTGTAAAGAAACTGGTAGAAGATATTTAGGTTTTGAGATTGATGAAAAATATTACAACATTGCGATTGACAGACTTAATGGAATTACACAAAAAGATAGAAAACTAAAGAACGCAGGTTTTACTGATATATTTGATTATTTAGGAGATGATAAAAATGGCTAGTAGAAGAATGTTTTCAACAAAGATAGTAGAAAGTGATGCCTTTCTGGAAATGCCACTATCAACTCAAACATTATATTTTCATTTAGGAATGAATTGTGATGATGATGGTTTTGTTGGTAATCCTAAAACTTTAATGAGAATGGTTGGTTGTAAAGAAGATGATTTAAAAATTTTATTAGCCAAGCACTTTATATACTTGTTTGAAAATGGTGTTATAGTGATTAAACATCATAAAGAAAACAATTATATTCGTGGCGATAGATACCATATAACAAATTATAAAAACGAGAAAAAACTACTATCATTTGATGAAAACGGCAACTATACATTAAAAAATGGCTTAGCTGAGCCGTTGGATACCAATGTGATACCAATGGTTGCCAATCTGGATACCGAAGATAAGTTAAGTAAAGATAAGATAAGAGAAGATAAGTTAAGAGAAAAAGAAACTAATAAAGAAAAAGAAACCGAGCCTATGGCTCTATCAACTAGCGTTGATGTGGTTAGTGAAGAAGAAATGATGTTTAACGAATTTTGGAAATTATATCCTAAAAAGATTGCTAAACAACAATGTTTAACAGCATATCGTAGAATACCAAAGTTAAAAACTACACATAAGTTAATCATTGACGCTTTAAATATTCTTATATTATCTGAGCAGTGGAAAAAAGCAAATGGACAATATATACCAAACCCATTAACCTTTATTCATCAGCGTAGATGGGAAGATACAAATACTGGAACTAAAACAAATGAGATTTTAGAGGACTGGATAAATGATAGATAAAAAACAATTTATAGAATGTATGAGTTATTTAAAAGCATATTATCCTAATTTTAATTTTGATTTAACAAATAAAGCACAATTAGATGTTTGGTATCAAAGTTTGGGCAGTGTTAATTGTTTACCATTTTTAATAAAGAATTACACATTGAATAGCAAATTCCCACCTTTAAGCCCTAATGATATTTTAGAGTATTTAAAGATAAGCGAAAATGTGGCTAATGGAATTGATTTTGGAAAACTAATTAAAAATAACAAAAGTCAGTATTATGTTGAAATATCTAAATTGCTGGAAATTGATGAGCAAAAAGCAAGAAAAATAATAAAAGAACTTGAATATGGTGGCTTTGCAACATTAGACGATAAATATTTAAGTCAAGTAGAAAAAGATAATAAATTACAAATTGAAACAAATAAGGAGATGTTGATGTATGAAAAACAAAATTAGAAGCATATTAGTAAAGAAAGACGGAAATGTAGATGTTATCGAGTTTGAGGACAAATTAGAAGAAATGTATAAGTTATTAGACTGCGATTATATCGAGATTGTAAAAAGACCGATAGGTGTAGATAAAAGAGAATTTACAATTATTTGTGATGAAGAAGCACGATTAAAAGATTTTGATTTAACTGATATTACAGCAGTTGAAAATAATAATCACGAACCATTTATAGTTGGTAATATTCTAATCGTTAGTCCTAATAATGAAGATGGAGAACTACACTCACTTACTTTAGAAGAAATTGAATACATTATGGATAAAGGACTTAAAACAACAATTAGAATAAATTGGTAGGTATGTATGATATTAAAAGATTTTAAAATTATTAAACGAGATGAATACAATTTTACATTTGAGCGTTATATGACTACTAAATATCGTAGCCCTATTGACGGCAAGACAATGTTAGAAAAAACTGATTGGAAGCAAGTTAGTGGCTATTACGGTAGCGTAGAGAGTGCTTTAAATGGTTTAAAAGATTATATCGTAGGAGAACTTGTTAATGAAACTGATGACTACGATGAATTATTAAGTAAAATAAAAGACTTACAAGATTGTATTGTAAGCGTAAATATTAAAGAAAGAAAAACAGAGGACTAAAAATGAAAGTTGAAGAACAATTAAAAGAGTATAGAAAATTATTCTTAAAAGAATTAAAAGAAAGAGAATTTTTTATTGAAGTAATAGACACTAAATATTGTAATGTAGATATTTTTAGAAAAATGCACAATAAAAAATTTGATGATAATCAAGTTGGTTTAGTGGCTATGGGCGAAGATTACGGTATTGTTTGCTTAAATAAAAAAGGAGCAAATGTAGTTAAAGCAAGATTAAATAAGTTAAATATTGAATATCAAGAAGTTGTTTCTAATTTAACAAAAGATAATTTTGAAAGTGATGAGCATTTAGATTTCTTTTTAACCAAATTAACAATACTTGAAAAGATTGATATAGAACCAGATGAAAAAACAAAAGATTTTACTCAATGCTATGCAGTTCATATTATTGCAAATGAATATAACTTAAAGAAAGTTTATGATGATGATATTATCACTCAAATAAGAGATAGAGATTTAACTGTTGGCGTTGCTGGGGTAACACCAGATATTACGAAATTCTTAATGTCTTACTTATGCGTAGATTTAGAGCAAAGAAATAACTTAACAAAGTTTTTAGACGAAAATCAAATTACATACTCATTAGAACCAAAGTATGCAACAGCACCATCTAAATACATTAAGAAATCAAAGTTAAAAAGTAAAGATGATGATTATATGGTGGTGTAAGATTATGGAAAGATTAACTGAAAAAGGTAGAAGAATAAGAATTGTTGGAACAAATATAAATATGCCAACAGAAGCAATAAAAATTGAAGCAAGAAGATACAACAAATTAGCAGAACTAGAAGATATAATGGAAAAATACGAAATAAACTCATTACAAGGTCTTGAGGCAATTCTAAAAGATTATGATGATATGGCTAAAGATGTTGTTGAAATGGCATTGGGCGTTAAAGTGGAGGTTAAGAATTGATACCATTTGAATTAAAAGAAAAATTAAACCCAACTGATAGATACAGTTGTTTAAGTGAAGAAGAATTAACTGATTTTTATAAGAATAGGATATTGTTATATGGCTTAAAAAAATTAGGTGGCAATATTTATAAACTACACGATAAGTATGTAGTGCAATACAATCACAACTCTAATATATTTGAGTTTTATGTTGATACAATCAACGAAGCAATCGAAGATTTATTAAAACTTGCTAGATTTTATGGTAAGAAAGGCGATTTAACAAACGAAGATTTCAATAATTTAGAAAAATTAAAGGAGGTATAAAATGCAAAGGTTTTATGTTAAAGATGGCGAAGTTTATCAAGAGCAATATGATAAATGCTATTACTACGAAAAGAATGTAATAAATCAAAAAGGTTATTATATTGATACCACCGATACTATGACAAAAGATGAATTTGTAAAGTTATATTTAGAATGGTTAATAGAACGCATAAAAAAGATTGACGAAAAAATTAACAAATTAAAGAATGAAAACTATTTATATAGAAAAGATTATATGAAGTTGTCGTGCAGAAATTTACAAGGAGAAAATTTTAAATATATTTACTATGATGAATGTGATACTCATTAACGCTAAAGCAGTAATAATTTTAGGCGCAGTTCTATTAACGATAATTATAATTTCATTCTTTATATTTATAGGTGGGGACAAGAAGTGAAAAGAAAGGCAAAAAGGGTTTTAGGTCGAATTAGAATAGCGTTAATGTTATTTAGATATTGGCTTAAAAGTAAAGGTTTAACATTTACGATAACTTTTATAATTGTAACGCTAATAATGGCTAGTCCAGTTTATATTGGTTATCTACTATATTTCGTAACAAATTGGCTGTGGGCTTTATCTATGGCAACTGGTTATTTATTCTTTTGGAATGTTATACCATTTACACCTTTTTGGGCGATAGACATATTTTTATCTATGTTTATCACGAAGATAATTTTAAAAATAAGGAGAAAGAAATGTTAGTAAATAGTTTAGAGTTTATAATACCCGGAGAGTGTGTCCCAAAAGGTCGTCCAAAGTTTTCTACAAGTGGTAAGTTTGTTAAAGCATATACACCAGAAAAAACTGAAAACTATGAAAACTTTGTTAAGATGTGTTGCGTTAGTGCTATGAACGAAAATGGTATAAAAGCATTTGAAAAAGGCAAACCTCTTTATGTGACAATAAAGATACACAAGCAAACACCTTCTAGTGTTAGTAATAAAAAATTAAAAGCGATGTTAGAAGGTAAAATAAGTCCAACAACAAAACCAGATTTAGATAATTGTGCTAAAAGTATATTAGACGCATTAAACAAAATTGCATTTGCAGATGACGCACAAATCGTAAGTTTAAATATAACAAAAATATATGATGAAGAAGCATATACTTATGTTAAAATAACGCATTTAGAAGAGGAAGTTTAATGGGTTATACGATTATAACAAAAGAAGTATGTGAAGAACTTGAAAGTATGAATTTGAGTTATGAAGAAATGTGTAAGTTATTTTCGATAAGAATATCGCCATCACATTTGCGTAATAAATTTCATAAATATAGAGTTCGACATAAAAATAAATACGAAAGGTTAGCGATGGAACTAGCCAAGAATAATGATACTGATAAATCGTATTTGTTTATATGTCGTAAGTATAAGGTTAGCACTGCAACAGTTTTAAAAACAAAAAATATTTTAAGGAGAATGAGATGAAAATTACTATTAAGTTTAATAAAGCACCAGACCTTACAGATAAAGAAGGATTAAAGATTTAAAGCAAAAGTATAAATATGATTTAAGTGTTGCTAAAGATGGTTTAGATTTCTTAAAGCAATTCGAGGAGGAATAAGGATTATGAAGTATATAAAAGCAAAAATAGTAAATGGAGAAACAAAAATATATCCAAGTGATATAGATAAAGGCTTTTTAAGTTGCGTATGTGCAGAGATTATATCAGAAGCCGACACAATCGAGGAGTTGTGTGATGAATTTGTGTATGGTATTGATAAAATTAACGAAAAGCCATTGGTTGCTCAACAAAATTTTCTAGAAACTAAAATCAAAATCGCTAAACTTTTTAAATGTGATTTATATGGTGCAATCTGGACTGACAAAGGCTTAATCTATGTTGCCAAGGTGAATGATAAAGGGGAATTGGAACTGATATGAGTAGATTAACTTATGAATTAGGGCATAAAGGTAGTGGCAGTTATGAGCCTATACAAAATAAAGATATGCCAGTAAATAATTATATAACTTGTGTTAATAAATTAGGTAAACTAGAAGATATATTTGAGTTAATAGAAGAAATGTATAAGAAGCCAGTATACTGGAAAAATGAGTATGGAGATGT
>OCTX012280123.1_pt1 | contig 14087 bp, 9 predicted proteins | sample 1539691 | NCBI WGS metagenome assembly OCTX01 (sample SAMN02144231, study PRJEB22623) | gut metagenome | biome: sheep rumen | host: Ovis aries | place: New Zealand | reverse complement strand
CTTCCGCATGATGGCAGCATCAAGTCCCTGTCGCTGCATACTGACCGGCACCTCATAGATGCTGGGCATATCCTCACTCTGCACCACACATTCCAAATCGACATTACAGAACGAGGCTACCTTCATGCGCAGCGAGTCATCCAGATGGCGCTCGGTGCGCAACACCAGAATGTCGGGCTGGATACCCATTCCCTGCAATTCCTTCACCGAATGTTGCGTCGGCTTGGTCTTCAACTCATCGGCAGCCTTCAGATAGGGCACATAGGTGAGATGCACACACACCGCATTACGTCCCAGTTGCCAGCGCAGCTGTCGGATGGCCTCCATAAACGGGGCACTCTCGATGTCGCCGATAGTACCGCCCACCTCCGTGATGACGAAGTCAAAATCTTCACTTTCCCGCAGCATCCGCCGCTTGATTTCATCGGTAATGTGAGGCACCACCTGAATCGTCTTACCCAGATAGTCGCCACGGCGCTCGCGGTCTATCACCGTCTTATAGATACGCCCTGTGGTGATGGAGTTGTCGCGGGTAGTCTCGATACCCGTAAACCGTTCATAATGCCCCAGGTCCAGGTCGGTCTCCATCCCATCTACCGTGACGTAGCATTCCCCATGCTCGTAAGGGTTCAGTGTCCCTGGGTCGATATTGATATAAGGGTCGAATTTCTGAATCGTCACCTTATAGCCGCGTGCCTGGAGCAGTTTGCCGATACTGGCGGCGATGATTCCCTTTCCGAGGGATGAAACCACGCCGCCTGTAACGAAGATATACTTTGTTTCCATATCTTGATTGTTTTGAAGTTTACTTTCGTGTGGATGTCACACTTTGCACTTTTTATGCTGCAAAGATAAATCATTTAGGAAGAAAACCCTCCCATCCGTTTTCATTTTGTTTCTATATATTTCAAGAAACTGACAGTTTGAAAGCAAAACGGTCAAATTCAATTCTCTTTTGAAAGAAAAAGACTTTATTTCATAACGAATTGAAAGACCTCCCCCTCAAACAACAGGATATTCGTGCCATTGCACTATTTTTTATGCGCAAACCGCACGAAGACACAAAAGTTTCGCCTCCTTTATACGAGAGGCGAAACTTTTTTTCATCACGGAGCCACGGAGGCGCTAAGGTTGCAGCGTGAAGCCGACTACGAAGTAGGCATTCTGCGAACTGGGGTTAGCTATGACCTGGGCGAAGAGGGGGATGGAGAAGGCGTCGGTGATCTTGATGTCCTTCGAAGCCTTCAGGGCGATGTTCGTCACGGCAAAGCCAGAGGTATCGTAGTACGGAGAGGTGTAGGGCACTGCCCCGACGGTTCCCGTCCATTCGCACGTGGCTAACCGGAAGGGTGCGTTCACTTCGACGTATGACGAATAAGGGCGTTTGCCCGACGCGGTGCGTCCTTCGTTGCCCGCGAAATTGGTGTACCAGGCAGCCGAGAGCAGCCCGAAGTCGTAAGCCACGGAAGCCTCGAAGAGATGGCTGGTGCTGTGGGCATTATAATAGAAATAGCGAGGCTCAGGGTCGTCGAACCAATAGTCGGTGACGGCGATGGTGAGTCCGCCGGTGGTGTACGATGCCGTCAGGTCAATCTCTTTGTTATCCTCCGACTTGAAGCCCACCGAGCCCCATGCCGACAGGCTGAAACCCTTGTAGGCCACGCCCAGCGTAGGCTGCACGCTGACGTTACCACAGTCAAGACCACGCCAGACGTACTGGCTCACGAAATCGGCGGCTATCGTAGCCTCCACCTTGTCCTGTGCAAGGGCGGCGGCACTCGCCACCAGCCCCATTGCGATGATTACAATCTTCTTCATACCTTAATAATAACGCTAATAATGTTTTTTTTTATTTTAGTTATAACAACTTTCTCCATGCTCATAGACATCCAGTCCCTCTTCCTCGACACGCGCCTCGACACGCAGGCCGTGCAGTTTTCTGATGCCGAAGAACAGGATGATGCCACAGGCGGCTGCCCAGAGGTCGATGACGAGTATGCCGAAGCACTCGGCACCGAAGAATCCCCAGCCATGCCCGTAGAAAGCACCGTTGCTGGTGGAGAAGAGTCCCGTCATCAGGGTTCCGAGTATTCCGCAGACGCCATGCACCGACGAAGCACCAACGGGGTCGTCGATATGCAGGACATGGTCGATAAACTCGATGGCAAATACCAGCACCACGCCACACAGCAGTCCGATGACGATAGCGCCCAGGGGGTCAACGAGGTCGCACCCTGCCGTGATGCCCACCAGACCAGCCAGCACACCGTTGAGGGTCAGCGAGAGCGACGGCTTGCCGTATTTCAGCCAAGTGACAAACATCGTTGCCGTACCGCCTGCCGCAGCCGCCAGATTGGTGGTCAGGAACACATGGGAGATGGCTATGCGGTTTACTTCGCCGCTGGCTGCCAGCTGGCTGCCCGGATTGAAACCGAACCACCCCATCCAGAGAATAAAAACACCCAGGGCAGCCAAGGTAAGCGAATGACCGGGGATGGCTCGGCTCTTGCGGTCTGCATCATATTTCCCGATGCGCGGTCCTAATGCTAAAGCGCCTACCAAGGCCAGCACACCACCTACGCTATGGACGATGGCCGAACCTGCGAAATCGTGGAACACATCGCCGAAGGTCGTCATCATGAAGCTGTCGGCAGCACTGTTGCAAAGCCAGCCGCCTCCCCACGTCCAGTGACCCTCGACGGGATAGATAAAGAGCGAGATGAAAGCACTGTAAATGACGTACATCGAAAACTTCGTGCGCTCAGCCATGGCACCGCTGACGATGGTGGCAGAGGTGGCACAGAACACGGTCTCGAAAATCAGGAAGCCCTCCGTGGGAAGGTCGCCCTTGTAGAAGGAGAGATCGCCCCAGTTGGGCGCTCCGATGAATCCTGCTCCGTCGGAGCCGAACATGAATCCAAAACCCAAGAAGAAGAACAGCAGCGAGCCGACCATGAAATCGACAAAGTTCTTCATCAGTATGTTCGCCGTGTTCTTACTGCGCGTAAAACCAGCCTCGCAGAGGGCAAAACCCGGCTGCATCCAGAATACCAACATGGCAGCCAATAACATCCATACAGTATCGAGTGAAAGTCCTATAGTTTCCATAATCCTTTGTGTTTAAGTTGTGTTTGTGTTGTTGTCCTATTTCTTATCTCTCAGTACGGTGTCGCCGTGTTCGCCCGTGCGGATGGACCAGGTGTCAATCACATCGCTGACGAAGATGCGTCCGTCGCCAATCTCACCCGTATGGGCTACTCTCAATATAACCTGAACAGTGGGCTCCAGGATGACGTCACGGCAGACGATGGTCAATGCCACACGCTCTATCACGTCCGTACTGTACTGGACACCACGGTAAATTCGCTCCTGACGGCTCTGACCGATGCCATGCACATCATGATACTCGAACCAGTCGATGTCAGAACTCAACAATGCCCGTTTGACATCTTCAAATTTGGTCTTACGGATAATTGCCTCAATCTTTTTCATAAACCAACAGTTTTAAATTAATAAATAATGTGTACGTACGTTACACTTGTGGATTTCCTTATGCAAAAGTAAGCATTTATGCTAATAATCTTACTTTTTCGTATCGTTTTTACACAAAAAATCGCCCCCAACTATCAAATAGAAAGATTATCCCCCTTCGCAAGTTACGTTTTAGAAGCAAAATTAACCGATTTTGTATCAAATCGAAAGTATTTTTTGAAATTAAACATAAAAAAGTCAGTAAATTAATTGTTTTTCTTTCATTTTGTATTATCTTTGCACCGAAAAAGAAGCAAAAGCAAGACTAAACAAGGATCGTATGACAAAATGTAAACTTCAAAACGAAAAAAGAGGACTTTATCAAAACCAATATGAGCATGACGCTTGCGGTGTGGGGATGATTGTCAACATACACGGCAACAAGAGTCACGAACTGGTTGACCAGGCTCTGCGAGTGCTGGAGAACATGCGCCATCGCGGTGCAGAGGTGGGAAAGGACGGCGACGGCGCAGGCATCATGGTCCAGATTCCGCACGAGTTCATCCTGCTGCAGGGCATTCCCGTACCGGAGAAGGGCAAGTATGGCACTGGTCTGGTATTCCTGCCAAAGGAAGAGAATGCGCAGCGCGAGATTCTCAGTATCATCATTGAGGAGACTGAGCGTGAGGGGCTGCAACTGATGCACCTCCGCAACGTGCCCACCAACCCTGACTGTTTAGGCGACTCGGCGCTAACCACGGAGCCTGCCATCAAGCAGATTTTCATAACTGGCGTGAGCGACGACAAAGTGAGCACCTTCCAGCGAACTTTATATATCATACGCAAGAAGATAGAGCGTCGCATCAGCCACCCGGACTTCTATATCTGTTCACTGAGCAACACAAACATTATATACAAGGGCATGCTGTCGTCCATGCAGGTTCGTCAGTATTATCCCGATCTTACAAATCCCTATTTCACAAGCGGACTGGCGCTGGTGCACTCGCGATTCAGCACAAACACATTCCCCACGTGGTCACTGGCCCAGCCTTTCCGCTTGTTAGCCCACAACGGCGAGATCAACACCATCCGCGGCAACCGCGGATGGATGCAGGCCAGAGAGAGCGTACTGAGCAGTGAGGCATTAGGCGATGTCAAAGACATTTCGCCGATTGTTCAAACGGGCATGTCCGACTCAGCCAGTCTCGACAATGTCCTGGAGTTCTTCGTCATGTCAGGACTGTCTCTGCCACATGCCATGAGTGTGCTGGTTCCCGAGAGCTTTAACGACAAGAATCCGATATCCGAAGACTTGAAGGCTTTCTACGAATACCATTCCATCCTGATGGAGCCGTGGGACGGTCCTGCAGCCTTACTGTTCAGCGACGGCCGGTTCGCCGGAGGAATGCTGGACCGCAACGGACTGCGCCCGGCCCGTTACACCATCACCAAGAACGACACCATGGTCGTGGCCAGCGAGGTGGGCGTGATGGATTTCGACCCAACGGAGATTGCCGAGAAGGGACGTCTGCAACCAGGAAAAATATTGCTGATAGACACCCAGGAGGGCAAGATTTACTACGACGGAGAAATCAAACAGCAACTGGCGCATGAACATCCCTATCGCCAATGGCTGAACACTAATCGCATCCAGTTGGAAAAACTGAAATCCGGCCGGCATATAGATAACGCCGTCGGCAACCTGCTGCAGAAGGAAATCATGTTTGGCTACGGAGAAGAGGATGTTACCAACACCATTGTCCCAATGGCAGTCAACGGACAAGAGCCTACCGCCTCGATGGGCAACGACACCCCTCTTGCCGTCCTGTCGAGTCAACCGCAGGTTTTCTTCAACTATTTCCGTCAGCAGTTTGCACAGGTGACCAACCCTGCCATCGACTCCATCCGCGAGGAACTGGTGATGTCGCTGACTGAATATATCGGACGTGTAGGTTCGGGCATTCTGACCCCCGACGAGACCAACTGCAAGATGGTGCGCCTGCCCCACCCTATCTTGAACAACACCCAACTCGACTTGCTCTGCAATATCCGATACAAGGGATTCAACACCATCAAGTTGCCAATACTCTTCGACGGCAAGAAAGGTGCCGACGGACTGCACGACGCACTGGAAACGCTCTGTCATCAGGCAGAGAAATCGGTCGATGAAGGTTACAACTACATCATCCTTACGGACAGAGATGTTGACGAACAGCATGTTGCCATTCCCTCGCTCCTTGCCGTCTCAGCCGTCCATCACTATCTGATCAGTGTAGGCAAGCGCGTGCAGACGGCACTGATAGTGGAGAGTGGTGAGATTCGCGAGACCATGCATGCAGCCCTTCTGTTGGGCTATGGTGCATCTGCACTTTGCCCGTATATGGCTTTTGCCGTCCTCGACGACCTGGTGAAGCGTCATAAGATACAAGAAGACTATATCACTGCCGAGACCAACTATATTAAAGCAGTGAAGAAAGGACTCTTTAAGATTATGGCAAAGATGGGCATTTCCACCATCCGCAGCTATCGAGGTGCCAAGATTTTCGAGAGTATCGGACTGAGTGAGAGCCTGCTAAAGGCCTATTTCGGGACAGAGATCAGTACGATTGGCGGCATAGGCTTGGAGAAAATAGCCAGTGATGCCATCGCGTTCCACCAAAAGGCATACGGGACCATCGCTGCTTTCCTTCCCAATCTCGGACAGTTCCACTGGCGCAAGGACGGCATCAAGCACGCCTGGAATCCTGAGACGATTGCCACCCTGCAGCTCGCCACCCGCACAGGCGATTACGAGAAATTCAAGGAGTACACACGTCTGGTCGATCAGAAAGAGTCGCCCATTTTTATCCGTGACTTCTTCAGTTGGAAGAAATCACCAATCAGCATCAATGAGGTAGAGCCGGTAGAGGAGATAGTCAAGCACTTTGTAGCCGGTGCCATGTCGTTTGGCGCACTCTCGAAAGAGGCTCACGAAGCCATCTGCTTGGCAATGAACAAACTGGGGGGCCGCTCGAATACGGGCGAAGGCGGTGAAGACGCAGAGCGTTTCCACGCTACCGTTGACGGCATCAGTCTGAGCAGTAAGACGAAACAGGTGGCCAGCGGACGCTTCGGTGTGACAACGGAATATCTGGTAAATGCCGAAGAGATACAAATCAAAGTGGCACAGGGCGCTAAGCCCGGTGAGGGCGGACAGCTGCCAGGATTCAAGGTGAACGAAGTCATCGCCAAGACGCGTCATAGCATACCAGGCATCAGTCTCATCAGTCCTCCTCCCCACCACGACATCTATAGTATTGAAGACCTGGCTCAGTTGATATTCGACCTGAAGAACGTGAACCCTACGGCGGCCATCTCTGTTAAATTGGTAGCTGAGAGCGGCGTGGGCACCATCGCCGCAGGTGTGGCAAAGGCCAAGGCCGACCTCATCATCATCTCAGGCGCTGAGGGCGGTACAGGAGCCAGTCCTGCCTCCAGTATGCGCTTTGCAGGTATCTCGCCTGAAATCGGATTGAGCGAGACGCAACAGACGCTGGTCAAGAACGGACTCCGTTCGCAGGTGAGACTACAGGTTGACGGGCAGCTCAAGACCGGACGTGACATCATCCTCATGGCACTGTTGGGAGCCGAGGAGTATGGCTTTGGAACTGCCGCACTGATTGTCCTGGGCTGTGTAATGATGCGAAAATGCAACCTTAACACTTGTCCAATGGGCGTGGCGACACAGAACCCTGCGCTCCGCAAGCATTTCATCGGGCGCTATGAATACCTGGTTCACTTCTTCACATTCCTTGCACAGGAGGTTCGTGAATATTTGGCAGAAATGGGATTCAAGCATCTGAACGACATCGTGGGACATACAGAACTGATAGAGACCAAGCCGTCGATTCTGGATTTCGAGCGTCTTCTGAATAAAGAGGAAGGAATGCTCCATTTCACAGGAGATATTCATCAGCCAAGTGTGCCACTCGGTATGCAAGAAACGATTATCGATGAACAGATGATTGCCGCAGCAGGGAAAGCCATCGAACACCAGGAAGAGGTAAATCTGGATTACACCATCAAAAACACCGACCGCGCTGTGGGCACGATGCTGTCGGGCGTCATCGCCAAGAAATACGGAGAACAAGGACTGCCAGAAGGAACAGTCAATGTCAAGTTCAAAGGTTCTGCAGGCCAATCGTTCGGTGCTTTCCTGACACATGGTATCTCCTTCAAACTGGAGGGTGAGACTAACGATTATTTCGCCAAGGGACTCAGTGGCGGACGAATAGCCATCCTGCCACCATCGCGAACCAATTTCGCTGCCGAAGAGAATATCATAGCCGGCAACACCGGACTTTATGGTGCTACCGCAGGTGAGATATACATCAACGGTAAAGTCGGTGAGCGCTTCGGTGTGCGTAACTCTGGAGCCATAGCCGTTCTGGAGGGTGCCGGTGACCACTGCTGCGAATACATGACTGGCGGACGTGTCGTTGTGTTGGGCGAGACAGGCCGCAACTTTGCCGCAGGTATGTCGGGCGGTGTCGCTTACGTATGGGATAAGCACCACAACTTCGACTATTTCTGCAACATGGATATGGTGGAGATTAACCTCGTGGAGGACAGCGTCAGCTGGAAAGAACTGCACGAGTTGATTCGCCAGCACTACCTCTATACCGGCTCGAAACTGGCACGCACAATGTTAGACGAATGGAACCGTTACGTGGAGGACTTCATTCAAGTGGTTCCTATTGAGTACAAACGAGTGCTGCAAGAAGAGCAGATGAACAAACTGAAACAGAAAATAGCAGACATGCAAAGAGAGTATTGATTATGGGAAATCCGAAAGCTTTTTTAGACATACACCGCCAGGAGGCAGGTTATCGTCCTATTCACGATAGAATCCACGACTTTGGAGAAGTGGAACAGACGCTCAACACGCGTGAGCGCAAATTACAGGCAAGTCGCTGTATGGACTGCGGTGTGCCCTTCTGCCACTGGGCATGCCCTTTAGGTAATAAGCCACCTGAGTGGAACGACGCATTGTATCAGGGAGACTGGGAACTGGCCTATCAGTTGCTGAACGCCACCAATCCCTTCCCCGAGTTTACAGGCCGCATCTGTCCTGCCCTCTGCGAGAAGGCTTGTGTGCTGAACCTCATCGAGCACGAGCCCACCACCAACCGCGAGGATGAATGCGCCATTACAGAGGCTGCTTTCCGTGAGGGTTACATCACGCTGCACCACCCTGAACGTAACGGCAAGAATGTGGCTGTCATTGGCAGTGGGCCTGCCGGACTTGCTGCTGCTAACGACCTTAATCTGATGGGTTATCAAGTGACCGTCTATGAGAAGTATGAGGCTGCCGGCGGACTCCTGCGCTATGGTATTCCTAACTTTAAACTCAACAAGGCGATTATCGACCGCCGCCTCCACCTGTTGGAGGAGGAGGGCATCGAGTTTAGGTTTAACTCAGCATTTTCTGATTACACGGATTACTCCGATTACGATGCCATCGTCATTGCCACAGGCACTCCCACAGCCCGCGACCTGAAAGTGCCTGGCAGGGAGTTGAAAGGTGTACACTTTGCCCTCGAACTGCTGGCCCAGCAGAACCGCGTGTTAGCTGGCATGGAATTCTCGAAAGACGAGAGGATCACTGCCAAGGGCAAGGATGTCTTGGTTATCGGTGGTGGCGACACGGGCTCCGACTGTATCGGTACGGCACATCGACAGGGCTGCAAGAGCGTGACGCAGATTGAGATTATGCCCAAGCCTGTTGAGGGACCTGTCGATCCCAATAATCCCTGGCCGAACTTCCCACGAACCTTAAAGACCACCAGCAGCCATGAGGAGGGATGTGTGCGGCGCTGGAACATCAATACACTTGAATTCCTTGGCAAGGACGGTCGGCTGACCGGTGTGAAGGTGCAGGAAAAAGGACGGGAGCCAGAGATCATCAAGGCAGAGCTTGTGCTCCTTGCTATGGGATTTCTCCGCCCTGAACATCCGCAATATCCTGACAACGTGTTCGTGTGTGGTGACGCCGCAAATGGAGCCTCCCTCGTAGTCCGCGCCATGGCAAGTGGTAAGAACATTGCACAGCGTGTTCATGAGTTCCTAACGAAATAACGAAAGAATCATGAAGATTAAATTCACTAAAATGCAGGGAGCCGGTAACGACTATATCTATGTCAACACCATGCAATATCCCATACAGAACCCTTCGAAGGCTGCCATCCGCTGGAGCGACCGCCACAATGGGATTGGTTCTGACGGACTAGTGCTGATAGGAGCATCGCCCGTCCCAGAAGCCGACTTCTCCATGCGCATCTTCAATGCCGACGGTTCTGAAGCAATGATGTGTGGCAATGCATCGCGTTGCATTGGCAAATACCTCTACGAAAGAGGATTGACCACAAAAACCAAAATCCAACTACTGACGTTGTCGGGCATCAAGATACTCACCCTGCATGTTGCGGACGGAACGGTTCAGAGCGTTACCGTTGACATGCAGGAGCCCACCTTAGAGGACGAACGGCTGTTTATCCCAACGCGTGGACTCAATGAGGGAACTTTCGTCTCAATGGGAAACCCGCACTACGTCATCTTCACAGACGATGTTGATTTGGTGGAGACAACTGGACGGGCCTTAGAACATCACCCTGCATTCCCTCAGCGCTGCAATATCGAGTTCGCCCAAGTCATGGATGATGGCAGCATCCGCACCCGTGTATGGGAACGTGGAAGCGGTGTCACTCAGGCATGCGGCACTGGAGCCTGTGCTACGGCTGTTGCCGCTGTTATCACCGGGCGCACCAGCCGCCAGTCAAACATCGTCATGGATGGTGGCACGCTGCAGATAGAATGGCGCGAAAGCGACAATCATGTCTATATGACGGGACCTGCCGAATTCGTCTTCGACGGCGAAATAACTGAATAACGTAATAAAGCAATAATTTATGGCATTAGTAAACGAACATTTCTTGAAACTCCCAAACAACTATCTGTTTGCCGACATTGTCAAGAAGGTGAATGCCTTTAAGGTGATGCATCCCAAAGCAGACGTTATCTCATTAGGCATCGGCGATGTCACCCAACCGCTTTGCCCTGCCGTCATTGAGGCCATGCACAAGGCAGTAGATGAGATGGGGACGACGGAAGGTTTCCGAGGCTATGGTCCTGAGCAAGGCTATGAATTCCTGCGCGAAGCCATTCTGAAAAACGATTTCCTGCCACGTGGAATCCATTTGGACATCGACGAGATATTCATCAACGATGGAGCGAAATCGGATACGGGTAATATACAAGAACTGATACGATGGGACAACAGCATCGGAGTGACCGACCCCATCTACCCCGTCTATATTGACTCGAATGTGATGATAGGACGTGCCGGAGTGTTGGAAGACGGGCGGTGGTCGAATGTCATCTATATGCCCTGCACAGCGGAAAATGGGTTTATCCCCTCCATTCCAGAGGACCGTCATGTGGATGTCATCTATCTTTGTTATCCCAACAACCCCACGGGTACGGTTATTTCGAAACAGGAGTTGCGCCGTTGGGTGAACTATGCATTGAAGAACGACACGCTGATATTCTATGACGCTGCCTATCAAGCATATATCACCGACCCGAGTATTCCACACTCCATCTACGAGATACGGGGTGCCAGGAAATGTGCTATCGAGTTCCACTCGTATTCCAAGACGGCAGGCTTCACGGGCGTGCGCTGTGGCTACACCATCGTACCGAAGGAGCTCACTGCTGCCACTCTCGAAGGGAAACGAATTGCGCTGAATCCGCTATGGAACCGCCGCCAATCTACCAAGTTCAATGGCACCAACTACATCAGTCAGCGTGCTGCCGAGGCGATTTATTCGCCAGAAGGTCGTCAGCAAGTACAGCAGACTATTGATTATTACATGCAGAATGCTCACCGAATGCTAACCACGCTACGTCGTTTGGGCTTTGAATGCTATGGAGGCGAGAATGCACCTTACATCTGGATGCGCACACCCGACGGGTCATCTTCATGGAACTTCTTCGAACAACTGCTCTATGGGGCGAATGTGGTGTGCACACCTGGTGTAGGCTTCGGTCCCAGCGGCGAGGGCTATGTGCGATTCACTGCTTTCGGCAGTCATGAGCAGACGGACGAAGCCTTAGACAGGATAGAGAAATGGACAATATAAAGTTATTAACAACACAAATTCAAACAGTTATGGAAACATTAAGATTTCAGGTTGTCGGTGAGGCTTTCAAGAAGAAGCCACTCGACGTAAAGGCACCAGCAGAGAGACCAGCCAACTATTTCGGCAAGAAAGTCTTCAACCGCGAGAAGATGTACAAGTATCTGCCCAAGGACGTCTATGAGAAGATGATTGACGTGATGGACAACGGTGCCAGATTAGATAGACAGATAGCCGATTCCGTGGCTGCCGGTATGAAGCAATGGGCAACAGAGAATGGTGTCACCCATTATACCCACTGGTTCCAGCCCCTTACTGAAGGCACTGCCGAGAAACATGACTCATTCATTGAGCACGATGGGAAAGGCGGTATGATTGAAGAATTCAGTGGCAAGCTGTTGGCTCAGCAGGAGCCTGATGCTTCTTCGTTCCCTTCTGGCGGTATCCGTGCCACCTTTGAAGCCCGCGGCTATTCTGCATGGGACCCCACATCGCCCGTCTTCATCATCGACGATACGCTTTGTATCCCTACCATCTTTATCTCCTATACTGGCGAAGCCTTGGACTACAAAGCACCACTGCTGCGAGCCCTTCATGCCGTCAATGTAGCAGCCACGGAAGTGTGTCATTACTTCTATCCTAAAGTCAAAAAGGTCAATAGCAATCTGGGATGGGAACAGGAATATTTCCTGGTTGACGAAGGGCTCTACTCCGCACGCCCAGACCTCATGTTAACCGGCCGCACCCTGATGGGACACGATTCTGCCAAAAACCAGCAGATGGATGACCACTATTTCGGTTCTATCCCTGAGCGAGTAGCTGCTTTCATGCGTGATTTGGAGATACAGGCTTTGGAACTGGGTATTCCTTGCAAGACACGCCATAATGAGGTAGCACCTAACCAGTTCGAGGTAGCGCCCATATTCGAAGAGACGAATCTGGCTGTTGACCATAATATGCTGCTCATGTCGCTCATGAAACGTGTAGCCCGTAAACATGGTTTCCGCGCACTGCTACATGAAAAGCCTTTTGCCGGCATCAACGGCTCAGGTAAGCACAACAACTGGAGCCTTTCTACTGATACCGGTGTGCTATTGCATGCCCCGGGCAAGACGGCAGAGCAGAATCTTTGCTTCGCCACCTTTATTGTTGAAACACTGATGGGAGTCTATCGCCATAACGGATTGCTGAAAGCCAGCATCATGTCGGCTACCAATGCACATCGTTTAGGAGCCAACGAGGCGCCCCCTGCTATCATCTCATCATTCCTTGGCAAGCAAGTTACCGAACTGCTCGACCACATCGAGAAGGCTGACGTAGATGACATCCTCGCCATGGCAGGCAAGCAGGGCATGAAGATGGATATCCCTGAAATCCCTGAACTCTTCATCGACAATACCGACCGTAACCGTACGTCACCTTTCGCCTTCACAGGCAACCGCTTCGAGTTCCGTGCCGTCGGCAGCGAGGCCAACTGTGCTTCCGCTATGATAGCCCTGAACAGTGCTGTTGCCGAAGCCTTGGTAGATTTCAAAAAGCGTGTCGATCAGAAAATTTCGGAATACTCAGAGTACTCCGAGTATTCGGAAGGCACTGGCCATACCGCCAAGTTCCATGCCATCATCGACGTTCTCCGAGAGGATATCAAGACTTGCAAGCCTATCCGTTTCGACGGCAATGGATATTCTGACGAGTGGGTTGAAGAGGCTACGAAACGCGGTCTTGATGTCGAGAAGTCTTGTCCGGTTATTTTCGAACGCTATCTGGATGCTGAAAGTATTAAGATGTTCGAGAGTCTGGGCGTGATGACACAGAAAGAATTGGAGGCACGCAATGAAGTGAAATGGGAGACCTACACCAAAAAGATTCAGATTGAAGCACGTGTATTGGGCGACCTTTCAATGAACCACATTATCCCTGTTGCCACCCGCTACCAAAGTCAGCTGCTGACCAATGTGGAAAACATGGCAGAAGTATTCGCCGCTGACAAGGCCGAAAAACTGTCTGCCCGAAACCTCAAGCTCATTGAGGAAATTGCAGAGCGCACCAGTGCGATTGAGAAAGGGGTCGAAGAACTGGTCGATGCACGTAAGGTAGCCAACAAGATTGAGGATGAACACCAGAAGGCCATTGCCTATCATGATACCGTTGCTCCCAAGATGGAGACCATCCGCTATCAGATAGACAAATTGGAACTCATTGTGGATGATGCCTGCTGGCCATTACCCAAATATCGCGAACTACTGTTTATCCGATAAATTGGTTAATTACTCAGACAACTACTTCTTTTTTTGGTTGTTTGAAGTTTGCGAAGAGCCTGGCGCTGTGAAGCGTCAGGCTCTGATTTTTGTGCCGCGAGCGGGACTCGAACCCGCACAGCCATTACTGGCCAAGGGATTTTAAGTCCCTCGTGTCTACCATTCCACCATCGCGGCAGTA
>OCTX012271357.1_pt1 | contig 14091 bp, 16 predicted proteins | sample 1539691 | NCBI WGS metagenome assembly OCTX01 (sample SAMN02144231, study PRJEB22623) | gut metagenome | biome: sheep rumen | host: Ovis aries | place: New Zealand | reverse complement strand
TCTTCAGTAGTTCTTCAGTAGTATTTCAGTGCCGCACTGAAGAACTACTGAAGAACTACTGAAGAACGGCCGTAGGGACTCCGTACCGGGTCCGTACCGGAGTGGTATTTTTTTCGACCGAAAGGCCGGGGTTCGGGAAAAAAGTGTATCTTTGCATCCGGATATGAGCAAGCACTTTTTCGCCATTGGCATAATAATGACGCTTTTCTGCGTCGCGGGCGCGCAGGGGCGACCCTACTGGGACAACCTTGAGGTGTACCGCCTCAACAAGGTGCAGCCCCACGACCGCGTGGTGCCCGAGGGGCCTTGGCGCCTGAGCCTCAACGGGCGGTGGGCTTTCCGTATCTACGACACACCGCAGCAGGCCACCCTCTCGCCGCAGCGGTGGGACTCCATCGACGTGCCGGGCAACATAGAGCTGCAGGGCTACGGCGTGCCCGTCTACGTCAACATGCGCAACGAGTTCCGCAGCGACCCGCCGCGTGCGCCGCGCGACTACAACCCCACGGGGGTCTACCTGCGGCGCTTCACGCTGCCCAGCCACTGGCAGGGGCGGCGCACGGTGGCCAAGATCGGCGCCGCGGGCGGCGGCCTGTTCCTCTACATCAACGGGCGCGAGGTGGGCTACAGCCAGGACTCGAAGACGCCGGCCGAGTGGGACATCACGCGCTACCTCGCCGCAGGGACCAACACGATGGCCCTGAAGGTGGTGCGCTGGAGCGACGGCAGCTACCTGGAGTGCCAGGACATGTGGCGCATGAGCGGCATCACACGCGACGTGGAGCTCTACAGCGTGCCGTGGACCTACATCACGGACCTCAAGATCACCGCCGACGTGGACACCGCCGACTGGCGGACGGGGCGCCTCGACGTGATTGTCGACCTCAGCCGCGAGGTGCAGGGGGGCAGCGTGGAGTGGAGGCTGGAGCGTTGGGAGTCAGGAGTTGGGAGCCGGGAGTTGGGGGATGCGGGCACCGAGGTGCTGGCCCGCGGGCGCAAGGTGCTGGAGCCGCGCGACTGGTACACCAGCTTCGCTGCCACGGTGCCCGGCGTGCAGCCGTGGTGCGACTCGACGCCCGCACTCTACCGGCTGCTGGTGCGCCTCCTCGACGCCTCGGGGCGCGAGACAGAGCGCCTCGTCAAGCTTGTGGGCTTCCGCCACATAGACATCCGCGACGGGCAGCTGCGCGTCAACGGCAGACCCGTGGAGATACGCGGCGTCAACCGCCACGAGCACAGCGTTGCCGGCGGCCACTACGTGACGCCCGACGAGATGCGCGAAGACATACGCCTGATGAAGGAGCTCGGCGTCAACGCCGTGCGCACCAGCCACTACCCCGACGACGAGCTGTGGTACGACCTCTGCGACTCGGCGGGCATCTATGTGTGGGACGAGGCCAACGTGGAGAGCCACGCCCAGGGCTACGGCGAGGGCTCGCTGGCGCGAAAGAAGGAGTGGCTCAACCCGATACTGGACCGCATATACAACATGTACAAGCGCGACCGCAACCACCCCTGCGTCATAGCGTGGAGCCTCGGCAACGAGTGCGGCAACGGCTACTGCATGGAGGAGGCCTACCGCTTCCTCAAAGGCAAGGACAACACGCGCCCCGTGGTCTACGAGCGCGCCGAGACGGCATGGAACACCGACATCGTGTGCACCATGTACCCCACGGTGGACGACATCGGCGCCTATGCCCGCAACGGCAGGAACCGCCGCCCCTGGATCATGGCCGAATACTGCCACGCCATGGGCAACTCCATGGGCGGCCTGCAGGACTACTGGGACACCATAGACAAATACCCCCTGCTGCAGGGCGGCTTCATCTGGGACTGGGCCGACCAGGCGTTCCTGATGGAGGGCGGCTGGTGGGCCGCCGGCGGCGACCTCGGCGCGCTGCCGGGGGTGAAGGACGACGACAACTTCTGCGCCAACGGCATCCTCGGCGCCGACCGCACACCGCATCCCGCCGCCGAGGAGGTGAGGGCCGTCTACACACGTGGACGCGACAACGTCGCGGTGCCGCTGCGCGACGGCACAGAGGGCCACGGCTCGGGGCTGCGCGACGGCGAGGTGCGCGTGCACCGGGGCCGCGAGACGGCGGCGCTGACGGGCAGCGACTTCGAGGTGCGCATCAGCATGCGCGACGGCGCCATAGAGAGCTACCGCTACCGCGGACACGAACTGCTGGCGGCACCGCTGCGCTGCAACTTCTGGCGCCCGCCGACGGACAACGACCTCGTCGACGTGGCAGGGGCTCGCGCATGGCAAGGCCTCGACAGGCTGAAGGCCGAGGTGGTGTCGGCGGGCACGGCGCAGGGCGAGGTGAACATGCTGCTGCGCCTGACGAGCGACGACGGGGCCTCGCTGCGCGTCAAGCAGATAGTGGAGGCCGACAACGAGGGACGCCTGCAGCTGAGCTACATGGTGGTGCCCGGCGGCCAGTACAGCACGCTGCCCAAGGTGGGCGTGCAGCTCGGCCTCGACACCGGCTACACGACATGCCTCTTCCGCGGCAACCTGCACGAGACCTACCCCGACCGGCGCGCGGCGCAGCGCAACGGCACCTGGTACAAGGCCATGGAAGAGCTGGCGCGGCCGCAGTATGTGGTGCCGCAGGAGCAGGGCAACCGCGAGGCCGTGTGGGTGCGCTTCAGCGGCGACGGCAGCGACGGGCGGCCGGCGCTGACCCTGATGAGCCCCGACACGGTGCTCAACTTCAGCGTGCGGCGCTGGAGCGACAGCACGCTCACCGCTGCGCGCCGCTGGCGCGGCCTGACGCCGGAGGGTTTCTACACTGTCAGCATAGACCACCGCCAGGCGGGCCTCGGCACCGCCACCTGCGGCCCCGGCACGGCACGGCGACACCAGCTGAGAGGCGACAGCACTTACTACTACCGCTTCGTGGCGGTGCCGGGCGACGTGGAGCGCAGCTGCCCCTTTGCGCCGCACCCCGACATGGGAGGCAGCATGGGGGCTGAGCAGGCACAGACACTCAAGATAAAAGAGATAGCATCGAGCGTGAAGCCCACGGAGCCCTACACGGGCGGCTTCCCGCAGCAGCTGGCCGACGGACGGCGCGCCGTGCCGGGCGACTGGCGCCACGGGTGGGCCGGCTTCCAGGGGGCCGACACCGTGGAGCTGACGCTGACGCTGGAGGGCTACGAGACCCTCGGCACCGTGGCCGTGGGCGCCAGCCACAGCCCCGGCGACTGGGTGGTGAAGCCGCTGGATGTGCAGGTGCAGTGGAGCATCGACGGCAAGCGCTGGAGCCCCTGGCAGAGCATGGTCCTCGCCAACCCGCCCACCGACCTCTACGGCGACAGCCGCCGCCTGCGCTACACGCTGGCGACGCACAAGGCGCGGAGCGTGCACTACGTGCGCCTGCGCTTCGTAGGCCGCCGCGAGCTGCCGATATGGCACCCCTATGCCGGACAGCCGGCGTGGCTGATGATCGACGAGATAGACATTACGAAATAACCGCAGATGGAAAAGCCGCGCACATTCATAGCCATAGACCTCAAGTCGTTCTACGCCTCGGTGGAGTGCGTGGAGCGCGGCTTGGACCCGCTGCTTACCAACCTCGTGGTGGCCGACGCCTCAAGGACCGAGAAGACGATATGCCTGGCGGTGACACCGTCGCTGAAGGCCTACGGCATCTCGGGGCGCGCACGCCTGTTCGAGGTGGTGGAGAAGGTGCGGCAGGTGAACATGGAGCGCCTGTGCTTCTCGCCGGAAGGCATCTTCACGGGGCGCTCCACACACGATCCCGACGTGCAGGCCAACGACGGGTGGGAGCTTGACTACATAGTGGCGCCGCCGCGCATGAGGCTCTACATGCAGTATTCGGCGCGCATCTACGGCATCTACCTGCGCTACATAGCACCGGAGGACATACACGTATACTCGGTGGACGAGGTGTTCATCGACGCCACCAACTACCTCCAGTCGTACCGCATGACGCCGCGCGAGCTGACGGTGAAGCTGATACACGAGGTGCTGCGCGAGACGGGCATCACCGCCACGGCGGGCATAGGCACCAACTTCTACCTGAGCAAGGTGGCCATGGACATCGTGGCCAAGCACATACCCGCCGACAAGGACGGGGTGCGCATTGCCGAGGTGGACGAGATGAGCTACCGCCGCCTGCTGTGGGACCACCGGCCGCTGACGGACTTCTGGCGTGTGGGACGCGGCATCAGCCGCAAGCTGGAGGCCAACGGCATGATGACCATGGGCGATGTGGCGCGGCGCTCGCTCACCAACGAGATGCAGCTCTTCAAGCTCTTCGGCGTCAACGCCGAGCTGCTGATAGACCACGCTTGGGGCTACGAGCCGGTGGGCATGAAGGACGTCAAGGCCTACAAGCCGTCTACGAAGTCGTTCAGCTCCGGCCAGGTGCTGGCGGAGCCCTACACCTTCGACAAGGCACGGGTGGTGGTGCGCGAGATGGCCGACAGCATGGCGCTGAAGCTGGTGGACAAAGGGCTGGTGACGTCGCACGTGGGCCTCTCGATGAACTACGACGTAGAGAACCTCAGCCAGGGAAAGGAATACGACGGCGAGGTGACCACGGACTGGTACGGGCGCAAGGTGCCTCGTTTCGCACACGGCGCCGTGGCCCTGGAGCCCACGTCGTCGTCGCGCGCCATCACCAAGGCAATACTGGGCATATACGACGACAACGTGGACCGCAAGCTGCTGGTGCGCCGCCTGACGGTGGTGGTGGGAAGCCTCGTGGCGCGCGACAGCGTGAAACAGGCCAAAGAGGTGCAGCTTGACCTCTTCGCCGACCATGAGGCCGAAGAGCGCCGGCAGAAAGAGCGGAAAGCGAAGGCCGAGCGTGAGAACCGCATGCAGAAGGCGGCTTTGACAATACAGAAACGCTTCGGCAAGAACGCCATACTGCGCGGCACCGACTTCGAGGATGGCGCCACGCTGCGCGACCGCAACAGCCAGGTGGGAGGACACAAGGGATGAAGGACGACTACAAAGACATAATAGACCTGCCCTACAACGGTGTGAAACAGCACAGCCGCATGACGATGTACGAGCGCGCCGCACAGCTGTCGCCCTTCGCGGCCCTCACGGGTCACAACGACATGCTCGACGACACCGCCCGCACCAAGGAGGAGGCAGACCGCGAGAACGACATGCCCAAGGACTTCGAGGAGTGGTACGCCGTGCTCACCCAGATGACAGAACAGCAGCTGCTGGACCTCAACGACGAACCGTCAGAACATTAAATCAACACAGATATGACATTGCAGGAAGCCATCGTCGCACGCCATTCGGTGCGACAGTATCAGGAGAAAGCCATCGAGACCGCCGTTGTCGGACGCCTCAACGATGAGATAGCCCTCTGCAACCGCGAGGGCGGGCTTCACATACAGCTTGTACTCAACGAGCCGCAGGCCTTCAACGGCGGCATGGTGAAGTACGGCAACTTCAGGGGTGTGCACAACTATCTGGCCATGGTCGGTCCCAAAGGCGCCGACGAAGCCATCGGCTACTACGGCGAGCGCATCGTACTTACGGCACAGACCTTAGGCCTCAACAGCTGCTGGGTGGGCCTCTCCGTAGGGAAGCAGCCCGACCGCTACACGGTTGCTGCCGGGGAGAAACTCTATTGCGTCATAGCCCTCGGCTACGGCGCCAACCAAGGCGTGCAACACCCCATGCGGCCCATGGAGAAGTACTACAAGGCATCAGGAGAGTTGCCCGACTGGTTCCGCCGTGGCATGGAAGCCGCCATGCTGGCACCCACGGCTGTGCACCAGCAGAAGTTCGAGTTCGAGCTGGTGGACGCCCATACTGTCGCCGCCCGCGCACGCTTCTCGCTGGTAGGCTGGGCAAAGATTGACCTCGGCATCGTCAAGTGCAACTTCGAGCTCGCCGCCGGCAAGGAGAACTTCGCTTGGCAATGACACGCCTGCTGCTATACTACCTCCTTGCTGTCAACCTGCTGACATTCGCCACCTACGGCATTGACAAATACAAGGCGCGCCACGCCCGTTGGCGTGTGCGAGAGGCTTCGCTTCTGCTCCTTGCCGCTTTCGGCGGCAGCATAGGCGCCTTGCTCGGCATGCACCTCTTCCGCCACAAGACGCAGCACAAGAAGTTCCGCTACGGTGTACCGCTCATCCTGCTTGCTCAGGTAGCGGTTGCGGTGTTTTGCTATTACCGGTACACCTCGATGGTGTAGCTGAAGCTGTACTTGCCTTTCGGCGACAGACGCTGTATGTACCGGCGTGCGGAGATGTCGCCGGTAAAGCCCTTGGCGTCGCAGATGCCGCACCAAGGCTCAAGGCAGACGAAGGGGCACCCCGGCTTGTGCGGCGCCCAGACGCCGTAGGCTTCGGCTTGCCGGCAGCTGACGCCAAGCACACCGTTGCCTTCCTTGTCGCAGAGCACAGCCTTGGCCACCTGCCCGTTCTCAAACATCAGGGCGTCGCCGGCAAAGGTATCGTTCCCGACGGGCATTTCGGCAGGTATGCGGCGCAGCACATCCAGGGGCACACGGTTGCCGTCCTCAAGGGCCGAGACGATGACGGGAGACACCGGCTTCCCCTCGCGGTCGTAATAGCGGATGTAGCCATGCAGGGCGTCCCCGGCCTGGTAGCCGGGCAGCATGAAGCCCGGATGGGCGCCTATCTGGAACCAGGCATCGCGCTCGTCGAGGTTCTCCACCGTCCACGTCACCTCCACGGCGCCGTCCTGCAGCCGGTAGCACACCTCCAGCCCCAGACGGAAAGGATAGCCCTCGGCGAGGGGACCTGCCTGCATCCGCAGACGTCCGTCACCGACAACCTCAAACTCGCTGTCGCGTGCATACCCGTGCTGCTTCATGGGATAGACCCTCCCGTCGGCATGCAGCTCGTTTCTGTAAGGCTTACCGACGGCGGGGAAGAGTATCGGCGCATGGCGGTTCCAGTAGGCAGCGTCGCCGCCCCAGAGGTATTCGCGGCCGTCTTTCACGAGGCTCACCAGCTCGGCGCCGTGTTCCGCCACCTCGATGGCTATGATGTCGTTGCTGATTTTCATAAGGCTTTCAGTTCCGGTACTATGGCGAAGAATGTCAGCGGCTCCCTGTCGCTGGCGTTGATGAGCGCGTGCGAATGCCCCACGGGGCAGTAGTGGCACTGGCCGGGCACGAGCCGCTCCTCGCCGTCGTCATACAGGCAGCGGGCCTCGCCGCCGAGTATGAAGATAATCTCGCTGTTGCTCTCGTGCCTGTGGTAGCCGATGGAGCACCCCACGTCGAGCCTCCCGAGCATGATCTTGTTCTGCCCGTCGTTGAACGTACGGAACATCGTGTCGCCCTCGCCGCCCTTGAACCGCGGGTTGGCCACTTCTTCAATCTTGCTGAAATCTATAGTCATAGGTCAATGCTTTTCAGTTGTTCTATCAGCTGCAGGTCTGCCGGCAGCCACCTCACGCCGCCGAGCTCCTCTTTCGCAAGCCAGCGCGCGGCTTCGTGCTCGTTGAGCCTGAGAGCCTCCGAGAGAAGCGAACAGAGGTAGCAATGCATGGTGAGGTGAAAGGCGGGGTAGTCGTGCTCCACGGTGCCGAGCAGCCTGCCAACGCTAATCTCCGCCGACAGCTCCTCGCGTATCTCGCGCTTCAGCGCCGCCTCCGGCGTCTCGCCGGCCTCCATCTTGCCGCCCGGGAACTCCCACCAGTCTTTCCACTCGCCGTATCCGCGCTGCGTGGCAAAGACACGGCCACCCTGGCAGATGACGGCAGCCACAACCTCTATCCGTTTCATAGCTTGACGGCCGGCCAGCCGTAGTCCTGATAGTAGCTCACAGCGAGCTTGTTGCGCTTCACATATTCCCGCAACTGCTCCTGGCGCACGGCCTCGCGCACCTGCTCGCTGCTGTGTATGTTCTCGTAGATGTCGTAGTAGCCGCCAAAGATGCGCTTGGCGCTGGCCACGTTGCCCGCGCCGTCCACCGTCTGCTCGAAGCCGGTCACCTTGTATCCGCCCCCGTCCCGGCCGATGGTCATCGCGCCGGCGTGGTTGCCGCCGGAGACGAACTTCAGCGTGTCGCCGGCCACGTTGTACCACAACACCCAGAAGTCGCCCATGACGAGCCCTTCTTCCTCGTGCACCATTATCATCGTCGGTACGCAGAGCTCGCCTTTCAGGTAGTGCTCGCCCACCTCGCGCACCAGATAGTCGCCTATGGCCGCGCGCAGGGCCTGCTCCTCGCGGTTGACGGCTATGTGGCGGATGCAGTCGGCCTTGTGCCCGTCAAAGTCGGCCATCAGCCATTCACCGTCCACCTTCTCCATCGCGAGTTTATGTTCCTCAACGTCGGCGTCGGGGTCAAAGGAGCCGTCCTCCCACTTCTGCCTCACATTGATGGTGGCCACGGCGTGCGTCTCGTCCTGTAGCTCAACGCCAGTCACCGTGAAGTCGGCCATCGTGCCGCCGTTGCCGGTGACGAAGTAGTAGAGCCACTCGTGATCCATGGCCTCGAATTCGGGCAACTGGTTGAACATCGTGTCGAGCACGTTGTAGAAGTCCTCGGTCATATACCCGCGCGACTCCTCCCGCAGCTCGTGGTCGGGGATGTACTTGCACAGTTCCGCAGCCCTTTCCTTCAGCCGCTCCTCACGGTTTGCGCAGGCCGCCAACATCAGGACGGCCGCCAGCAATAGCATCGTTTTCTTCATGATGTGTCTGTTCTTGGTTCTCAACTCTTAACTCTTGACAGCCTTCAGCCGTTCCAGCGCCCGGCAGAGCTGGTCGGGACACGACGTCGGCTTGCCGCCGCAGCTTATGCCGTCGAGTTTGGCGATGACGTCGTCGATCTTCTGCCCCTGCACCAGCCGGCAGATGCCCTGCAGGTTGCCGTCGCAACCGCCGAGGAACGACACCTGCTGTATGACATCGGCGTCGTCGGCCGTCACGTCTATCAGCACCGAGCATGTGCCCTGTGTTTGATACTGTATGTGTTTCATGATTCTTGGTTTTTCTCTTTCTGCAGCAGACGGCAGACGGGGTCTTCCCTGACAACCTTAGGTGCCGCCTTGCCGGCCAGCACCAGCACCTTCTTGCCGTTGCGGTAGACATGCAGCTGGCGCGACCGCACCACGGCCGTCAGCTCAGCGTCACCCTGCACAGCCAGCCAAAGCCCGCGATACTCGCCGTCCTCGTCCTCCAGCTTGCGCCGCAGGTGCGAGCACATATTGCTTGTGTCTATCTCCATCATCTCCTCCAGGCGCCTATCACCTCGCCGATGTACACGGTGTGTATGCCGGCCCCGAAGCCGTCATACCACTCCCGCGGCGTCTGGCTGCGGAAATCCTGCTCCGTCTGGTGCCAGGCGGTCATCGTCTCGCACTCTATCACCGTCTTCGCCTCCTCGTAGTAAGGCGTGCCGTGCTCGGTGTAAGCCACATGCAGGCCCAGCGCCGCCGCCTTGTCGCCCTCGCGGCCGCTATGCTTGCCCATATACTGCCACACGGCGGGGTCCTCAAACTCCATGACCGTGAAGCGCGGATGGCGCTCCATGAACTCATAGGTGTAGCGCTCCGGCGCCACATACACCGTCACCGCAGCCCTTTCGTGGCCCAGGTAGTTGCCGATGCCGCCCCACCCTATAGTCATCGCGTTGCTCTCCGTGCTGTCGCCGCAGCAGAGCACGAGGTTCTTGGTGAAGAACGTGAAGCCGTTGTCGGCAAAGTCGCTCCTCACGTCAAAAGCCTTCAGTTCGCTGTTCATTGCCGTTTCCTCCCTGTCGTTGTCCTGTCTGCCGTCGCCGCAGCCGCCCATCAAAGCCGCCATAGCGGCAACGAGCAAAGTGAATACCCTCTTTTTCATCGTTCCGTAGTTTTGCATTGCCGTCGTCCGTCAAACCTCCTCCGTCAGCCCGCCGTAGCTCTCGGCCGCTGCCGCGAAAGCCTCCTCCGTGGTGAACTGCTGGTAGTAAGTGCTGCGCGTCACCACCCGCTGGCTGCTGCAACGCGACCCGCTGATGTGCACCAAAGCCCAGCCGCACATATCGTCGGCAAACCCGTCGCCGACCAGAGCCAGCCGGCCGCCGACACTCCTGAAGTCGTCGGCGCCAAGATCATCGGCGCTGATGCGCACCACAGGGCGCGAACCCTCTACAACCTGGCGCAGCGTGTAGAGACGCAGCGTGTCGCCGCGGCGCAAGTCGGAAGCCGTCAGCGACGTAAGCAGCGCCGCCGTGCCGTCCACCTCGCCCAGACGCTGCTCCACCACAGGCAGCACACCGTCGCTCACCGGCATCCCCGGCAGCAACAGCACAGCCTTGGCCATACGGCCGCTCACCGGCGTGAAAACCACCGGCGTGCGGCGCATCAACGTACGGAAACGCGCATACGCCGTAGGCGTCTTCTCGAACAGCGGCTCGCCGGCCCACTTCAGCAGGCACCACAGGCGGCAACTGTGCGCCAGCTGCTGGCGCGCCACAAACTGGCCCCTCGACCGGCGCTTCGGCTGCTCGCTGTGCGCCGTCCGCGCAATCATCCGCCCGCCGCGGAAGTAGAACGACACCCCGCTCTTCTTCAAGCTGCCATTGATAAGCAGCCCCGTAGAATTCTGTTTTGCCATAAAACTATTCTCCTATATTGGTTTGTTAATATTCCGTCACCATCCCCCCGCAGCCCCCTCTCCCCCACTCCATCACCCATCTGCACCCTCACCGTCACCCACCTGCCTCCTCTCTGCCGTCACCCTGCACCCTCACCTACAGCCATTTACATCCTCACAATCAACTCCTTGCCTCAATACCGTCCGCCGTCTGCCACCACACCGTCTGCCCGTCATTCATCCCTCATCCACAACTCGCTGTAAACAAGCCCTTCACCCGCCATTTCAACGATACTTCAACGATACATCAACGATATTTTAACGATACACATCGTCGAAATATTGTACAACTATCGTTAAAATATCGTTAAAAAGTCGCATCCCCACCCCGTCAGCCCCTTGCCATCCCCCGGCAATCACCCCTCCCCGGAACCATTAATCGGGCAGGCAGTGGCCGATCACCGACACCACAACACACTATAACCACAGCAAACCAACGCTGTGGCTGTTTTTTTTGCCCCTATCTGCAAAATATTTTTCCACACTTCGCCAAATATTATTATATTTGTAACCCCCTATTAATAGGGAAAAGAAGAATAATATATTAATCCATAAACGATTAAACAGTTATAGCGAAAGGAAAAAGTTTTACGACTTGCTGCACATTTTAGAAAACACCACGCAAAAGGACAGGATTTAAACAAAAGTACGATAACCATGACCAAGATACAGGAAATAAGTGTTAAGGACACCGCCATCCGCACGATGAAGGTCGGAGGGATGGACTATATCTGTATCACCGATATTGCCAGGCAGAAGAACTCGCTGGAACCCAATGCCGTTGTTGGCAACTGGATGCGCAACCGAAACACCATAGAGTACCTTGGGATTTGGGAATCGCTCAACAATCCCAGTTTTAACCCCATCGAATTCGAGGGGTTTAGAAACCAGGCGGGCCTAAACGCATTCACGTTGTCGCCTTCGCGGTGGATTGAAGCCACAAACGCAATCGGCCTTGTCAGCAAGAGCGGACGCTATGGTGGCACCTATGCCCAACGGGATATCGCCTTCAAGTTTGCCAGCTGGGTGTCGGTGGAGTTTGAGTTGTACCTTATCAAGGAGTTCCAGCGGCTGAAGGAAGAAGAGCAGAAGCAGCTGGGCTGGTCGGCCAAGAGGGAACTGTCCAAGATCAACTACCACATACACACCGATGCCATCCGCGCCAACCTTGTGCCCGACGAGGTGGATGCCTACCACAGCTCGCTTATCTATGCCGAGGAGGCGGATGTCCTCAATGTGGCCCTCTTCGGTATCACCGCCAAGGAGTGGCGCGACGCCAATCCTGGCAAAAAGGGTAATATGCGCGACTATGCCACCATCAACCAACTCATCTGCCTCTCCAATATGGAGAATCTGAATGCCGTGTTTATCAACGAAGGCTTCCCACAGCGTGACCGTCTTCACAAACTCAACAAGATAGCCATCCAGCAAATGACCTTGCTTGAAGAAGTGGGAAATAGGAAACTGCTGAAATAATTATAAAGACTATGAATTACTGGCTTCTACCATCAAATAATAACTTTTTCAGGTTGGATGACCTTCTTGAAAAACGTGAGGTCATATCATGGCGTCAGGTACAAAAGTTTGAGGTAGGCGATGTGATTTATATCTACTCATCCAAGCCGTTTTCTTGTATAAAGTATCAAATGGATGTGGTCGGTGCAAATTTATCATTCTCACGGTATATTGATGACGAAGAATACTGGGTTGATAAAGATTACTACCATACTGTAGCAGTAAACCGCAAGAACTACGCTGAGTTCAAACTTGTAAGACGAATCCCGCAATGTGAGGCTCTATCTCATCTCCAACTAAAGGCGCACGGTCTAAAAACCGTTCAAATAGCACAACGCCTGAATGGCGAATTGCTGGATTACATTTTGGATGTCGTAAATAAGCACTCTGTTCCAGCTGATATAGACACAGAAAGCATACCTGAGGCTGCTGGTGGAGTTGGACTTACAGAAGGAGCTACCATACAGGTTACTCTAAACAGATATGAACGTAGCCGCATCGCAAGAAATAAATGTATCGAAACAAAGGGATGCAGATGTGCTGTATGTGGAATGGATTTTGAGGAAAGATATGGTACGATTGGGCATGGATTTATTCATATTCATCATACAACGCCTATTTCCTCTATTGGCAAAGACTACCAGATTGACTATGAGAAAGACCTTGTGCCTGTCTGCCCCAACTGTCATGCGATGCTGCATAGAAAGAACCCTCCCTATACAATCGACGAATTAAAAGAACTAATTGCATTGAGCAACAAATAAACAAATTCAATAATTAATCCTAAACTTTAATTTGGATTATTAGGTATTCGCGGCCTTCAGCATAAGCAATGATGGCAAACGAAAAGAAGAAATGACACAAAAGCAGGCAATACAACTTTTTGAGGAGAAGCGGGTGCGTACCGCTTGGGATACGGATGCGGAGAAGTGGTGGTTCTCCATCATTGACTGCATCGCGGTACTGACCGATAGCGTTGATCCAGCGGCCTATTGGCGCAAACTAAAACAACGACTGAAAGCAGAGGGGAATGAAACCGTGACAAATTGTCACGGTTTGAAAATGCGGGCTCCCGACGGCAAGATGCGACTTACGGACGTGGCGGATACCGAACAGTTGTTCAGGCTGATACAGTCTATTCCTTCGCCGAAAGCGGAGCCGTTCAAGCAATGGATGGCTCAGGTGGCGGCGCAACGCATCGACCAGATGCAGGACCCGGAGCTCTCCATCGAACAGGCGGTGGCCGACTACCGTCGGCTGGGATACTCGGAGGCTTGGATCAACCAGCGTATGCGCTCCATCGAGGTGCGCAAACACTTGACCGACGAGTGGAAGAGGGCCGGATTGGAGGAAGGGCAGCAGTTCGCTTCGCTGACCGACATCATCTATCGCGGTTGGAGCGGTCTGTCGGCCAAGGAGTACAAGCAGCTGAAGGGGCTCAAGAAGGAAAATCTGCGCGACAATATGACCGACCTCGAGATTGCCATCAATATGTTGGCCGAAGCCACCACTACGCAGATATCGAAGAACGAGAACCCGAAAGGCATGGCCGAGAGCGCAGGCATCGCCCGCCGTGGCGGCGCCACCGCCCGCGTGGCCCGCGAGGCCGCCGAGAAGGAGATTGGCCAGTCGGTGGTATCGCCGATGAATGCCAAACAGATAGCCCAGAGCGACACCCCACTCATCGCCGACGTCACACCCGACGAGGAGCGGTAACCAACGAACCTCCAACACTCTACAGCCACAGATTGTCAACGCTGTGGCTGTTTTTTTGCTTTTATCTGCAAAATATTTTTCACCACTTCGCCAAATATTATTATATTTGTACCCTCATATTTAGACGAAAGAGAAGAATAATATATTAATCCTTAAACGTTTAAGCAATTATGGCAAAAGAAAAAAAGTTTATGACTTGTAAGCCTCGCGCCATGATGCTGAAATAGACGGG
>OCTX014577860.1_pt1 | contig 14095 bp, 10 predicted proteins | sample 1539691 | NCBI WGS metagenome assembly OCTX01 (sample SAMN02144231, study PRJEB22623) | gut metagenome | biome: sheep rumen | host: Ovis aries | place: New Zealand | reverse complement strand
GTTCACGATGGTAACGGAATCGAAACTAACACCCTGTTTCGCCGTTGCTTTGGCCACCTCAGATAAGTTTCCTTGAATAGTGTAATTCTTTGTCTGCGCCAGCCCTGCCATTGCAACGAGGGCAAGCATCATTGTAATGATAGTTTTCTTGTTCATGTTAGTTGCTTGCTTTTTCCAATTCTTTGCGGATCACATCATTGCCAGGGAAACCAATACTCTTGTAGGTCTGATGGCCTTTGGTGTCGTAGATAGCGTATGTGGGGATGCCACTGGACTCGAAGTGATTGAGGATGTAGTGGTTTTGTTCTTCCGTCAGATAGTAGTGGTCGCCGTCGATATCCTTAATCATTCCCATCCAAGTGGTAGGAGGCGACGAGGGCGGGGTGATGTAGATGAATTTGATGTTGCGCCCCTTCAACTCTTCTTTAAGAGGCGCCATCGTTTTATGACCAGCACGACAGGGGCCGCACCATGTAGCCCACATGTCGATGAGTACGGCTTTGCCTTTATACTTGTCGAGGATGGTCTGGAGAATGTTTTCTGGGGCCACGTCGTCGTATTTCTTGAAGAACACGCGCTCATTGCTGGCCAATTCCTCGGCTATCTGCTGCTCATTCTTCGCATAGACATAGGAATGAATCTCTGCTAATTTCTCTTCAAAGCCTTTTGGCGCACGGGCGGCGATGGTCTTCTCCACTTCTTTCAACTGCTCCATATACGGAAAGTCTTTCCTTATCATTGCCGTTTCAGAGATATCCAATAGTACACGGATTGTAGCAGCATCTACAGGCAGTGAGGGCAGAATATCCATTTGTTGTTTCATCCATATCATCGTAACGGAGTCTCGTTTTTCCCGAGGTGCATTAGCCAAGTCCAACTGCATTTTTTCAGTCAGCACATCACGGCAATGGTCCGTTATACGATTCAGGGTCTGCTGTTCAGGTATCGGGCTCTCCACCTTCCATAAAGGGTTAAGGCAGTCATTGCCCGTCACTTTCACAGTCACATCGGGACGCAGAAAGATCAGCGTGTAAGATCTGGGGCAGCCTTCGCCAAAGAAAGAGAGGGAGCTCTCGGTGAATTCCTCAACGGGCAGGGTGTAAGCGAATCGTCCGGCCTGCACGGTATCTACCACAGGTACTGTACTACCAGTACCAGCAAACACTAATGTCCCGTCTTTCAGTGCGGGTGAATAACCTATGACTGTTGCTGTCTTTGTCTGTGCCAGCCCCGTCATCCAGACGAGGGCGAGCAGAGCGGTGATCATTGTTTTCTTTTTAGATAAAAGCCCGTTCTTCATTCTTCACTCTTCACTCTTAATTCTTCACTCTTCACTTTCTTATTCCACCATCTGCCTCGGGAAATACTTGAACAGCTTCTGGTTGTCGCGGAGTTCCTTGATGCTGAGGTCGGCCTTTACTTCGCCGCTCCAGTCGGCGAAATTAGCCTTGAAGGGCTCGCCTTCAGGAACGATATAGGTGATGGTTTCGAGGTTGAGCGGCAGGGGCTCAAAGATGAGCACCATGGCAAAATAGTCGGCAGAATAGCCCTGCACCCAGAACAACTTGTCGTTGGGATAGTCCATCACGTCCTTGCATCGGTACTGATGGCCCGACTTGTCAATGAGGATGGTGTTGCCGCCGCGACCGAAATATTCCCTGCGCCAGTTCATGTGGGTGGAAATGGCGACGTAGGTGGCTTCAGGGGTCAGCCACATGGCCATCGTTCCCTCTGGAATGGGCTTGATGAGATGGGCGTCCTTGTATTCCGACCATGTGAAGAAATTGTCCTTGTCGTAGTTCTTGGCCTCGGTGACGAGGGTCGGGTGATGGAACTCAGGAACCGAGTCGTAGTAGTTGGCCACGCCCTGATACACGAGACCTGACGGCTGCCGGTTCAGTTTCACTCGTTCGCCTCTCAACTGCCAATTGGGTACGCCATAGATGGAAATATCCTTAGTGGTCTCGGGCAGCGGGGGGAAGAAGATTTTGAAGTCGAGCACCGACCCCTTCTTGCCCTTGATGATGAAGCGTTTGTAGTAGCAGTCGGGCTCCGTGCGCCGGGCTCTGTAGCTGATGCCGGTCTCATTGTCGAGAATGCATCCCTCTTCATCGGTCAGCCAGAAGTTATCCACGATGTCGGCAGGCATGCGGAAATAGCAGTGCAGCACGGTCTCGCCATTCTCTTCGGTCAGCCGCCAGGGCATGGGCATGAAGGAACCTTCCTTTATGTAGAGGTCATAACCAGGCAGCGACTGGTCTAACTGCACGGTAGGAACATGCTCCACCACGAGGCCGGAAGGCTCAAACCAGTCGTCTTTCTCGGTTCTATACCAAAGGGCTATCGACAACCCAGTTTTTTCGTCAACGGTAACTGGCGGCATAGACATCAAATAGTGACCACTGCTCCTTGCGTACTCTATGACATCGCCGTCATGGTAGTTCGTCGCAGCGGCAGCATTCTTAGGCTGTGCCAACGTGGCGAGGCCAGCCATCATCATCAGAATCATTATCATTGTTCTCTCCATAAGACTTCCTTTTATGTTATGTTATAGATTGTGTTTTATAAGCGTCAGCTGTTCGCGATATTTCTGAAAACACTCCGAAGAGACTTTGGCCTCGGTCGGCGAGTGGGTGGCGTAGAGCAGGATGCGGTTGCCGCCTATGCGCTCTGCTATCCAGAGGTATTTCTCCTTCCGGCGCATGTCCTTCAGGGTGAAGAAAAACTGCTGGTGGGAGAAGTTGAGCAAGTAGCCCGGCGTCTGGCTGTCGTACCAGCAGGCGGCCTGCAACAAGCGGGCAAAGAGATGGAACTCCTGGTCGTCTTCGAAGACGTAGGCCGTGCTGACAACCGCCAGGTCACTATTGCCCGATGAGCACTCGAGTGGCACCGCCTCGACCTTGTTATATGCCGCCATCTCGGCGATGAACTCATCCATGCGGGCCGGTGACTGATAGGACACCGTATCTTCCTCGTGAGCATGAGCGGCGTAGAGCACGTTGGGGTCGTTGACACCCCCCTCCAAGCCTCCAGTGGGAGCCCCCTCTAAGCCTCCCCCCGTAGGGGAGGCTTCTTTTTTTCCCCTCCCTACGGGGGAGGAGACTGAGGGGAGAGGCTTTATTGGGTTTTGTTTCGGCGCAGCAGCATACTTTGGTACTGATACGGGCTTGGCCCGCTTCACCATCATCTGCTCAGATTTTGCCGGTTCTTCTTTGTGCAGCAGCGCAAAGCCTACGCCCACAATGACGAGCAGGCAAGCGGCGGCCCCCACCCATCTCCCCCAGAAGGGGAAGCTTCCGATTCTCCCCTCCCTATGAGGGAGCGGTTCCTCCATGCGCTGCATCAGTCGTTCGCTCAGGTCGGCAGGCATGGGCGGCTGTTTCTGCTCATGGCGGCGGACGGCTTCGCGCAGATTGTCGTCGCCCTGCAGCATGGTGTAGATATCGTTCTCGTTCATTCGTGCATGGCTTTCATCATTTTGTAGAGTTTCTTGCGGATTCGGCACAGCTGTGAGCCGACGGTAGAGGGTATGGAGCCTATGACGTAGGCAATGTCGGCAAGGCTCATATTGTCGTAGTAGAACATCGTGATGACGGCCTGCTCGTTTGGGGGAAGCTTCGTCAGTGCCTGCTCCAGCAGTTGGACGGTCTGACTGTCGTGTGGCCCTTCTTCGGGCGAGTCGTCAATCTGGTCGGAACCCATGCAGCGGTCGTCCATCAAGACAATGTCGGGACGGCGCACACGCAGGTAGTTCAGTGACTCGTGGTAGGCGATGCGGCTGAGCCACGTGGCGAGCGAGGCTTTGCTGCGGTCGTAGCCGTCGATGCCTTGCCATGCCTTCACAAAAACGTCCTGACAGACCTCCTCGGCATCTTCCTGCCGTTCCACGATGCGGCGCACCATTTGGAACACTACAGAACCGTACTGGCTGACAAGCCATTGCCCTGCAGAGCGCTTCCCCTTCTTCAGTTGTTCGATGAACAATTCTGTGGTTTGTTCCATTTTGATGTCCTTACATTATTATATACACATCTGATGGAGAAACATTGCATGATTTCGGAAGTTTTTTTGTTTGAACAATAAAAATCTCAACTTTCGCATGTTAAGTAAACAAGGAGTTGCAAGGAGTTTCAAGACATTAGTCTTTGCTCTGAGTCCTTCTGTTTTTGGGGAAACACGGCACGAAGCAATTGTCTTGCAACTCCTTGAACTCCATGAACTCCTTGAACTCCAAAAAGTTGAGCGATAGCGAAACTTGAATAAAAATGTTAAAAAAGAGCGCCCGCGCAACGATTGCCTTCCGGAAGATGGTGTGGCAATGGCATTTTTTTGTATATTTGCATCAGAAACGAACGATCTGTGAATCAAAAGAAAATAAGTATTTCCCACTCAAAAAAACCAACAAAAACGCATGAAACGATTATTTTCCTTGGCAGCGGCCCTCGCGCTGGCTGCGGGCTTGTGGGCCCAGGGCGGCATGGACAAAACGGCCTCTGAAATCGTCAACGACATGGCACCCGGAATCAACCTTGGCAACACGATGGAAGCCACCACCAACTGGACGGGTGCTGCACTGTGGAACAACAAAGGGGGACTGAATTCGGAAACGGGATGGCAGGGCACAAAAACCTCGCAAGCCATCATCGACTACATACGCTCGCTGGGGTTCCGCTCGGTGCGCATTCCGTGCGCGTGGGCCTTCGGCCACATCAGCGACGCCTCGACCTACACCATCGACGCGGCGTGGATGGGCCGCGTGAAGGAGATTGTCGATTACTGCATGCGCGACGGACTCTACGTGGTGCTGAACGACCATTGGGACGGCGGCTGGCTGGAAGAGCACATCAAGGACAGCGACCCCACCACCGTGGCCAAGAACAAACACATTCTGACCCGACTGTGGACGCAGATAGCCGAAACGTTCAGAGACTACGACGAGCACCTGCTCTTCGCCGGACTGAACGAGCCGAACGCCGACACGCAAAGCGCCACCAACAATCTGATGCAGTACAACCAGACATTCGTAGATGCCGTGCGGGCCACCGGCGGCAACAACGAGCGCCGCGTGCTGGTGGTGCAGGGACCCTCCACCAACATCGACCACACGTGCAAATTCATGGCGGGCCGCATGCCCATCGACGTGGTGGACAACAAGCTGGCCGTGGAGGTTCACTACTACAATCCCTGGCAGTTCTGGGGCATGAGCGAGGACGCGTCGTGGGGAAAAATGCAATTCTACTGGGGCGAGGGCAATCTGGTAAGCGGTTCGCAGCGCAATGTGAACAATGGCGAGGCCGAGATGAAAAAGCAGCTGCAAATGATGAAAACCAACTTCGTGGACAAAGGCTATCCCGTGGTTATCGGCGAGTTTGGTGCCAACTGGCGCGACCTCAGCGGCATGGCGGGTGAAAACCAGCAGAAGCACAACGCCTCTATCAAGGCTCACTACCGCGAACTGCACCGCCTGTGCAAGGAGATGGGCGGCATGGTGCCCATGACGTGGGACACCAACTACACCAAACAGGACGGCTCGAAGGGCACCATGACCATCATCGACCGAGAACATCTCACCGTTTACGGCACCTACACCATGGAGGGCATCAACGAGATTTGGCCTCGCCCCGACCTGTCGGCCATCCGTCAAACTACAGTAAAGCCCGCCTCGTCGCCCGTTGTCAGCGACCTGGCAGGCAGAAAAATGCCAGGCAACAGCAATCTGCAACCTGGCATCTATATCATCGACCGCAAGAAGGTTCTCGCGAAATAAAAACGTTATCCCACCTGGCTTCCGGGCTTCACGTCCTTGGTGGTGGTCACCACGCTGAGGCTTTCGTCGGCATCGACGGCCGAGAGTATCATTCCCTGGCTTTCGATGCCCATCATTTTGCGCGGTGCGAAGTTGGCCACAAACAGCACACGGCGGCCTATCAGCTGCTCGGGCTGCTCGTAGAAAGCGGCGATGCCCGAACAGATGGTGCGCGGCTGGCCGCTGCCGTCGTCGAGGGTGAACTGCAGCAGTTTCTTCGACTTCTTCACCCGCTGACAGTCGGTGACGAGTCCCACGCGGATGTCGAGTTTCTCGAAAGTCTCAAAATCGACATTCTCCTTCACGGGTGCAGCCTTCCATGCGGCGGCCTCGTTGGCCTTCTTGGTGGCCTCGAGCTTGTCCAACTGGCGCTGAATCGCTTCGTCGTCAATCTTCTCGAACAGCAGTTCGGGCTCGGCCAGCTGATGGCCGGGCTTCAGGATGTCGGTGTCGCCCAACTGATTCCAGTCGAAGGCATCGACGTTGATCATGCTGCGCAGCCGTTTCGACGAGAAGGGCAGGAAGGGCTCGAAGGCGATGGCCAGGTTGGCCACCAGCTGCAACGAAATGTAGAGTATGGTCTCTACGCGCTTGGGGTCGGTCTTCCACACTTTCCATGGCTCGCACTCGGTGATGTAACGGTTGCCGATGCGAGCCAAATTCATGGCCTCTTTCTGCGCATCGCGGAACTTGAACTGGTCGAGCAGCTGCTCCACCTTCTGCTTCACGTCCTTGAACTCGTCGAATGCCTGGCGGTCAACATCCTGCAACTCGCCGCAAGCGGGCACCACGCCGCCCCAATACTTCTTGGTGAGTTGCAGGGCGCGGTTGACGAAGTTGCCATAGACAGCCACCAGTTCGTTGTTGTTGCGCTCCTGAAAGTCGCGCCATGTGAAGTTGTTGTCCTTGGTTTCGGGCGCATTGGCGGTCAGGACATAGCGCAGCACGTCCTGCTTGCCGGGCATGTCCTCCAAATACTCGTGCAGCCAGACGGCCCAGTTGCGCGAGGTGCTTATCTTATCGTTCTCGAGGTTGAGAAATTCGTTGGCCGGCACGTTGTCGGGCATGATGTACTTGCCGTGGGCCTTCATCATGACAGGGAAGATGATGCAGTGGAACACGATGTTGTCCTTGCCGATGAAGTGGACCAGGCGGGTGTCCTCGTCCTGCCACCATTTTTCCCACGAGCCCCACTTTTCGGGCTCCCGTTCGCACAGCTCCTTGGTGTTGCTCACATAGCCAATGGGGGCGTCGAACCACACGTAGAGCACCTTGCCGTCGGCTCCCTCGATGGGCACGGGGATGCCCCAGTCCAGATCGCGCGTCATGGCGCGTGGCTGCAGGTCCATGTCGAGCCAGCTTTTGCACTGCCCATAGACGTTGCTTCGCCACTCCTTGTGCTCCTCCAGAATCCACTGCTTGAGCCACTCCTGATAGTCGTTCAGGGGCAGATACCAGTTCTTGGTCTCGCGCAGCACGGGCGTGGAGCCGCTGATGGTGCTCTTGGGGTTGATGAGCTCGGTGGGCGACAGGTCGCGTCCGCACTTTTCACACTGGTCGCCGTAGGCTCCCTCGTTGTGGCAGTGGGGGCATTCGCCGGTGACGTAGCGGTCGGCCAGAAACTGGTGGGCCTCCTCGTCGTAGAGCTGCGTGGTGGTTTCCTCGACGAGTTTGCCCTCGTCGTAGAGTTTGCGGAACCACTGGGCTGCAAACTCGTGGTGGATTTTCGAGGTGGTGCGGCTGTAGATGTCGAACGAAATGCCGAAGTCTTCGAACGACTTCTTGATCATGGCGTGGTAGCGATCGACCACGTCCTGGGGCGTGATGCCTTCCTTGCGGGCACGGATGGTGATGGGCACTCCGTGCTCGTCGCTGCCGCCAATGAACACCACCTCCTGCTTCTTCAGCCGCAGGTAGCGGACATAGATGTCGGCCGGCACATAGACTCCTGCCAGATGACCGATGTGAACGCCGCCGTTGGCGTATGGCAGGGCGGCGGTTACGGTCGTGCGCTTATATTCTTTAGTGTGCATAATGTATATATAATAATGTATTAATAATTTTTTTCTTTAGAAGGAGGAGCCCCCTCCGACTCCCCCTGGGGGGAGAGACTGAAAGAGAGAGGCGCGCGGAACTTCCACCCCTAGGGGGGATTTGAGGGGGGCCTCAGTCGAAAAGCGTGGGCTGGCCGTTGTCGCCGCCATACAGGTTGCGTCCGAAGTGCTGGTAGGCCAGCTCGGTGGCCATGCGCCCTCGGGGGGTGCGCTTGATGAATCCCTCCATGATGAGGAATGGTTCATAGACCTCCTCAACGGTGCCGGTGTCCTCGCCAATGGCCGTGGCGATGGTCGATACGCCCACCGGGCCACCGCGGAACTTGTCGATGATGGTGAGCAGAATCTTGTTGTCTATCTCGTCGAGTCCAAACTGGTCGATGTTGAGAGCCGTGAGGGCGATGCGGGCAATGCGGGTGTCAATGCGCCCGGTGCCCTTCACTTGGGCGAAGTCGCGCACACGGCGCAGCAGCGCGTTGGCTATACGGGGCGTTCCGCGCGAACGGCGGGCTATCTCCACGGCAGCGTCGTCGTCGATGGGCACCTTCAGTATGTTGGCCGAGCGGCGGATGATCTTGGTGAGTGTCTGCGGGTCGTAGTATTCCAGATGCAGGTTGATGCCGAACCGCGCGCGCAACGGCGCGGTGAGCAGTCCACTGCGGGTGGTGGCCCCGACGAGCGTGAAGGGGTTGAGATCTATCTGGATGCTGCGCGCCGAGGGGCCCTTGTCTATCATGATGTCGATGCGATAGTCCTCCATGGCCGAATAGAGATACTCCTCCACCACCGGTGAGAGCCGGTGTATCTCGTCGATGAACAACACGTCGTTGGGTTCCAGCGAGGTGAGGATGCCGGCCAGGTCGCCCGGTTTGTCGAGCACGGGGCCGCTGGTAATCTTGAATCCCACGCCCAGCTCGTTGGCAATGATGTTCGAGAGGGTGGTCTTGCCCAGTCCGGGAGGGCCGTGCAGGAGCGTGTGGTCGAGCGGTTCGCCGCGATATTTGGCAGCCTCGACAAACACCTCCAGGTTCTCCACCACCTTCTGCTGGCCGCTGAAATCGCCGAATTTCAGCGGGCGGAGGGCATTCTCGAACTCTTTCTCTGCCGACGAATAACTTTCTTGACGAATATCGAAATCTTCCATTCTTTTCTGATTGTTGGGGGCAGCCATTGCTACTCCTTGCTGTTCATCACCTGCAGCCCCTTCTGGTAGATGTGGTTCTGGTCGTTGGCAATCTGGAAATACTCGCTCATGTCCCAAAGGTCGCGCGCCACGAGGGCCTTCAGTTGGTTGCGCAGATAGGGCAGTGTGCGCTGCAGCTCGTCGTCGTCCTTGGGTTTCAGCTTCTGCTTCTCGCCCTCTGCGATGATGCTGTCGATGAGTTCCTGCGGCACCTCGAACTCGCGGCGGAACTGTTCGTAGCTGGTGTAGCGGGCTTTCAGCCGCTTGCGGTTGCTGTCAATGTAGCGCAGGTTCTGGTTGATGACGATGCTCTTGGCCGAGAGCTGACGGTGGAATCGGGTGTATTGCAGGGTGTCGAGAGGCACGAAGAAGTCGGGCATGATGCCACCGCCGCCATAGACGGTGCGCCCCTTGCGCAGGGTCTTGTACTTCAGCGAGTCGGCAAAGTGGATGCTGTCCGGATTGGTCAGTTCGCCGTGCTTCAGCCGGTTGTCCAAGTCCATCTCGTAGTCCCTGAGGTCGCCTTTCTTGTAGGGTTTCTGTATGCAGCGGCCACTGGGCGTGTAGTAGTGGGCAACGGTCAGTCGAATCATCGAGCCGTCGGGCATGTCGATGGGGCGTTGCACCAGCCCCTTGCCAAACGAGCGGCGGCCCACCACCAACCCGCGGTCCTGGTCTTGAATGGCTCCGGTGACGATTTCGGCCGCCGAGGCCGTGAACTCATTGATGAGCACCACCACCTTGCCGCTCTGCAAGAGTCCGCGCCCGTCGGCGTTAAACTCGTTGCGCGGCACCCGCCGGCCCTCGGTATAGACCAGCATGTCGCCCCGCTGCAGAAACTCGTTGGCGATGTCGGCGGCAGCCTGCAGATAGCCGCCACCGTTGTCCTGAAGGTCCAGCAACAGGTCGTTCATGCCCTGCTGCTTGAGCTGCTGCACGGCATCGAGAAACTCCTGGTGGGTGTTGGCCCCGAAGCTGCCGATGCGGATGTATCCCACACCGGGCTGTATCATATAAACGGCGTCGATGGTCTTCACGGGAATCTTGTCGCGCGTCACCACGAAGGTGAGCAGCCCCTTCACGCCCCGGCGCACAATGCCCAGGTTCACCTTGGTGCCCTTGGGGCCGCGCAGCCGCTTCATGATGTCCTCCTTCGACATTTTCACCCCGGCGATGGCCGTGTCGTTCACCTGGACGATGCGGTCGCCAGCCACGATGCCCACCTTCTCCGAGGGGCCGTTGGTGACGGGCTGAATGACGATGAGCGTGTCCTCAACCATGTTGAACTGTACGCCGATGCCCTCGAAATTGCCCTGCAGGGGCTCGTTCATCGACTTCACCTCCTTGGGCGTGGCATACGACGAGTGGGGGTCCAGCTCCTTGAGCATGCCCCGGATGGCGTCCTCCACCAGTTTGCTCTCGTCAACCGAATCGACGTAGAGCGAGTTGATGGCGGCCTCAGCCCATTGCAGTTTGGCCATGGGGCTGTTCTGCCCCAGATTGAAACGCAGTTGGGCGGATGCCTGCAAAGAAAGCAGCAGGCACAAAGCTAGAAATATCTTTTTCATCGTTGTTGTTTTCTTTTTCGTCATTCGTCTTCCTCCTCGGGCCGGTCTTCCTCCACCACCAGGTTGTCGATGATGAAGTTTTGGCGCTCCATGGTGTTCTTGCCCATGTAGTAGGCCAGCAGTTTCTGCACCTGGTCGTTCTTGTGCAGCGTCACCTGCTCCAGACGGATGTCGGGGCCGATGAATCCGGCAAATTCTTCGGGCGAGATTTCGCCGAGACCCTTGAATCGGGTGATTTCGGGGTCGGGGCCAAGGTCGCTGATGGCCTTCAGGCGTTCCTCGTCGCTGTAGCAGTAGCGGGTGATGAAGTCCGACTTGCGGTTCTGCGCCGCCTGCTTCTCGTCCTCGGCGGCCAGCACTTTCTTGTTCTTTATTTTTGTGCGGCGGTTGCGCACGCGGAACAGCGGCGTCTGCAACACATAGACGTGCCCTTTCTTCACCAGTTCGGGGAAGAACTGCAGGAAGAAGGTGATGGTGAGCAGCCTGATGTGCATGCCATCGACGTCGGCGTCGGTGGCCACGATCACCTTGTTGTAGCGCAGCGAGTCGAGTCCGTCCTCGATGTCGAGTGCCGACATGAGCAGAAAGAACTCCTCGTTCTTATAGACCTCCTGCTTGTTCAGGCCGAAGGCATTGAGCGGCTTTCCGCGCAGCGAGAACACGGCCTGCGTGTTCACGTCGCGGCTTTTGGTGATGCTTCCGCTGGCCGAGTCGCCCTCGGTGATGAAGATGCAGCTCTCCTCCTTGCGGTCGTTCTTGGTGTCGCTGAAGTGAATGCGGCAGTCGCGCAGCTTGCGGTTGTGCAGGTTGGCCTTCTTGGCTTTTTCGCGCGCCTGTTTGGCCACGCCGGCCATGGCCTTGCGCTCGCGCTCGCTCTCCTTCACTTTCTGCTCTATGGCCTCGGCCACCTCGGTGTGTATGTGCAGATAGTTGTCCACCTGCTGCTTGACGAAGTCGCCCACATACTTGTTGATGCTGTCGCCGCCCGGAGCCATGAGCGTTGAGCCGAGTTTTATCTTGGTCTGACTCTCAAACACGGGCTCCTCCACGTTGATGGCAATGGCAGCCACCAGTCCGTTGCGGATGTCGCCCGACTCATACTTGCCGAAGAACTCCTTGATGGTGCGCGCAATGTGCTCCTTGAAGGCACTTTGGTGGGTGCCGCCCTGGGTGGTGTGCTGTCCGTTGACGAACGAGTGGTACTCCTCGCCGTACTGGTCGGTGTGGGTGAAGGCTATCTCGATGTCCTCGCCACGCATGTGTACAATGGGGTAAAGCCCGTCGTTGGTCATGGTGTCGGTCAGCAGGTCGCACAGGCCGTTGCGGCTCACAATGCGGCGACCGTTGTACATGATGGTGAGCCCCTGGTTCAGGTAGGTGTAGTTGCGGAGCATCGTTTCCACGAACTCGTCGTGGAACGAGTAGTTCTTGAACAGTTTCTCGTCGTTGTCGGGCTCGAAGAAGATGTAAGTGCCGTGCTCCTCGCTGCTCTGCTCGGTGACGTCCTCTTTCAGCACACCCCGCTCGAAAACCGCACGGCGCACCATGCCGTCGCGATAGCTGCGCACCTCGAAGCGGCGGCTCAGGGCATTCACGGCCTTCACGCCCACGCCGTTCAGACCCACCGACTTCTTGAAAGCCTTCGAGTCGTACTTGCCGCCCGTGTTCAACACGCTCACGGCTTCGATCAGCTTGCCCTGCGGAATGCCCCGCCCATAGTCGCGGACGGTGACGCGCAGGTTGTCGTCCACATCCACTTCGATGCGCTTGCCGGCATTCATCTTGAACTCGTCGATGGAGTTGTCCATCACTTCCTTCAGCAGCACGTAGATGCCGTCCTCGGGCAGATTGCCGTCGCCCAGACGGCCGATGTACATGCCGGGGCGCAGCCGGATGTGCTCAATGCCCGTCAGCGTCTGAATGTTGTCGTCGGTGTATTCTACGGTCTGTCCGTTCTGTTGTATGTTGTCTAAATCCTCTGCCATTGCTGATTCCTTTTTTTAAATCGCTATTCCTCTCCTCCCCTACTTCTCTGCTCCATCATTCCGCGCCATCACTGCTTCGCAATCAGCTTCTTGTAGCAGCGGCGGCGCTTGTGGTTGATGGTTTCGAAGTAGCTCCACTGGCCCTGCACGTTTTCGTTGCTTTCCATCTCCACTTGGCTCTCGCCCCACTCTATTCCGTACTTCTGGTACCAGGGAATGAGGTCGTAGAACATCAGTGCGTTGGCGCCCTTCTTGCGGTATTCGGGCAGTACGCCAATCATCATCAGGTCAACGATGTTGGTTTTGTGCATCTTCAGCGAGCGCAGGATGTGGAACCACCCGAAGGGCCACAGCCTGCCGCGGCGGCACTTCTGCAGGGCGCGCGAAAGCGACGGGATGGTTATGCCCACGCCCACCATCCGGTGCTCGTCGGTGCTCCAGTCCTCAATCACGGGAATCAGGTTCAGGTCGGCCATGGGCAAGTACATCTTCACATACTGGTCCACCTGACGGTCGGTCAGTTCGGAGTAGCCGTAAAGGTCCTTGAACGTGTCGTTGATCAGGTGGAACACCTCGTGGCCCTTGCCGTTGTCAATCTCCTTGCGCGTCAGCTTGCGCACATGCAGATTGTAGCGTTTCTGAATCATTTCGGCAATCTTCACCATCTTCTCGGGAATCTTGTCGGGCACGATGATCTTGAACTCCACGTAGTCGTTGTCCTTCTCCCATCCGCCCAGCCGCTCCATGTGCTGCGGGTAGTAGGGATAGTTGTAGATGGTGGCCATGGTGCCCAGCTCCTCGAAGCCCTCGGTGAGCATGCCCTCGGGGTCGAAGTCGGTGAAGCCCAGCGGCCCGATGATTTCTTCCATCCCCATTCGGCGTCCATAGTCCTCGACGGCCTGCATCAGCGCGCGCGACACGTCCAGGTCGTCGATGAAGTCAATCCACCCGAAGCGCACACTCTTGCGCCCCCAGCGTTTGTTGGCTTTGTGGTTGACGATGGCGGCCACTCGCCCCACCAGCTTTCCGTCGCGGTAGGCCAGATAGTATTCGGCCTCGCAAAACTCGAAAGCCGCATTCTTGTCCTTGCTCAGCGTCGAGAAGTCGTCGCTGAAAAGGGTGGGCGCGTCGTAGGCATTGCCCTTATACAAGTCGTAATGGAAATCGATGAAAGTGGTCAAGTCCTTCTTGCTGCTGACTTTCCTTATCTCTATTGTTGACATTTTGGGTCCTGAATTTTCTTGTTATGCTGTTCTTTTCTGCTTTAAAAATGCAAAAATACGGCTTTTTGCCGACATACCCAAAAGAAAAGTTTTAAAAATAGCCAACAACCATCAGAATGCCCCAGTGCAGGACTTTGCGGTGTACTGCTCACAGCGAATCTGAGGCAGCGTCGCGAGATAAAAAATAATTCAAGTTTCGCTATCGCTCAACTTTTTGGAGTTCAAGGAGTTCATGGAGTTCAAGGAGTTGCAAGACAATAGCTTCGTGCCGTGTTT
>OCTX012183763.1_pt1 | contig 14106 bp, 7 predicted proteins | sample 1539691 | NCBI WGS metagenome assembly OCTX01 (sample SAMN02144231, study PRJEB22623) | gut metagenome | biome: sheep rumen | host: Ovis aries | place: New Zealand | reverse complement strand
TTTTATTTTATATTTACGATATTTCCTCTTATCGGGTATTCATCAGACAATACATGATAATCATCCACTAATCCAATCTCAATTCATATGTGAGATATCTACACATTCTATCCAATTTGGGAAATTCTTGAATTTGTAGCGATTCTGTAGTTGTTCAAGCAATTGGTTATGTAATCATGGTCACTGTAATGTCGAAGAAATAACATACGAATCAAAAAATCATTCGAGCATATTTATCAATGCAGATTTTTCTTCTTTATTGAATGATACTTTATTTGAATAAGCTAAAAGAGAAAAAGCTGAATTTCATTCCTGAATATTTAAATCTCATATTTCAGCTTCAAATCACGATTTTATCCAGTAAATATCTCCATCATCAATCGGTACTTCCTGACGAATAATATCGATAAGTTTTCATTCATAGAAATTTAGTAATACGCAGATATGAGAATATGCAATTTTCTTTATGGCTAACACATATCATGTTAAGTTCTTTCATAGCTCTACATGTTGTCTTTCTACTAATTCCTCGATATGCGTATAAATATCACGGATTTGACTTGCCCATTCGAAATTTTGTTTAGCAACTGCATCATCTATCTGGGATAATAATACCTTTTCAATCGGTTTCGTATTTCATTTAAAAAATGAACTAAAAATATGAAGATTGTTTTTATATTCCTCTTTTAACTGTGGTAATTCTGATTTATTTTTACATTTTTCACACCATCCTCCACATAGTCAGAAATAGAAATCTGAACAGATCTTTCATTCTTTAAACAGTGAATTTGAGCATGTGCGATATTTCAATATAGTACGAAGATATTGCATCAGCTTTTTTAATTCTTTTGTGTTATGCTTAGGTCAAATATAAGTGGCCTTATCATTTCTCTTATTCCTTGTTGTTAATACCTGAGGGAAGTCTCATTCTGTTAATTTAATGTATGTATAACCATTTCATCATTTCAGCATACAGTTGAAAAATGGTTTATGCTTCTTAATTAAGTTATTCTCTAAGTATAGAGATTCACTTTCATTTGCTACTACGAAAAATTCCACCTTTGATGCTTTAGCTACCATCTCCTGCTTCCAAAGTGAATTTGGAGTGAAATATTGAGAAACACGTTTTTGGAGATTCTTAGCTTTTCAGATATACAAAATAGTACCTTTAGAATCTTTGAAAAGGTAAACTCATGGTTCTTGTGGTATATGGGATATATCTATTTGCATACTTTAAATAAGAATAAATTATGAATCTGATTTTCTAACTTTTTGGACTTCATTTCGTAATATTTTTATCTTTCATCGATTAAATCATGCTATTATTCAAATATAAATCATACAAATTCATGCGAGCATAAATAATAGTTGCCATCTATTTTGATCTGGATAGAATAATGTTGAAATGTTTTTTACCCATTGGAACAATAAACATAAAATTCAGACTATTAATAAATTTTTTAAGAAAAATTTTCGATCAAAACTGAATGGGTATTTCTTTTTAATGTAAATAAGTCATCAAAGAAATTGAATTATTCGTGATAATGCTAAAACTGAAATTACAGCATGTAAATCACAATTGAATACAAATAATGCTAAAACATTACATGTAATATTTATCACAAGAGAAACTAAAAGAATAGCAAATCTTTGCTTAATTTTTCAAAGTCATGCAAGCAAATAGAAATTCAAACTACTCAAGCAATTAAATATTAAAAATGGTCATAAAATCTGGAGTAATTCTCATGAAAATCTAAATTTTTCCCCATATAACAAAACTGAAATCTCTTGTCAAAATACTAAGAATATTCATCATGCCACTAACGCTAAAAACGCAAAATGTGTATACATCATTGATTCAAGCGTTTTAAATTTCTCTTTCTCTTTCCTTGTTGAAAGTTCTGTTGTTATAGGGAAAAGTAGTGCTAAAAATGGTCACACTATGGCTATAAATATACTCAACAATGAAAGCATATTTGTAAAATATCATGAGGATTCTGCTCATAGTTTATTAATAACTAACTGTTGATCTACATTTCATAGTAAGGTTCACACATTGTAGGTTAAAAATACCCAAAATGCATATTTAAACTGGGTTGAAATCAGCCTTTTATCCAATTTATCTCTAGGTAATTTCAATAAGTGGTTATATTTTCTAAAAAGCTGAATCAGTCAAATTCAAATTCAAACTGCTACTCAAATAATCCACGCTAATGCAAATAATGATACACTAAAACTAGCAGAAATCCAAAAAATAACAGAAAATATCAATACTGAAAACGAATTACAAAAGCTCATTAGTCATGAATTAAATGTATCTTGAAATGCTACAAATATCGAATTACAAACTTGTATTAAATTTGTTCACAAAAAATAAAATGACATAATTTTAATTACATTTGTAGCTGCAATTTCATGAAAATGATGGATGGCTAACCACTCTGCGTTAAAAAACAACAAACAAAAAATAAGTACTCATGTTATTAATTGCATGAAGAATGAGAGTCAGATTGTATTCTTTATTTGTCATTTCTTTCATTCTAATCGATATTTTGGCAAAAAATATTGCATCGACTCTGTCAATCCAAGGTCATTATAACTTGATAAAAGTCCGAACAAGCTAATTACTCAATAAATTATTCATATATCTGCAACAGATAATGTATTGGATGCCACCAATCTAATCAGATATCCAAGGGGTGCTGTAAATACGACAAAAATATATGCTCGGAATCACTTATTTATTAGTTTATGAGAAAGAGGTTCTTCTTTTAGTAAATTTTTCTCCATTTATCATTGTTGGATAAATTTTTATTTCACTTTAATCTTATTTAATTCTCATGAAATTATTCAATTTATGCTGTCTGTAATAATTCAATTAAGCTGATCTACTCAACTATTATAATATCATTTCAGATTTTCTTTAGCTCATGAAAATCAGTCTTTTGCTATATCAACATATCCCTCCAATGTATCTTCATAATATTTATTTGCATATCATTTTGCATCATTTCGCTTTCAAGATAGACTATCTGGTACGACATTTTTTGTATCAATTTTTGGTAAATTTCAGCTTCAAATCATATTTTTTAAGTCATCTTTTGCATTTGAATTATCTACGTCCATAAAGTTATGATTAACATTACATCACATTAGTGTGGTAGTAAAAAATATTATACTAATAATTATTATTTTTTTCATCAAAAAAATTAATGGTAATAAAATTGTCATTATTATATTATAATATTAGACAAAAACAAGTGAAATGCTGATTACAATTAAATTAAATATTTTTTACATATGAAGGCAAATTTATGGCACTACAGTATATTTAAATATGAGATTATAGAAATTTATTTATATAATCTAAGAATTTTTTACTCTTGTGTATTGTCGGATAATATTTTTTGAGGTGATCCACTTCCAAGATATCAACATCAGCTGGACTATCAAAATCACCTAAAATTCATAATGGTCACATATCCACAGTAACGTCTCTTTCTAAATCTCATCCTGTACTCCATTGAAAATATTCAAGGTGTCAAACTGGTCAAGGAGCATCTGCTCATCTCGGATTACTTTTACAATTATCTCTGATGAAATTTATCAAATTTCCTGTACGAAATCATTCTTCTGCATTAGAAAATGTAATTCCTAATCAATCTATAGTTACTGATTTTATGTTTTTCGAATTATCCATATTTATTGTCATCTTCTCTGAATATCACCAACTACTAAATTTTCAAGTAATTTTTCATTCATTATTTTGTTTTATATCTGCCTCAAATTTAGGATCCTTTCTCCTATTGGCTCGATCCACATTTTTCATCGTATTTATAATATTCTGTGTTATATCGTCAATTTTCTTATGCGTATCCACCTCCGCATGTTCAACCGATCTTATACTGAATTTAAGTTCTTTTTGCGTTCGTCCTGTTGAAGATTTGTATTCATCATATTTTTTTTGAAATCAAATTCATTTAAGTCAGTTTTTTATTTTCCCTTTTACTTTGTTTAAATCAATATCACTAAAATCTAGTGTCGTTATATTTGTTACATTTCAATTATTATCAAATTCAAGAACAGCTTGTTCTAAACATAATTCATATATTTTTTTTGCTAATTCCTGTCATTTTTCTTGATTACTATCATCTTTATCCATTAATAATTCTTTTATTGTTTTTCATGTATCTCAATCTTTGTAAGAATTAAATAAATCTGGCAAATGTTTTCTTATAGCTTCATTTACTGTTTTACTAATTTCCAACTTTCAATTTTTAACTGAAGCAACATTAAATCATATAAATTGTGCGGCTTGTAAAAAGTCGGAAGAATTATCCATGTCATTCGAATTCAGTCACATAACATGATTCATGTTTGTTACCCTATTTAATATTCATAAATACATTCAATTGAAAAAATCAAAAAATTCTTTCGTTTTATTTACCATATAATCATGTGCTGTATCTGGTTGCATATAAAGAATAGATTTTTTCAAATTATTCCATTCAATACTTTTTTGACTCATAATCCTCTCAAGGTATTCGGGAATATCTAAATCGTCCGCATGCTGGGAAATTATTCATGCAATGGATCATTGTTTACTCCTAAGTTTATTAAGCTTTTTTTCCATATCATCGACATAACTTACTAATTCTTTCTCTTGTTGGGTTAATTCACTACGAAGAGGATTTAGTGCCTCATATTTTATTTTTATGTTAGTATCATCAAAATGCAGGATAGTATCTGCCATATCTCCACGGCACAATGCATAAATCTGTCAACCTTCAACCCTAAATAAAAATTTATTAATATCCCCCATTCATGCTTTTTTTGCTTTTATTACGAGATTTTCTGGAATTTTCACATATCATTTCTGTCAGTTGTTATTAGTTTTTATAAAATCAACAATCTGTTTTTCATAATCTTTTTTATTTTCTCTATACCCATATTCTCTATCAATAATCTTTTTTACTCTTTCTTTGAATTCTTTTGTTAACCTCTCATCGGCAGCTTCTACTGGTGAATCTAGATCTACTTCCTTTATAATCATATTATATGCCTGTTCTTTCGTAAATTTATCGGGATCTTCCACTGTTCTATCTTTCGTACCCAAAAATCAACTCACATCTTTAATTTTCCGTTTACCATCCATATATATTCATGTACTATCTCAATCACATGTATAAAAATTTACCAATTCCAATTTATCATTTTTCCCTGTATAACCGTGAATTTCTCTGGCAACACTATAAATTACATTTTGAAATACGCTATTTGATACTTGAGAATCTATAGCTTCTATATTATCATTATTAAATTCATCATACGATAAATATTTCATAGTTGCTTCTTTATCCCAAATAGGTCTTTTATTTATAGAATCAATATCTAAGAGCACTTGTTCAATATATTTATAATCTATAGAATTAAATGAAACTCATGTTGTAATCTGTCTTTCTATTGGTCTTCAGAGATTTAGGTATTCATTATATTTTACTACAAAATCTATATTTCTTTTTAAAATAGTCTTTTCTTGTTCAGAATAAGTAGGGTCTCAATCTTCATCTTCAAAAGAGCCTTCTATAGATGCTTTAGAATTTATTGTTCACTTGCAAAGTTCCTGTAAGTGGGAAGGATTTTCTTTCCTTAGCTTTTCAAATATAGCAAACTCCTTACTATATTCCTGAGATAATTTTTGTTTATATGCTTCTTTATATGAATCAACGTTTAATTCTTTATAATTTTGAATATAAGCATCATTATTATCAGATTTTAAGTATGCATATACTTTTGAATCTGCTAAAAGTTGTTCTACGTATTCTATTCATTTGTTATCTAATAACGCCTTTTTCATTTCGTTATATTCTTTTGATTTTTTATCTTCTTTTACATATTGCTTTATATATTCCATTCTTATTTTTATAAGATTTTCCATTTTCTTTTTTTCTTCTTCATATTCTTTTCTTTCTTCTTCACTTAGTTCCTTTTTGTAAGTCTCCTCATTTTCTCAACTACTATAATATCATTGTAAATAAGAAAATCCTCCCATCTCTACTTCTTCTTGATAAATTAATGCTTCCCAAGCATCTTCCATCGTATTAATCTCAGATTTCGGTCCTCTATTATCCTTTATTGATTTTTTCATTCATGCATGCATATCTAGGCGATCTGATTCAAAAAGCTGAACAATAGATTGCTTTACTTCCGTCCTTTTTTTGTTTATAAAATCATATCTATTTTGAGCATAAAATTCTTTTTTATTACCATACAATTCATCATATCATATTGTTACTACTGCCGTAAGAAGTCATACTACAGCTCATACAGCTGTTCATCGTGGTCATGTTACACTTCATCATGCAGCACATACTGCTGCAAGTGCTAATACTTCTGTTAGAATACTTCATAGTCAAATAATTAGTTGTACCCTAGCATTATCTCTCAATATTTCTCATCTCACCTCATTAACCTTTTTGACTAAATCTGCCTCCTTATCTCATTCTAGGTAACATCGAATATCAAATCATGCAAATAAGCATGAAACCACAGCCATTCATTTAACTCATCTTATAAAGTTTCTCAGTTTTGTTCCACACTTTAATATTCTTGTTAATCATCTTATTTCATCTACATTTTTTAAAACCTTTAGTTCTTTGGCGATATCTTCTGATATTTTAATATTCTTTAATTTGAAAAACTCTACAATTTCTTTTTCACTTTTTCCTATGATTGTAGCTAGTTCTTCATCAGGTAATGATTCTATCATTTTCAATGTTTTTACATCTCATCACAGTGTTTTTAATAATTTTGGTGATACTTTATCTTGAAGTTTCTGCCGAGCTTTATATGCCTCAGCCGTCTCTCCATCTAAAGATTCTTCCGCTAATTTAAATTGTTTTATTGATTTTTCATATACTTTTTTTTGTGCTCTATTTATTTTTGGACTATCTTTTTTTATTGTCATTTCTTCTCTCAATCTACTTAACATACCCTTTGTTTCTTTTGCATCAAATGTTTCTGGGACTTTTTTTACCCTGTTTATTCACATCTTTTTTTCTACTTTAGATATCGCTTTATGAACAGCCAAAGCCGATCCTCATGCGATTGCTCATGATTCAATTCATGTTTTTATTAGGCTTGACTGTTCTTTCTTTTTTCATTCATCATTTTCATTATTTTCTGATCATTCCTGTTGTTTATTATCTCACTGTTGTTTACTATCTCACTGTTGTTTATTATCTCACTGTTGTTTATTATCTCACTGTTGTTTATTATCTCACTGTTGTTTATTATCTCACTGTTGTTTATTGTCTCACTGTTGTTTATTATCTCACTGTTGTTTATTATCTCACTGTTGTTTATTATCTCACTGTTGTTTATTGTCTCATTTTTGCTGGTTACTAGCATCATCCACACGTTGTTCTAAAACATCTAATTTTCAGTTAACAACTAGATTTAACAACTCACTCAATCTTCATTCGGTTTGAGCTTGAAGTATTTTTTCTTGTTTTTCTCTTAAAAAACTAAATGTCTTATTAACTAAATTTTCAAATAATTCTTTATTTCATATTTTTATGCCTAAAACCTTCCTCCAAAATCATAGATCTTCTAAATCTTTGAGATTATCTACGCTAATTTTCTTGTCGGATTTTAATACATCTTTCATTTTTGAAAAAATTGGCGCAAGCAAAATGTTATCAAAAAAACCAAGTTCTTTTTTAAAATCTTGTATGTATCTATCTGATATGCTTTCTTTGTATTCTTGGTCTATTTGAGACATTTTGTAATTTAAATAGTAAAATTAATGCAATTTACTTATAATCTTCATAAACATCTTGAATACAGATTTTGCAGCTTGTGATCAGACACCTCAAATTTTCCTTAATACTTTACCAATACTCTGTAAAATATTATCTGCAATATCTTTAAGACCAACTTTTTTGAGTTTGTTTGCAACCTCATCAATCTGTAAAAATCTTTGGAAAGCATCGTAATCTCATTCACTTAATAATTTTTTTAACCTATCTCACATTTTTTCTCCAGTTTTTAATGTATCACTCACATCAAATAGCTTTTTAATTTCAGGTATAAGTTTAGCATCGAATCATTCATCTATAAATTTAGTAAATCATTCCATTGCTTCATCAGTTAAACTTCAATCTTTTTTCAGTGCGTTTAATTTTTTTATGTGGCTTTCAAAAGCTTTTGGATTTGGAGCTTCTTTTAATTTTGATATAGCCCTATCTACACTTGCATTAAATGCTTTTCTAGCTGGAGATAGGTTTTCTACTGTGCTTGATGTACCATTTTTTAATGATTTTATTTTATCTATAGATTCTCCATTACGTAAAGCTCTTCTTAGTTCCTCAGACGATGAATCAAACTGTTTTATTAAATCATCATATAAATTATCAGGTGCATCTCTTAGTTGTCTTAAATAATACTTATCTTCTATCATGGCATTAAATGCTATTTTTCTCATATCGGTTCATCTTAAGTCATCTCAAACTCAGAATACATCTTTCCAAGTTTTTACCTTTTCTGGTCATCAAATAAATCAAAAGCATTTACGATTAATTATTTTTCATGCGCGTTCAAGTGAAATCTTTCACTCTCTTAAATCTTTCAAAAGTGTCATTGCCCCGTTCTTTCACCTATATTTTAATGGATTAATTTTATGTCCAAAATTTCTTAATGGTGTAAAATAGTTAGCTCATTTATATGCTAAATATACTGGAAGTGCTGATACTTTTGTAACATTCCATCAAACTTTAGCTATTGCTTTTCATGTCTTAGGATTTACAAAATACCAAACTCATCAGATCATCATTAGTGTTACTCAAGTTCATAATACTCAACTTGCTATATATTTTGGACCCTCAATCCACTCTCCATGAATAAGTTTATTAACTCATTTACATAAATTTTTTACGGATCAAACCAAGAATCATGGAATTCTATATATTATATTTCCATTCTCATCATAATCTTTTTCAATAGTAACTTTTCAAAGTTCTGCCTCTTTTTTTAAGGCCAACATTGCGTTTATTGACTCTGATAATGCTATTTTATCCTCATTGCTCAATTTTCCACTTAATAGCTCTTGTTTCTTTGCTAAAAGAATTTGTTTATAACTTTCAAACATCTTATCCAATCATGATTTTTCCAAATATTCTCTGAGATTTGAATCCCCGCCCCTCAACAAGTCTTCGTATATATTTAAACAACTATCCTCTGTTGCTTCAATTATATCCTCCATAGAATTTAGCATACCATCACACGCCTCTCACAATTTCTTGTCATCACTTGCATCCAATGTCTCTGATTTTTGTTTTTTTTCGTTTATGGTCTCAATAATATCTTTTTCTCATTCTTTACATCTGAGAATTTTATTTCTATCTTTGTCTATTTCTGTAACAAGTTCTTTTAAATCTGCATCAATATGATTATCAAATATATTATTTTGTTCTAAAACAGTAACAGCTGAGTGTGTAGGACTGTTCAGAAAATTTTGATATTGAGAATTCTTTGTAATATATTTGTCAAATTTATCTTGATCATTCCGAATATCATCTTCTGATATTCAATAAGTTTGGGACGCCTCTTTTACTAATTTCTTTGTTAATTGATCCTTTTTTTGAAATAAATACGTTTGTACTCTAATACTTTGTCTAAAGAAATATTGCATCTCCTTTTCAGCATTCTGATTTTTAATTTTCCATTGGTCAATTTTATCACCTAATGATCATGCCATACCTTTAAATGGTGTCCATGATGGTAGATATTCTAAATAACATTCTGAAAACAACTTCAAAAATCCGACTCATGCATTTTTTACAAAATTTATCATTCAATCCAAACCATCATACAATGCAGTCTTAAATGAAGAATTTTGTCATAAAATACCTTCTACATTTTTGAATTGATTATCTAAACAATATGGAACTATTCCTTTGTAAAATTTTGTTCATTTAGATTGCTCCTCTGATATTTTTTTCATTTCTAGTTCATCTTCATATCATGATTTTAGCTCTCTACCATAAATTTCTTGGTATACACTATCCACTTTGTCTCATAATCATTCGTAATTTTCGAATTTTTCTTTATTCTCTGGCTTTTTTACAAATTCACCATACGATTCATATTTATTTTTATCTGAGTCTCTTCACGTAGCTCATTCTTTTCACCACCAACCAAAATATTTTCATAATCGATTAATACCAAGGGCTCATCAAACACCAATCGCTGTCCACTTCAAAATTTTTCAGAATGGTCTTTTTCGAAACGATTTCTTCTTTTTTTTCTTTGATTTTTTTTCTGTTGCTTCCTCTTCATTTTCATCTTCTTCATCCTTTCCCCATCAAAATAATTTTTTTATTCATTTATAAGCAAGAGCTACTGCTCATACTCAGGTTGCAGCAAATCATACACCACGGAGCAATGTTATTCCAGGCTTTTCCTTAAAATTTTCCCGTGTTGTTTCATTTCGTTGTCCTTTTATCCAATCCCATGATTTTCAAATAACTCATTTTTCATCCTCTTTTTTTTGAGGATCTGGCAAATTATTTTCATCATTGGTAGCAATTTCTCAATTATTATTTCATCATAAATTTTCTGAAGTTCACTGATTTGCAGTTGCTGTATTATTTAGTATAGCATTATATAAATCTGTTGTTTCTTCTATGCTATTTAATAGCTGTCAAGCTTTTTCTTTTTCCGATTGTATATTAACATCATTTTGAGCATTTAACTCACCCATCTTTTGTTGTAATTCAATTTTAATTGTATCAACTTGCTGCTTCAAAGTTTCAGCTTTTTTTCTCTTTTCATCATATGAAAAAGTCTCCGCTTTTAAAACTTGTAAATCATTTTTTATTTTTGAAGTTTTGACTTCTAATTGTTCTAATGTACTCATTATTTTATTTTTATATAAAAAAATTAATAATCACCTTTATTATACACATAAATGCTTTTAAAAGCAAAAAAAATCAGAGTTTTTAATCACAAAAACACATTGCGAATATTCTCTTATTTTTTATTTTTTTCAAAATAATCAAGGACGAGATTACCTATACGTTTTCGTATAGATTTTTTCTCTTCCTTTTCCTTTTTCTCAACATCTTCCTCATCTTCTCACCATCAAAATAATTTTTTTATTCATTTATAAGAAATGAACTGCTGCTCATACTCAGGTTGCAGCAAATCATATTGCACGAAGCATAGTCTGTACTGGTTTTTTCTTGAGGTTGTCTCGAGTAATTTCATTCCATTGACTTCAAATCCGATTTTTTATTTTTCAAAATATGTTTTTACTATTCGTCTCCGGTTGATTTTCTGATGATGTAGTATTTTCTGGATTTATGATGGAATTATATAGATTTGTAATATCAGTAAAACTTTTCAATAAAGTTTCTGCTTCATCCTTTTTTTTCATAGACTCATCTGTTTTACCCTCTAATAAATTAATTTCATTTTGAATTTTTTATTTTGTTCCTTTCGCTTTATTTTTTATCATTTCAGCTTAATTTTTCTTTTCAACTTCAGAAATAGAAACATTATTTTTTAATTCATTTAATAAATTTTTAATTTCATCTACTTCTAATCTGAGTTGTTCAATTTTGCTTGCCATATAATAAAATAATGTTATATAACATAAATTTTATAATATTATGATTTTTTCCAAAATTTTCACTTACCAATCTGATGTAGAAATTTTATATATTGAGATCCTTCAGATTTATCTTGAACAGCTTGATTATGTCGATCTTCTTGAGATGGAATTCACTTTATAAATAATGTTCTTGAATCATCTAAATCCTTGTATAAAGAAGGAAATCTCTCCTTTATCATACTATTTCAGAGGACACATGTTCATCACTGCCAATTTGATCACACCCCTGGAGTATCTATATCTAAATTAAAGCTCATACCATTTTCTTTTGATATGTATTTACCGTATGCGAATGGATATGCTTCTGCTCCTTTTCATTTCCAATCTTCTACAATCATATTAGTTAAATTTGCTGTTTTTATAGCTTCTTTTAATCAATCTTCCGTATGTGGAAAATCAATATCTAGTCAATCTCATCGACTATCATATTTATCATACTTTTCTATATGAATTTTTTTAATTTTGCTATAATCTATTTTTTCTCAATTTTTTGTAGGTAATCATTCTACTGTCATTTTCAATTCATGATTATACGATTTTATCTTATATTCAATTGGATTTGATGGATCTCGTTCTATTTGAAGATTTCTTCTTCATGATTGATCTTCTCAATATGTATTCTCTATTTCTGCTAAAATTCATTTCCATTCTGATCATTCTTTTCAGTTATCTACTACAGGATTTATTGGTGTTTCGTTTGGATCTATACGCTGTTCTCATGCAGATTCTCGCAAAGACTTTCATTTTTCATCTTTTTGACTATTAAGATAATTTATAAATAAATCGAAATTTCTTCATCTACATATTGTTTCACAACAGCTTCATGCTGTTGATGTATTGTCAATATAAGCTCATAATGCGTATCATCATGTTCATCATCATGCAACTCAAATCGCTGCTCATTTAACTCATGCACAGTATCATCATAAGATTCATCAACCAACTGTTCATAATGTTCCCAGAATTCGAGTCCATTCATTTGAATTACTTGCAGATAAGAATTCTTGTTTTCATTTTTCAGAGCAGTTAAATGCTATATCTCCTCATCGATCAGTTTTTCAAAATGGAGTTGATGATGCTCATCTTCATCTAAGCATTCTTTTCGCAAAATTTACTATATTTGCTGCGTGTATTAACTCTTCTCGACTTGCAAATTCTACTTTTTCCATATCTTTTCACTGTAATTTTTTTCAGTTTTTTTCAATCTTCGTTTTTTGTCAATATGAACATATCTCTTGAGTATTTTCATCATATGTGATTCATCAATCAAAATGAGCATTAAAGACTCAAAAATGATCGTCATCAACTTTTCAATTACGTACTTCAGCTTCTACTTTTTTTATTGACTCATCAAATGACAGAGCTAATCAAAGTTTTTCTTTAAATCGTGATGATATCCTATTTCGATGTTTATAAACCTCTACTCATCCGACTACTGTTCAGGCGGCAAGTCATGCTCATACAAGAAATTTCTTCCACCATGAAGATTCCTTTTCCTTCTTTTTCTTTTTTTTATTTGTCTTTTCTTCTGTTTCTTCTTCAACATCATCTTCTTCATTACTTCAAAATGCCCAATTCCATAATTTTTTAACTCATTTATAAGCAAGGGCCACTGCTCATACTCATGTCGCTACAAATCATGCTGTACGAAGTGTATTTTTTAATCATTCCTCTTTCCATTTTTCTTTATTCCATACATCATCCCATTGATCTCATATCCATTCTTTTGTCTTTGTATAAGCATTCTTTGTTTTTTCAATAATACTTTTATCCTGCTCATTTTTTTGTTCTATATCTTGTGATTGCTTTGTTGTCTGTGGTATGTTTGTATCCTCGTTTGGATTTATTATGGATGAATATAGGCGTGTCGTTTCTTCAAAACTATTCAACAACGTTTCAGCTTCTTCTTTCTTTTTCTTAGATGCATCATCTGTTTTATCCGCCAAAGAATTTATCTCTGCCTGAATTTTTTGTATTGTTGCATCGATTTTTGTTCTAAATCATTCTACTTTTTTCTGCTTATCTTCTTCTGACATTGTAGATAGTTTTTTCTTTAGATCTTCTAATCATAATTTAATTTCATCAACCTCTTTCTTTAAATTTTCAATAGTTGTCATAATATTTCATTAAAATATAAAACGCCTAATTATACACACAAATATTAAAAAATGCAAAAAAATCAGACTTTTTTATTTCAGAAAATTACTTGATTTTTAGGTGTGAAATGGTATATAGTGTTTTTGGTACTCGATGTGGTATCCTTTTTTTCTATGAAACGAATGCAAAGATAGCATTTCAATAGGCTTTTGACCTAAATACAAAGCTCTTCCACATAATACCTCAGATAAAAAATCAAGAATTGTAATTTTTTGTAATTATTTAGCATTCTAGCATATAATATATGAACGAAGAAAGAAAAAAGATCTATGAAA
>OCTX012291875.1_pt1 | contig 14109 bp, 8 predicted proteins | sample 1539691 | NCBI WGS metagenome assembly OCTX01 (sample SAMN02144231, study PRJEB22623) | gut metagenome | biome: sheep rumen | host: Ovis aries | place: New Zealand | reverse complement strand
TGAGATGACTCGTGAGTTGTTGCAGTCAACGGATATGTTCGACTATATCTCTGGTACAGCCACACTGGGTTGTCTGCTCAACGATGGAGGTCATACCTATACCGACGTAACGGTCATCAGCGATATAACAGGCAATGCTGACTTTGTGGAAAAGCTGAAACCCATTTATGCAACCAAGCTAAACGAATTCCTAGGTTATTGTCCTGAATATCAACCCATTAATGACAAGCGGAATGCTAGAGTAAATATTAGAAATCAACTGAACACCAAGCGCAAAGAGAAGTTTGGCAAGGGCGTTCACTACGTCAAGGTAGGCAATACAGTCTATTGTCAGTTCGACAGCTTCCTTTGCGACGATTCCGGATGGCGCAAGTTCTACAAGGGCGAAGGTCCCAGACCCACCATCGACAAGTTTCCCAACGACTGGCTGGTCATCATCATTGACGCGCTGGAGAAGGCACAGAACGACCCAGAGGTCAAGAATTTCATCGTCGACATATCGACAAATGGCGGAGGTTCGTCAGACGTGGTGGTATTCCTCTCCTCTCTGTTCTGCAACAAGCCCGACATCTATTATGAGAACACGCTGACAGGACAGAAGATGAAGTGTACGTATGAGGTAGACCGCAACCTGGACGGCAAGTTCGACGAGAAGGACAAGGACGTGAAGATAAACCTGAACGTGGGCGTGCTCACCAGCAACTATAGCTTCTCGTGCGCCAATATGTTCCCAGCCATGATGAAGGACTACGGCATAGCCCTCATCGGCCAGCAATCGGGAGGTGGCTCGTGCTGTGTATTGTTCAACCCATCGGCTGAGGGCTTCGGCTATCGTTATTCAACACACCATGCACGCCTGAACAACCTGAAGGGTGAGAACATCGACGAAGGCATCCTGCCCGACTACAAGTTGGAGAACCTTGATGAATTCTTCGACATTGCAAAGATTGGTCAGCTGATAGAAAGCTATTACGCAAAATAGGCACGCTAAAAGCCAATCTTCCGTGACTCCTTTTGGTCAAGTCGTTCATTGTCACAGTGAGCGATAATCAGGGAAAGAGTATCGTCATCTGTTCCGTGCAATATGCAGTCTATGGCATAGTGACGCGCAATGTTCTCTATCTGCCCACCACTGAAGTCGTACTTCGAGGCTAATGTATGCACATCCAGCTCGCTCAGCTCTGGTATCAAAACGTTGTAGCCATGTCTTTGAATTTTAAATCGTTATGTGCTTAATATAGTAACATTCGGAGAAAAATTCAAAAAAACAGAGGTACTTTTTGCACATGACTACAACAAAGGTGTCATATAAAGCGGAAGATATGTGATGCCATCCTCCACCTTATAGTCGGCTGCATGAAGCACTGTTGGAGTAGTCATATATTCCCCAAACTTCTTCATACATTTCGTCAGAGAAGACAGCGTGTAGTTCTTACCGCTCTTGACCTCTAAAGGACGGATGTTGTGGCGGCTGGTCACTTTGTCCTTCTGGAACAGGAAGTCGATTTCCATACGTTCCTCGGCATCCTCTGACGACTTGCTATAGAAGAAGAGCTTGTTGCCGCTGGCCACTAGCATCTGGGCCACGATGTTCTCAATGAGCATCCCTTCGTTCACCTCCAGCTTGTCAAAGAGCAGCTTCTGGTAAATCTCAGACGAGACGATGCCCTTTTCGTCGAAAGCGTGACTAATCAACAAGCCCGTATCGTTCATGTAGCACTTCAATGTCGTGCGGTCTTCGTTCATCTTCAATCCGATGTTTGGCTCTGTCGAATTATAGCAGATGTTGACCACTCTCGCATCCTTCAACCAGAAGAAAGCGTCGTCCCAATCGCGATATTTCGCACCTGGCTTCAGGGCAGATAGGCGGAACTTCTTTTCATGCTTGGAGAGTTGAGGAGGTATCTGGTCGAAGATAGATACTACCTTGTCGGCTATCTCCCCAGCATAATTGAAGATGTCGTTACGATATATAGCAAGCACATCGCGCTTGGCAGCATCTACGGCATCAAAGTCCTTGGTCTCAACATACTTCTTGACGGCTTGTGGCATTCCTCCAACTATCATATAGAGACGGAAAGCATCCATAGCCTGACGATGGAAAGCCTGACCCATTGGTTTCCGTTCAGCGTACATCTTCTGTATCAAGTCCATCAGCATGTCATTGCCTGTGGCCCAAAGGAACTCTTCAAAGTCCATCGGGTACATCTGGATGGGACGTTCTTCCGAGGGGAGTACAATGCCTTGAGTATTCTTCTTGATGCTCACCAGCGATCCCGTCTCGATATAGTCATATCGACCATCGGCCACCAGAAATTTGATAGAAGCTCTAGCCCTAGGACACAACTGTACCTCGTCGAGAATGATAAGCGACTTGCGTTCATGGAGTTTCACTTTGTAGTGCTGGCTCAGATAGAGGAACAGCGTGTCGAGATCTTCCAGATAGAGGTCGAACCAGTCTCTGACCATCTGGGGAGCCTTATTGAAATCGATAAGGATATACGACTCGTACTCATTTTTGGCGAACTCCTCTACAATATAACTCTTTCCGATGCGTCGTGCTCCCTCTACAAGTAGTGCCACCTCACCACGTCTTTTCTCCTTCCAATCGAGAAGTTGTTGGTATATTTTACGCTTCATAACGACACCGTTTGCACCTTTTTGAGATTTTTGCTCTACCATATTTTACACCTTTTTGAGATTTTTGACGCTGCAAATATACACCTTTTTGAGATTTTTTGCAAGGATATTATCGAAAAAGTCGATTTTAAACTAACAATTTGTTGTGATTTAACATTATTTGGGGGAAGACGGCGATTTTTTATAAAGAACTTGTAAATGTGTGGCATTTGACGTTGTCTCCATAGGCTTTTGACATCGGCTGGAGCCTATGGAGACGATGTGAGCATAGGCTCCTGACCATGCGAGTAGCCTATATCTAGCATGTAAAGAGCCTAGATGTGCTATGTAAGAAGCGTAGATGTGCATCATACATATCGTAGATGTTTGAAGAACAAATCGTAGATGTTCGATGCAAGAAGCGTAGATGTTTGATGCAGGTTTGCGTATGGCTAAAAAGCGGACGAAAATGGTCACGGTCACAACTGTGACCATGTGACCGCGGAGGGTGGAAATAAGCAGAAGTAAATATGCACTTAATTGATATTCAGATGCTTACGAGACAAGACTATCTTCTATAAGAGCGAAATGGTCACATGGTCACAGTTGTGACCGTGACCGTTGCTGAGAAATTTAAATCCATTTTGAAGGGGTATTATTTTGCATTTCGCTCACTTATTTGTACCTTTGCAGGTCGAAAAAAAGGATGACAATATGAATGAAGAAAATATAAGAAAGATTGTTGACGATGAGCGCGCTGAGCAACTGACTGCCCAGCTGTGCCGTCATTGGGATGTGGCAAGCCAGCGTTTAACGGAGTTGGCACAAGACTTGGAGGCCGATTTAGACACTTGTGTAGAAGCTGAGGTGTATGCTGCCATGATGAGGATGCAGAGCAGCGTGATGGCCCTGATGAAACTGCACCAAATGCCTTGTGTCCTTTTGTTCTCAGAGTATCTTGACCGCATTGCCCAGAGTATTTCAAACACCAGCATGCGCCAATCGGTGATGCTACTGCTACAGCGAATGCAGACGAATCAACCTGTTAAGCAGCGAGCCTCATTCTTCGACATGGTCAGCCAGACTTTGGCACAGCATTCAGCATTGTCAAAAGAACAGCAGGAGGTTATCAATGAGCAGGTATCGCCTATGCAGTCCATTTTTGCTTTCTGTGCACAATATCTGAAGCCCGACGACCTGATGATGGTAGCTCAGATTATTCAGAGCATGAATGCTGAAGGCGACGCCACGAATCTGGAAGAGACTACCAAGCATCTACAGGAGATGCGAACGGCGATGGACGAGCTTACGGGAAAGATGGATGAGAGTCTGCAAATGATGTTGATATGGCTGGCGATACTCATGATGTTGCCAGAACTGATAGTGAGAATCATGAAACAAAGGCAAGCAGACAGCAAGTTGATGGCCGATGTATTTAATAAGGTACTGGCGCGTACACGTGAAAGTACAGAATGGTGGAATTACTGGAAAGAACGTCGTGAAACGTTGCGTGTGGTGAGCGACAGCAATTCGTGGAAGGAGATTATGACAGCCGAACGCACCAAAGAGCGCGCAGAACTAGGGCAGGTGCCAGGAGGATTGTTTGCCAAATGGACCACAGACCGTAAGGCCTTTGATAAGGATTTCCTAGATGCTCGTCTCGACGATGATACCCTGCGCCACTTTATCTTCCATCTGACTACTCTTTATGAGATAGCCAGAGAATTGGACCCTGCAACGAAATTTGGTCATGAGCACTTAGTAAAAGACGAACTGCAACAAGTAGGTGATGCAGTCTTGGAGGCAGCTAGCAAGTTGCACGATCTGGTTGCTAATACATGGTTCCCCCATTATGAAGCGATGTGGCAAGAGCTGATTCAGGACGAGGAAATCTTTGCCCATTTGAAAGTGACGCGCAAAAGTCCGCACAATGACTTGTTCACTGCACGTTTCTTCTGCCATTTGGTGGGAGAATTGAAAAAAAGTGCAGTCTTCGGAGCCCATTCCGACAGTGATTTGGCAGAAAAGCTGACTGAGAAGCAGTATGTGGGCACTTTCAGGAAGAATATTCAGGAAGGAATGGGTAATGAAACAAAAATATTGCAGAATAATTTCGATGCTATCTATCAGAAATACAAAGCTTTAGCACATGCTAAGAAGTAATTGCACTCTTCGCGGAAATATCCCACTATGAAGGTGCAATATCCCTTGTGAACTTTGCAGCGCTAAAAAAATACAAAAGTATGGTAAGCGTTGCAAACTCATTTAGCGGCAAGCCTCGCAAGGCGAGCATGGCTGCTTACCGTCAGCTGCTGGCGGAGAATCACGTGGAGGAAATCCTTCAGGACGTGAAGCAGAACAAAAATTTGGATCGCAAGAAGGAATTGCCCGTTTGGTTGCCTCTTGCACAGTGTTTTAATAATGGTACGCGCAAGGCTGAAGATGCGGTGCCCTCAGGACTCTTCTTCCTCGACATCGACGAGAAGGGGCTGACAGAGCAGCTTTGGCAGAAGGTGCAGGACGAAAACCTCATCGAGGAATATCGTATCGTGTACTTTGCTGAAAGTGCTGGTGGTGGAACTCACATCTGGGCTTGGCGAACACCAGGAGCTACCATCGAGGAGGACATCCAGAAGTTGGCCTCTCGTCTGGGTGTCAGCTACGACTCGCATGTTACCGACTTGGCCCGCTGTTGTTTCATGGTCAGCGAGCAGTATGTGAAATTGCTCGACCCAGTGGTGTTTGAGGAATCAGAATGGAAAGAGGAGAATCATGAAGACAAGGCCATGATTCAGGCTGAGCCCGAGTCCTCATCCCTTACCCCTACCCCCTCACCTCTTAATTACAAGGGCATTCCTTACGAGAACATCGTGCAGGCCCTGCTTTTCAAGTTGGGTTATGGCGATGCTCCTGTGGAGGGTGAACGCAATATGGCGCTTTACACCATGAGTCGATACCTGCGCTTCATCTGCGACTTCGATGAACAGCGTTTGTTCGCTATCCTCCCCCATTGGGGACTGTCTGACCATGAGGTGCTTTCAACCATCAAAAGTGCCATTGGTAGCACCCGCCCTGCAGGCATTCCTTCCATGATGAATGAAGTTCTTTCGTCGTTGGGAGCAGCTATTGAAGCAGGTTCAGCAGAGGTCGAGGAAACGACAGTAGCTCCTATCAATACTGAGTTGCCAGGCATCCTTCAGGACCTTAGCGACCATGCTCCTGAGGAGTTCCGCGAAGCCACGCTGATGGCGGCAATGCCTATGCTGGGAACACTGGCCACAGGTATTCGTGCCAAGTATCGTGATGGCAAGCTGAACTCACCCAGTTTCATCGTGGACATTGAGGCCCCTCAGGCCACTGGTAAATCGTTCGTCGACACTGAGTTCGAGTTGCTGATGGACCCTATCATCAAACAGGACGAGGTGGAATGGCAGAAGGAAATCGAATACTCACTTGCGAAGAAAAATGGTGAGGATGTGGAGAATCCCTGTGCCCAGATTCGCATCATCGAGCCCAACATCGGTGTGTCTGCTTTCTTGGAGCGCGCCCTCTATGCCAAAGGCAAGCATCTGTTCACCTATGCCCCTGAGATTGAGACCGTTCTGAAGAACAACAAAGGTGGAGCCTGGACAGAGAAGAACGATCTCTTCCGCTTGGCTTACGACAACAAGCCCTGGGGTCAGCACCGCATCTCGAAGGACTCGTTCTCTGGCAAGGTTACCCTCTATTACAATATGGTGATGTGTGGTACGCCTAACAAGTGCCGAGCCTTCTTCGCTGATGCCGAGAGTGGATTGGTGAGCCGAGTGACGCCTGTAGTGTTGCCCGATATGGTAGGCGCCAAGATGCCAGAGTTTAAGATTTGGACGAAGGAAGAGGAAGAGAAGGTGAAACGTCAGTGCCTCTGTCTGATGGACGAGGAAGGCGAGGTGGAATTGCCCCTCATCAACAAGGCCATTGAGGAATGGGATGAAGGCAAACGTCAGGAGTATCTGCAGACCTTGCGTTATTCACTCGATGTATTGCGTCGTCGTGCTGCCCTCAATGGTTTCCGTGCTGGCATCCTCGCCTATCTGCTGGAAGGTCGTCAGGAAACGGAGCGCGCCATCAAGTTTGCCGTTTGGTATGCCGAGCGTTGTCTGCACTATCAGTTGCAGCTCTATGGCACCAAGATTGACGCTCTCCACGACAATGCGGTGAGTCCTCAGACCTCAAAGGGTAACATCCGCTATCTGGATGCACTCCCCAAGGAGTTCACAAAAGAGGACTTGGTGAACCTCCGTCTGGCCAACAACGAGTCGCCAGTAGTGAAAACCATCATCTACCGCTGGGTAAAAGAAGGTCTCGTCGTGAAGATCGGCCCCAACCTTTGGCAGAAGATTGAGCATTAAAAGAGCCTCCCTTCGGGGAGGCTTTTTTATACCCCAGTCATCCCATATCCGAAGCTTTGCTTTTATATGTCATACATCGCCGATTCTGGGGCTCCGATGGCTTTCAGATGTTTTTGCTTCTATTTTGCAAATATAGCCACTCCCGACCAATAATTCAATCATTTAATAGAATTTAACAAAAGCAGGCTGTAAACTATATATCCATAAAAGATACACCCTCTGACTAGAGTTGCCTGTGGATTTTGGTGACAATCTGATGAGGTGTTCGTCTTATAAGAAAACTAATCAAAATAAAAAAAAACAATGAAACAGAATTATCCAAAGATTGGTATTCGCCCTACGATTGATGGTCGTCAGGGTGGTATTCGTGAGGGTCTGGAAGAAAAGACCATGAATCTGGCAAAAGCAGTAAAGAACCTGATTGAGAGCAACTTAAAGAATGGCGACGGTTCAAAGGTGGAATGCGTTATCAGCAACACCACGATTGGACGTGTGGGCGAGAGTGCTGCTTGTGCTGAGCAGTTTGAGCGCGAGGGTGTAGGCTCTACCATTACCGTTACTTCTTGCTGGTGCTACGGTTCAGAAACGATGGACATGAACCCCTACTACCCCAAGGCTGTGTGGGGATTCAACGGAACGGAGCGCCCAGGTGCCGTCTATCTGGCAGCCGTTCTTGCAGCACATGCCCAGAAGGGTCTGCCCGCCTATGGCATCTATGGTCACAACGTGCAGGACTTGGACGACAATACCATTCCTGAGGATGTAGCTGAGAAGATTCTGCGCTTTGCCCGTGCTGCACAGGCTGTGGCATCCATGCGTGGCAAGAGCTATCTGTCGTTGGGTAACACCTGTATGGGTATCGCTGGAAGTATCGTCAATGCTGACTTCCTGCAGCAGTACCTTGGCATGCGTACTGAGTATGTATCGCTGGTAGAGATTCTGCGTCGTGTTGACTTCGGCATCTACGACAAGGACGAGTTTGAGAAGGCCATGAAGTGGGTAGAGAAATACTGCAAGCCTCAGGAGGGTCACGACTATAACGAGGACCGTCCCTTGTTCCCTGGCGTGCCTATGACCACTTTCAATGGTAAGGGTAAGGGCAAGAATCGTCAGGAGAAGGACGAGGACTGGGAGTTTACCGTTAAGAACATGATGATTATCCGCGACCTGATGCAGGGCTCTGAGAAGTTGCTGGAGATGGGTTACAAGGAGGAGGCTATCGGACACAACGCCATTGCGGCTGGTGTGCAGGGACAGCGTCAGTGGACGGACTATAAGCCCAACTTCGACTTCCCTGAGTCGATGATGTGTACATCGTTTGACTGGAATGGTCCTCGCGAGGCATATACATTGGCTACTGAGAACGACTTCCTGAATGGTATGTCGATGCTGTTCGGTCATTTGCTGACCAATCGTGGCGTGATGTTCTCAGACATCCGCACGTATTGGAGTCCAGAGGCTGTAAAGCGCGTCACTGGTACTGACCTGAGTGGTGCAGCTGCTGGTGGTTTCATCCACCTCATCAATAGTGGTGCTACCACGCTGGATGCTACAGGTGCTATGACAGACAAGGATGGCAATCCTACCATCAAGCCTTTCTGGGAGATGAAGAACGAGGACATGGAGGCTTGTCTGAAGGCTACCTCTTGGATGCCTGCCGATCGCGACTACTTCCGTGGTGGTGGTTACTCGTCACACTTCGTCACAAAGGGTGGTATGCCGATGACGATGCTGCGTCTGAACCTCGTAGCAGGTTTAGGTCCTGTATTGCAGTTGGCTGAGGGTTGGACGGTAGAGCTCGACCCCAAGACTCACGATATTCTGGACAAGCGCACAGACCCCACATGGCCTACCACTTGGTTTGCTCCACGTCTCGACCCCACAAAGGATGCTTTCAAGGATGTCTATAGCGTCATGAACAACTGGGGTGCTAACCACGGAGCCATCTGCTACGGACATGTAGGTGCCGACCTGATTACGCTTTGCGCAATGCTGCGTATCCCTGTTTGCATGCATAACATTGCTGATAAGGACATCTTCCGTCCTGCTTGCTGGAATTCCTTCGGAATGGACAAGGAGGGTGCCGACTATCGTGCATGCCAGAACTTCGGACCGATATATAAATAAATGAGAAATGAGAAATGAGAAATGAGAAATGAGAAGTGAAAATGAAAAATGAAGAAATGAAAACGAACGATATGAAGCCAAAAAGAATAGCGAACAAAAGGTGGAAGGTGTTGATAGGGGCATTTCTCATTGGTCATTCCCCATTTCTCACTTCTCATTCCTCATTTCTCATTTGCGGAGCACAGGCGCAGACATACGAGACGCGTTTCGAGCGTAGTGTGACAGACCTGATGAACGACGTCAGCAAGCGCTTTGGTGTGAAGTTCAAGTTCGACAAGAACGTGGACACCATAGGCAAGAAGATGCCCTACGCCGACTTCCGCGTACGCCCCTACTCGCTCGAAATGACGCTCGACAACATCTGCAAATACTACGACTGGAACTGGTGGAAACAGAGTGACAACACGTATAAAATCAAACTGTACGAGTATCCACGCAGACACGAGGCAGAGGGCAAGATGATGCTCGACTGGCTTTCCACCTTATATAATAATAAGGAGCAATGGGAGGCTCGTCGCGATACCCTGCGCAAGGAGGTTCGCCAGCGTCTGGAACTGGACAAGTTCCTCGACTCGTGCGTAGTGACGAAGGACAAGAAGGGTAACCTGGTGCGTCCTGTTATCCTGTCTAAGATTCGCAAGCACGACGGCTACACCACGCAAAACATCTGCATTGAGCTGACTCCCGGACAGCACCTCTTTGGCACCATCTACGCTTCTTTAAAGAAAGGCAAGCACGCCCTGATAGTATGCCCCGACGGACACTGGCCCTATCGCTATCGCAAGGATGAGCAACAGCGCTTAGGCACCTTGGCTCGTATGGGTGCCGTCTGCGTAGACTTCGACCTGTATGGCTGGGGCGAGAGCGAGAAGGAGGTGGGTGACCATCATAGCAGTCGTGCGCATGTATATCAGGCTGCCTGTGGCTATGTGCTCCTCGACTGGATGCTGAAGAACCGCAAGGACATCGACAAGGAACGCGTGGGTGTGATGGGCGGCTCTGGTGGTGGTACGCATACCGTGCTCCTATCTCTGTTGGACGAACGCGTCACAGCCTCAGCACCGGTGGTTCACCTGGCTTCACATTTCGACGGTGGTTGTCCCTGTGAGAGCGGCAAACCCGTACAGCTCTCAGCTGGTGGAACCTGCGAACCTGAACTCGCAGCTGTCATGGCTCCCAAGCCCATGCTTATCGTCAGCGATGGTGGTGACTGGACTTCAAGCGTTCCCACGTTGGAATTCCCTTATCTGCAACGCATCTACGGATTCTACGGAGCCCAGGACAAGGTACGTAACGTGCATCTGCCCAACGAGCGCCACGACTTCCGCGAAAACAAGCGCAATGCCGTCTACGACTTCTTCATCGACGTCTTCAGACTAGATCGCTCGATGCTCGACGAGAGCAAAATCACCATTGAACCAGAAGAAACGCTGAAATCGCTGTATAAGTAACAGTCATCCCCTCCCAAATTCGAGAGGGGATTTTTTCTACTTAACATCTTACTGTCTCATGCGTATATAAGACAGAATGACCCAACAAGAGTTTGAACATATTGCCCAACAGCTACGTCCAAAGCTACTCAATATAGGACGGCAGTTCTTCAACGACGGTGATTGTGCGGAGGACATAGCCCAAGAGACGCTGATGAGACTATGGCAGTTGCGCGAGCGCATTGAGCAACAGATTGGGATTGTGCCATTAGCCATACGCATGGCTAAGAATCTCTGCATTAGCGAATGGCGTAAGCAACAGGTCAGAATGGCGAGTAGCGAACTACAGGAACAAATGGCAGATGAGACCATCAGTCGACAGATGGAAGCAAACGAAGCTATAGTGCAATTACGATTAGCTCTTTTGCAACTGAAACCTGCTGAGCAACGCCTGTTTCGCATGCGCCACGAACTGGAGATGGACATTGCTGAAATAAGTTCCGTTACCGGCATCAGTCCACGCTCCGTCAGCGCAATGCTTAGCACAGCAAAACGTAAACTATTTGAAATTCTTAACCAGAAAGGAGATATAAGATGAAAAAAGAATTGATTGACAAACTATTGAACGAGCAGACGACACCCGAGGAGGAGCACCTGATAGCTCAGGAACTTCGACAAAAGGAAGATATAGAGCGTTGGCTCATAGAGGACGAGACGGCATTGTACGATAGTATTGTAGCCAAGCGACAAGCCAAGCACCACTATCTGCGTTGGGCGATAGCCGCTGTAATAGTAACCCTTCTGATAAGTGGCGCTACACTTCTTTGGCCCCAACAGGCTTCTGACCCCCAGATGGCAACAACATCGAACGTCATCCTTAACAACCAGCCCAACGATACCAAGCAACAGCCTTTGTTGCCCCCAACAGAAATCCAACAGCCAGTTCCCCCAAAAGCCAAAAAAAAAGCCGTTAAGCGCCGTCAAACATCCGCAACAGACAGTTTGAACTATTATATTGCACGACTGGAGAAAGAATTGGAGAACGTCAACGAAAGCACTTATAACACAAAGGCTGAAGAGGTGCTTCGCGCTGATGCCCGTCTGCAAAAACTTGTCCAGCGCATTATGATTGGCGAACTGACGAAAGACAATGTGCCTGCAGAGGCTCTGAATACGAACCAAACGATGGAGGAACAGCCATGAGACGTCTTATATTCGTAATAGGTATCACGCTGGCGACATTGAACATCAGCGCCCAGACCATTAACAACTATGGTGACCTGAGAGCCAAAATGCTACACGTCAGCGAGAGGTTTACTGGTCAAAACACCACGAGCGACCAAGCCATAGCCGTCATTGTACGCGAACTGGCGATGAACTATCAAGGCCGTCTGTCGCGTCAACAATTTCAGGAACTGAAAGACCTCTTAGAGCCAATGCTTTCACAAGTACACAAGGACCAGTGGCGAACGGTCTTAAACGTTGCTGTCAAGACGCTTCGAGAAAAGACAGACACCCTCGATTTCCAACAGCGCATTCTGGATTACTACCGGCAGGTGCCACAAGAAAAAATATATGTCCATACCGACCGTCCCTACTACGTTCCTGGCGACACGGTGTGGTTCCGAGCCCATCTGGTAGATGCCGTTACCCATACCCCCATCAGCCGTTCACGATACGTCTATGTAGAGTTGTTGGACAACGCAGCTGATACCCTCGTCCAGCGCATCATTGTCAAGTGTGACTCAGACGGCGTCTTCGCCAATGCGCTGGTCTTGCCCCATGAAATGAAAGGGGGCTGCTATACCCTTGCGGCCTATACACAATGGATGCGCAACTTTCCTGCCGAAAGGTTCTTCTACAAGGAATTGCTGGTGGTAGGAAATAAATCCTCGCAGAAGACAAAGTCCGTGCCCTTCGGACTGCCAGTCCGCCCCCTTCGGACTCAGAGTCCGCTACCTACGGACTCCGGACTGGAGTTGGGACAGAGAAAAGGGCAGCTGCTTATCCAATTGAACAAGGCCACTGATGCCCCTCTCGCCTGTGTACTCTACGGTAGCGGCAATCTTCTTGTCGCTGATTACACACAGGGAAAAGTGTTGTGCATCGACAGTCAGTCGCTGCGACCGGGAAACGTCAGCGTTGCAATGGTTCATCGACAGACGGGCGAAATCGTGGCTGAGAGCCAGACAAACATTGTGGGCGGAGAATCGCTGGTCAACATCAGCGGCAAAGCACAAACCCATAACGACCCGATGGAACTGGACATCACCCTCATGGGGGCTGACGGCACACCGCTAAGTGGAAACTTTTCGCTGTCGGTTACCGATTACGACGTCGTAACCCCCGACACGCTACAACCCGCTATTGACAAGTATCTGAACCAGCAGTATGCTGACTATCCACTGGCTGACATGCTCAGCGGAACGTACCCCCGTATCGACTACAGCTTCCAGACATCCCAGACCATTTCCGGCCAGATTCGCGGTACCCTTTTTAAGAAAGTGAAGCACCCGAAACTGATGCTCTTCCGTCCTGACAAGGGCTTACGTCAGACCTTTGAACTGGGCGACAGCAGCCGCTTCACCGTCAATGGCCTCGACTTTCCGGACGGCACAACGTACGTCTTGGAGGGGTTGCGACGCACGGGCAGCACCAGCCTCGTACAACTGAATATCGACCCACAGACATTCCCTGCCCTGCATGCTCCGTTTACGTCTCACGTCTCACCTCTCTCCATCTCAGACGGCTTCGTCCGTCAGGCTCAGGAGCAGGTCATGTACGGTAGCGTCGATAAGGTTATCGACCTGCCAGAAGTCGTCAAGGAGAAGAAACGACGACATAAGCCCACCAATCTGTTGGGTGTCATGCCCTTTCGTGCTTTTTATGATGACGACCCCTTGCTCAACAATTTCTACTCGATGGAGATTCTGCTCAGCACCTTAGGCATTCCTGTCTATCGCGATGCTAATGGCGAGTTGCAAATCAGATACCGCTCAGGCACAGTTACGCGAGCGATGCAAGGTCCAGTCATTTTCATCGACGAGTTTCGCAGCAACGTCGAGGAATTACTGATGCTTCAGCCTGAGACCATTGAGTCCATCGAATGGTTCGACCATGTCGGTGCCGCCAGCATGACCATCTATGGCTGGAACGTGTCAACCTCGGGACTGCTGCTCGTCCGCCAGAAACCTGGTCTTCATGGTAGGATATTCCGTCCATTGTCAATGGCTACGGTGCAGCAACAGGGTTGGAAACCCAATGTCGAGTTCTATTCTCCGCAATACACGGATAAGAACCAGAAGACGCGCCCTGACCATCGCATTACGCTCTACTGGAACCCAAAGGTGGAGACAGACGAAAAAGGTCACGCCAGTGTCAAGTTCTATGCCTCCGACATCTCCAAACGCTACCTCATCACCCTCGAAGGTGTCAGCGATGACGGAATAGTAATACACAAAGAAGCGATAATTGAATAATTTTTAATATCTTTGCAACATGAAACGACTTCTGTTGCTACTATTATGTATAGTTTCGCTATT
>OCTX012173278.1_pt1 | contig 14111 bp, 11 predicted proteins | sample 1539691 | NCBI WGS metagenome assembly OCTX01 (sample SAMN02144231, study PRJEB22623) | gut metagenome | biome: sheep rumen | host: Ovis aries | place: New Zealand | reverse complement strand
CCCTATGAAAAATATGAAGAGAATAGTTCTTGTTGCTTTTACCGCTTTTGTCGCGGGGGCCTCGTATGCCGCGACGACCAACCTTACGGGCGTGGTGACTTTCGAGCGCAACGACCTGTCGTTCTTTTTTATCGACGATACGGCGGGCTCGCATTGGCGCGTGCAGGGCGGCAAGGGCGCGCCGGCGGTGAAGATCGGCGATCTCGTCCATGTCGAGGGCGAGCGCGAGATGACTTCGAAGCGCCGCGTCACCGATGCGACAATTACCGTCGAGGGCCATGCCATGGCCGCCATCCCGCCGCCACTGGGAACAGGCATCGCAGATCTCTTTTCGCGGCTTATGCCGTTTGGCAACACCGACCTCTATGGCAGCGTTGTCGTGACCGAGGGACTTCTCCGCGACATCAACCGTCGCCAGACGACGACACAGCTGCTCGTTGGCGAAGGCGACTCGAATCTCCAGGTCGAGATTCCGTGGGCGCTCGAAGAGGCGCTTCCCGCAAATCTCGTTCAGGGCGCGACCGTGCGCGTGAAGGGCGTTCTCACTTGGACGTCCATCGAGAACTACGAAGAGGGAATCTTCGGCCGCATCGAGAACGTCGAGCTGATCCCGCCGACGCCCGACTCGGTCGAGGTGATTCGCCGTGCGCCGTTCTGGACTGTCGGCCGTCTTCTCTTCATACTGATGTGGGTGTGCTTCCTCGCCGCGGCGCTCGCCGTCTGGACGCTGACGCTGCGGCGGATGGTTGCGCGTCGCACGCAGGAGCTCGCCGAGTCGGTGCGCCAGCGCGAGCGCGTCAAGATCGAGGCCGACGCTGCGCGCCGCGAAAGATTGCGCCTCGCCGCAGATCTACACGACGGCTTCCAGCAGTATCTCGCCGGTGCGACATTCCGTCTCAAGGCGGCGATGAACTATCTTCCCGAGGGAGCCAACGAATCCAGGGCGCAGCTCGAGAAGGTGAATGACGCCCTGAAGCACACGCAGTCGGGCTTGAGATCGACGCTCTGGGCGATGAACGAGGAAAGCGAGGGCCCGGAGTCGCTTATCGAGCTTATCCAGTTCGTCGCGCGTCGCCTCTCGCAGTGGGAGGGAATTGTAGAAATCACGAGCGAGGGCGAGGAGCGCAAGATTGCGCACAATTTCGCGGGCACGATACTCCTTATTCTACAGGAGGCGGTTGGGAACGCAATCGACCGCGGCCATGCGAAGCACGTCAAGGTGCGGATTGTGTTTGGCGAGAAGGGGCTTGCGATGACGGTTGCAGACGACGGCTCGGGGTTTGACACGGCTGCAGCGCGCAAGGAAGGGCACTACGGGCTTTCGGGCATGGAGCGCCGCACGGCGGAACTTGGCGGGAAAATAACGATTTCGAGCAAAATTGGCGAAGGAACGACGGTCAGGATTTCGTTGCCGCTGTAGTGGGCGTGTAGAAGATTTAACGCAGAGGCGCAGAGGCGCAGAGAGTTTAGAGTCGTGACGCTATTCGGTATATCTGAGGCGTGTTGGATTCTGACATTTGTCGGAACCCTCTTGCTGGCGCTTGCAGTAATCGGGAGCGTTCATCTGGTCTCGTACAAGGTTTCACGGCATGGTCTTACTAAGGTTCTCTCCTTCACCGTCGTGTGCATGTGGATGGGGTATATAGCCGCCGACAAGCCGACAAGAAGCGGCGGCGATCCCCATGATCCTTCGGAGGTTTATTGCGAAGCGGGCAGACAGTCTTCGGGCGGGATGCCGCCGAGGTCTGGCGCGTCGCCCCGGTTCCCCGACGGCTGCGACGTTGGTGAGGACGAGGGTTTCGGCGGAATGCCAATTGCCACGAACCTAATGGCCGCAGCGGTTTCGCGCGGAAGCAACGAAACGGCAGTCGTCGTTGCGTGGCCGTTCGGACAACGCCCTGTTGACGACCTTGTCTACGTCTATGCGGGGACCAACCTTCTCGAACTTGCGAAGGTGTTCGCGCTTGACGTGTCGCAGTGCGTCAGCAATGCATTTGTAGCGATAGCCGATGAATCCGTTTCCGGCACGAACGGAAACACGCAGGCGTTCTTCTCAGTAGGCGACGCGACCGACACGGACGGCGACGGTCTTTCCGATTCAGAAGAGCGCTTCGTCTACGGGACAAATCCAACCATCCGCGATACCGACGGCGACTATATCCCCGACGGGGAGGAGGTGGCGATAGGTTCCTCGCCCCTTGTCGTCGACACCGACGATGACGGGATTGTCGACGGCGACTCGGCCTGCATACAGTACAATAACATTGGCCGTGTTGGAGCGGGTTCTGAGACGAATAACATATCATTCGAGGTTTTCGTTCCGAGCCGCGCCAATCCCGGTGACGTCTTCATCATCTACAAAGATGTCATTGGGGAGGAGATGGACGGTCGCAACGCGGGCGTGGGGACTCAGTCGTTCGGCGGTAGAAGCCGGAAGTCAATTTCCTATATGGAACCAGGTTCCGTCTCCAATTACAAAGTGCACCTATTGCATTTCGGCACCGATTCCAACCCTGCGAATCCCGACACCGACGGCGACGGTCTCACGGACGGGGCGGAGGTCGCTGCTGGTTTATCGCCACATTACATCGACACCGACCGAGACGGCATGCCTGACGACTGGGAGCTTTCCTATGGCCTTGATCCGCTTTCGGCAAACGGCGTGAACGGCGCAGCGGGCGACCTTGACTGCGACGGGCTTTCGAACCTTGGCGAATATCTGAACGGAACGGATCCTTCGGACACCGACGGTGACACCGACGGTGACGGAGTGTCGGACGTGGCAGAGGTTCAGCAGGGCTCTGACCCGACTAATGCCTCTGATGGCGGCATCCAGCCAGAGTCCGCACAGTATAGGGATCTCGAGTTCAACATCAACGGCGACTATGCCGCGTGGGAGATGAAGATCGAGGGCCTCGGACCTGACGACACGAGAGTCAGGAAGATAAGCATGGGGGCGCCCAATGCGGCGAACACAACAACCCTCAAGGTCCGCAAGGGCAACGCCTATCGGCTCACGATGCGGTGGCTCAACTGCGACGGGCACGATGACGCACGCGGTCCCTGGTACTGCTGGCAGGCGAAGATCGACGCTTTGCCGCAAACGCAAAGCTATCAGAGCTACACGGACATCCGGCTCTCCGGCAACGAGGTCGTCGCTGGCAACGGCTGGATTGCGGACAATGCCGACGGCCTGTTAACGGCGCATGTCGACGAAAGCACGCGCGACGGCTTGGGCAATTCTCTGCCTGGCAACGTCGCGGGCGGCCTTTCGGCGACGCTCTATGTCCTTGGCGATCCTGTCCTCGTCTTCGACTATGACCGCGACGGGTCGATCACCGACGCCGAGGCGGAAATCGCGCGAGCCGGCAACACGATGTTCCGTTTCTGGGTCAACGACGACAACGACTCGGGGGATCGCAACAGCTCGGCGAATGATATACCAGGCTCCGGACCGAACCACTCCGATGACCATGTAAACGGTCGCGGCGATATTCTGGACTTCACGCCTGTGTGGATCGACACAAGGGCCGTGTTTCCGTTCGGCACGCCACAGCGCATCAGGAATATGGTGAAGTGGAAGGTTCTATCCAGCTGCTCGAAAGTCGTATGGTCAAGGATATCGAGGGTTTATGCGGGCACTTTCCATCGTGAGGACATGGGCTACGGCTTCGGGATTGGCCCATATCAGCAGCTTACCTTGGCAAGTGTGACAAATGTCACCACCGGTGCTCAGATGCCGGATGCGATGCACGACGCCATGCAGCTTTCCCAGGACTGCGGCGTGTTCCTTATTGAGGGATCGGCCAACGGCACAGACATCATTGTTGAGGGGTGGGTTGGAGAAGGTGTTAATGTGCAAAAGGCCGTGGATAGCGCGGCGAACATCCGTATTTCCAGCGTCGAGGACATGTATCGGCATTTAAACACGCGAGGCCTCTCGGACGAGACAGTGACGTGGAGCCCGTCTGTCGGTGATCCCGTGAACAGGCCGGACGCCGAGACGTCCAGCACAAACCTCGTGTTTCTTCACGGTGCGAACGTGTCGCAGGCGAACTCGCGCGCTTGGGCGTCGGAGGTGTTCAAGCGGATGTGGCAGTCCGGGATGACGGCGAAGTTTACCGCGGTGTCGTGGCGGAGCGACATCGGAACTCCGTTGAATTACCAGGAGGATGCCTCGAATGCGTTCTTCACGGCGAGCGTGCTTGCGCCGCAGCTGGCGCAGCTTCCCGGCACGAAGGTCCTAATGGCGCATTCACTCGGAAACATGGTCTGCTCGTCGATGATACAGGATTACGGGCTTGTTCCGTCGAGCTACCTCATGTGCAACTCGGCCGTGCCTTCGGAGGCGTTTGAGACGACGCGTTCGCAAGTCTGTCCACAACTCATCCATCCCCAGTGGTCGGATTACCATCCAAGGACATGGGCGTCGAACTGGCATGCGCTGTTCGCGGCGTTTCCGAACGACGACAGGCGCAAGCTCGGCTGGCCGGGGCGCTTTTCGAACGTCGCGCAGTATGCGGTAAACTTCTACTCCACTGGAGACGAGGCGCTTGAGCTGTCTGATGATAACGACATTGACATACTTACGGGCGTGGGCATCTTGGGGGGAGACGGAGACGTTGTCCATCATTGCTGGCATAAGCAGGAAATGTTCAAGGGACAGATGGGGATTACCATTGGCGGCTCGGTGGCAGGCACAAGCTGGTCAGGTTGGGAGTTCCAGCGGGAGGGGGACGATCCGCCATTGATAAAGTACGATGCCAACACCGCGAATGGGCTCTCGTGGGCGCAGTTGCGCACCGATCCGGTTTTCAATCCAAGACCGTCCAGCATGATGAACAGTATCATCCCGCGTCTCGTCATTGACGCACATCTCGCGCAGGGAATTCCCGCGCTTATGCCTGCGGCTGGAGCAATCGCGTTTGGTGGAAATGAGTTCGTGAATAAGATGATCGATATTAACGAAAATGGTCCTAATGGTATTCTCCGTCCCAATGGTTGGCCTGACCATCCCAACTATTCTGGACGGTGGTGTCATTCGGATATGAAAGATGTAGCGTATTTCTATAACTTCAAGTTCTACGACAAGGCGGTGGAGAAAGGAAACCTTAAATGAAAAAGTATATCATGGCTGTTTTGATTTCGCTGTCAGCATTGCAGGTCGTTGCCCTGGTGACGTTGAAGAAAGACCCTGTCTATCGTGACGCGCGTCGCAACGGTGCGCAGACGAAGATTGAGTTACACATCCAGGATGATGACGGGACGCCTGTGCCGGACGCCAAGATAAAGGCGTACCTCGGCATGAACTTCCGTCCGCTGGGAACCTGGATCAATGGAACGACCGACACAAACGGCGTGTTTGTTTTGGAGGGGAAGACCTGCGGCGACGAGATTGAGGTTTTCGTCGCAAAAGACGGATATTATGGTTCGCATGTCATATACCGCTACGCCAAGATGGGTGAAGAGCGCGACGTGAAGGACGGCAAGTGGCAGCCCTATGGCGCGGAAGAGAAAATCAGGCTACGGAAGATAAAGCATCAGATGGACGTTTCAATAGATGGGCGATTTGTTAATACGAAATGCTTAAACGAATGGATAGGGTACGATATCGAAAAGAATGACTTTGTTGCTCCATACGGGAAAGGAAAAGAAACGGATTTTCAAGTGGCAATAGATTGGAATGGAAAATGGCTGCCGGAGTACAGGGGGATGGGGTTGCGCATACGGTTTGTTGAGCCTTATTCTGGGTATTATATCAGTGCTATTAATACAGAAAGCGAGTTCAAGGGACCTTACAAAGCCAATCCACAAGCAGAATTCCAGAAGGAAGCAAGATTCTATGAAGAGGTATCAAGCGACAATAAACGGATTCGACATTGGTTTGACAAGTGCAAGTGCTGGGTTGTCAGAAGCAGATGCAAAGTTAATTCAGATGGTTTGCTTGTAGAAGCTAATTATTCAATAGTGCATAATGTCGATTTTGCCTGTGAACCTGATGGTGCTGGATGTTTTCGTCTAACGGGTGCGATGAACCCTACTCCGAATGATACGAATCTCGAGCCAAAACATATTGGAGGGGCAAAGTAATTGCTGCCCAATGGTTGGCCCGACCATCCTAACTATTCTGGGCGCTGGTGTCATTCCGACATGAAAGACGTAGCGTATTTCTATAACTTCAAGTTCTACGACAAAGCGGTAGAGAAAGGAATTTGGGGACAGACCCTCTTGAACCCTTGATTTTATTGGCTATCGGAGGGTCTGTCCCCAAAGATATATCGGGAACGACTGGCAAAAGATGGAGCGGACGGATATGGAAAGTGTGCAAATCTAAACAAGGTTAGAAGGAGAACGCTGAAATGAAAAAGCTGGTCGGTATAATTTTGGCCGTTACATTGTTGTGCCAGGGTGATGAGTTCCTTGACGATGCAATGGAGCGATATGACTTTGCGTCGTGGGCGGGGACGACGAACGCAATCTATGTTTCGACTGTGCCTATGATGGATGTACCGACAATTTCCTTGCCGACAAATGGGATGAGCACCTTCGCAAAGATTACGTCCGATCCTGAATATCAGGAAAAGTGACTTCTGATTTTTTCTCCATCCAACAGAATCCAGTTGATGGAAATCAAAATGAATTTTGCGACGAATGTGTTATCCGCGCAGACAGAGCTTATGCAGTATTTTGCTGATCTTACAACGGTTCGCCAGCATTCGGTAACGAATGGGCTTGCTGGTGACAGATGTTATTGCTTGACTCTGTCGAACGGGTTTAGTTGTGTTGAGTTCACGCGGAACAATGTGTTTGTCGATATTGCCACCTACACCAATTCTCTTTCCGCATTCGACATCGCCGTTCAGCTTGACTCCGCGATACTCAACGCGTCCACCAACGCACCGGGGAGATAGAGGATGGTTGGGTGCGCGGTGGAAAACTTGGGGACAGGCCCCGTCAGGCCCTTGATTTTACGGCCTATCGTGGGGTCTGTCCCCAAAAATGGCCTTGCTGCAAGGGTGGGGTCAAGTTACCTAGCGGTTGACGGAGTCGAAGAGTTATGCTACAATACCTTCGAAAAATTTGGAGAATAATTATGCCGATGATAAAGCCAGTATCTGAACTTCGGAATTACCCAGATGTTCTTAAGAATGTCAAGGTGGGGCATCCGGTTTATCTGACAAAAAATGGGACAGGTCGCTATGTCCTCATAGACATTGAGGATTATTCTGTTGTTGAAGCGGCGGGAAGGTTGAGTTTTGAGCTTATGCGGGGGCGCACTTCTGGCGAAACCGATGGATGGATTTCAAAGGAAGATATGAGGGCGCATTTTGGAGAACGAGCACATGTCTAATCGCACCCTTGTATATTCGCCTTTGTCAAGGTGTGACTTGGACGAGATATTCGATTACATTTCATGCGAATTGGAAAATCCGGCTGCGGCACATGAGACAGTTAATTCAATTACTTGATATTCTATCGAGTTACGGAATCTCAGATCTTTGTGGATAGGATCCTTTACAAGAAACGAGACTATAGCCAACTTCTCGGTTTGTAATTTCCTGAGCGTGGCAATACCTGCAGTAGTGCAAGGGCGGGGCGCCCTTGCTACATCGTTCCCTAACTCCTGACCCCTAACTCCACTCTCCAACTCCAACTCTGAACTCCAACTCCTGACTCCTGACCCCTGACTCCTGCGTACTGACCCCTGACTCCTATTGACAGTTTCGGGGGATTATGAGATAATAGTGAATCATAAAATCAATCAGTGAATCACGGAGTAAATCATGGTAACGATGACGATACATGCCGACGAGCCGTTTGCCGAGGCGCTGCGCGCATACGCCGATGGGTTGGGGAAAAGCATCAACCAGACGGTCAAAGACATTTTAACGCCTATTCTCGGCCTTGCCAAGAAAGACAATGAGACGCCCTGGAGCAAGTTTTACGGGGCGATGCCGGAAATTGACGCAAACGCTTGGAACCGCGAAATAAACGAAATGCGGGCAATTGACGAGGAGATGTGGAAGTGAATCCAACGGCAATTCTCGATACAAGCGCCGTCATCCATCTCTTCAAGGGCACGAGCCGAGAGGTGCAGCGGGCGGTAATGAACTCCTCTCGGCTGGTAATCCCTTTGGCAACATACGCGGAATTGCTTGCCGGGATTGCGCGGCGCGGAGAGGCGGCGAACAAGGAGCTGGCGCTGCTCGAAAATCTTCTCGCAACGCCAGGAACCTCGGTTCACCATCCCGACGAAGAGACAGGAAGGTTCTACGCCAAGATTTTTGATATGTTGCGAAAGCAAGGAACGATGATCCCGACCAATGACATTTGGATCGCGGCAGAGGCGATGTCGGCAAGAGGGATTTTGTATTCGTCCGATCGCCATTTTGCGGCAATCCCATTTCTCGATTGGCGCTATTGCGACTAATGGTGTGGCAAGGCCGCCTCGGCCTTGCGCAAGGGCGGGGCGCCCTTGCTACATCGTTCCCTAACTCCTGACCCCTGACTCCACTCTCCAACTCCAACTCTGAACTCCAACTCCTGACTCCTAACTCCTGACTCCTAATTCCATTCTCCAACTCCAACTCTGAACTCCAACTCCTGACTCCTAACTCCTGACTCCTAATTCCATTCTCCAACTCCAACTCCTGACTCCTGCGTACTGACCCCTGACCCCTAAAATTCTTTCCCCCATGCGGGTGAAAATTTTTTCATTTTCCCCCTTGCGGGGGAGAACAGAATTTGGTATCATACGTGGTGTCTAGGAAAAATGTCCCAACAAATTTCAAAGACAAGAGGAAGCACAACATGAAAAAAATACTGACAATTCTGGCCGCCTCGGCAATGTTCTTCGCGTTCGGCGAAGACATTAGTAACGGCATGAACTTTGAGACCTACACCTCGACAGGTGAAAACTCTTTCCCTGGTGAGGCGACTGCTGTCGACCCTGGAACGGGCAACCAGTATTGGTATTCAGCCAGTTATGTGGGCAATGTCATCTCTAATCATCCTGGTATGGTAGCGCCTGTGCTACCTTCGGGGGTTACTGTTCCTGATATGTTCGTTAAGGACACCTCAAATACCAACTTCCTTTACCTCGAGACTGAGTCGCCTCTGTTCCGTACGGTGAAGACAAATGGTCATGTTCCTGCCGAATTCGAAGGTGTCTCGATTACCGAGAATCCCATTTATCTTGACACGCTCGTGAAGTTCACCGCTGCCGATAGCGAGTTCACGAGTTTTGAAGATACTGCCGATAAGATCGCGATCGAGTATGTCGAGCACGAGGAAGAGTCGCACGAAGATCCAGAAGGTCATACGAATATCGTCGACAGCGTTGGCTTTACCAACTTCGTCATCCGTGCTGGCTATGTTGTTGCTGCTGATAATAGTGCGACCATCGTCGAGACAAACTATTATGCTGCCGTTCCCGAGGGCTTTAACAAGGATGCTTGGCATCGTCTGACGGTTCGGTCTATTGCCAATATTGATGGTACGGGCACGGGCAAGGGTCATGTCGGCTTTGTTGTCTACCTCGATCAGGTTCCGTTGAAGTACGCAACCAGTGTTGCTGTTGGTAATGCTACATTTGAAAGTAATCTGAACGCAGATGTTACGAAAAATTTCTACAACAGCGAAACCCCTATTCATGCTCTTTATCCCAGTGCGGTTGATCCTGAAGAGTTGACGGGCCAGAAGATTTCTGCAGTTGCTTTCTCTGGCAATGGTTCAGTCGACGATGTTGTATTCACGACAACCAAGCCGGGATTCATTAACGAATCTTCGATAGTTACTGTTACCTGGGATGCGCATGTTGCGACACTCACGCTTAATGGCAATGCAGTCGAGGGCTTTGTGGCTGGCACTGCGGGTAATGCAAATGTTGAGCCCGAGAATGGCGTAGTCCTCGTTGCTGCAACATTTGCGGCCGGCTGGGAGGCTGGCACATTCACAACTGACGGAGATGGTTCGTGGGATTCTGCAACCAGCAGCTTTGTTGCTCTTGCTTCTGGTGAGACCTGCAACATTGTGTCGATGCAACCGCTTTATAGTGTCAGCGCTGGTGGCACTACTACAAAGTATGACAACCTTGAGGCGGCGCTTGAAGCTGCGGCAGCTGGCACGGAGCAGACCCCTGCAACGCTTAAGCTTCTTGCGGATTGCAACACGGCACTTGGTTTCTCGGCAGGATACATCATCCTTGACCTTAACGGATGCGATATTCAGGGCAATGGTAGCGACTTCTCGATCGGTAACGCTGGCGCGACTCTTATCATCACGAATAGTGGCGCAGAAGCGTCTATCTTGATTCCTGCAGACAATGGCGCTGGTGAAGTGGGCACGGGTTCGTTGTATGCGGCTGCTGGCTTTACCACAATTCAGGCGGGTACATTTGATGGCCCAATCTACTCCCCAGCGCTCATGGACACAGATGACTCTTGGTCAAATTATATGCTCATCACCGGTGGTAAGTTCATTCCGTTGGCAGCATATGACCCGGAAGATCCAACCTCATTCTATCTCTATAGCTGTGTAGCGCCAGGGCTTGCACTCAGTCAGGTTGGTGATTATGTCCAGGTTGGCGCTTCGACGCCTCCGCCTATTGGAACCTATACTGTCACCGTGACGCCGAATGCCAACGCGACTTACGCTGCGGCCTACAATGACGGTGGTGCGGAGATTGTGCCCGCCAACGATGTTCTTACGGTCACTGTTGGAAAGACGATCACGATCACTGCGACGCCGGCGGGTGGCTACGAGTATGCTTCCGTGCCGACGGGCTGGACGGCTGGACAGGATGGCAAGATCACCATCGAGGTCTCTGCTGAAGCTGCGGTCGCGATTCCTGCGCCGACGGCTGTGGTCATCGGCACCTACAGCGTCACCGTAACGCCGACTGCCAACGCGACTTACGCTGCGGCCTACAATGACGGTGGTGCGGCGGTTGAGTTCGTGAACGATGTTGCTGCGGTCACGGTTGGCAAGACGATCACGATCACCGCGACGCCGAAGAGTGGCTACGAGTATGCGGAGCAGCCGACTGGCTGGACTTTGAGCGAGGGTGTGATCACCATCGAGGTCTCTGCTGAAGCTACGGTCGCGATTCCTGCGCCGACGGCGAAGAGCAGCTATCCGAGCTACATCACTGGTCATGATGACTATAAGGACGAGTACGATACCTGGGCGCAGACCTATGGTGCTGATACTGCTAGCGCGTACGAGGCGGCGTTCCTCCTGAACATCGCGCCAAATGCTGAAGACCAGACGCTGAAGCCGACGGCGATTACGATGGAGGGCGGCAAGGTTGTCATCACTGCAAACCAGACGCTCACGAGCGTGAACGGCAAGGTCTATGTCAAGGTCGCCACAACACTGGCTGGGCTGTCGACTGCTGAATGGGCGGAAGCGACGCTTAGCGAGGGCAAGGTTCAGGTGACACCTGGAAGCAGCGATACGGCCGGCTTCTACAAGATCAAGGTTGACTTCTAAGAAGCGCCTTGAGGCCTAAAACAATGCCCGCGGCAGAAGTGCCGCGGGTTTTTTTGGATGTGGCAAGGCCGCTGTTTTTAGGGGGGGGGGCTTGCGCCCTACAGAGAATAATGGTATAATTTTGGCAAAGTGTTTGGAAACACTTTTTTGGAGATTTAAAGGTGTTTGGAAACATCATGAAGGAGCGGTATGGAAGATAATGAAATGGCACCTTTGGCGGCGGCGCTTGATCGACGCCTTGAGGAGACAGATACGATGCACCACAGGCCGCTTTATGCTGAGATAGACTGGGACGACCGCCTTGTGTGCATAAAGGGTGCGAAAGGAACGGGCAAGACGACGATGATGCTCCAGTTTCTAAAAGAGCATCCCGCAGAGTGTGCCAAGTCATTCTATGTCTCGCTCGATAGTCTCTGGTTCGCCAACCACAACCCCCTTGATGTCGTTGAGTGGCTGCATAACAACGGCTTTGAACGGCTGTTTCTTGACGAGGTACACTACTTTAAACCGTGGCAGACGCTCGTGAAGAACATATATGACGATTATCCAAAGATGAAGGTTGTTTACAGCGGTTCTTCGCTGATGAAGTTGAACGCGGGCGGAGGGGATTTGTCGAGACGCCAACGGACATACGAGCTGAAGGGGCTTTCGTTTCGCGAGTTCCTTGAATTCGAAGGCGTTGGCAGATTTGAAAAGCTTTCGCTTGAAGAGATCCTTAAAAACCATCGAGTCGTCGCGCGTGAGATTGTTTCAAAAACCAAGGTCCTGAAATATTTTGGGAAATACATTGAAGGAGGATACTATCCGTTCTACAAATCAGCAGGCGGCGGATATCATGAGCGCATTTCACAGATTGTGGCGCAAATACTTGAGCGGGACTGGCCGGAGACGGAGGACATCACTCTTGCTACCGTAATGAAGACAAAGAAGATGCTCATGATTTTAGCGGAATCTTGCCCGCAAGTTCCGAAGATGAACGAACTGTATGCTCAACTCGAGACAGACAGAAACCAGGGCCTTAAGATGCTTTACGCGCTTGAGCGTGCGGGCATACTTTCGTTGTTGTCGTCAAAGTCTGCGAATCTTGGGAATCTCTCGCGACCGGACAAGATATATTGCGACAACACAAATATCATGCATGCGCTTACTGTTGGGACAAACAGCGGAACGGTTCGTGAGACATTTTTCCTCAACCAGCTTCGTTGTGCGGGGCACAAAGTCTCTTATCCGCCACAGGGGGACTTCCTTGTCGATGGACGGCATCTTTTCGAGGTAGGCGGCAAGGGCAAGGGTTTTACACAGATAAAAGATGTTCCCGACAGCTATGTTGTCAACGATGGCGTTGAAACAGGGATTGGGAACAAAATACCCCTTTGGCTCTTTGGCTTTTTGTATTAAGGGGTTCACTCCTGTATCCTCCTGTACTTTGTGGCTGATCATTATTAGCCACCAAGGTCAGAAACGCCGCGGGTTTTTGTTTATGGAGCGTGAAAGCGAGCCGGCCAAGGTGTTGGTAGGGACGCCTCTCCGAGGCGTCCGCTGCGGCAGGCGCCGCAGGAAATGAAAAAATCGGGCGCATGCGAGAGTTGGGGTAGAGGGGAAAATGAGAAGCTAATTGCGCCACGCCCATATTAGTGGGTATGCGGGCGGCAGAAGTGCCGCGGGCTTTGTTTCGGGGTGGTCATAGCCGTGTAGAACATGTAGAACGTGTAGGGGGAAACAACTGGGACAACTTGTAAAAACAACTTTTTTACGCCGCGCAACAAGCGCGGCGATTTGAGAGCGCCGCGAGGTTTCGCGGCGAAGCGCACAAAGAGCAAATTTTTTGGTATAATTTGTGGCACAAGTTCGATGACAACGTATGACAATTAAGGAATCAAGCATCTATGCAAAATGGTTCGATAGTCTGAAAGACGTCGAAGCTAAAGCTCGCATAGACCGCAGAATCAAAAGAGCGGCACGAGGTGACTATGGTGATGTAAAGCCTGTTGGCGAAAATGTCAGCGAGTTACGCTTTCACTTTGGCCCCGGCTATCGCATTTATTTTACGGAGAGGTTGGGAATCATTTTCTTTCTCTTGGCTGGCGGCACGAAAAAGACTCAACAAGACGATATAAGGCTCGCGAAGCTCATCGCGGCGCAAATTTGAGGAGGATATAACTATGGAAAAAGTGACTTTTTCGAATTGGGATGTCAAGGACCATCTTAAGACGCCCGCAGAAATCGATGCATACATTAGGGTTGCTGCAGAAGAAGGAACGCCAGATGCATTGCCTGATGCATTTAGCGATGTGTTTAGGGCCCAGGGACGCGAAAATGAGGCGCTGATTTGTGCTGGACTTGCGGAATACCTTCGTTCGACTACTGCGAAGAAAGCAAAGGCAAGTTTGAGGCGTAAACGCAGGGCGTCGCTCGCAATGGCATAAGACAAACAAAGCCCGCGGCAGAAACGCCGCGGGTTTTTGTATTTTGGGGTGGTCATAGCCGTGTAGAGGGTTGGGAAACGGTGTTTGCGCTCGGCCCCTTGCGGCCCCTTCGGGGTTCGCGCTTCGCGCTCAGGCAACCCGACGCCTGCCGGCGCGGGCGAATGACGCGCGACCACGAAACGCTGCCGGCTT
>OCTX012246565.1_pt1 | contig 14116 bp, 13 predicted proteins | sample 1539691 | NCBI WGS metagenome assembly OCTX01 (sample SAMN02144231, study PRJEB22623) | gut metagenome | biome: sheep rumen | host: Ovis aries | place: New Zealand | reverse complement strand
GATCTTCTTCTTCCGGGATTGCGTAATCATCATTAAAAGCCATTCGATATGACCTCCTTTTTATTATTATAAAGAGAATAGCAGATTGAGCCCTAAAAAGCAATGGTCATTGGGGGGGCTTTAAGGTATAATATAACTTGGTATTTTGGTGTCAATCCACAAATTGAGGTTTATTATATGGTCAGAAAATACAAAGTTTCCGCCGGCGATCCGCTTATGTCGGGGACGTATGAGACCGCGAAAGGACTGAACTTCTCGGTCAGGGTACCGGATGATCTTCCGGCGACGCTTGTGCTGACGTCGGAGGACGGCAGCAGGGAAGAGCAGGTGATCGATCTGCCGGTCGGTGAGCGCTGCGGCGAGATGGCTTCGGTGACCCTTTCCGGTCGTCACACTTCTCCGATTGCCTATTATTATACGATCGACGGCAAGCGGGTGATCGACCCGTGTGCGAGGAGGATCGTCGGTGACGTGTGCTATACGGACCCCGGGAGGTTCAACTGGGGTGATGATGCAGCGCCCGGGATCCCGCTCTCGGACATGATCATTTACAAGCTCCATGTCAGAGGCTTTACGATGAGTAAGGGCTCGGGAGTGCTGGCTAAAGGTACGTTCAGAGGCCTCGCGCAGAAGATCCCCTATCTGAGGGAACTGGGAATCAATGCGGTCGAGCTGATGCCTGTCTACGAGTGGAGCGATGAGCTGAAAGGCCGGCCCGGAAGAGAACTGAAGGATATGCCGAAAAAGAATTACTGGGGATATGCGGAGAAGAACTGCTATTTTGCTCCGAAACAGCTCTTTTCATCGAAGGAAGATTCCGTCACCGAGTTCAAAAGGACGGTAAAGGCCCTGCATGAGGCGGGGATCGAGGTCATCCTCGAAATGTATTTTCCGGGTGACGCCGACCGTCTGACAGCCCTGTCCGCGCTCCATTTCTGGAAAATGGTCTACCACGTGGACGGTTTTCATGTGATCGGAGCGGGTGTGCCGAAAGAAGCCCTTGCGCAGGATCCTCTGCTTGCCCGCACAAAGCTTTTCTTTGACTGGATCGATATCGGGCGTGTCTATCAGGGAAAAGCCCCGAAGACCCGTCATATCGCGATCTGCAACGGGTACTATCAGTCTGAGGCGCGCAGGTTCCTCAAAGGGGATGCGGGCGTTTCGGAGGCATTCCGCATGACGCAGAGGGCGAATCCCGCGACGCATGCAGTCGTTCACTATGTTGCAAATGTTGACGGATTCACGCTCGCTGACGCCGTCAGCTATAATGCCCGCCACAACGAAGACAACGGCGAGAACGGCGCGGACGGCACGTCGGACAATAACAGCTGGAACTGCGGCGTCGAGGGCAGGACAAGAAAGCTGCCCGTCATTGAACTTCGCGAGAAACAGATAAAGAACGCGCTTGCCTATGTTCTCCTGTCACAGGGCGTGCCTCTCATCTATGCCGGTGATGAATTCGGCAACACGCAGGGGGGTAACAATAACGCGTATGCGAGCGACAATGCTGTCGGCTGGGTCTCATGGAGACTTGCGAAAAGAAATAAGAGCATCACGGAATTTGTGAAGAGTCTCATCGCGTTCCGCAAGGAGCACGGGATCCTCCACACAGAGCAGGAGCTTCGGGGGAATGATTACCGGGGGTATGGTATCCCGGATGTTTCCTGGCACGACACGAAGGCCTGGTATACGGATCAGAGCGCGGAGAGCCGCTCCTACGCGGTCATGTACAACGGCGCTTACGCAAAAAAGAGCGACGGCTCGTCAGATGACATTATCTATGTGTGCTATAACGCGCATTGGGAGTGCCATACATTTGCCCTGCCGCAGCTCCCTTCGGGCATGCTCTGGAAAACTCTGTTCTCGACCGACGAAGCGGGTCTTCTTAAAGCCAGAGAAGGCTTTGTGCGCTGGGCCAAGGAGGATGCCCTGAGAGATATATCGGTCCGACTTGAGAGGACGCTTGCCGGGCTGGAATCCCACAGAGAGCTTGTCGCTTCCGAGGAGGCAGAGCGGGCGGCCAAAGCCGAGCAGGATGCGGAGAAGGCGGGAAAAGAGGCGGCAAAGACGGAGGAGAGACCGAAGAACGGAAGGACATTCGATTTTGAAGCTCTCCGGAAGAAATATATCGCGGATGCGGAGATGGCGGTATCGAGGATCGAAGAGGCATTTGAGACCTCCGATTTTCCGAAAAATCAGAAGTATATTGCCGTGCCGCCGCGCAGCGTCACTGTCCTTGTCGGCGGGAAGACTGAAGATGGAGAGACATAATGGAACACATAACGCTGCATAAGGCTTACGGACATCTGAGGACGATCACAAAGCACCACAACCTTGTCATGGGCTACTGCTTCAGAGCGGGGCTGTACAGGCAGGGCATCATGCACGATCTCTCTAAACTGAACCCAGAGGAGTTCCTTGTCGGTGCCAGATACTGGCAGGAGGGGAAGAGAAGTCCCAATAACGCGGAGAGGGAGGATACGGGTCTGTCACGGTCGTGGCTGCACCATAAGGGCAGGAATAAGCACCACTATGAATACTGGATCGATTACGCCCTGGACTCCCCGAACGGTCTCGGAGGAGGGAAGATGCCTCGCAGATATGTTGCCGAGATGATTTTTGACCGGGTGAGCGCGTCCAGAGTCTATAAAGGGGATGCCTACACAGACAGCTGTCCGCTGGAGTATTTCCTGGCAGGCAAGGACAAGAGCTGGTATATTCACAAAACGACACTCGCCCAGATGGAATTTCTTCTCCGCATGTGGGCAGAGAAGGGCGAGGATCACACGATCCGGTATATAAAGAACGTTTTTCTTGCCGGGCACCGCTGAGATTCGTGGGTTTACTTTTTGCGGAAGATTTGTTATATTTTCATGTGCGGAGAAAAGAAGCATTTTTACACACAGGTGATACGATTTGGAAAAGCAGAGAGCGGAGTATTATGACTACAATTTAATCGCGGTCATTCTGCTGCTCGTCGGTTTCGGTCTGGTCATGCTTTACAGCACCAGCGCCTACACCGCGGAGCTGCAGCACAGCGATGATATGTATTTTTTCGCGCGTCAGGCACGAGTCTCGATCGCGGCTATCCTGCTTGCGGTCGGCCTCTCTTTTGTTGACTATCATTATCTGTGGAATCTCGGCTGGGTGAGCTACATCGGATCGGCGATCCTTATGCTTCTCGTAAAGACGCCTCTCGGAGTGGAGGTCAACGGGGCGAGAAGATGGCTGAACCTCGGTATAACATTTCAACCGTCGGAGATAGCGAAAATTGCCATCATCATCTTTGTTCCCATGCTGATCGCGCAGCAGGGAAAAGCCTTCAAAGGACTGAAGGCCTGCGCCGGACCTTTTGCCGCCGGTCTCGTACTGTCCCTGATCACCTATTTTTTTACGGAGAATCTGAGCACCGCGGTCATCATCCTGGGGATCGACGTGCTGATCATATTTGTCGCGCATCCCAAGACACGACCGTTTATTATCGCGTTCGTCGTTCTGCTCATCCTGGCGGTCATCGGGACAATGATCATATGGAGAGTGGCTGAAAACGCCCCGGTGGATTCGTTCCGTCTGCGGCGCATTCTTGTCTGGAAGGATCCGGAGAAGTACATTACAGAGGGCGGCTATCAGGTCATGCAGGCTCTCTACGCCATCGGCAGCGGCGGTATCTTCGGAAAGGGACTCGGCAACAGCATGCAGAAGCTCGGCTGGCTGCCGGAGGCACAGAATGATATGATATTCCCGATCATCGTTGAGGAGCTTGGTATCTTCGGCGGCGCGATCGTTATATTCCTGTTCATCTACATGCTGTACCGGCTGCTCTTTATTGCGGAGAACGCGCCGGATCTGTACGGCGCGCTGATCGTCACGGGAGTGTTTTCCCACATTGCCCTGCAGGTCGTTCTGAATATTTGCGTGGTTCTGGGAATTCTGCCGACGACAGGTGTGACCCTGCCGTTCATAAGCTATGGCGGGACCTCCGTCCTGTTCCTGATGCTGGAGATGGCTCTGGCCCTCTCAGTGTCGAGAATGATCCGCTCAAAGAAGGCCACCAAGGATCTTTGGGGGAATGTCGTCAGGTACAATGAGACCTGAGCGAGACTAGAACTTATCGGAAGTTGTGTAAGCAGCTCTCGATAAAAGGGCGATGAAATCGCTGAATTATGATTATCGGGTCCGCACAGCGGTCCCGATACTAAAACATATATGAAGGAGACTACATATGGTCAAGACCAGATTTGCACCGAGCCCGACAGGAAGAATGCATGTCGGCAACTTGAGAACCGCACTTTATTCGTACCTTATTGCCAAGCATGAAAACGGAAGCTTCATGCTCCGCATCGAAGATACAGACCAGGAGCGCTTCTATGAAGGCGCGCTTGAGATCATCTACCGCACGCTTGAGAAGGCCGGACTCGACTTTGACGAGGGACCGGACAAGGACGGCGGTGTCGGCCCATATGTCCAGAGCGAGAGATGCCGCCAGGGAATCTACGAGGAGTATGCAAAGAAGCTGATCGCCACCGGCAACGCGTACTATTGCTTCTGCACGAAGGAGCGCCTCGAGTCTCTCAAGGTCTCCGAGGAAGGCAAGGAGTATGCCATGTATGACAAGCACTGTCTGCACCTCTCAAAGGAGGAGATCGAGGCTAACCTGGCAGCGGGAGTTCCCCATGTCATCCGCCTGAACGTCCCGCGGGAAGGCAGTACTACATTCTCCGATGAGATCTACGGCGATATAACGGTCGACAACAAGGAGCTCGACGACATGATACTGATCAAGTCCGACGGTTTCCCGACCTATAATTTTGCAAATGTTGTCGACGACCACCTCATGGGCATCACCCATGTCGTCCGCGGCAACGAGTATCTGTCATCAAGCCCGAAATACAATCTCCTCTATAACGCGTTCGGCTGGGAAGTTCCGACGTATGTCCACTGCCCGCTGATCACGGATGAGAATCACGCAAAGCTTTCCAAGAGATCCGGTCACTCCTCGTTCGAGGATCTGCTCGATCTCGGCATTCTGCCGGAAGCTATCGTGAATTATGTCGCTCTTCTGGGATGGAGCCCGGAGGACAATGAGGAGATCCTGACTCTGCCCGAGCTGGTCAGAAAGTTCGACTACAGAAAGATCAACAAGAGCCCTGCCGTCTTCGATATGAGCAAGCTCCGCTGGATGAACGGCAAGTACATTGAGAAGATGGACGAGGAGGCGTATCTTGAGAAAGCTCTCCCGTATGTCGAGAGAACGGTGACGAAGGTTCAGGACAAGAAGGCGCTCGCCGATCTTGCCAAGAGCCGTATCGAGACGTTCGAGGACATTCCGGAGTTGCTCGGCTTCTTTGAGGAAGTGCCGGAATACGATGAGAGCCTCTATGTACATAAGAAGATGAAGACCACTGTGGAACTGTCATGCGATGTGCTCGTTAAGGTGCTTCCATATCTTGAGGGGCTTACAGACTACAGTAACGATGCGCTCTATGCGGCTCTGATTGCATTTGCCAAAGAGAACGGACTGAAGAACGGTCAGGTAATGTGGCCGATCCGCACAGCTCTCTCCGGCAAAGCCATGACGCCGGGCGGAGCGACTCAGCTCATGGAGCTGCTCGGAAAAGAGGAATCTATAGCTCGCGTCAAAGCCGCTGTGGATAAACTTCAGAAATAACAGCAACGTCGTCCTGACTGATCCTGACGCGCGCAGGTTCGGTGCGGCTCCGGCTCAAAGGAGTTAAGGAATGACCTGTGAGGGAAAAAAGAGGGTCTTTGTGTTCTACATGTACGTGGACAAAGGACCCGGGACCGCCGCTCCGCGTGTCCGCACAAAGCACATGAGTGAAATGGGTGGGAGACTGCTTGAGTACGCAGTTTCCCGTCTTTATCGTATAGGCACAGATGAGCTTTCAAGGAGTAAGGGAGAGCATGGGAAGCCCTTTTTCCAGAGACATCCGGAGATTCATTTTAACATAAGTCACTCGGGAGACCTCGTCGTGTGCGCTGTCAGCGATTTTGAGATCGGCATCGACATCCAGGAGAAAGAGCGGCTGCATATTGAGCTGATCGCTAAAAAGATCATGAGCCGTGATGAACATGAAAGATTTCTTGTGAGCCACAGCCCGGAAGAGTTCTTTTTCCGCACCTGGGTCATGAAAGAATCATACGTCAAATGGACAGGGGACGGAATCACCAGGGATCTTCAGAGCCTGCCCATGGACGGATGGCATCAGTTCTTATATATCGATCACCGCTTCGCGACCTGCGTGTGGGCCGGGATACCGCTGGAGGTCGCAGTCAACGAGATCCGCGAGGCGGATCTTACATCATACTTCGCTGCCGAGGCGCAGCGGGTCCCACGCTCTCATCTCGTGAGCGGGACTAGAACATTTTAGAAGAAAGGTTTAGCATGGACGAAATTACAAAACGCCGAACGTTTGCGATCATCTCGCACCCGGACGCGGGCAAGACAACACTTACGGAAAAATTCCTGCTGTACGGCGGCGCGATCAATCTTGCCGGATCCGTCAAGGGAAAGGCGACCGCGAGACACGCGGTCTCCGACTGGATGGAGATCGAGAAGCAGAGAGGTATCTCTGTCACATCATCGGTCCTTCAGTTCAATTACGACGGGTTCTGCATCAATATCCTGGATACGCCGGGACATCAGGATTTCTCCGAGGATACGTACCGGACACTGATGGCAGCGGACTCCGCGGTCATGGTCATCGACGGGGCCAAGGGCGTTGAGGCCCAGACCAGAAAACTTTTCAAGGTCTGCGCCCGCCGGCATATTCCGATCTTCACCTTTATCAACAAGATGGACCGGGAAGCCCGGGATTCGTTCGAGCTCGTTGATGAGATCGAGAAGGAGCTCGGCATACCGTGCTGCCCCGTGAACTGGCCGATCGGCTCAGGCAAAGCCTTCAAGGGCGTGTATGACCGCGGAACAAAGAAGCTGCTCATTTTCCACGATACCCAGAAGGGAACGAAAGAGGGCGAGATCGAGGAGATCGATATGGACGGCGCGGCCGGATCCGGCTTTGTGACCGAGGAGGAGGAAGAACTTCTGCGCGAGGAGCTTGAGCTTCTCGACGGCGCGTCCGCCGAGTTCGATCAGGACGAAGTGAGCCGCGGTGAGCTGTCACCTGTCTTTTTCGGGTCCGCTCTCACGAACTTCGGTGTCGAGACCTTCCTGCAGCACTTTCTTGCGATGACGAACTCTCCGCTGCCGCGCATGTCGTCAGAGGGCATGATCGATCCTAAGACGCATGATTTCTCGGCCTTTGTCTTCAAGATCCAGGCCAACATGAATAAGAACCACCGCGACCGCGTCGCGTTCATGAGGATCGTTTCCGGCCACTTCGACGCGAACATGGAAGTATACCATGTGCAGGGCAACAAGAAAGCCAGGCTCTCACAGCCTCAGCAGATGATGGCGGATGACCGCCATGTCGTCTCCGAGGCGTGGGCGGGAGACATTATAGGTGTGTTCGACCCCGGAATCTACTCGATCGGCGACACTGTGTGCATGCCGGGGGAGAATTTCAGGTTCGGAGGAATACCTACATTTGCACCCGAACATTTTGCCAGGGTACGCCAGGTCGATACAATGAAGCGCAAGCAGTTCACCAAGGGCATCGAGGAGATCGCCCAGGAAGGCGCGATCCAGGTCTTCCAGGAATTCCACACCGGCATGGAAGAGATCATCGTCGGCGTGGTCGGCGTGCTGCAGCTCGACGTGCTCCGTTTCCGCCTTGAGAAGGAATACAAAGTCGAGATCCGCATGGAGACACTTCCCTACGAAGTCATCCGCTGGATCGAGGATCCGGACAATGTCGATGTCGAGAAAATCGAGGGCACGACGGATATGAAAAAAGTCAAGGATATGCGCGGGAATCCGCTGCTGCTCTTTGAGCACGAGTGGAGTGTCGGCATGACCCTTAACCGCAATAAGGGACTGAGACTCTCCGAATTCGGAGGATGGGAGCAGGACGACGAGGAATAAAAGACCGCTTTACTCAGAACTTAATGGGGAGTATAATCCTCTTGATAAGAGTTTCATGGGAGGACGCAATATGTCAGAAAATGGAAACATCTATACAATAAGAGAAGACGACGTGACCGGCACAGTCAGGGTAGCTGATGAAGTTGTCTGCGTGATCGCGGGCCTTGCGGCCACGGAAGCTAAAGGTGTGGCTTCTCTTGCGGGCAATATTACCAACAGCAGTATCCCGAAGAAGGGCGCGAAAGCCCTGTCGAAGGGTGTCCGCGTGAATCTCGAGGACGGTAAGGTCAACGTGGACCTTGCTCTGACGATCGATTACGGCTACAGTGTTCCGGAAGTCAGCGTCGACGTGCAGGAACGGGTGAAGAGCGCAATCGAGAGCATGACCGGCATCGAGGTGGGAGAAGTCAACATTCGCGTAGAGGACGTCCTCGTGGACGAGAACTGAGATTATCTGACCCGCGAGATTCATTAATCCGGGTGGGGGGCAGGTATATATAGCGGTGCTTTTAATGCCGCTGTATATACTTGTTGTGTTTTTGCGCAGGCGAAAGGCCGGAAGGCCTTCGATACTAATGTTTTTCAAAATGGAGAAGAAAAGTGAAAAGAAGAGAACTTCGAGAGCATCTTTTTAAAATGATATTTATCTTCGCATTCACTGTCGAGAAAGACATGGAGGAGCAGAAAGCCCTCTATCTGGACGGGATTGAAGGCCTCAGGGAGAAGGACAGGGAGTATCTCCTTAAGAGATACGATGCGGTCCACGACCACATTCCGGAGATCGACGCAGCTCTGAACCGGGCAGCGAAAGGCTGGAAGACATCCCGTTTCGCGAGCAGTGATCTTGCCATACTTCGGGTCGCTGTCTATGAGATGCTTTTCGATGATGATATCCCCGAGAAGGTCGCGATCAACGAGGCAATCGAGCTGGCCAAGATATACGGCGGGGATGATTCTCCTTCATTTGTGAACGGGGTCCTCGGTCAGGTATCCAGAATACACAAAAAGGCTGCCGAGTACGCGGCCGGTAAGGATACTGAGGATACGGCAAGCGGAGATGTGAGTGAAGAGCAGTGAGGAGCCGTGCTCCTTGCGCGTGCTTCATATCTGACATTATGAGGAATCAATGAACAGCGTATATTCTGTAGGACAGATCAATAATTACATCAGGAGAATGATTCAGCAGGACATTCTTCTGTCCAGGGTATATGTCCGTGGGGAAGTATCCAATCTAAAATATCATACATCCGGCCACATCTACTTCTCGCTGAAGGATGAGACCGGTACATTGTCATGTGTCATGTTCGCCGGCAACAGAAAAGGTCTTACGTTCGCAATGAAGAACGGAGACAAGGTCATCTGTGCCGGCAATTTTGATGTCTACACGCGCGGCGGCAATTATCAGATGTACGTCAAGGCGATTCGTCTCGAGGGCGCGGGCATTCTGTACGAGCGGTATCTGAAGCTCAAGGCTGAGCTGGAGGAGATGGGGATGTTCGATGCGGCATATAAAAAGCCTGTCCCCCGGTACGCCCGCCGGGTCGGCATCGTCACTGCTCCCACCGGGGCGGCCATCAGGGATATACAGAATATCAGCGCTCGCAGGAACCCCTATATAGAGCTCATACTGTACCCGGCCCTCGTTCAGGGTGAAGGGGCTGCGGAGACGATCGCAAGGGGCATCGAAAAGCTGGATGATGCAGGTGTCGATGTTATTATCGTCGGGCGGGGCGGCGGATCGATTGAAGACCTGTGGGCTTTCAACGAGGAGATTGTCGCGAGAGCTATTTTTAACTGCAGAACACCGGTCATATCCGCTGTCGGCCACGAGACCGACACCACGATCGCGGACTTTGTCGCCGATCTTCGCGCGCCCACACCGTCCGCGGCGGCGGAGCTCGCTGTCTTCGACTACTCAGAGTTCGCGGATACGATCGAGCGGTATCGGAGACGGCTCTGGCAGGGGACAGAGCGGCGCATTATAAAAGCCCGCGGCGATGTGCGCTACTACGAGGTGCGGCTTGATGCCCTGAGTCCGAAAAAACGTCTGAATGACAGGCGGAGGCAGCTCGCGGAAAAAGAGGAAAAAATGGCGGGCATTCTGACGCGGCAGATCGCCGGGAACCGCATGCGCGCCGAAGATATTTCGCGGCGCATGTCCCTTGCGGCAGAGCGCACGCTCAGGCAGCGGCAGAAGAAATACTCGATGCTGGTCGAGCGCATGCGAGGCCTGAATCCGCTGGACCGCCTGAAAGCCGGTTTCTCCTTCGTCTCTGACGAGGAAGGCAGGGCGGTGACCCGCGTCCGAGCGGCCAGCGTGGGACAGGTCCTTCGCATCCATGTAACAGATGGAATCATAAAAGCAGGCGTGCAGGAAATCGAAAGCAGAAATATTCCGGAGGAGTCATATGGCAGAGGAGAAGAAAGAACTGACAATAGAGGAGAGCTTTGCTGAGCTGGATGAGATGGTAAAGAAAATGGACAGCGAGGACATTTCACTGGAGGAGTCTTTCCGCCTCTATGAGGAGGGCATGAAGCTGCTCCTTGCTGTGGGAGGAAAGATTGACGCGGTAGAAAAAAAGATGCAGGCTCTTATGCCGGACGGCGGGGAAGTGCCGTTCGAATAACGCGCGGGCCGGCCGCATACGGCCGGGTACGGACTTGAATCGGAGGATTTGATTTGAAGAAGAGACTTGATGTTCTTTGTGTGGAACGTGGGCTGGCCGCGTCCCGCGAAAAAGCCAAGGCCGTCATTATGTCGGGGATCGTGTACGTAGACGGTGTGCGGGAGGATAAGGCCGGGACTTCATTTGATGAGAGCGCAGTAATAGAAGTCAGAGGTACAACACTAAAGTATGTCAGCCGGGGAGGACTCAAGCTTGAAAAGGCCATTGAAGTGTTCAGGCTCGATCTTGACGGACTTACCTGCCTTGATGTCGGCAGTTCCACCGGAGGCTTTACAGACTGCATGCTGCAGAACGGGGCAGCGCACGTATACGCGATCGATGTCGGAAGAGGGCAGCTCGACTGGAAACTCAGGAATGATCCCCGGGTCACCTGCATGGAGAAGACCAATATACGGTATGTTGTCCCTTCGGATATCGGCGTCGCGGCCGATTTTTCGAGTATCGATGTAAGTTTTATATCGCTGGTCAAAGTACTGGGACCTGTGAAGGACCTGCTTAAGGAGAACGGCAGGATCGTGTGCCTCATTAAGCCCCAGTTCGAGGCCGGCCGCGAGAAAGTCGGAAAGCACGGTGTCGTGCGGGATGAAAATGTGCACCGGGAGGTCATCTTGAAAGTGCGGGAGTATGCCGAATCGATCGGGCTGACACCGATCGGGCTGGACTTCTCACCGATCAAGGGACCTGAGGGAAATATAGAGTATCTGATGTATCTGTGTAAGGGGGACGTGAGCGGAACGCCGACGTACAGCGTCGATGTGGACGGGACCGTGCAGAATGCTCACGGGGCACTTGATCACTGAGCGGGAGAACGGCTTTTACTGTGCCGCCTCGCGTTAATGCAGGAAACAGCTTTCGGATCCGTGATCGCGACTTACGGCAGACATGAAATGAGGAATTACTGATATGAAAAAATTTTTGATATTGCGCAATTCGGACAAGGACAAAAGAGGAACATTCAGCAGAAAGGTCGGCGAGTATCTGACAGAAAAGGGCGCGGAGTGCTCCTATTCCACTGACGGCATGGACATTGATGAGGATGTGGAATGCGTCATCGTCCTCGGGGGCGACGGGACAATGCTGCGGGCGGCCAAAAAGGTCGTGGATCTGGGCATCCCTCTTATGGGCATTAATCTCGGCACGCTGGGGTATCTGGCGGAAGTCGACAGAAGGGATGTCTATACGGCGCTGGATCATCTTCTTGAAGACACATATGTCATCGAGGAGAGAATGATGCTGAGGGGTACTGTGTATCATAACGACGAAGTGATTGCGTCGGATGTGGCTTTAAATGATGTCGTTATCGTGAGACAGGGGCGTCTGCGCGTAGTCTCTTTTCTGAACTACGTCAACGGTGAATATCTGAATTCCTATAATGCGGACGGCATCATCCTGTCCACGGCGACGGGCTCGACGGGTTACAGCCTCTCCTGCGGCGGGCCTATTGTCTCTCCGGAGTCAAAAACGATTCTTCTCACCGCGATTTCGCCGCACACACTGATTACCAGAAGTATTATCTTCAAGAGCAGTGATCAAGTGACGGTCATGATCGGACAGGGCCACGAACCGGGGGCGGCAGAGGCCAGCGTATCGTTCGACGGTGATGCCTACATCACGGTTCATAGCGGTGACCGCATTGTCGTTGAGAAGTCTGACAAGAGCACGAAAATCATAAAATTGAGCGGGGTCAGTTTCCTTGAGATCCTGCGTCAGAAAATGGCAGGTTCGTAAATCATATGAAAAACGCAAGGCATGAACAGATACTTCAGCTGATCGGGGTATATGACATCGAGACGCAGGAGGAGCTTGCTGAAAAACTGAATGAAAAAGGGTTTACGGTCACGCAGGCCACGGTGTCCAGAGACATAAGACAGCTTCAGCTGAGAAAAGTTACCGGGAGCGACGGGAAATCCCACTACACGCTCGGCGGCGGCAGCCAGGTGGATCTTAGCCGGAAATATAAACGCGTTCTCGAGGATGCATTTGTGTCGGCCGATCACGCGGGCAACATCATTGTTATTCACACCGTATCCGGCATGGCTATGGCGGCAGCGGCTGCCCTTGACAGCCTCGACTGGGGAGATGTCCTCGGCTGCATAGCCGGCGATGATACTATTATGGTAGTCATCAGGGAGCCGGAAAACGCGTCGGAAATCATCGGGAGGATCCGGGGGATTTCATCATAAATTATCTGTAAGGTGAAAAAATGCTTAGAAATCTGCATATTAAAAATCTTGCCCTGATCCGTGAGATCGATATCGATTTTGCTGAAGGGCTCAATATTCTTACCGGCGAGACCGGCGCGGGCAAGTCGATCATCATCGACTCTGTGAACCTTGCTCTCGGGGGCAGGGCTGTGCGAAGCCTTGTGCGGGATGACGCGGACTACGGTCTCGTGGAGCTTTTATTTGAAGTGGACGATGCGGAGACGATCTCATCTCTGAGAGAAATGGATGTGGATCCGGAGGACGGAGTCATTCTGATCTCAAGAAAGATGAAGGGAACTCGCAGCATCTTCAGGATCAACGGGGAGACGCGGCCTCATGGGGATGTGCGCGAGTGCGCGTCACTCCTTCTTGATATTCACGGGCAGAGCGAGCACCAGAAGCTCCTGGGGAGCGAACATCAGCTGTCTCTTCTCGACGCCTACGGCCGGGATGAGATCTCACTTGCGAGAGAGCGCGTGGCGGCCGAATACAGCATATACAGCGCGCTTAAAAAGAAGCTCGAGAGCGAGGAGATGAGCGAGGAGGAGAGGAACAGACAGAAATCTTTCCTTGAGTTCGAAGTCAATGAGATATCGTCCGCCGGCCTTGTGCCGGGTGAGGACGAGCAGCTCGAAAAAACCTACAAAAAGCTGGCCAACTCGAAAAAGATCGTGGAAGCTGTCGGAAGCGCCCATGATCTCACCGGCTATGACAGTCAGGACAGTGCCGGTGACAGCATCGGCCGGGCAATACGCTGCCTCGAAGGGGTCTCTTCCTACGACAGCGACGTGGAAGAGCTCCTTACTATGCTCTCGTCTGTCGATGATCTTCTCAATGATTTTAACCGAAGCCTATCTGATTATCTGGAGGGCCTGGAATTCGCGGATGAGGCATTTGCGGAAACGGAAACTCGTCTCGACCTCATCAATCACCTGAAGTCCAAGTACGGACGGACCGTGGACGATATTCTGGCAGTTCTGGAGGAGAAAAAAGAACAGCTGACAGCGATCGAGAATTATGAGGAGGAGCGGGCTGCACTGTACAGAAAATACGCCGCTTCCGAAAAGAAACTTGAGACCGCGAGCGCCGAATTGACCGCGCTCAGAAAAAAGACCGCGGAGGCCTTCTCCGAGGGCGTCAGAAAGCAGCTTTCGGATCTTAATTTCGCCAGAGCGGATTTCGAGATCCGCTTCAATGAGCCGGGAGCGTATTCCGCGAACGGG
>OCTX012260909.1_pt1 | contig 14120 bp, 14 predicted proteins | sample 1539691 | NCBI WGS metagenome assembly OCTX01 (sample SAMN02144231, study PRJEB22623) | gut metagenome | biome: sheep rumen | host: Ovis aries | place: New Zealand | reverse complement strand
GGCCTCACGACGCGCGAGAAGCGCCCGCTGGCCTCGATCGCGTCGAACGCCGCCCCCCTCATGAGCGAGGCGGGCGCGGCGGCGAACGAGTTGAACGCGTCGAACGCTATCGAACCGTCGGACCGCATAACCGCAAGGCGCGTCCCGCCGTACGGCGCCAGCACTTCAAGCTGCTGAAGCTTCACCGACGGCGCCGCCGGGTTCGCCTCTTCGGCGGCGGGACCCGTCCATTCGACAAGCCAGTTCCTCGGCGCCTTCGGCGCGGGACCGAGGCATCCGGCAAGCACGGGCAGCATAAACAATACAATGGCTGGCAGGTTGATTTTCATAGCGCAGATTATATCAAATTTCACGTGGCAGGGCGACGCGGCCTCCGGCGAGGAACCGTACGCGACCCTTCAAACGAAGCGTCATGGCAAGCGACCGCACCTTCTGCGGCGAAAGGCCGGTGCGCTCCACAAGTTTATCCTGTGTGACGCCGCCGGTGTCCAGCTCCCTCATCACCATCGCCTCTTCGAGCGACAGCTCAGGCACAGGAGCGACCGGAGCCGCAGGGCTTGACGCGGCGGCGGCCGGCGCATGCCCGGCCGCGCCGTGCGGCCGACGCAGCTCCTTGGCAGGCAGCAGCGATGAAAGCGCCTCTGCAACATCGTCGGCGCTCCTTACAAGCGTCGCCCCGTCGCGTATGAGCGCGAGACATCCCGCACTGCGCGGAGAATCGACCCGGCCGGGAACCGCCATCACAACGCGGCCGATATCTGCGGCGATGGAGGTCGTTATGAGCGTCCCGCTCTTTACAGGCGACTCGACCGCTATCACGCCGGACGCCAGCGCGGCGACGACATGGTTCCTCTGCGGGAAAGTCTGCTGATCCGGGTCGCGACCGAACGGAAACTCGCTTACGACCGCGCCGCCCTTCTTCACAATCTCGCGCGCGAGCTCGCGGTTCTGCTCGGGATAGAACCTGTCGAGCGCCGACCCGAGCACACCGACCGTGCGCCCGCCTGCGGTGAGAGCTCCGCGCGACGCCTCGGCGTCGACGCCAAGCGCAAGGCCCGAGACGATGCACCATCCGTTCTGCGCCAGATCGTGTGCAAACCTGGCCGCCTGGTCGAGCCCGTAAGCCGTCGCCCGCCTCGTGCCGACGATCGCGACGGCAGGCTTGGAGAGAACCTTTACGTCGCCTTTCACATACAGCGCCAGCGGATGGCCGCGCGTCTTCTTGAGAAGCGGCGGATACTCTTCGTCGACGGGGGTTACAATCGTCACGCCGTAGCGCCGCGCCTTGGCGAACTCGCCCTTCCAGTCGACTTCACCTCCCTGCCGCGACACCTTTTCGGGATAGCTCTCCCACGCCGCCGCAACATCGCCGCAGCGCTCTGCCAGACCATCGACACCCACGGAGCCTATGCGGTCCGTGAGGTTGAATGCGACGTATGCTTCGCGCTCGGTCACGGCCGCCTCCGGCCCCCACTTGCAATGCACGGGGGAATTATGGTATAATTTGCGCCTGTTTGAAGCGGCCCCATCGTCTATCGGCTAGGACACGAGCTTTTCATGCTTGGTAGAGGAGTTCGACTCTCCTTGGGGCTGCCATTTTTCTACCCCTGCTGCTGTTCCTTGAGAGCCTGCGAAACGGCGAGCATGCGCTCGGAGAGATCCTCGAAGCCGACATCTGCCGAATAGACGTCCTTGTAGTACTGGTAGGCCTTTTCAAGATCGCCCTGCGACTCCGCGCATAGACCTAGCTGGTAGACGACCTTCTTCTTGAGGTCGTCCATCATCGGCAGCTGGTCGCGAGCCGTCTCAAGCTGCATGACCGCCATATCAGTCTGGCCCTTCCTCATGAAGCACATCGCCAGATAGTACAACGCCCACAGGCGGTCCTTCGGGCTCTTCTGCGCGAGCTGGAGATGTTCGAGCGCCTCGTCGTAGTATTCGTAGGTGAAGTACAGCACGCCGAGCTCGTATCTGAGGTGGAGGTCGTTCGGATAACGCTCGACACGCGCGGCGAGGTCGTCGAAGACGAACTGGTTCTTCTCGCCCTCCAGCTCGGCCGCGCCGTCCTCGTTGCCCTCGGCCTTGAGCGCGGCGATCTGCTGGTCGTAGTACTGCACGCGCGTCTGCGAAAGCATGCGGTCGAGCTCGGGGTCCATCGCGCCCGACGCCTCGATCGCCGCCGTGAGGCACTCCACCGCCTCGGCATAGCGCTTGTTCTGGATGTAGATTCGCGCGAGCGCGCGGCGATAGTTCATGTTCTTCGGCTCGGCCTCGATCTGCTTGATCTTCTCCTGGATGAGCGCCTCGGCGTCCTCGCCGACAACCATCGCTTTGTTGGCCTGATCGAGCTTCTTCGCCTGCTCCTTGTTGGCGATGAGATTCTGGAAGCCGCCCTTCTTGCCCGCAGTCTGCTCCCAGCCGGCGTTCATCGTCGCCTGGGCCTCGGTGTTCTTGAGAAGCTGCATGACGCGCTGGTCGCCCGGCTTGAGTTCGGCAAGCTTCTGGTAGGCGTCGCGCGCCTTGTCCCAGCGCTTCGCCATCGTGTAGTAGGTCGCGACGCGCTCGAGCAGCGACGGATCCTTGTTGCTGCACTCGTAGGCAGCCTCGACCGATATCGCCGCATGGTCGGCCTTGCCGGCCGCCTCGGCCGCCTTGACCGCCGCCTCGATGTTGTCGGCATCGAGCGGATTCTGGCAGAGCAGCTTTTCGGCCTCGGCCATGGCCTCGACCCCTTTGCCCTTTTTAATCAGACCCATTATCTTGCCGCGGGCCATCATGTAGCCGAGCTTCGCGCCCAGCCCCGCCTTGCCGTTGTGGCGGAAATTTGCGATCTGCGCGGCTCTCAGAAGCTTGCGCGTTTCGAGAACATCCGGCGCCGCCGACACCGCCTCCATGAGCATATCAACCGCAAGCTCGTACTTGCCGGACTCCAGCGCCTGACGGCCGCGGTTCGTGAAATTCTGCGCCTTCTGTGCAAGATCAACTGCCATATTTACATCTCCTTCGTTAAATCCCTGTAGTGTTCCTCATTGCCTCCGTCACGGCGTGACGGCCAGCCGTTCATCGGTCCCGAGCGCCTCCAGAACGCCCTTCGCCTTGTAGGTCTTGAGCATGAAATGCGTCGCGGTCGAGAGGACGCCGTCAATCGTCGACAGGTCGGCCGCCACGAAGTGCGCCACGTCCTGCAGGCTCTCGCCCCTCACGAACACCAGGAGGTCGTAGCCGCCGGACATCAGAAAGCACGCCTCGACCTGTTCGAACTTGGCGACCCTCTCCGCGATTTTGCCGAAGCCGCAGTCGCGCTGCGGCGTTATCCTCAATTCTATCACTGCATGAACGTCGTTCATCGTATCCTCCTTCACCATTGCACCGCCAGCAGGTCATCCACAATCTGCCGCGCGAGGTCTTCCGCCAGTCTGCCATTGGCGTTGCGCGCCGCCGTCGAAAGATCAAGCCCCGCCGCGTAGACCGTCTCCGCCGTGTAGCGGCGGCCGTCTATGAGCACGCGGCCGCTCAGCCTGTCCACGACCGACACCTCCACCGCCGCTGTGTACCTGTAGTCGGCAACCCTCATGCCCGTCTTGCGGCTGCCGCCGCTGAATGACGAAGACGCGCTCTTTATCACGCCCTGTATCTCGACTGCCGCGTCGTCGGGCCGCGCGATCCTGAACGTTCCCTCGCGCTGCAGTTCGCGCAGAATCTGCCGTGCCGCGAGCGGCCCGAGCTCGGTCGAATCGGATTCGTTGCGGAACACCGGCACGCAAACCGTGCGCAGATTCTCAGGCACGCCGCTTTTCCACGAATAGCCGGTGCGGCAGCCGGCGAATGCCAGCGACGCGACGACAAGAAGCATGACGATTCTTTTCATTGCTGTACACCCTCTTTGAGGCTTTCGACGCGCGCGCGCGCCTCGTCGGCGTGACGGCTGGCGGGATAGTCCTTCAGAAAACGTTCAAACGCGTTGATGGCGCTGCGGCGCGTGCGCGTGCGCGAATCATAGAACTTTGCAGCCTTCCACGCCTCCTCGGCCTCCATCTCGACAGTCTCGTCGAGCCAGCCTTCGAAGTCGGCGCGCACGGCGTCCTCCATGCGCCCGCGAAGCGACTGCCTGAGAAACGACATCGTGTCTCGCACGCGCTCACGGTTGTAGCCGTGCATCTCCAGAAGCTTCATGCGCACAGCCCCCTCGCGGTGGAGCGCCTCGGCCGCCTCGCGCGTCCCCGGATGGAGGCTTCTGAGATTCTCGTACACCTGCACCGCCTCGGTGTATTTCTCCTCGTCCTCGCGCATGGACGCGATCGTGAGCATCGCCTGCGGCGCGAACGACGCGCCCGGCGCTCGCAGGACAAGCGCCTCGTAGGCGCGGCGCACGTCAACCGTGTTCGAAAAGCGGAAGAACATTATCGTCTTGCCCTCCTCGCGCATCAGCTCCGCGACCTTGTACATCGTCGCGGCGATCGCCCCGTAGTCGCAGTCAAGTGAATAGAAGTCGAGAAGATAGCGGTATTCGTTGAATGCGGCCTCGTAGTCAAGGTCGTGGTTGAGCAAGAGGTCGGCGTAGGCTTTCTGCGCCTTGACGGCCTCGGGCGACGACGGCCACTCGCGCACGAGCGAATCGTAGGCCTTGCGCGCGGCGCGCCACGACCCCTCGGCCTCGCACCGGCGCGCCCATTCGAGCTGGTCGGCGGGGTTGTCCTTCTTCGGCCCGTTTATGAACGCGAAGAACTTCGGTTCCTTCTTCGACGGCTTGACGATCGATTCCTCGCTGTCGAAGCCGGGATATGCATCGGTAGCGTACCGCGCGTCCGCGCCGGTGCCGGAAAGCACCGCAGCCGGCGCAGCGCCGGGCAGCACCGCAGCGCACGCAAAACCGAGCGTGACAAAAGACCTCTTAAGATTCATGCTCTTATTATACCATACGAGGACGCCGCCCGTCCATACCCTGCGTGCGGCACCGTCACGCGTTCGACGTGTCGTTCAAGGCCCGGAGCACGCAGCCGAGCGAATTGACAAGCTGCCTCGATTCGAACTGGTCGATGAACCCGTCCTTGAGGAAGCCATCGAGCTTTTCGATCACAGCCGCGAACTCGTCGCCGCGCTGATGCTCTTCGAGCCAGCGCTTGACCACGTTCGCCTCGGCCGTGTCCAGCCGCGAATCCTGCAGCATCCCTTTCGTTAGAAGCCAGAATTCATCATGCAGTTCTTTTTGCGTCATCACGTCGACCCTCCTTTTTGTTTTCTGTCACATGCAAAGAGCGGTTATTATACCATAAACAACTGCGACATGTTACGGAGCGGCGCGTCCACCCTTATTTACCGGAATGCTGCCAGACCAAACTGGAATGCTTCTGCCGCCGGGCCGGGCGCGACACAGAATCACGCAGGAAATGGTATAATATGCACCGAAAAGTTTGGACACAATAAAAAAGGTACGACCGAAATGACGCAACTAGAATCCGCCCGTGCGGGCATCATTACAAAGGCCATGAAAAAAGTGGCCGAATGCGAAAACGTCAATGCAGAGACTGTTCGCGCGGCAGTCGCGTGCGGCGAGGCGGTGATTCCCCTGAACATCAATCACAAGAACGCGAAGCCTACAGGCGTCGGGCGCATGTTCACCACGAAAATAAACGCCAACCTCGGACGCAGCGTGACTCACTCGGGGAAAGGCGACGAGCTCGAAAAACTGAAGGTCGCCATGGATGCAGGCGCGGACTTCGTCATGGATCTTTCCGTCGGCCCTGACGATCTCGCGGCGATACGCCGCGGGATGCTGGATGCGAGCGACAGACCGCTCGGGACGGTGCCGGTCTACGAGACGATTTCAAGGACGGACGGCGAAATCCCGCAGATGAATCCCGCGTTTCTCATCGATGTCATACGGGCCCAGGCCGAACAGGGCGTGGACTTCATGACGCTTCATGCCGGACTTCTCCTGAAGCATATACCGGCCGCGATGAAAAGACGCATGGGAATCGTCTCGCGAGGAGGCGCGATCATGGCCGAATGGATGATGCAGAACAAGTCCGAGAACCCGCTCTACACCCGCTGGGACGAAGTAATGGACATTCTCGCGAAGTATGACGTAACGGTTTCGCTGGGCGACGGCATGCGCCCCGGGTGTCTCGCGGATGCGTCCGACGAGGCGCAGTTCGGCGAACTGGACGTCCTCGGGGAGCTTGTCGAGCGCTGCCGCGCGCACGGTGTGCAGGTCATGGTCGAGGGTCCGGGGCATGTGCCTTTCAACCAGATCCAGGCCAACATGGAGCGCGAACAGGAAGTATGCAAAAAGGCACCCTTCTACGTGCTAGGACCGGTGGTGACGGATATAGCGCCCGGCTACGATCACATCGTCTCGGCGATCGGCGCGACTGCGGCGGCGACCTACGGCGCGTCGCTTCTGTGCTACGTGACGCCGGCGGAGCACCTCGGCCTCCCCGACGCGGACGAGGTGCACCAGGGATGCATCGCCTACAAGATCGCCGCACACGCCGGCGACGTCGCCCGCGGGCTTCCTGGGGCGCGCCGCCGCGACGACGAGATGGCCGAGGCCCGCGCCACGTTCGACTGGGACCGTCAGTTCGCCGCATGTCTCGATCCGGCGCGCGCCAGGGCGAGATGGATCAAAACACGCGCCTTCACCGACGAAGCCCACGACGACGACCATTGCTCGATGTGCGGGAAGCAGTTCTGCGCCGTGAGAACATCGCGCAGAATTCGCAAGCTTGCCGACGAACTGAACGCCTGACGCACAGGGCCGCCAGGCACGACGGCGGTCTCAGCCGAAGAACGCCTTGTAAAGCGCCCGAACGGCCAGGTCGCGGTCGGCCTGGCGAATGGCGATCATGAACGAGACCTCGCTCGACCCCTGGTTGACCATCGACATTGATATTCCGGCGGAAGCAAGCGCGAGGCACGCTTTGGCAAACATGCCTGCCGTATAGCACATACCTTCGCCGACGACCATGAGAATAGTAAGGTCTCGCTCGATCGCCACGTAGTCTGGCTCCAGCTCGCGCTTGAGCTCCTGTATGACGCGGCGCTCCTTCTCCTTCGGAAGATTCTGCCCCTTGACGACGACGCACTGCGAATCCACGCCGGAGGGCATGTGCTCGTAGGCGATATGCTCGTTTTCCAGAACCTGCAGCAGTCTGCGACCGAAGCCTATCGCGCGGTTCATCAAATACTTCTCCACGACGATGTTGCAAAAGCCGTCCATGGAGGCTATGCCCACAACGGTTCCAGGCACCACGCGGCGCGACTGCACGATCATCGTCCCCGGCTCGGAAGGATGGTTGGTGTTGCGGATGTTGATGGGAATCCTCGCGCGCACGGCCGGGATCACGGCGTCGTCGTTAAACACGCCGAAGCCCGCGTATGCGAGCTCGCGCATTTCGCGGTAAGTCATCGTAGGGATGCCTTCGCCGTCCTTGACTTCGGGGACTATCCGCGGATCGACCGGGAACACCGAATCTACATCGGTGAAGTTCTCGTACACGTCGGCGCAGACGGCCGCCGCGAGAATCGAACCCGTGATGTCGCTTCCTCCGCGCGGGAACGTCGCAACCTTGCCTTCCCTGGTGTAGCCGAAGAAGCCGGGGTATATCACAATTCCCTCGAAGTTGGAAAACGCGCGCGACAGCGTCGCGTAACTCGCAGGATCGAGCGTTGCATCGCCGAACTCGCCCTGAAGGATCATTCCCGTCTCCTTCGGGCTTGCATATCGCGCCTTCTTGCCGCGTGCCGAAAAAGCGACCGCGACGAGCTTGGCGTTGTCGTCCTCGCCGGCCGCCTTCATAAGGTCCATGAACTCCGCGCTGCCGAGCGTCGCGACCTGCGCCAGACGGTCCATGATATCCATCTCGATCTCCCGCACGATCTCCTCGCCGAGCTTAAGCTCGGCCGCCATCTCGGCGTAACGTTCCACCACGGCGCCGTACTGGCGGTCGGTGTTCTCGCCCTTGAGGGCCGTTTCAGCGAGATTGATAAGAAGATCGGTCACCTTCGTGTCACCCGGGTGCCGCTTGCCGGGCGCAGAGACGACGACGATACGCCGCGAGGGATCCGAAAGGACTATGTCTATTACTTTGTTGAGCTGCGTGGCGTTTGCCAGCGAGCTGCCGCCGAACTTGCATACTTTCATTATTTCGGTACCCCTCTGTCAGATCATCCTGAGCTTGACGGGCTTCGCGCCCACAACTCCGCTCGCCTCTATTTCGGCGAGGGCCTTCTCAAGATCGGCCGCCTTGGCCTCGTGAGTGAGCACGACGACCGGAACGAAACCCGCCACGGCCTTTTCAGCTTTCTGCGACGCGGCCGATATGCTCACACCGTGACGGCCGAGAGTTGTCGCAATCGTGCCGAACGCGCCGGCCCTGTCCGCCACCATGAAACGGATGTAGAAGCTGGAGGCTATCTCGCCCGCCGCGCGCAGCTTCACAGCACTGCTGCCGTAGTCGGGAACGCCACGCGAATAACGCGTCTCGCCGTGCGCCAGGTTGCGGGCGATGTCGCCTATGTCGCCCACGACGGTCGACGCCGTCGGCGCGCGGCCCGCGCCGCGCCCGTAATACATCGTATAATCGCTCATGTCGCCCTTGACCCACGCCGCGTTGAACGCATCGTTCACGCTCGCAAGCATGTGGCTCATCGGCACGAGCGTCGGCGCGACCGCCACCTCGACCTCGTCGCCGTCGCGGGCGACGCGGGCCAGGAGTTTGATCCTGTAGCCGAAATCCGCCGCATACTTCACATCGTCACCGGCGAGATTGCGTATCCCCTCCACCTGGACATCGGCGACCTTCGGCTGGAAGCCGTAGGCAAGCGCCGCGAGGATGCACGCCTTGTGGGCAGTGTCGAACCCGTCGATGTCGAGCGAGGGATCGGCCTCTGCGTAACCGAGGCGCTGCGCGTCCTTGAGAACCTCGTCGAACGGCAGGCCTTCGTTCTCCATGCGAGTGAGGATGTAGTTGCACGTTCCGTTGAGGATGCCGTGGATGGACTCTATGTCATTGCCCGCGAGTCCCTCGCGCAATACGCGTATGATCGGTATTCCGCCGCCGACCGACGCCCCGAAGTAGATGTCCACGCCGTTCTTAGCCGCCGTGTCGAATATCTCGCGGCCGTATTCGGCGAGAAGCTTCTTGTTGGCCGTCACGACGCACTTGCCCGAATTGAGCGCGTTCAGCACGAAGGCTTTCGCGACACCTGTCCCGCCGATCGTTTCGACGACGATCTTCACCTCGGGGTCGGCGATGACGCTTTTCGCGTCTGTAGTGAGCACTCCGTCAGGAATGGCCACGCCGCGATCAGTGACGATGTCAAGGTCGGCGATTCGACGCAACACGATATCCACGCCAAGGCGTTTCGCCATGACGTCGCGATGCTTGAGAAGTCCGTCGGCCACTCCGGCGCCCACGGTCCCAAAGCCAAGGATTCCAACACCAATCTGCTTCATCTGCTTCCCTCTCGTAGAATTGCGTATTTTACTATTATTTACCCTGCGCCGTCAACTGCCGCGCACACGCTGGAGAACCGACTTGAGCGAAGCCCACATCTCCTTCTTGATCTTCTGCACCGCCGACGTGACGGTTGAGAAGCGCAGTATATAGGCAGGCGAATAGGTCACAAGCACATTCGGCGAAAGCTGCGTCGACACCCACTGGCCGGGCGACGCATTGACGCCGGGAAGCCATTTTTTAAGGGCCAGCCCGCCAAGAACGATGTATGCCTTCGCCTGCGGAGCAGGCCCTTCGCAAACCACCGGAGCCGTCTCGAGAGTCCTGCCGAGCGCCGCGGCGATCTTCTCCATCATATCATTCCCGGCGGATGTGAGCGGCCGGTCGTGAAGGAAGACAAAGTCCAGAATTCCGCCGCCGGACGTGCGCACGGGCGGCCGCGCCAGCTGCGGCGCGGGACTTGCGGGCGAAGGGCGCGCCTCCTGACGCGGCGGCGCTGCCGGAGCGGGCGCGCCTGCCCCGGACGCGAGAAGCGAGCGGTCGCACTCTACTAGACGAACGCCGAGCTCGCGCTCAAGCGCAAGCTCGGCCTCCAGCCCTTCAAGTATGTGCTCAAGCGCCGTCACGCCTTCTTTGGCTTGTTGAATCCGTAAGGATTCTTCTTCTGCCAGCGCCACGCGTCCTTGCACATCTCGTCAATTCCGCGTTCAGCCTTCCAGCCGAGCTCGGCGGCGGCGAGCGACGGATCGGCCCAGCACTCGGCGATGTCGCCAGGACGGCGCGGACATATCTTGTAGGGGACATGCCGCTTGGACGCCTTCTCGAACGCCTTGACGATCTGCAGCACCGAATAGCCGTGGCCTGTGCCGAGGTTGTATATCTTGAGACCGAGCTTCGGCTCGCGCTCAAGCTTCTCGATCGCCTTGAGATGTCCAATGGCAAGATCGACCACATGGATGTAGTCGCGCACGCCTGTGCCGTCGGGAGTAGGATAGTCGTTGCCGAAAACGCTCAGCTCGGGCAGACGGCCTACTGCGACCTGCGCCACGTAGGGCAGAAGGTTGTTGGGGATGCCCGCAGGGTCTTCGCCTATGAGACCCGACTTGTGCGCGCCGATGGGATTGAAGTATCTGAGAAGGATGACGTTCCATTCGGGGTCGGCCTTCTGGACGTCTTTGAAGACCTGCTCCATCATGAGCTTGGTCCAGCCGTAGGCGTTGGTGCAGCCGGGCGTGGGGAAGTCCTCGCGTATCGGCACCGAGGCGGGATCGCCATAGACCGTCGCCGAACTGGAGAACACTATGTTCTTGCAGCCGTGCTCCGCCAGGCACTTGAGAAGCGTGAAGGTTCCGCCGAGGTTGTTCGCGTAGTATTTGAGCGGTATCCGCGTGGATTCGCCGACGGCCTTGAGCGCGGCAAAATGGATCGTGGCGTCGAAGTGTCCCTCTTTGTCAAGAACGGCGTTGAGCTTCTTTTCGTCGCGAATGTCCACCTTGTAGAACACAGGCGCCTTGCCGGTTATCTTCTTGACTCTGGCAAGCGACTTCCTGGAGCTGTTGCAGAGGTTGTCGACTACAACGACCTCGTGGCCCGCGCCGAGAAGCTCGACCACTGTATGGCTGCCGATAAAGCCGGCGCCCCCCGTCACTAGAATCTTCATCTCTCGTTTCCTTTCTTGTGTTTGCTGGATATTATACCATATTGCCGTGCGCGCGGAGACGCCGTGCTAGTAGTCCAGCTGGCTGGACCCTATCGTCTCGCGCAGTATCGAGTCGCCGGGAACCGCAACCGGCGGCACCGCGACGACCGCCGACATGAGATCGGCCAGCATCGCGGCCTTCTTCTCGCCGGGAACCTTGAGCTTGACCATCTCCAGAAGCCCGGCGACATACGGCTTGAGCACGCAAAGCTCATACTCCAGCGCCGAATCGAACTCCACATCGGCGTCGCCGCGAAACGGATTTATCCACTTCTCTTCGCCCGCAAGAACCTTCGGCCACATGCGGAACGTCTCCACCGGGCTCATCTTCCGGAACTGGTTGTCGCGCACGAGCCGTCTCAGAAGCCGCGCATCGGCCGACCTCAGTCGCGTCTTGAAGAAAAGCTCGGGCTGCGTCTTCGGCTCGACGAACACGCGGTACTTGCACATCTCGGGCACGTCTTTCGTCAGGCACGGATTGAGCGCGTGAATGCCCTCGAGCACGATGTAGCCGTTTCTCGGCATGCTCATAGTCCCATTGTCGTCGAACCCCTCGTGCTTCACGAAATCGAACCGCCTCGGATGTATCTCGCGACCCTCGAGAAGCGCATTCAGGTCGGCGGCAAGGCGCGCCGCGTCCACCGCCTCCACGGTCTCGTAGTCAAGCTCGCCGTTCTCGTCGCGCGGGTTGCGAGCGTCACCTACAAAATAGTCGTCGGTCGAGAAATGCGTCGCCTCGGCGCCGTTCACCCTCAGCTGCGTGCAGAGGCGTTTGGCGGTCGTGGTTTTGCCGGCGGAGCTCGCTCCCGCGAGGAGTATGAGCCTCACCCCCGGGCGGGCGGTTATATCGTCGGCTATCTTCGAGAGCGCCTTGCACTGGCGCGCCTCGCAGACGCGTATGAATTCATTGAAACAGTCGCTTTCCGCAAGCGCGTTGAGCTCGTCGATGGTCATGATGGACGCCTCTCCCTGTCGTTCACGGCGCGTCGAGGTCCAGCCCCGAGCCGGTCGATTTGCGCTCCTTGCCGCCGAAATAGAACTCCTGCCCCGTCGCGTCCATGACGCTGCGCCACATCTCGCGGTCGGTGCGTATCTTCTGCCGTTCGATCGTCGCCAGCCGTATCGGCACAAGGGCGAACGTCTCGCCGAGATTGCCGACGACGCAGTTGGTGCGGCCCGCCATCGCGGCGTGCACGGCGTTTCGCGCCAGCATGTAGCAGCGTATCGCGTCGGTCCCCTTCGCCGGACAGCTTCTTATCGTGTAGCTCGGGTCGAAGTATTTTACGGACGTCTTTATGCCGCGGCTTTTCATGTGGCATTCTATCGCGCGCTTGAGGAACTCTCCTATATCCTTTTTAAGGATGTTGCCCGACGCGTCGCGCACATCGGGGATATCCTTGAAAAGCTCCTGCCCGGCGCCTTCCGCGACGACGATGACGGCATGGTCTTTGCCTGCGGCGAAGCGGTTCTCCAACGCGGAGAAAAGTCCGTTCGGTCCGTCAAGAGTGAAAGGGCTTTCCGGCACAAGGCAGAAGTTCACGACCGGATTCGACATTGATGCGTACGCGGCGATGAAGCCCGAGTCGCGGCCCATGAGCTTCACAAGGCCTATACCGCCGGGCGTCCCCTTGGCCTCGACGTGCGCGCCGCGGATGACGTTCGCAGCCTCGGCTACCGAGGTCTCGAAACCGAAACTGCGGCCGACGAACATAAGGTCGTTGTCGATCGTCTTCGGTATGCCGACGACGGATATCTTGAGCCCGCGCTTTTTCGCCTCTTCTGCAATATCGGCGGCGCACCTCAGCGAACCGTCGCCGCCGATGCAGAAGAGGATGTTGATGTTCATCCTCACGAGCGTGTCCACCATCACGTCGGCCGGCTGCTGCCCGCGGCTGGAGCCGAGTATCGTGCCGCCGATCTCGTGAATCGTGTCGACCACGTCGGGGTCGAGCATGATGGGTTTGTAGCCGCATGCAGGATTGAGGCCCGCGTAGCCGTAGCGGATGCCGAATATCGTCTTCACGCCGTAGTCGTAGGTAAGAATCTCGACGAGGCCCTTGATGACGTTGTTCAGACCGGGGCAGAGGCCGCCGGCGGTGACGATCCCGACGCGCGTCCAGCTCGGGTCGTGGAAAATCTTCGGCTTGGGCCCCGCGCGCTCGAAAGTGGGCTCGCGGCCGAGAAGTTCCTTGAGGCGCTTGTAGAAAGACCTGTTCTCGGTTATGAAGATGCGTTCGTCATCCTTGACGAATTCGTGCTTGCGTACTGGCGAGTTGATTTTGCAGTCGCCGAGGCGCTCTATCTCGAACGAGTACTTTTCGGGCGAGGCGATGATCTTCTCAAGAACATTGGTCATGATGTCTGCTCCTTGGGCTGTTGTCGGCGGTTCTTCGCCGCATAGTGGAAGTAGAGCGAAAGATCGGTGGAAACGAGCGCCATATCGACCAGATACACCCAGCAGAGCCACAGTTTAGAGCCGTCGACCAGATGCGAGGCTATCCCGCAGCAGTATCCGACGATGACAATCACCATGAACATAGGGCTCTTGCCGTCCACGCGTTTTGCGCGGTACGTTCTGACTATCGCGAACGGCCATGAAAAGCCGAAAGCGAACAGCATAGCAAACTCCAGAATCTCGCTCAGCATGAAGTATATTATACCAAATCTGCAGCGACCGTGCCGCGCGGCGCGGGTCAGGCAGGCTTGGGGCAAAGGTCAGGCAGGCTTGAGGCAAAGATCAGGCAGGCTTGAGGCAAAGTCTGGGCAGGACTTCGGCAAAGCTTGGGCAAGACTTGGGCAAAGCTTGGGCAGGACTTCGCCAAAGCTTGGGCAAGACTTCGCCAAAGCTTGGGCAAGACTTGTGCAAAGCTTGGGCAAGACTTAGGTTGAGTGCACAACGGCTTCCTTTGGGGTCGGTGATTAAAAACGATCCTCCGCCACCCGGCGGAGGATCGAGGTGTGTG
>OCTX012236467.1_pt1 | contig 14122 bp, 26 predicted proteins | sample 1539691 | NCBI WGS metagenome assembly OCTX01 (sample SAMN02144231, study PRJEB22623) | gut metagenome | biome: sheep rumen | host: Ovis aries | place: New Zealand | reverse complement strand
TTTTAAAGGTCAGTTCCTTAAGAATAAATACTTAAGAAATCTTCAAGGTTGTTTCACTGTTCAGTTATCAAGATTCGTCCCGGCCTTCCGGCCGTTTGTGTCCGCCTCTCTCGCGGCGACTCGATTAATATATCATCCCGATCCGGGATTGTCAACACCTTTTTTGATTTTTTTATTTATCTCTCCAGATGATTCTTCCCTTGTCCAGATCATAGGGGGAGAGCTCGATCGTCACTTTATCTCCCGGCAGGATGCGGATGAAATTCATGCGCAGTTTGCCGCTGATATGGGCAAGCACAACATGCTTGTTCTGAAGCTCCACACGGAACATGGCGTTCGGAAGCTTTTCAAGAACGGTTCCTTCCACTTCGATTACATCTGATTTTGACATATATCTTTCCCTTCTTAAATGTTTCAGCTTTCAGACCGGTAAAGCCTGAGAATATGAACAAGATCGCTGTCCGCATCCGCCCTGCTGAGCAGCTGCAGCAGTTCCTCCGGAAGATGCGCGATCAGCTGCACATGCTTTCTGTTCTTTTTCTTGCATTTTTTCATAGTCTTAAGCCGTCCGTCGGAAAGATAGACGAAGTCCTCTTCTTCTCCGACAACGACGTATATCTTACCCCTGTCATGCCCGGCCCTGGACTCTGCCAGAAGGTGCAGCTGATACTGTTCTTCCATATAATACATTCCGCCAAAAGTATACTGTAAATATCAGAACTTCGTCAGCGAGAGGATCTCCGGCTCGCCTTCCGTGATAAGAATCGTGTTCTCATAATGCGCCGCAAGGCTCCGGTCGGCCGTGACAACTGTCCAGTTGTCATCCATCCACTCAATCTCCCAGGTTCCCGCGGAAATCATCGGCTCTATGGCCAGCGTCATACCCGGCACCAGCCTGAGTCCCCTGGCTTTCTGACGGAAATTCGGAACCTGGGGATCCTCATGCATCTGCGTGCCGATCCCGTGTCCTACCATGTCCCGGACGACCCCGTAGCCGAAGCTTTCGGCATAATCGCCGATTGCCGCAGAGATCTCATACAGATGATGTCCGGCCTTCGCGAATTTAATCCCTTCAAAGAAGCTCTGCTTTGTCACATCGATCAGTTTCTGTGCCTCCGGAGAGATCTTTCCGATTCCGTAGGTACGCGCCGCGTCCGAATGATAGCCCTTATAGATCAGGCCGCAATCCAGGGAAATGATATCTCCCTCTTTCAGCTTCCGCGACTTCTTCGGAATCCCATGGACAACTTCCTCATTGACGGAGGTGCAGACAGCCGCCGGAAATCCTTCATAATTCAGAAAATTCGGCGTTCCTTCGCACTCCTTTATGAGGCGTCTTGCCTCCATGTCGATCTCCCAGGTACTGATCCCCGGCTGAAGGATCTTCGCCAGCTCATCATGGACATACTCCAGACGATGATTGGACTCCCTCATTAACTCAATCTCATGTTTTGTCTTAACTGATACCGCCATAATCCGTGCACTCCTCCTGTAGTGTCCTGTGCGATGCCGGCCCGGATGGCATACTCTTATCCCGTATGACTCTCTCCGGAATATAGAAAATCTGAATCCTTTAATCTGTCCCTGCCGGCATCCCATTCGCCGTCTTCAGCATGTCTGACTCCGGCGGCAAACCAGTCTCACGCAAGAATCGCGCAGATCGACGAGAAGACTTCCCCGAGGGAACGTGTTCCGTCTACCTTGTGCATACATCCGGCCTTCTCATAATACTTGATCAGCGGCTGGGTCTGGCTGTGGTAGACATCAAGACGCTTCTGGATGGTCTCAGGCTTGTCATCATCGCGATGTACAAGCTCTTCACCGCATACGTCGCAGATCCCTTCTTTTGCAGGCGGATTAAAACTGATGTGATAGGTGGCGCCGCATTTCAGACATGCGCGTCTCCCGCTCAGCCGCATGATGATATCGCTGTCCGGTACATCTACGTCTATGGCATAATCAATCGACCCGCCGTCCTTTGCCAGGGCTCTGGTGAGGGCCTCCGCCTGCGGGATGGTGCGCGGAAAACCGTCAAGGATATAGCCTTTTGCGCAGTCATCCTTCGCGATCCGGTCCACAACCAGATCACAGGTAAGCTCATCCGGCACAAGAAGCCCCTGATCCATATACGCTTTTGCCTTTTTCCCAAGTTCTGTCTGATTCTTTATATTTGCGCGGAAAATATCTCCTGTAGAAATATGCGGAATGCCAAACTTCTCCGCGATCATCTTCGCCTGCGTTCCCTTGCCGGCTCCCGGCGCTCCAAGCATGATAATTCTCATAAACATACCTCATATAAAAATCGACAGACGCAGGTTCCTGAAATGGGTGTCCATAAGTGCGCGGGACATGCAGGATCAGGTTAGTCGATTCTGCCTGACCCACGCAGCTATGCACTGAACCATTACAGCAACTTCAGGAACCATGTAAACGCCTTCAGAAGGTTTGAAGGCGCTTGCATAATACCTGAAGATTCGAAAAGGACAGGGAAGAAGTGCGCTTTTCCTTCCGTCCGGCGGAAAAGCACACTCCTTCGGTATCCTGCCGTCCGTCTGCAGCTGCAGACGGACTATATCCTCAAATCCGTTAATCTCTCAAAAAGCCCTTGTAATTGCGTACAAGCATCTGAGACTCGATCTGCTGGATCGTATCCAGGACTACTCCGACGATAATGATCAGAGAAGTTCCGCCGAAGGATACATTGGCATTGAAGATGCCGTTAAAGAAGATCGGGATAATAACAACGATCATGAGGCCTACTGCACCGATGAAGATAATGTAGTTCAGAATCTTCTGCAGATATTCAGTAGTCGGTTTGCCCGGACGGATGCCGGGGATAAATCCGCCCTGCTTCTTCAGATTGTCAGCCACTTCAATCGGATTGAAGGTGATCGACGTATAGAAGTAAGCAAAGAAGATGCACAGAGCCACATAGAGTACAAGCCCGAGCATATAGACCGGATGCTTGAAGTCAAACCAGTTGTTCTGGTTCAGGATACCGAGTACGGTTCCCCAGAAGCCGCTGGCATGCGCGCCTGTGAAACTCATGATGATTGACGGAATCGACATCAGTGAGGATGCGAAGATTACAGGAATGACGCCGGCCGTATTGACCTTAAGCGGGATGTGGGACGACTGTCCGGAAACCATCCTGCGGCCCTGCATCTTCTTGGCGTACTGTACCGGGATTCTTCTGATCGCGTCGGTGAGAAGAATGGTCAGAACGATCGTAGCAAGGATGACAGCAGCGATGATTACTACTGCCATGGCGCCCTTGGCGATCGATTTGCCGGATACAAACTGTCCCCACAAAGTCGTAAGATCCGAAGGAACTCTTGAAAGAATGTTGAAGAGAAGGACAATGGAGATACCATTGCCGATCCCGTTCTCTGTGATACGTTCACCGATCCACATAACAAATGCGGAGCCAGCGGTGAGTGCAACAACAACTACCAGTGCGCTGAAGAAATTGAAATTGGTGATCAGACCGGAACGTCCGAAGCCGATCGCCATGGCAGTACTCTCAAACAAAGAGAGACCGATCGTAAGATAACGCGTGATAGCCGTAATCTTCTTTCTTCCATCCTCACCATCCCGATGCATCTCTTCGAGCTGCGGAATCGCGATCGTGAGAAGCTCCATAATAATGGATGATGTAATATACGGAGTTATGTTCAGTGCGAACACTGACATACGCTCAAAGGACCCACCCGTAAAAGCACTGAAGAAACTGAAAGCACCACTGTTCTGCTGATCAAACCAGTTCTGGAAGAAGGCTCTGTTCACTCCCGGAACAGGGAGCTGGCAGCCGATCCGCACCAGGACCAGCATCATGAACGTGTAGAATAGCTTTTTTCTGATGTCCTTTATCCGAAATGCATCGCGTAAAGTCTTAAACATCAGATCACCTCAGCTTTTCCACCTAATTCTTCAATTTTTGCCTTTGCGGATGCACTGTATGCGTTCACGCAGACATTCAGTTTCTTGGTCAGAGTACCATTGCCCAGAACCTTTACACCGTCTTTTGCTTCACGCAGGATGCCGTTCTCGATAAGCGCATCGACAGTAACATCCGCGCCGTCTTCAAATCTGTCAAGATCGCTGAGTGTAATCGTCTCGATCTGAGCACGTCCGATGTTCTTGAAGCCTCTCTTGGGAAGTCTTCTGTACAGAGGCATCTGGCCGCCCTCGAATCCGATACGCGGAGCGCCGGAACGCGCTTTCTGTCCTTTATGGCCCTTGCCGGCGGTCTTGCCGTTGCCTGAACCATGTCCGCGTCCTCTTCTGAAATTGTTGCTGTGTACGGAACCTTCAGCAGGACTTAAATTAGATAAATCCATCGTGACACCTCCTTATCAGATTTCTTCTACTTTGACAAGATGAGATACGTGAGCGATCATGCCTCTGACCGCTGCGTTATCCGGCATCTCGACGGTCTTGTTCAGCTTGCGCAGACCAAGAGCTTCCACGGTCGCTCTCTGTTTCGGAATCGCAGCGATCGGGGATTTTACAAGTGTAATCTTTAACTTATCAGCCATTACAAAAACCTCCTTAAGCCATGATCTCTTCCACGGACTTACCGCGAAGGCGAGCAACCTCCTCCGGATCCTTCAGAGCCTTAAGAGCTTCCAGTGTGGCAAGAACGACGTTCTGCTTGTTGTTGGAGCCGAGGGACTTGGTACGGATGTTTCTGATTCCGGCCATCTCAAGCACCATACGGGCCGGGCCGCCGGCGATGATACCGGTACCTTCCGGAGCCTTCTTCAGCAGAACCTGCGCTCCGCCGAACTTTCCGATATAATCATGCGGTACGGAATTCACGCTGTCCATAGCTACTGCAATAAGCTTCTTCTGCGCATCCTCACGTCCTTTGCGGATCGCTTCCGGGATTTCAGTTGCCTTGCCAAGCCCTGCGCCTACATGGCCGTTTCCGTCGCCGACTACGACAAGCGCCGTGAAGCGCATGTTGCGTCCGCCCTTGACAACCTTGGTAACGCGCTTGATGGAGACTACTTTATCATTTAATTCAAACTGACTCGGATCAATGATCTCATGTCTCATGTGATTTTCCTCCTCCTTTAGAACTTCAGCCCGGCTTCTCTGGCTGCGTCAGCGAGAGCCTGAACCTTCCCGTGATAGAGATAACCGCCGCGGTCGAAAACGACCTCCTCGATCCCCTTCTCAAGGGCTCTCTTGGCGATCATGGTTCCTACAGCCTGCGCTGCCGCAATGTCATTGGTCTTTTCCAGATCTGCCGCAACATCCTTCTGAAGCGTATTGGCGGAAACCAAAGTCACACCAGCCTCATCATCAATGATCTGCGCATACATGTTCATGTTGCTTCTGAATACAGCAAGACGCGGTCTTGAAGCGGTGCCGTGGAAACGATTACGGATTCTTCTGTGTTTATCTTCGCGAATCTTGGCTCTCGATTTTTTACTGACCATTATTCCACCTCCCCTTATTACTTACCGGTCTTGCCGACTTTGCGTCTGATCACTTCGTAGTCATATTTAATACCCTTGCCCTTATAAGGTTCAGGTTTTCTCTTCTCTCTGATCTCAGCTGCGTACTGGCCGACTTTCTCCTTGCTGATGCCGGAGACAATGATCTTGTTGCCATCAACCTTGGTCTCGATTCCTTCCGGATCATCCATCTCGATCGGATGGGAATAACCGAGGTTCAGTGTGAGCTTTTTGCCCTGCTTCGCAGCTCTGTATCCGACACCGTTTACTTCCAGTGTCTTCGTAAAGCCTTCGCTGACGCCGACAACCATGTTATGGATCAGAGTCCTGGTAAGGCCGTGAAGGGACTTTTCTCTCTTCTGATCGTTCGGTCTTGTGACAAGGACCTCATTGTCCTTTACTTCGATGGTGAGCTCCGGAACAAAGGTTCTCTCCAGTGTTCCCTTGGAACCCTTTACGGTAACAACGTTACCCTCTGCAACGCTTACGGTGACTCCCGCAGGAATTGCGATCGGCATTCTACCAATTCGTGACATGCCTTAAATCCTCCTTACTTAGATTCTCGGAAAACAGTTCGCGCCGCCCGGGCACGCTTGTCTTCTGTTTTCAGTAATGTTTTTTACCAGACAAATGCAAGCACTTCGCCGCCGACATGGAGCTTTCTTGCCTGCTTGTCTGTAATAACTCCCTGGTTTGTGGATACGATGGCAACGCCGAGACCGCCGAGAACCTTCGGCATGTTGTCGCTGCCTGCGTAGATGCGAAGACCCGGCTTGGAGATTCTCTTGATGCCGCTGATGATCTTCTCATTCTTGTCCCTGCCGTACTTCAGTGTGATGTGGATCATACGGTTCACGCCTTCTCCGGTCAGTTCATATTTGGCGATATAGCCTTCGTCCAGAAGAATATTCGCGATGGAAATCTTCATCTTGGAAGCCGGTACATCGACTGTATCATGTTTTGCTGTATTCGCGTTGCGAATTCTTGTAAGCATATCCGCAATCGGATCGTTCATTGCCATGTTAGTTTCCTCCTTAGACTTGACCTGACATTGATAAATGCATGCTGAACTTACCAGGACGCTTTTCTGACACCCGGAATCTCACCCTTATAAGCAAGTTCGCGGAAGCAGATTCTGCAGATCCCGTACTTTCTCAGCACAGAATGCGGACGTCCACAGATACGGCAGCGGGTATAAGCTCTGGTGGAGAACTTCGGTTCACGCTGCTGTTTAATCTTCATAGATGTTTTCGCCATGGATGTAATCCTCCTAATCTTACTTCGCGAACGGCATATTGAAGAGCCTGAGCAGTTCACGGGCTTCTTCATCAGTCTTGGCCGTGGTAACGAAGATGATATCCATACCTCTCACTTTATCAACCTTATCATACTCGATTTCGGGGAAGATCAGCTGCTCTCTGATACCAAGGGCATAATTTCCTCTTCCGTCAAAAGCGTTCGGATTGACACCGCGGAAGTCACGGACACGCGGAAGTGCAAGATTCACAAGGCGGTCTACGAATTCATACATTCTGTCTCCGCGAAGCGTTACCTTGCATCCGATCGGCATGCCTTCACGGATCTTGAAGTTCGCCACGGAATTCTTCGCGATCGTCTGAACCGGCTTCTGTCCGGTAATGATGGCAAGATCGTTCATTGCGGATTCGAGAAGCTTTGCGTTCTCCTTCGCTTCGCCGACTCCCATATTCACAACAACCTTATCGAGCTTCGGTACCTGCATAATGTTCTTGTAACCAAACTTTTTGGTCATCTCCGGTACGATCTCGCTCGCGTACTGTTCTTTTAATCTGCTGCTCACCAGTCTCTCCTCCTTCCTTCGTTATTAGCCGATGACCTCACCGGTTTTCCTGGCAACACGGACCTTCTTGCCGTCTTCGATCCTGAATCCGACTCTGGTCACATTGCCCTTGAACAGGAACATAACGTTAGAAATATCGAAATAAGCTTCTTTTTTCACGATGCCGCCCTGCGGAGCGCCTGCGCTCGGTTTCTGATGCTTTGTCACCATATTGACGCCTTCAACCAGAACCTTTCCGTCTTTGACGGCCAGGACTTTGCCTTCCTTGCCTTTATCCTTGCCGGCGATCACGCGGACGGTATCGCCTGTCTTGATCTTCATCATAGTTTAAGCGTCCTCCTTATAATACTTCCGGAGCCAGAGAAACGATCTTCATGAACTTCTTCTCACGAAGCTCTCTCGCAACCGGCCCGAAAATACGGGTGCCTGTCGGTGTCAGGTCATCCTTGATGATAACTCCGGCGTTCTCGTCGAATCTGATATAGGAACCGTCCCTGCGGCGGATCTCCTTCACGGTACGGACTACAACTGCCTTAACTACATCACCCTTCTTGACAACGCCTCCTGGTGTTGCCTCTTTAACCGAGCAGATGACGATATCGCCAATGCCGGCATATCTTCTGGTGGAGCCGCCCTTAACACGGATGACAAGAAGTTCCTTGGCACCGGTATTATCAGCAACTTTCAGTCTTGTTTCCTGCTGTACCATTCCAATTTCCTCCTAATTATTTCGCTCTCTCAACGATCTTGACAAGTCTCCATCTCTTATCTTTGGAAAGCGGTCTTGTCTCCATAACGCGGACGGTATCGCCGATATTCGCTTCGTTGTTCTCATCATGAGCCTTCAGTTTGTAGGTTCTCTTCACGATCTTCTTATAGAGCGGATGTCTGACATGGTCCTCAACCGCCACGACGATGGTTTTATCCATCTTATTGCTGATCACATGGCCCGTACGGGTCTTTCTCAGATTTCTTTCCACGGAAATGACTCCTTTCTCCTGCATATTCATTCAGATCACTCAGCGGAAGCCAGGACAGTCTGGATTCTGGCAATATTCTTGCGCACTTCTCTGATCCTGCTTGTATTATCCAACTGATTCGTCGCGTTCTGGAATCTCAGGTTGAAGAGTTCCTTCTTCGCAGCTACAAGTTCTTCCTTCAGCTCGGAGGCTGACTTTCCTCTTAAATCTTCAACGTATTTATTACTCTTCACTGTTATCACCGCCTTCATCTGTATCACGAGCAATGATCTTACATTTGCAGGGTAACTTGTGCATAGCAAGACGCAGAGCTTCCTTGGCCGCCTCCTCCGGAACTCCTGCCATCTCAAACAGGACGCGTCCCGGCTTGACAACTGCAACCCAGTATTCCGGAGTTCCTTTTCCGGAACCCATACGGGTCTCAGCAGGCTTAGCAGTAACAGGCTTATCCGGGAAAATCTTGATCCAGACCTTGCCGCCACGTTTTACGGCACGTGTCATGGCAACACGGGCTGCCTCGATCTGAGTGGACTTAATCCAGGCAGGCTCAGTGGCAATCAGTCCCCATTCGCCGTATGTAACGGTTGTTCCTCTGCCTGCTTTGCCGGCCATGGAACCACGGAACTGTTTACGACGTTTTACTCTCTTCGGCATTAACATTATTTATCGCTCCCTTCTTTCTTAGACGGAAGTACTTCGCCCTTGTAGATCCAAACTTTTACACCAAGTTTTCCATAAGTAGTATTGGCTTCAGCAAAACCATAGTCGATGTCAGCACGAAGTGTCTGAAGCGGAATGGTTCCTTCGCTGTAGAATTCCTTGCGGGCAATATCTGCTCCGGAAAGTCTTCCGGCGATCGATGTCTTGATTCCCTTTGCGCCGAACTTCATGGTCCTGCCCATAGCGCCCTTCATGGCACGGCGGTATGAAATACGGTTCTCAAGCTGCTGAGCGATATTCTCGGCGACCAGCTGTGCATCCAGATCCGGTCTCTTGATCTCCTTGACGTTCAGGTCGACCTTCTTGCCGCTCAGAGCAGCGATCTCAGCCTTCGTCTTGTCGATCTCTTTGCCTTCCTTGCCGATCACGATACCGGGCTTCGCGGTGTGAACGGTGACTTTCACTCTGCCTGCCGCACGGGAGATCTCGATCTTGGAAACACCCGCGCTGTAGAGCTTCTTCTTCAGGAACTTTCTGATCTCGTAATCTTCCTTCAGATTGTCTGCAAAATCGCCTTCCGCATACCATCTGGATTCCCAGTCATTGATAATGCCGACTCTAAGTCCATGCGGATTTACTTTCTGTCCCATGATTTTCCTCCTTATTTCTCGTTCAGCACGATGGTGATATGGCTCATTCTCTTCTCGATCCGATAAGCCCTGCCCTGTGCTCTCGGTCTGATCCTCTTCATGATCGGGCCGTTGCTGGCATAGCATTCCTCAACATAGAGGTTATCACGATTCATACCGTTGTTGTTTTCCGCATTGGCGATCGCGGATTTAAGGAGTTTGGCGATTACTTCAGAAGCATATCTTGAATTGTAGGTAACAATCGCAAGAGCCGTATTCGCATCCTTGCCCCTGATCTGGTCCAGTACGATGCAGGCCTTCTGCACCGGTACTCTGGCGAAGGATAACTTAGCCTTCGGTCTGCTGTCTTTCTGAGCGTTTCTCTCTCTCTTTATCTGAGATCTATGTCCTTTAGCCATAGATGGCCTCCTTCCATGAACTCACACTGCCCCTCTTATCCAGCGGCCCATCAGGGCAGTGCGCAGCGCCCTCCCCGGGCGAACTTGTGTCGGGCCTTTCCAATATACTCTTAAGTCTGATCAGTTAAGGCATCAGCCCTTCTTCTCAGCCGCCTTGTGTCCTCTGTAGGTTCTGGTGGCGACAAACTCACCGAGCTTGTGGCCGACCATATCTTCTGTAACATATACCGGAACGTGTCTTCTTCCGTCATGAACCGCGATGGTAAGACCCACCATGTTCGGGAAGATCGTGCTGCGGCGGGACCATGTCTTGATCACCGACTTGTCACCGGATGCGACTACAGCTTCAACCTTTTTCATAAGGCTGTCGTCGATAAACGGTCCTTTTTTCAATGAACGAGCCATTGTTATTCCTCCTTATTCAATCACGCTTTACCGTTTCTTCTTCTTACGATCAGCTTGTCAGAAGCCTTCTTGTGCTTTCTGGTCTTCAGGCCGAGAGCCGGCTTGCCCCACGGAGTGCTCGGACCCGGACGGCCGACAGGTGCCTTTCCTTCACCGCCTCCATGCGGATGATCGTTCGGGTTCATAACGGAACCGCGGACGGTCGGGCGAATGCCCATATGGCGGATTCTGCCAGCTTTTCCGTAATTGATAAGGTTGTGATCGCCGTTGCCGACTATACCGATCGTTGCTCTGCAGTCCAGGCTGACCATTCTCATCTCGCCGGAGGGAAGACGCAGGGTTGCGTACTTGCCTTCCTTCGCCATCAGCTGGGCGCTGTTGCCGGCCGAGCGGACCATCTGGCCGCCGTGCTGCGGATAAAGCTCAACATTGTGAACCATGGTACCGACCGGGATGAGGCTCAGCGGCAGGCAGTTGCCCAGGCGGACCTCAGCCTTCGGGCCGTTCATGACGGTCATGCCGACCGTGAGGCCTTCCGGTGCAAGGATGTAGGACTTCTGTCCGTCGGCGTAGCAGATCAGCGCGATGTTTGCTGTTCTGTTCGGATCATACTCGATCGCGGTTACCTTTGCCGGGATGTCATCCTTATATCTCTTGAAGTCGACGACTCTGTACTTTCTTCTGTTTCCGCCGCCTCTGTGACGAACGGTGATCTTGCCCTGGTTGTTTCTTCCGGAATTCTTCTTAAGAGATACAATCAGGCTCTTCTCCGGTCTGTCCTTCGTGATCTCGCTGAAGTCCGAACCGGTCATGTTTCTTCTGGACGGTGTATATGGCTTATAAGTCTTGATACCCATGACTTAAATCTCCTCTCTTCTCTTACTTAATTTATCGCGTTAAGCAACGCATATCATCGTTCTCCCTGCCATGGCAGGAAATCATCCCTTCAGGCTGCGCCCTGCGCCGGGGAGAACCTTCAGTCATCAGAGACCTTCGAAGATCTCGATGTCCTTGCTGCCCTCAGCCAGGGTGACGATCGCTTTCTTTGTCTTTGCGGTCTTGCCGTAGCGCTGCGCCATGCTCTGGCGTTTGCTCTTGCCCTGGATGTTCATGATGTTGACGGACTTGACCTTGACTTCGTCAAACATCTTCTCGACAGCTTCTTTAACCTGAGACTTGTTCGCTTCCGGATTGACAAGGAATGTATACTTCCTGTCAGCCATGATCGACATACTCTTCTCAGTGACGACCGGTTTCAGGATAACGTCGTAATATTTGATATCAGCCATTATGCGTATACCTCCTCGATGGAAGAGACAGCAGCCTTTGTCAGGACTACTGTATCAAACTTCAGAATGTCATACACGTTGATGGTGTTCGTAAGAGCGGTCTTGACGCCTTCGATGTTCCTTGCGGACAGTACGACGTTCTGATCATTGGAATCCAGGATAACAAGAGCCTTCTTCAGATTCAGGTTGTCCAGAACCTTCTGCATGTTCTTTGTCTTAATCGCATCGAGCTTCAGCTCATCGAGAACGATCAGCTTGTTCTCTTCGACGCGGGAAGTCAGAGCGCTGCGCAGAGCCGCTCTCTTCTCTTTGCGGTTCATCTTGAAGGAGTAATCACGCGGAACCGGTGCGAATACTACGCCGCCGCCGGTAAACTGCGGTGCTCTTGTCGAGCCCTGTCTTGCATGGCCCGTGCCCTTCTGTCTGTACGGCTTCTTGCCGCCGCCGGAGACCTCAGAACGGGTCCTGGCTTTCTGTGTGCCCTGTCTGTTATCAGCGAGCTGCTGGACAACAGCAAGGTGTACAAGATGTTCGTTCACATCCACGCCGAACACAGCATCGGAAAGATCGATGGTGCCGACTTCCTTACCTTCCATATTGTAAACTGATACGTTAGCCACAGTTAAGTTCCTCCTTTCTGTACAGGTCTTCTTACTTGAGATCAGTCTTGGTCGTCTCTTTCAGTGTTACGAGCGACTTCTTCGGACCTGGTACAGCGCCCTTTACAAGGATCAGATTGTTCTCAGCGTCTACCTTCACAACGACAAGGTTCTGAACGGTGACCTTTGTTCCGCCCATGTGTCCTGCCATTCCCTTGCCCGGGAATACGCGGCTCGGATCGGAGGAAGAGCCATTGGATCCGGCGTGGCGATGATACTTGGAACCATGCGCCATGGGTCCTCTGTGCTGGCCGTGCTTCTTGATCGGGCCCTGATAGCCCTTGCCCTTTGAAACAGCGGTCGCGTCGACATGATCGCCGGCGGCGAAGATGTCAGCCTTAATCTCCTGCTTCACTTCGTAGGACTCTGCATCCTCGAAGCGGAACTCTTCCAGAAATCTCTTGCAGGGTACTCCAGCTTTGTCGAATGCGCCCTTCTGCGGCTTATTGACAAGCTTTTCCTTCTTGTCAACAAATCCGACCTGGACAGCCTTGTATCCGTCGTTCTCCTCAGTCTTGACCTGAGTTACCACGCACGGGCCGGCTTCAAGAACGGTAACCGGTGTAAGGCTTCCGTCTTCGCCGAAGATCTGGGTCATACCAACTTTTCTGGCTAATATAGCTTTCTTCATTACATAACCTCCTGTCTGCTACAGCGGATCGCTCCTGCGATCATCCTAGGCCAGGGTAGATATCTTAATATCGTCCTGATAAAGGATCTGCTACATTATTTGTTCTTCATCTTGATATCAATATAAACACCTGCCGGCATCTCAAGGCGGGAGAGGGAATCAACCGTCTTCTGAGTCGGTGTGGTGATATCGATCAGTCTCTTGTGGGTTCTCTGCTCGAACTGCTCTCTGGAGTCCTTATACTTATGAACCGCGCGGAGGATCGTAACGACCTCCTTCTTTGTCGGAAGCGGAACCGGACCGCTGACCTCAGCGCCGCTCTTCTTCACTGTCTCGATGATTTTTCTGGCAGACTGATCAACCAGCTGATGATCATAAGCCTTCAGAATGATACGCATAACCTGTTTTGCCATAAAAAAAGTCGCCTCCTAATTCGTACTTTTTGTTTGGAAGTACGACAAGCGGTGACTGTACACGCTCCCGGGTGTTTCCATGCATTCTCATAGAAAAAAGCCCTTTCCAGGCCTGGCATGTGTTCGATCGCCCGGTGTTTCCGCCTCAAGCGGACCTGCCATTTGTACAGTGACTTGTCGCCAGTTTTTAAACTTGACATTCGCTCCACGGAAAACCTGCGGAATCCCGCAGCAACCTCACGCTTCAACGCTATCAAGGTCACAACGCTAATGATTATATACGAATTCTTTTTTTCTTGCAAGCCATTTAAGGCGCTGCTTTCAAAAAAAATACGCCTAAATTTCAGCCCGTGAAAGGAAAATATTGCACATCTTTGCCATTCGTCCTCTCCCGGACGGCATTTCCATAATTCCGCCGGCGGCCGCTTTGCCCATAGCGGAGGCTGCTGCCTCGGACCCTGTCATAACAAAACCGGGAACAGATCTCTCTGTTCCCGGCCCTCATGCTGGAGCATATCGGATTCGAACCGACGGCCTCTACAATGCGAATGTAGCGCGCTCCCAGCTGCGCTAATGCCCCATGACCTACTTATGATAATCCAAATCTCCAGGATTGTCAAATAGATTTTGTAAAAACCTGTTACTATTCACGGCCTATTTTGAAATCAGGTTCTGGTTCGTCGTGCCTGCACGTAAGAAGCAGGTTCTGATTTCAAATTATGCCTGCGAAGCAGGAACTCCACACACAGCCTC
>OCTX011949434.1_pt1 | contig 14123 bp, 14 predicted proteins | sample 1539691 | NCBI WGS metagenome assembly OCTX01 (sample SAMN02144231, study PRJEB22623) | gut metagenome | biome: sheep rumen | host: Ovis aries | place: New Zealand | reverse complement strand
CCAAAAAACCATTTATAATGCTTCTGTATAAGTACAGCACCTAAGATACAGGGGTTATTTTTGTCTGTTACTTTGCCACAGCCTTGTGGAATACCTTTTTGCCCTTTTTGATTATCACTGCATCGCTTAGGTCTACAAGTCCCTTAGGATCGGTGAACTTTTCATCGTTTATGCTCACACCGCCCTGTGTAACAAGTCTTCTTGCATCACCGTTTGAAGCGCACAGTCCGCACTTGACAAGCAATGTCAGCACGCCTATCTTACCGCCTTCAAGCTCAGATGGATCTATCTCGGTGGTAGGCATATCGTCGCTCACGCCGCCCTTTGCAAATATAGCCTTTGCTGCGTCGTCAGCCTTTTTAGCCTCCTGCTCACCGTGAACGAGCTTTGTCAGCTCAAAAGCGAGCAGCTCCTTAGCCTTGTTGAGCTCAGCGCCCTGCATAGTCTTTTCCATTTCCTCAATTTCCTCGATAGGAACGAATGTAAGCAGCTTGAGGCACTTGATAACATCAGCATCGTCAACATTTCTCCAGTACTGGTAGAAATCATAAGGAGATGTCTTTTCGGGATCCAGCCACACTGCTCCGCCAACGGTCTTGCCCATTTTCTGTCCCTCGGAATTGAGCAGCAGAGTTATCGTCATAGCGTGAGCGTCCTTGCCCAGCTTTTTTCTTATAAGCTCAGTACCGCCGAGCATATTTGCCCACTGGTCATCGCCGCCGAACTGCATATTGCAGCCGTATTTCTGGAACAGCATATAGAAATCGTAGGACTGCATTATCATATAGTTGAACTCAAGGAAAGTCAGTCCTCTTTCCATTCTCTGCTTATAGCACTCAAACGAAAGCATTTTGTTTACCGAGAAGCAAGCGCCGACCTCACGCAGAACATCAACATAGTTCAGATCAAGCAGCCAGTCGGCATTGTTAACTACCATTGCCTTGCCGTCGGAAAAGTCTATAAAGCGGCTCATCTGCTTTTTGAAGCATTCAACGTTATGCTCGATAGTTTCCTTTGTGAGCATCTTTCTCATATCGCTCTTTCCGGAAGGATCGCCTATCATTCCCGTGCCGCCGCCCAGCAGTGCGATAGGCTTGTTGCCTGCCATCTGAAGCCTTTTCATAAGGCAAAGCGCCATAAAGTGACCAACGTGCAGGCTGTCGGCAGTTGGATCAAATCCGATATAGAAAGTTGCCTTTCCGTTGTTAATCATATCACTGATCTCTTTTTCGTCCGTTACCTGAGCTATAAGCCCACGTCTTACAAGTTCTTCGTAACAAGTCATTTTCTTTTCCTCCGTTTTATTTTATATGTTTTTATGACCGGGCTATGCTCTGTATTCCCGATGTCATCGGGTATTTCCCCGTAAACGCCCGGCAATTCTCCCCTGCTATTTCTCGCTTACCAGCTTGCCCGTCATGTGCTCTATCTCAAGCTCCATTACCAGCGTTGTCTTTGCGCACTTTCTGATCTCTTCGTTTATATAGTTCTCATCGTTTGTGAACTTATAGCTGAGCTGTCTGCAAAGCTCTATCGCCCTGTCGGGATCCTCAACTATCTTTATGCGCCCGAATATCACCACGCTCTTAACGTGCAGTGCCCAGTCGCCTTCCTTGATGTAGCCCTCATCATAAAGGGTATAGCACACCTTATCGTGCTTTTTAACGGCATCGACACGGTGCCCTGCCATACCGCCGTGAAAATATATCTTTCCGTCTTCCTCGCAGTAATAGTGGTTTATCGGCACGCAGTAAGGGTAATCGTCATCGCCTCTCATAGCAAGCACTCCACGAGTTTCGCTCTTTAAAAGCCTTATGCACTCCTCACGGCTTATCGCCTGTTTCTGTCTTCTCATCTCTCTGAACATTTCATGTCCCCCCTTGTTCATGCTCTTTGTTCTTTATTTTCCTTTTATATTATTTCTTTTATATTATTTATATTTAAAATCTTCTTTTTTCAAGGCTGCCCAGCAGTATTGTTCCCGACCATACAAATGCGCCGATAATAAGTGTCAGCGTGCCTATCCTCTGCACAGTTTCATAAAACGATGTGCTGTACACCCTGATATAGTAATCCTTGTTGTATGCCGAAGCATTTTCAGCGGTTATGCCTGCTGCCTCCAGCTTAGACTGTATTTTTTCGCTGTCATCTATGCTGACTACCTCTCCCACAAAGTCGATCGGCTCAGAGGAAGGTCTTATACCCTTTTTGCTGTGTGAGTGGAACTCACCCGGATGCTGATATGACAGCATCGCCTCAAAATCGTCTGTCTTTGACTGCGGAACGCTGAAGCACACCTGCTGGCCGCCGAAGCTCACCCAGTATTCATCATCTGTCAGCCCTTCAACACCATAAGACTTTACACTCTGTATCCTGGTGACGTTGCCCTTGACAGCACCACTTGTTTTGTTTGCTATCGAGTTTACATTTTCCGCAGCCTTTATCTTGCCCGTAACCGACGATGCGAAACAAACTGCGCCCACTCCCACAACGATCGCTGCAACAGCAACAAGCTGTACCTTCTTAAAGAACCTTGGTATAAAGTGTCTTGAACGCTCATATTTCATAAGCTCGTTATCAAACACTCTTTCATAGCTCAAAGCTACTGTATCGGCAAATCTGTCATCACCTGTTATATAGTTGCATATATCAAAGCTGCTGAATCTCGGGAATCCGTAAAGATCCTTTATAAGACTCAGGCAATACAGCTTTTGAGCACGGATACTGTGTATCACCAGCGAGCCGGAAAGAAAAACCAGCTGCGGCACGCCCATAGCATGATAATATAAATATACCGCTACCGAAACGACATCTATTATCATACCTATAAGGTTGCCCTTCATATCACGTCTTCCCGCAGTTACTATTATCCCTGCTATCGGGAAGAACCCATACAGCAGCAGCTCTATCAGCCCCTTGGCGTTCATTAGTGTCCAGAACATACAATAAGACAACAGCAGATATGTTATTATCTGCACACAAAGATACTGCCTTGTGCTCCTGACTATCCTTCTGAAAATGTCACAATACATAGTGAGCCTGTCGTCTCTCAGTTTAGCTGCCCCAACAGTACTGACCGCTGACCTGTTCCAAATGTTATTCATATTTTCTCTCCTTTTCCTTTGTCACACAAAAAACCTCCGACGAGCAAATGCTCATCAGAGGACGATTGAACGTGGTACCACCTCGATTTGCCTGTCCTTCACAAGACAGACCTCATGAGTTGACCTTGCAACTCCGCTCTGTAACGTGAGCCAAACGTACACGGCTACTGCCATTTTCACCGCATCTGCTCAGGGATGTATTCACTTATTGCCTGCGTACCCTCTTTCACCTACCGAGAGCTCTCTGAACGCCAGACACAATAACCTACTTGTTCCCATCACTGCATTTTATCTGTATTTAAAATAATAGAATCAATATAACACACGCCAATGCTTTTGTCAAGCGATGTCATTGTTTTTTTACATATACAGCAATAATTTCACCAATATACTGTGTATGATAGTCTCCGCCCGGATACCAGTTTTCTTTGCACCTTTCATCTGTCAGGCACTCCAGCTTCATCTCCTGCGCAAACTGCTTTTTGCACACCATTACCAGTCTTGCCTGCTCAAAACCCACCGAGCCGTCTGTGAAAACAGGCTTCAGCCCCGTTTCCTTTGCCTTGTCAACATCTCTTCCGCTGTTTGCACCGCAAAATGCAAGTGCCTGCCTGTATGTTTCATCAAAAAAGCTGATGCTGAAATACTCATTTGAATCAACAAATTCCTTGGTGTATCTCTGCGGGCGCAGCGCTACTACTGCCGAGTTTGCTCCCCACATAACTCCCATGTAACCCCACGACGCTGTCATGGTGTTCCACTTTTTCTCATCGCCTGCCGATACCAGCATCCAGTCCTTGCCGATAGCTTTGAACGGGTTTATCTCCAGCTCTGTCAGCTGTTCCTGCGTGAGCTTTACAAAGCCCAGCTCCTCCATTTTTCCTGCCATGTTTTCTACCGCCTTTCCTGTTTTCGCACTGCGAACCGCCGCACTGCACATTTCTATTGGATTATACACCAAAAAACTTGAAAATGCAAGCCTTTTGCTGTTGATTTTTAGGAATGGAAGTGCTATAATATTAGTTGGAATATGCCCGTGTTTTTGGAAAGTGTACAGCTTTATCCGGCGAAAACACCTGCAAATGAATATTTATTTGCATATTATTGCTGAATATTCAGGGATTGAGCCGAAAATGTGTATAAAATACAAAAATATTTGCATATCGCTTGACATTGCCGCATAAAAGTGTATAATAGTATGTATCAGGCGTGAACTTGAGCATATATTTGTGCTTTTTTGCGTTTAACATCATTTCAAACAAAGGAGTTTTTCATTATGGCTAAGGAGATCAAAAAGGTAGTTCTGGCATACTCGGGAGGACTTGATACATCTATCATAATCCCGTGGCTGAAGGAGAATTATAACAACTGTGAGGTCATCGCTGTATCAGGCGACGTAGGACAGGGCACCGAGCTTGACGGGCTTGAGGAAAAGGCACTCAAAACAGGCGCATCAAAGCTCTATATCGAGGATCTTACCGAGGAGTTCATTGAGGATTATGTGTTCCCTACCGTTCAGGCAGGCGCAGTTTATGAGAACCAGTATCTGCTGGGAACATCATTTGCAAGACCTATCATTGCAAAAAGGATCGCTGAGATCGCCCTCAAGGAAGGCGCAGATGCTATCTGCCACGGCTGCACAGGTAAGGGCAACGATCAGGTAAGATTTGAGCTTGCTATAAAGGCATTCGCACCTGATATGCAGATAATCGCTCCATGGAGGATCTGGGACATCAAGTCAAGAGATGAAGAGATCGACTATGCCGAGGCACACAATATACCTCTGAAAATTAACAGAGAGACCAACTATTCCAAAGATAAGAACCTGTGGCATCTCTCACACGAGGGACTTGATCTTGAGGATCCTGCAAACGAGCCACAGTATGAAAAGCCGGGCTTCCTGGAGATGGGCGTTTCACCTATAATGGCTCCCGACAAGCCGACTTATGTAACTATCCACTTTGAAAAGGGAGTTCCTACCGCTATCGACGGCGTTGAGATGAACGGCAAGCAGCTTGTTGCAAAGCTCAATGAGCTTGGCGGCGCAAACGGCATCGGACTTGCAGACCTTGTTGAGAACAGACTTGTGGGAATGAAATCAAGAGGCGTTTATGAAACACCTGGCGGAGCTATCCTTTACAAAGCACACGAAGTACTTGAAACTATCACACTTGATAAGGAGACCTCAAGAGTTAAGCAGTATCTGAGCATAAAGTTTGCAGATATCGTTTACAACGGTCAGTGGTTCACACCTCTGCGTGAGGCTATGAGCGCATTTGTAACAGAAACACAAAAGACAGTTACAGGTGATGTTAAGCTGAAGCTGTATAAGGGAAATATGATAAATGCAGGCGTTACCTCTCCATACACCCTCTACGATGAGGAAGTTGCTACATTCGATGAGGATAACGTTTACAACCAGGCTGATTCCGCAGGATTCATCAATCTGTTCGGTCTGCCTATCAAGGTAAGAGCTAAGCTCGAGCAGAAGAGAAACAACAAGTAATACAGAGTTATCCGATCAAAATAATATCATAAGGAGGTATTTAGTTATGTCTGATGTTATAAACACTTTTGAACCCGCAATAGATAAGAAGGTAGAGATCTCCTACGACAGCCTGCCCAACTCCACTTTTGAGGACGTTAACCTTGGCAGTGCGAGCTTTGAGAACGTAAACCTGAAGGAAGCAAAATTCAGCGACGTTAATATGGATCATGCGCAGTTTGACGATGTCAGCATGAGAAACGCCAACTTTACCGATATATATATGGTCGATTCAAAGTTTCTCGGCGTAAACCTGAGCAACACCAGATTCGGCTGCTCGATAATGAATAATGTTGAGTTCAAGAACCCGGATCTTAAAAACTCGCAGTTCATCCACTGCGACCTTTCAAATGTTGAGATCAATGACTGTAAGATAGAGGGCATGAAGATAAACGGAATAGATATCTCCAAGCTCCTTGAACAGCACGAAAAGGAAAACGGCTGATAACAGCTAAGATCATAACGGGCAGAACGGCTCAGCACAGGGCTGTTTTGCCCATACGTTTTTTTAATTCAGCAAGGGCATATATCGAACCGCTTTTGCTGAATCTATTGAGATGCTCTATCGGGAGTGTTATTTCTCAATCCCTTTTTTCTGAACTCTCTATTACTTTTCGTTATTTGGGTCTTTGACCCAAATGGCGAAAAGCATTAAAAGTTTTAGGAAAGGGGTTTGGGGAACGGAGTAACCGTTACCACGGTTACTCCCAAGAGAATGGCTATGCCATTCTCGGTCCCTTCTTTCAAAAGGGGTTTCCCCAATAAATCCAGCAAAGGTGGTTTCAGTATGTCACAGAAAATGTGGGCAGGAAGATTTACAAAAGAAGTTGACGAGAGAGTAAATGACTTCAACTCGTCGATAAAGTTCGATGCAAGAATGTACAAGCAGGATATCAGCGGCTCAATAGCGCACGCAACGATGCTCGGTGAGTGCGGTATAATCGAAAAGTCAGAGAGCGAGGCTATCGTTAAGGGACTCAGGGAGATACTTGATGATATACAGAGCGGAAAGCTGGGCTTTGACCCAAACGCTGAGGATATTCACATGTTTGTTGAGGCGGAGCTTACCAAAAGGCTCGGCGATACGGGCAAGCGCCTGCACACCGCAAGGTCGAGAAACGATCAGGTCGCACTTGATGTGAGAATGACTCTGCTTGACGAGACCGCCGAGATAAAGGCTATGCTTAAAAAGCTGACGCAGACTGTTGTGGATATCGCAAAGAAGCATACGCTTACAGTTATGCCCGGCTATACTCACCTGCAAAGAGCACAGCCGATCACCTTTGCACATCACCTTATGGCTTATGCCAATATGTTTATAAGAGATCTCGGCAGACTTGAAGACACAGCAAAAAGAATGAATAAAATGCCTCTGGGAAGCGGTGCGCTTGCAGGCACAACTTACCCTATCAACAGGCAGAGAGTGTGCGAGCTGCTCGGCTTTGACGAGATAACGCAGAACTCGCTCGACGGCGTTTCGGACAGAGATTTCTGCATAGAGCTTTGCTCGACGCTTTCAATGCTGATGATGCACCTTTCAAGATTTTCCGAGGAGATAATACTGTGGTGCTCGTGGGAGTTCAAGTTTGTTGAGCTTGATGACGCATACGCAACCGGCTCTTCAATAATGCCGCAGAAAAAGAACCCCGATGTCACCGAGCTGATAAGAGGAAAAACAGGCAGAGTTTACGGCGACCTTATGACGCTCCTCACAATGATGAAAGGGATCCCGCTTGCATATAACAAGGATATGCAGGAGGATAAGGAAGCAATATTTGATGCGATAGATACCGTAAAGCTGTGCCTTGTTACATTCGATCCGATGCTCGCTACTATGAGAGTTATCCCCGAAAATATGAGAGCGGCTGCCGCAAAGGGCTTTATAAACGCCACCGACTGCGCAGACTACCTCGTTAAAAAGGGTATGCCTTTCAGAGATGCCTATAAGATAACAGGTACGCTCGTTCACACCTGCATCGAAAAGGGCTGCACACTTGAAACGCTCGGACTTGATGAATACAAAAAGCTCAGCGATAGCTTTGATGAAGATGTTTTTGAAGCGATAAGCCTTGACACCTGCGTTATGCAGAGAAAAAGCGCAGGCGGTCCTGCACCGGAAGCTGTAAAGGAACAGATCAACTATGTCGAAAACGCACTGGAAAATTTCCGATAAAATAACGCAGCACCCTGCTGTAAGCGCAGTTATTTTTCTTGCAGTTTGGGCTGCGATAATGAACGGCATATATCTGCTTGCCGAATATGTTATCCCTATCGGGCTTACTTTGCTGCTTGGATTTATGCTGGTATACCCTGCAATGACATTTGCGCTTTGCTTTTATCATGCAAAGCGCTGCTCGATAACTCCGCTCATGCCTTTTGGCATGATACCAGTTGTAACGTGCGAATACCTGCTGCTTGACAGCTTCAGGGCGATAATACCCAATATGCTCGTTACAACTGCACTTTGTATGCTCTTTGGCAGCGGAATGGGAAATATCTTTGCGGATAAGGAATATATCGCAAAGCTGAAAAAGCAGCGCCGTGACAAGCGTCTGCACGAGGATATGCAATACCGCAAAATACTTGATGATAAAAAAGAAGGAAAGAAAAAATGAAAACTAAGGTATTTATCGACGGAAAAGAAGGTACGACAGGTCTGAAGATATTTGAGCGCTTTGAGAAGCGTGATGACCTTGAGATACTGCTGATAGACGAGGATAAGCGCAAGGACAGCGCCGAAAGAGCAAGGCTCATAAACTCTTCGGACTTTACATTCCTTTGCCTGCCCGATGCGGCAGCAAGAGAAGCTGTAAGCCTTTGCACTAACCCCGATGTCAGAATAATAGATGCTTCAACTGCGCACAGGACAAATCCCGACTGGGATTACGGTTTCCCCGAGCTGAGCGCACAGCACAGAGAAAACATACACCTTTCAAAGAGAGTTGCGGTGCCGGGGTGCTACGCAAGCGGATTTATCTCACTTTGCTATCCGCTCATGCAGGCAGGCGTGCTCCCCGAGGACTACCCTGTTACCTGCCACGCAGTTTCGGGATACAGCGGCGGCGGAAAGAAAATGATAGCTGCTATCGAAAGCGAGGACAAGACCTTTGAGATGTGCTCGCCAAGGCAGTATGCACTTGCGCAGTCGCACAAGCACCTGCCCGAGATGCAGAAGATATGCGGACTTAAATATCCGCCGATGTTCAACCCTATCGTTGACGACTACTTTGCGGGAATGGTGGTCACACTTCCACTGGTGAGCAGGTGCCTGACGAAAAAATACACTCCTGCGGACATTCACGAGATAATGTCACAGCACTATGCAGGGCAGCATTTTGTTAAGGTTATGGAGCTTGGCGGAAAGGAAACTCTGCCTGACGGTTTCCTGCCTGCAAATACTCTTGCCGGTACGAACAATATGCAGATATTTGTCTGCGGAAATGACGAGCAAATACTTCTCTGCTCACGGCTTGACAACCTGGGCAAAGGTGCAAGCGGTGCGGCGGTACAGTGCATGAACATCATGCTTGGCATCGACGAGGCAACGGGACTGGAATGACAGCATACCCAATGGACTATTGGGGAGGACCCTTTTGAATAAAGCCGAGAACGGCTACGCCGTTCTCTCGGGAGTAACCGTGGTAACGGTTACTCTGTCTCTCCCCCGAGGATATTCTTTGAATATCCTCGCAAGCGACCGTAAGGTCGCTTATCCCCCAACCCCTAAAACTTTTATTGCTTTTTCGGCATAGAGAGTCTGCGACTCTCCACACCGAAAAAGTAGTGAGAGTTCAGAGCAGAGATTGAGAAAAACACTTTCCGGAAGAAACTCCCCGATGGTCTATCGGACATACAGTTATTCAAAACCCATTATGCTGACAACAATATATACATAATATACCTACAAAGATAATTGCAGGAAAGAACAAAATGATAAAATACAGAACAATGGATATATCCGACTACGAACAGGTATATAAGCTATGGCTTTCCTGTGCGGGTATGGGACTTAATAATTTAGACGATTCCAAAGAGGGAATACAAAAGTTTCTAAGCAGAAATCCCGACACCTGCTTTGTTGCGCAGGATGACCGAAAGATCGTCGGCGTGATAATCGCAGGCAACGACGGAAGAAGAGGCTATATCTATCACACTGCTGTTGACCACGAATGCAGACATCAGGGCATTGCAACAAGGCTTGTAAACGAAGCCATGGAAGCATTGCGATCTTTGGGTATCAACAAGACCGCTCTTGTCGTGTTCTCAAAGAACACCGACGGAAATGCTTTCTGGGAGAAAAACGGTTTTACATCACGTAAGGACTTGGTCTACAGGAACAAGACGATCACCGAAATGGTCAGGATAGACACGTAACATAACGGAGTGATAATATGCGTGATCCCAATAGGATAGATGAGATGTGTGAGGAGTTGAAAAAGCTATGGAAGCTGCAGCCCGACATTCGACTTGGGCAGCTTGTATGCAACACACTCCCACAAAATATACTTTTCTATGTGGAAGATGACAAGGCTCTTGAGCTGATAAAGGCAAAAAGAGAAGAAATTGAAAAATGGCGGACGAGTAACAAGTCAAACGATTTGGAGTGATGATATGAAAATAGTCAGCGGCGATGGGTACACCAAAGAGATAACCGAGCTGATCGGCGAATACAACAAGGCGCTCGGCCGTGATCTTTCGTTTCAGGGATTTGACGAGGAGATAAAGGACCTGGCTGTGAAATACTCTTACCCCGAGGGACGTTTGCTGTGCGCTGTGAATGACGACGGAACTGTGATCGGGTGCGTGGCTTATCACAGGCATACCGATAAGCGCTGCGAAATGAAGCGTTTGTTCGTAAAGCCGCAATACCGTGAGCTGCACGCAGGCAGACAGCTTATCACAGCGATACTTGAAGCTGCAAAAAACGACGGCTTTGAGGAAATGGTGCTTGATACGATAACTCCGCTGCAAAGTGCGATACACCTGTATAAAAAGTTTGGCTTTGAAGAGTGCGCGGCGTACTATGACAACCCGATGAACGACGTTGTCTACATGAGAAAGGAACTATGAAAATAAACACAAAACGCAGGCTGCTCGTGACAGTATGCTGTGCAGCTGCCCTGCTCATCTCCTGCGGTGAAAGCTCGCAGGGTGAACAGCAGCAGACAACATCAGCATCAGCCACATCGGCAAGCCCTACTACTACACTTACTACCACAACGACCGCAGCCACTTCACCGACCACCGCTGCCACAACTCAGACTACGGCGGAGGTCAAGCCAAAAAGCAAGGCACAGCAGCTGCTTGAAAAGATGACACTTGAAGAAAAGATAGGACAGCTGTTCGTTGTAAGAGCTACGGCGCTTGACCTGAACAAAACGCAGGGCGGCGTTACCGTGTGCGATGACGGCATAAAGGCTGCACTCAGGCAGTACCACGTCGGCGGTGTTGTGTATTTTACGGATAACATAAAAGATCCTCAGCAGCTCACTAAGCTGAGCAGCGATCTTCAGGCAGCATCTGAATACCCGCTGTTCATAACCGCTGATGAGGAGGGCGGAAACGTCACAAGAATAGCGCAGGACCCCGATTTCAACGTGAAGCAGTTTGCAAGTATGCTCACTGTGGGAAGCACGGGCGACACAGCGCAGGCGCATGATGTCGGTCAGACTATCGGAAAGTATATGAAAGACTATGGTATGAACCTTGACCTTGCACCTGTTGCGGATATTTTCTCAAACCCATACAACACGGTCATAGGCGACAGAGCCTTCGGCAGAGATGCAAACAGCGTTTCGCTGATGGTAAATGCGTGCGTTAAGGGCTTTCACGAGCAGGGCATGATGACCTGCCTCAAGCACTTTCCCGGGCACGGCGACACTGCTGCCGATTCGCATTACGGAGCTGCCGTTGTGGACAGGACATGGAGCGAGCTGCTTGAAAGAGAGCTTGTGCCGTTTATCGCAAGCCTCGGTGAAACGGATATGGTAATGGCAGCACACGTTTCGCTGCCAAAGGTCACGGGCGATAACACGCCTGCATCACTGAGCAAAACGATACTTACCGACAAGCTGCGCAATGAGCTTGGCTTTAACGGAGTGATAATCACCGATTCGCTCGGTATGGGCGCAGTCACCAAAGGCACTCAACCGGGCGAGATACCTGTAAAGGTGCTTGAAGCAGGCGGCGATATACTGCTGATGCCTGCGTCACTGCCGACAGCATATAACGGCGTGCTCGATGCGGTCAAAAGCGGAAGGCTGAGCGAAAGCAGGATCGAACAGAGCGTTATCAGGATACTTACACTAAAAGAAAAATACGGACTGATTTGAGGTGCATTAAAATGAGCAAGCAAATAACTATGGAGAAGTTTGAGGGCTTTGAATACATTGAGGGCGGCGTTTGCGCACCGCAGGGCTTTAAGGCAAACGGACTTTACTGCGGTATAAAGGATCCCCACGCCGCAGCAGACGGCAACGAAAGCCCGATAAGTCAGGTGAAAAACGACCTTTGCCTTGTAACTTCCGATACTATGTGTACGGCAGCAGCAGTTTTTACGCAGAACAAAGTCAAGGGCGCACCTGTTACCGTTTCGCAGAAAAACCTTGCCGCAACAGGCGGTAAAGCACAGGCGTTCATTCTCAATTCCAAAAACGCCAACACCTGCAATGCCGACGGCGAACAGAAAGCGTACAGAATGTGCGAGCTGGTCGCTCAGCGTATGAATATCAAAGCCGAGGAAGTGCTCGTTGCGCAAACGGGCGTTATCGGGCAGATATTCCCGATAGAGCCTGTTGAAAGAAAAATAGATGAGCTTTTCGCAGGGCTTGCTTATGATAAGAACCTTGAAGCTGCCACCGCTATCATGACTACCGATACCGTTAAAAAGGAAGTCGCAGTAGAATTTGAGCTTGAAGGCAAAAAGTGCCGTGTCGGCGCAATGGGTAAGGGCAGCGGAATGATACATCCCAACATGGCGACAACTCTTAACGTAGTGACTACCGACTGCGCAATTAGCTCGCAGATGCTCAAAAAAGCACTCAGCGAAAACGTTAAAACAACATATAACTGCCTCAGTGTTGACGGCGACCAGTCCACAAACGACACCTGCGCCGTTATGGCAAACGGGCTTGCAGGCAATGCCGAGATAACTGCCGAAGGCGAGGCATTTGAAAAATTCAGGCAGGCGCTGTACATTGTTATGATGAATATTACCAAAATGCTCGCCAAGGACGGCGAGGGCGCTACAAAACTGCTTGAGTGCAGGGTCAGCGGTGCCAAGGACCTTGACACTGCGATAACCATTGCAAAAAGCGTTATATGCTCACCGCTTTTCAAGTGTGCAATGTTCGGCGCAGATGCTAACTGGGGGCGTGTGCTTTGCGCAATAGGCTACGCAGATGCAGAATTTGATATTGATAAAGTAGATGTAAAGCTCGCTTCAAAAGCAGGAGAGGTCCATGTTTGCGAGAACGGCGCAGGCGTTGAGTTCTCGGAGGAGACCGCTAAGAAAGTCCTGCTTGAAGACGAGATACAGATAATCGTCAGCGTCGGTGACGGGCAGGGCAAAGCTACCGCCTACGGCTGCGACCTGACTTATGATTACGTCAAGATAAACGGCGATTACAGAAGCTGATAGTACAGATAGTAAAAAAACACGAACAAAAGAAAGAATAACGGGGAGAAAAGATATGTATTACAAAAATTACGGCATAAACGGCGAACTTGAAAAAATGTATAACGATCCCGTCAACAAGGTCGTTTCTTTAGATGAGAACCGCAGGATAATCAAGCTGTACAGAGCATTCCTGCTCAAAAATGAAAAGGTGATGTTTGAATGCTCGGGGCTTGTTCCGAAAGAGAAAAGAAAACACACCAAAATACTCAAGCGGTATTTTGATGTCAAGTCGATACTGCTCACAGCGGTCATCATCGCAGCTATCGCCGCAGCACTGCTTATGCTGCTCAGCGAATCGTCAAGAACTGTTCTGCTGATACTGCTGCTGGCGTTCCCTGTTGTGTATACGATAGTTGTAAATGTCTACTGGCGCTTGATAGATGACAGCCCCGACCTTGAAGCGATCGGCAAGATAAAATACCTCATCACCGACAGAAGAATAATCGCACGCCATAAGGACGATGTGGATATTACCGACATAAACGATATAATCTACGTTATCCCCGAAAAGCGAGGGGCAAAGATAGGCAACGTGATATTTGCAACGAACGAGCCTGATTACCCCGTCATTTTCGGCGGAGCTTACCAGAACAACGGCATTTATATGACCAGGGATTATTCAGCCGTATTTGAGATAATCAGAACGCTCATTATCGACCGTGACAGAAGAAATGAGTTTATTGATGAAAACAGTGCCGACTACGAAAGGATCAAAAACGTGTCGTCGCCAAACAGAAGATTTCAAAGGACTATCGTTACCGACTACACCGAGGGGCTGCATAAGCAGCACGTAAGC
>OCTX011508236.1_pt1 | contig 14125 bp, 17 predicted proteins | sample 1539691 | NCBI WGS metagenome assembly OCTX01 (sample SAMN02144231, study PRJEB22623) | gut metagenome | biome: sheep rumen | host: Ovis aries | place: New Zealand | reverse complement strand
AGGGCTGTATTTCCATGATTTATGCAGTTATCAATCAAAAGGGCGGTGTCGGAAAGTCTACTGTTGCCGGAGTTCTGCTGTCTGGACTGACAAAAAGAGGATTCAAAACGCTTGCTGTTGATTTGGATGCACAAGGGAATCTTTCATTCTCTGTCGGAGCAGATACCAATACACAAAAAACTTCTTTCGAGATGTTGACACAGAAATGCTCTGTATCTGATTTGATTCAGCATACAGAGCAGGGCGATATTATCCCGTCAAGCCGTTCTCTTTCCGGAGCAGATATGTTCATCAATACAACTGGGAAAGAATACCGCCTGAAAGAAGCTTTAGAACAAATTGAAAATTCTTATGATTATATTATTTTAGATACTCCTCCGGCACTCGGCATTCTGACAGTCAACGCTTTAACGGCTGCGGACAGTGTGATAATTCCTGCTCAGGCTGATGTTTACAGCCTTCAGGGAATTGCACAGCTTTCTGAAACTATCAGTACAGTCAGAAAATACTGCAATCCAAAGCTGAAAATATCCGGCATTCTCCTGACGAGATACAATGCAAGAGCTGTTCTGAACCGGAATATCTATGATATGATGCAGGAACAGGCAAAAAATCTCGATACAAAACTATTCAAGACGAGTATCAGAGAAGCCGTTGCAGTTCGGGAAGCACAAATCAGTCAGAAAAGTATCTTTGATTATGCCCCGAAAGCGAATATTACAGAGGATTTTCAGAATTTCATCAATGAATTACTGGAGGTATCGCAATGAGCAAGAAAGACTTTTCAAAAAATCCGGCTTTACAGTTTGTTTCCGGAGCAAATCAGCAGAAAACAGACGAAATTCCGGAAGGGTACAAGAGAAACCCTGAATTCATCCAGAAAAAAACAAGGCGTGTTCAGCTTCTGATGCAGGAAGAACTCTACAAAAAAGCGAAAGCTCATGCAGATGCAGAGGGACTTTCCTTTAATAGCTATATTCATAAAATTCTGGAGGAAATTTATGAAAACAACAAATGAAATTATTTTTCTCGATGATAATCACAAAAAAGCATATCATAATCTTTTTCTGAGAATGAAAGATAAAAGTTTCAGGCATCGGGCTTTTGCTTATCTGCTGACATTAGACCCTGTATGCAGAGAACATATCTGTGAATTATTTGATATTGAAACTGATTCCGTCAAGATGAATGGACTGCTGCAATCATGGCACATTGATGAAAGCAGAAAAACGGCTGCAATTGCATTTTTTACATTTGATAATAAATTAATTGATATTCCTTCACAATATTCTGCTGATGAAATTTATAACTGCGTTTATACTCCCTATTATTGGCAGGCAAAAGAAATCGAATATCTGCATTATCAGGAATGAGCAAGTACCATGAACGCAAAATTTCATCTTTTTTTGGTAAAACATCCTTACACTGAAAATACAGAAGAACTATTCTTTAAAGCCATGCAGGAGAATGTAAAGTTCCATTATCAGCATTGTCCGGAATATAAAACCATACTGGATAGCAAAAATTTTTCTCCTGAATATGTCACTGATGAGAAAAGACTTGAAAAACTGCCTGCACTTCCGACTTTGTTGTTCAAAAGACATCATCTGTTTTCGATTCCTGAACGGAAACTTCCGATAAAAGCCACATCTTCCGGAACAAAGGGAAGTTTCAGCAGGATAGGACTTGACTGGAGCAGTCTGTTTTGTGGCTTTCTGATGGTGCTTCATACAGCAAAATGGCGGAAACTGCTTTCTTTCCGTCCGGTGAATTATATCATTCTGGGTTATCAGCCGAACCATAACAATCAAATGGCAGTTATGAAAACAGCATTCGGAGCGACTTTCTTTGCACCTGCTTTACACCGAGTCTACGCACTGAAATATCAGAACGGTACATATCAAGCGGATTTGGATTCTCTTCTGAAACAGCTGATTCAGTTTTCCAAGCAGAAACATCCCGTCAGATTCATGGGGTTTCCGTCCTATACTTACTTTTTACTGAAAATCATGCAGGAATTTCAACTCACATTGCACTAAAAATTCAGTCACTCTTGTGCAATGAATGTCATAATTCAATCTTAACGGCACACTAAAAATTTTACATGCTGAATGATTCGTCAGCATAACCGGATATTTTTACTTTTGTCAAGATGCGAACTATCTATAGTATAGCATAAATATTTGAAACTGTCAAGTAAATGATAATTTCCGGATTTTTTTAGTTTTCCTGCGTTCTTTTTCAGAAGATAAATCAAGGACTAATCTGTCCGCCGGAAAGTCAATCCATTCTGACTGAAATTCTGATACAATCTGGAATTAACAGGATTTTTCCAGCCGGAAAGATGTCTGATACAGTTCTCGGCGAAGCACATGACGGTGAATATCCGCTAAGACGATATACAAGAATTGTTAATATTATGAAATAAGCAAGAGTTTTCAGGCTCTTGCTTTTATGATTATTACCTCTTTTTTAGTGTTTTCATTTTCTGAATCTAATACTTCTTCAAAGATATATCCGCATTTTTCTACTTCAATTCTCTTTTTCACACCGAAGAAAAATTTCATCTCGTCAAGCATTTCAGTATCCACGAAATTTTTCATGGGCAGATATTTTTGCAGTAACTCTAATAACTTTTGTGCATCAGGATTCCAAGTAAAGGTATGTGCTAATCTAAAATGAAAAGGCAGTTTGTATTCTTCTTCTCCTTCCAAAGGATATTTCAGAAGTTCTTTACGGTTGTCAACAAGATGCATCAGATAATTGGCAGCTATTGTTTCTTCAATTTTTCTTTTGGAGATTCTGAATTTCCAGAACTTTTTCTGGCGTTCTTCTTTCAGAAACTGAATGATGGCAGATTCATAAACGGCATAAGTGCGTGTTTTTTCTGTGATTTCATAACCTCTTCTGTCAACCAATATCACTGCTTCTGAGCTGTTCAGAAATTCTTCTGTTGTCATATCCAATCCCCCTTGAATCAATATTTCTAATAATTACTATATACAATCATTATATCATAATTTGAATTATTTTTCAAGAGAATTCTTATATTTTTCAGATTCAGCACCAAGTAGAAGAAAGTTCTTCTGGCAGTTTACCGTTTTCAGCAAGATAATCCTGAATCGCCTGCCATGCCTGTCTTATATAGAAAAAATATTTATCAGGAACTGTTGTAGCTGGTCTTCCAACGGATAGAGTTTCAGAAGCCAAATCAAGAACTAATCTGTATTGCCTTTCTATATTTCGCTCAATTAGTATATCCATTGCAACAATATCAGAATTTACATATCGAATATTAATTAGTTTTATCATACTATCATTCTTTTTTTCGCTGTTTTGCCTTTAGTTCTTTCAATTCTGTTTTCAATTGATACAAGTATTCTTCTGCTGACATATTTCCTTTTTCTTCCATAATACGTTCTCTAATTCTAATCACTGTCCGGACAGAAGTTTCTGCCTGACGTGCTGTCCCTGCATCATCATGAATATTCTTTTCGCTGATATGGAAATATCTGGAATATGTAAGAACATCAATCATACGTTTCAGAATTTTTTCTGTACGGTACTGCATACCAGTTTTCTTTTCTGTGATTTTTTTGCTTGCCTTATGAGCCTTCATGCCGTCTTTGGTTCTTTGAGAAAGATAAGCAATTTCCTGTTCTGCTTCATCAAATGCCTGAATAATATCTTTCTCCACATTCTGCATATTGATAGTTTCTATGAATGTCTGAAGACTTCCGAAAATTCCAGACAGCATAGTATCTGTTGCTTCATCTCCTGTTTTCAGATTCCGGAGTTCTTCAAATTTCTTTCCGACAGGATTTTCAGCATTTTCTTTCAGAAGTTCCCGATACTTGGCAGTATTGACATGAGGGTGATGCAGAAAGACTAATTCAATCCCTTGTGAAAACAGTTCTTTGTATTCTTCAAAGCCTTCTTCTGCATTCCGGCTCATACGGCAAACGTCTTCAAAAACAATAGTATCTCCTTCTTTGAGTCTTTTTTTCAATTTATTCCAACTATCACGGTTCTGTGTTCTGCCTGTACAGGTATCTTTGAAAATCAACACACAATCAGGATAGGCTTTCTGAATTGCCTGTATCTGTCTTGCATGGCTCTGCTTGTTTGTGCTGACACGGCTGTAACCATATATCATATGTAAAAATACCCTTTCATAATAAGTTTTTCGGGATATGAATTTGTCGTATCCCTGTACCCTTATTATAGCATATTTTTTGATTTTTGTCAACACTTTTGTCAGATTTTATAGATACCCTTAAAATTTTTCAGAATTGTGTTCGCATCTATTGTTTTTAAAGGAACTACACATACATATATATTTATGTGTATATATGCATACACATGAATTATATTACTTTATACTATATTTTAATTATGAACATCAAAAAATAATGAACTTTCAAGTTTATTATTTTTATAATAAAAAATAATTTATTTTAATGCTTTCTAAAAAGAAAAAATCATCAGCAAAAACACTGATGATTTTCATATGCTGATTTTTATAGTTGCTTCGGACAACCAACTCTCACACAAAAGTGTGTCAGTGCTGCTATGCTTTCAAGCAGCTGTCACATCGAAGTTGCAGTACGCTGTTACCTGTACTTAAAGTGTCAGCTCACTAACAGAAAAGCCGGAGCGTTCCTGCCACTTCTATTTTAACATAAATACAATAAATTGTCAAGATTTTTAATAAATGCAGTCATATTTATCCTGCTCTTCTCTGGAATCCCCAGCTATAATCTATTTCGTTAATATCTCTTCCGAACCATTCGATATTGAAATACCAGTCTTTATTTCTTCTGTTCAGAGTCGTGAACATTCTGCCCTGAAAAGAAAGCTGAATCCTGTAAGTAGGGCTGTTTTCATCAAATTTATTATACGGCACATCAATGAACCGCTTAGAAACAAGCTTTTTGACTTCTTCAAACATATGATAGCCGAGTCCTTCTACAGATTCTGCTGTATAGCCCCAGATGCCTTCCTGATAGGGTTCATACCAGTTGCATTCTTTCATTCTGTCAATCCAGCTTTCACGGTACAGCTTATTGAACAGTTTTTCATGATTGGGGTCATCAGGGTCATAAGCATAGGAGCTTGTGCTTGGTTCTCTGTCGTGATAGCACTCTGTAAAATCATACAGAACATAGTGCTTTTTAATATATTCAAGATTCTTTTCATTCGGAACAAAGTCGAAATAATCTACTCCATAAGTGCCGTGCATATCTTTATGGAAAAGATAGGAAATATCATATCTTTCCGGATAACAGCATTTACTTTCCTGATGATTCGTACAAAGGCGGATATACTTTCTTCCCATAAAATCACCTCAAAAACTTTCAATATGAATACATTTAAGTGACGTTTTCTTCATATTCCGTGAGAACGATTACATCATCAAGATTTTTTGCACCATAGCGAACATATTCCTTTCCACCGTCCACAAAACAGCTTTTGCATTTGCAAGATACAAAATCATGCACAGTTTTTGATTCTATCACATCACCGCAAAGTTTGCACTGAATGATATTCTTCTTAATTTTTCTTATCTCCATGATTACACCTCATTTTTACTGATACATTTGTCTGATTCTTCTGATTTTTTCAGTTCTGCTCGGATTTCATCAACCAGTGAAACAGCTTCTTCTTCTGTCAGGAGTCTGCCGTTTTCTCTGATGCAGGACTCACGCATAGAATCAAGTATTTCCTTAGCTGTTCTTCTTGGCTTTTCTGCCGATTCCCCCTTGTGTTCCTGTATCATGCTACATTTTCAACCTCGTTTTCTACAATATTAAAACGCCTGAACTCCGGAATTGCATTTTTATAGCTTTCTGTCAGGATTTCAGGCTGATTCAGAACTTTACTAAGTATAAGAATTCCCTGCGGATAGAGAATTTTTTCGAGTTTACAGCATCGAATTTTGTTATAGTTGGTACAGATTGGAATATCATTCTTCCGGCTCAGATAATCAAGCATTCCCAGAAGATAGAGACTTTCCGGATACCATTGTTTCTGGAAATATACTGTAATCAAATCTGATTTCAGCAGTTCTATCATAAACTGGATTTCTCCCAAGTTTTTCACACGATGGCAGACATTGCTTTTAAACACTTCAAAAGAAGCTCTTTTCTCGTCCATTCTGTCACCCCTGTTCTTATTATAACATAAAATACAGGATTTGTAAAGAACAGTTCACACAACGCATATTTCGGAAACACTTGATTTTTTGCCGAAAATATGTTAAAATAGAAGTATCACATAAAGGAGAAAAAGAAAATGGCAGACAAAAAAAAGTATATCCATACAGAAGAAGGACACACCATTGAAGTAGAGCAATTTACTCAATGGCTTCACTACATGCTGACAGAACTTGTTATCCCTCATCAGAAACTTGCTAAGAAACTCAGAAAAAGCAAGAAAACAATAGACAGATACCTGAATGACCCAGAAGGGAATTTCCCTAAAGATGAAGAGAAAAAACAAAAAATTTTTAAGGAAAGCTGGAAATTTATCCGTGAAGAATCCTGCTATGAAACATATCATCATCTGGATAATCAGGTATTTCTGAAAATTTTCAGAGATTATTGCAATACTCTGAAAAAAACAAAAAAAATTTCGCAAAAAGAAATTGCGGAAAAAATTGGAACAGAACCAAAACAAGTCAGTATCTGGCTACACTCGAAAAACGATATCAAATTCAGTCCCGAAAAACAATATCAAATTTTAAATGCCCTTTTGAAATTTGATATTGGAAAAATTTATACCAGCCGATGGGATGCAGTCGGAACATTTCATTCCCCTTATTTCAGACGCTGGGTATATGTTCAGAATTATGGAAATCTGTTTATCTTAATGCAGAACAAGGAATTGCTTTCCCGTACTGATGTCATTATGCAGTCATATATAAAATATCCGTTCTTTTTATATCGTCTGATAGAACGGCAGATAGAAAATAGTCTGTCTCTCCCCCTCAACAGCTTTTATTCCCTTTACGGGAATCTCACATATGAAAAATTTACAAAAATTTTAGATATTATCATGATACCATTCCGGAAAAAAGCCCGAAAGTCATGTAAAAATATACCTGATAATACAGATTCCAATCCTGAAATGGATAAAATTATCAAACGTCATCTTGATTTTGCAAAACAGTATTCATTATTTTTAACAAGAGAACAATGTTTACAGATTTCAGAACGATTAGAACACTCGGAAGAACTGCGGAAACAACTGTTTGAAGATATTATAGAAAAAAGCACTTCTGTTAAAATGCAGTTAGGAGCATATCAGCCCTCCGAACGTGCAGATGCTTTGAGTGAAAGTATGACAGAAGGCAGATTATTGCAATTTTTCAGCCAGTATCCGCCTGAAATGCAGGCACTTCTTTTAAACTATCCGGAAGCTTTTTTGGATACTGCTTTTTCCGATGTAAAGTCGGGTAAATCTGTTAATATTGCTTTATTAAGTATTTATTATCATTTTTTAAAAAAAATAAAAAATCTTTCGTTTTCTGATATTTCTAAAAAACTTGAACAAACAGTATTTATCGGATACTCTGAATTTTCAATGCAAACAGAAGCAAATCAGAGAGAAAGACTGCAAAGGTTTTATCAGGGAGATGACGAATATTTTAAAATTGCCTGTCTTGCAGATGCTATTCCAGAATGGAAGCCCCAATATTATCCGGTAACAGAACAAAATAAAAAAGAATTTCTTCGCCTCTATCAGTCGGCATCACATCGAGAGTTTTTCCCACTGCTAAAAATTCTCAAATGCAAATTAGAATTTACAAAAAAAGACTGGCTTATCTGGAGACTTGTGATGATTGGAAGACTGCTTAACCCTGAAGGGACACCGCCCGTTCTTTTTGAATCTATCAACAGCGGTGCTGAAGTGCTTTATGAAATATCTCACGCATATGATATAGATAATGGCTTTGCCTGACTGTATTTTTTCAGTCAGGTGATTTTTTATCTTTTTTGTCTAAATTTCTTTATTTTTTAATGTCCCTTTAAAGTAATTTTATTGTTCTAAATAAATGGTATGGTAAAAGACATTATTCTGTGCTATAATAAGACCATAGCAAAAAACAGAAAGGAAAACAGAATTATGTACGACACCAGAAACGAAGAAAACAGCCCTTATCAGAACCGCTTATCTACAAAAGTATTCCGAGAAACTGCGACCAGCTGTGGAGAAATCAGCATTGAAACATTCCATCAGGAGCAGGGCATTCTCTTTCTGAACGACAGCATTACTTTTGAAACATCAAATCAGCTTATGATGAATCTGCTCTATACTTCTAAAAAGGCACTCCCTTTAAAGCTGATGATTAACAGCGGCGGTGGAAGTGTGGAAGCCGGACTGATTATCCGTGATATGCTGCAAAGCTATCCTTATCCGATTGAAATGTACTGCACAGGCATTGCGGCAAGCATGGCGGCTCTTATCTTCTCCGGAGGCGAGAAAGGCAAGCGTTTTATCCTGCCTCATGCCCGTGTGATGATTCATGAGCCGAGAATTGCCAATAATTTTGACAGTTCCGCTTCCAATCTGGAGAAAGCTGCACAATCTATCATGAAAGTCAGAGCTACACTGAATCAGATTCTTGCAGAAAACACCGGACAGCCGATTGAAGTTATTAACCAAGCTGTTACGTTCGATAACTTCATGACGGCAGAACAGGCGGTACAATTCGGACTTTGTGACGAAATCAGAAGTATCTTTTAAGCATACAGGAGGTATTTTTAATCATGAATGTTATTAATCCTGAAATTAAAATATTAATAAATAAAGCGAACTCAACAAGAAGTGTGATTCTTCCGAATGGTTCTCTTATCAGCCTCGACACCGGACAGACACGCAGAAACAACAATATTGTGTGCATCGGCGGTTCAGGCACAGGAAAAACTTGCTCTCTGGTTGAGCCGAATCTCATAGCCGCTGTTGACAGCTATATCCTGAGCGACCCGAAAGGCTCTCTCCAGAAAAAATACGGGACGTATTTACAGTTAAAGGGCTATCAAGTCAAGCATGTGGATTTCATTCATCCGGAACAGTCTGACGGCTATAATCCGCTTGATTATATCCGGAATAATGACGATATTCAAAAATTATCCCATCATATTATATTTTCCGGAGCTTATGCAGAAAAAAACACGGCTGACCCGTTCTGGATACAAAGCAGTGAACTCATGCTGAATATGGCAATTGCCTATCTGGTTGAAACGGGCGGAACGGAAGAACTTCCGAGAAATCTTTCAGGAATCAGCAAGATAATTCAGAAAATTGATGCAGATGCCATCGAACGGGGAAAAAGATGTGAACTTGACAAACTGTTTGACTCTCTGAATTATCAGGATATTTCCCTTTCTTCTGACGGTGATGTGACACTTCAGAATAAAAAAAGCTGGGCTTATGAACAGTATCAGAAATTCCGCATGACTCCGCCTAAAACAATGAATTGTATCATTATGACACTGCAAGCCGTTCTTGCTCCGCTGGATACAGAAGGAATCCGGCAGATGATGAGCCGTGAAGAACTGGATTTCACATCAGCAGGCAGAGAAAAGACAGTAATTTTCTTAACTGTCAGTGATACAGACCGCTCAAAAGATTCTCTTATCAATTTATTTTATGCACAGGCTTTGAATGAATTATGTACTTATGCCGATGAAAAATGCCCTGAATACCGTCTTCCTGTGCCTGTGCGGTTCATTCTGGACGATTTCGGGACAAACTGCCGGATTAATAACTTTGAGAATATCATTTCCAATATTCGCTCCAGAAATATTTCTGCCATGTTGCTGTTACAGTCAAAATCCCAGCTTGTGGCAAGCTATCAAGAAAGTTCTCACACAATTCTTGATAACTGTGATACGATGATTTATATGGGCGGAAATGATATTGATACCGCAAATTTAATCGGCACTCGCAGTAATACGCCGTTATATCAGATTATGGAAATGCCGATTGGTATGCACTGGCTGTTCCGGAGAGGCGAAAAAGCCCAGTATCAAAAGACAATTGAAATTTATCAACCTGAAAAGGTACTTGCTTTAGAAAGGAGATAATTATCATGATAACAGATTTTGGAAGAAGATTAAGGAAAATCCGGCAGTCTGCCGGATTCACCCAGAAACAGCTTGCTGAACAGATTCATGTTTCAAAGGGAACAATCAGCAACTATGAAACAGAAGAACGTCAGCCCTCTCCGATGATTCTGAAAGACATAGCCAAGACACTCCGTATTTCCGCCGATTATCTGCTTGGTATGGAGGAAAGCACACAGACTCTTGACATCAGCGGACTGACAGCAGAAGAAATTCAGTTTCTGCATCTTGCTGTCAGACTCCTGACAAGAAACCGCAGGTAAAATAAAAAGCCCCCCTTATAAGGAAGGCAACCCCACTAACGTGGGGAAAATTAGAAATTTCATATTGCAACATTCCGGTTCATAGGTTCACCCCCACGCCTATGGGGAAAATATTAGAAAAGCAATCACTGCTGTTCAAAGAACCCGTCAAATATGCTGCAATTTCAGTATAGCATATTTTGTATAAAATGTCAAGATAAAATTCTGGCTGTTCAAAAAGAAATCCAAAGGCTAGTATGCAATGCGTTTTCCACTAGTTTGCATAATGTTATCTTTTCTTGATTACATACTGGAATTATGCTATAATTGCAAAGGCTTTTTAAAAACAAAAAATAAGCCTATAAAGAATAATTATATTAAGGAGAAATTTGTATGAAACTCATGACTGAATGGGAAGAAGTCACCCCGAAACTGAAAAAGAGACACAGAAACAGAATTATTGCTTGTGTTATTTACATTTTGCTCTTAATTTTTGTGTTTAGTTCAGCTGTCAAAGACCCAACTGATGATAGCTCTTTTAATGTGTTTATGTTTGCAACAATGGGATTTGGTTTTCTGCATATCCCCGAAATCAGGAGTAAACTGAAAGTGCTACTGGTGTTTCCTATTATTGGATGGGGAATCTGGTTTGTCGCAGCGGGCTTTTGTTCCTTCTTTGCAGGACTTTACCTCATTCCTGACATAATAAAGCTGATTATGAGAAAACCACTTATTTATAAAATGGACATTGAGACAGAAACTCTTGAAGAAGAAGCAGAACTTCTTGCTGCTGAACGAGAGGCAGACAGCAAAAGGGTCTATATTGTTCAGCCTGCCGGATATTGCAGTAAATGCGGTTCGCCTTATGCAGCACAATCTGTTGTTTGTGCCAACTGCGGTGCAAAAGTCGGAAATCAGAATCCAGAAAATCAGATGTAATCAGAAAGGAATATGTATCATGAAAAAATATCGTATCATTGCCGGAATTTTCAGCCTTTGCCTTTTGCTGTCAGGATGCGGAAATTCCGCTGAATCCTCCGAAGCAGAAAGCAGTTCTAAATCTGAAAATACAGCAAACATTGCTGAAACACAGGCTAATCAAGATGACGAAATGGAAGAAATTCGGAAAGAACTGGAAGAACAGGGCTATACTCCTGAAGAAATAGCCGATATGCTTGGAGAAACTGTTGCAAATTCCGGAACTGACGGCACTGCTGCTGAAACAGAATCAGAAACTGTCAATCCCGAACTGTTCGCTTACTATGACTTGCTGAATCAAGAATATGAAAAATATGGTGCTGAATACTATCATTTAAGTAATCATGCCTCATCTGACAAAATTATAATAAGTGGAATTATAGGATATACCAGAGGGGATATCAATCCAAGTTATGCTAACGGGTATGCTATCATGAATTCACACCTCATAACAGGAACTAACAAAAAGAATCTCTGGACTTATGACACGAATACAAAGGAATTCAAGGAAATATTCCCTATTGATGAAGACTTAAAACAAAATGTTTATTTTTACTATAACGGCTATTATTACAGAGAATTTGGAATTGATATTACCAGCACTCTCAACGAAACGAAAAGCCTTCATCTTGAAAAAATTGATATGGACGGAAATATTGTAATGTCATCAGATATTCCTTACTCTGATATTCAGCAGAATTGCCCCGACACTTCTGCTTACTCCCATTATGTGTACATTGACTTCGTTACAGATAATGGATGTATCATTTTCCACAAAGGATTTTTTAATGATATTCCTTATACCTATTACATGATTTCTTCTGATTGGAAAACGGCTATGGCACTCCCGCAGAAAGCCGGAGAACATGGAATTATGGAAGATGTCGCTTCTGATAATTCTCTTAAATTCATAGCCTGCTACCAAAATAAAGTGTATGCTTCTGACGGTTCTTATGTTGATGTTGAAAGTATGGCATGGACAGAAAGCGGAGCTGATTTCAGTGGTTATTCTCCAAACACGATTGGAAAATATCTGATTCTTCAGAAAGAAGGAACTGCAAAAATTTATGATATGGAAAAAGACGAATTTCTTGTAGAATCCTTATCAGCCCCAGATTTCGCTAAAACTTATGCAGGTACATGCAATTATATAAAAAGAGATGACAATAAATGGTATCGGGTGCAATATCCTTCCGATGGTTCTTCTGTCAACTTCAGCGAATGTGAACCACTTGGAACAGATACAAAACTGGAATATGGCTATATGTATAAGACCATTAATGATACCTATTATCTTGTACATGATGAGTATGGTTCTTTCCTCCGCACTTATGAGAAAGGCGAAACTGATGAAGAAACAATCACTCTCAATCAGTGAAAATACATCCCCCACAGCAGAACAGCAGGAAAACTTACCTGAAAAAGGACAAAATCACAGCAAAATCTACAAAAAACTGATAATTCATACTGTAATTGCTGTGATTCTGGGCATTTTGATGATAACACATGATTCTGAAGTTCTTACAGCATCTGAAAAATTTATGATATTCACCTGTACTGTTCTGTCTGCTGTTCTTCTCAGGATAGAGCCTTTTCTGAAAGAATGGCTTGAAAAAGACTCTGGTAAAGAGAGCATTCACTTTCTGAAAAACGGAATTGGCGAAATTTTCTCTATCATATGTGCTTTTATTTTGATTGCTACTACAACATTTGGATTTCGTTCTGCATTAAATTTTATGAAAGAAAAATGCTTTTCTCATAATTCTTACGAATGGTTCTTTTCTGATGATATCATGCCAAAGTCATGGCTTATAGGAAATACTCCTGCTACTGTTGCTGGCTGTTTTTCTGGTTGGACTTCTATTACTACACTGGAAGATGTGGAAGATATTTCTAATATTCCCATGAATGAAACTGTTACAGCAAATTACATTCAAATTTTCCTTTCTTTCGGGCATCCGGATATATTAAAAATTCCTGAAACATACGCTCAGAAAATAGCAGATTTTTTAAATACACCTATAAAAAGTCCTATTATTCGTTTTTTCTGGAAATGGTTCTTTTGTATTCTGCTTGTCGCTATCTGTCTATGTATCCATGAAAATATTGGTTTTCCAGCACTAGTAAAAGCAAATTATCCTGCAATTTTAACAGGTGCAATCGCTATTGGTTCATTGATTGGAGGAATTTTCATTTTTCCTATTTTCTTGATGTATATAGTAACGGCTGCTTCCATCGTAACTGGCATTGCCGGATTCCTGCTATTTTTATGGGGGATTTTCCTTCCTGTCATTATTATTCTGAATTTTATTATCAGCATTTTGTTATTTTTCTTTGAAAAAATCAAGGAAACGTTCTCAAAGGACAAAGCAGAACCCTTTGTATCTTAATTATATAAATTCTCTAATGTAATAAGCTTTACTTCTCCTTGCTTCTCTGAGGCAAGGAGTTTTTCTGTAAATCCGCCTAGTGAAAAAATATAGTAATAATACGCTTTGCCTTTTCCGAAAACAGCAGCATAATGCCGGAGTAATTCCAATTCATCAACATCAATATTACGATTCCGGTATTTACAAGAACCAATAAGATAAGAATCGCTCTCGGCAGGTGTACCGACAATATCAATCTGGACTTCTTTCCGGAGCTGTTTGTCAGTCCCCCACCACTGTCCTGCATCAGATAGAAGAAATGGCAGATTTTCAGCGTAATTCAGCAGATATTGTCTGCACATCTGCTCAAATATCAGTCCCATATAATCATGCAAATATGGCTTGA
>OCTX011838037.1_pt1 | contig 14128 bp, 10 predicted proteins | sample 1539691 | NCBI WGS metagenome assembly OCTX01 (sample SAMN02144231, study PRJEB22623) | gut metagenome | biome: sheep rumen | host: Ovis aries | place: New Zealand | reverse complement strand
ATCATTGTCTGTAAGTAGGAAGTCCTGTGCGTCTTCTTTTAATGACAGTTCCCAAGTTGAAGCATTACTCCCATAGACTGGGATATAAACGGTTTCATTTTTCATAGCAAAGAGACAGATACAGGAATAAGTATAGCAGATATTCTTCTCAGGATATGCAAATGCGAGATCAATCACCTTTTCAATAGAAATAGTGTTTTTCATTGATATCACCTCCATGAGATAATATAGAGATATCATTGAAGAATAATGTAGAGAAAACGGAAAAAAATAAGTAGCTATTTCCAATAAATCCAGTTTAATTGGATTCTATGATTCATCGTTCAGATTGGACGCATAGCATTACTCCGTTGGTGTATTTGTGAGGGGATTGGGGATTTTTCCCCAACAGGTATAACGCAAAAAGGAGGAGCCTTGTTTGCGTGAGCATCGGGATGGTATATACCGATGCCCTGCTTGCAACATTAGTAAGATATAAAAAGGCCTATTCCTTGTAGTGTCTTTTCTGTACTAATCTTTCGTAGTAACGCATATATGTATAAATTCGAAGGGCTGCTGGAGTTTCAGGAAATCAGGTATTCCGACATTAATGATATAAACGAAGATGTTTATTGGATAAGGGTTGGATTTTATCTGTAGAATCCGCTTCATTGTCCGTATGCTTGGACAAGCCGTTTGGCAGACTAAGAGTATCAGAAAGGGAGATGTTCAAGACCCGTTTATATTAATAACATCAATAGCCTCTTCGACAAGAAAAATATCACGAATGCACCGATAAAGAGATGTTTGTGATATAGTGTTTCTTAGATTTTGTTGCATTCATGGGAACTCAGAAGAAGCGGTGTAGGCTATGGTGTTTCCTATAAAAGGTTATTTAAAATGCTGCTTAATAAGGATATCAAAAAGATAGATTTCCGTGAGCAAATAGGAATCAGCTGTTTCAAATTCCAAAAAAAGCACAAGCTAAAATTTTGGAAACAATTTGTCTTGAGATGGATTGCAAATTGAGCGATATAGCATAGATAATGCCAGATTCTTATTCGGATACAGAAAACGATACGGGTATAACAAGCCAATAATGGCAATCACATAAGAAATGAGAGAGGTTTGTTGATATGGATAAACATACTCCTGAGCAGCGACATAGAAACATGCAAGCGATAAAAAACAAAGATTCTGAGATAGAACTTCTTTTACGAAAAGAGTTGTGGAAGAGAGGTCTTAGATATCGAAAAAACGTAAAAACAATATATGGACATCCAGATGTTGCCTTTATTGGTAAGAAAGTTGCAGTTTTCTGTGATAGTGAATTTTGGCATGGTTATGATTGGGATAGCAAGAAAAATGATATTCATACCAGACGGGAATTTTGGATTCCTAAAATAGAACGTAATATGGCAAGAGACGTTGAGGTGACAGAGAAGCTTCAAAGCGAGGGTTGGACCGTATTACGATTTTGGGGAAAAGAAATAAAGAAGGATGTAATATCATGTGCGGATATCATCGAAAAAGCATTGGAGGTGCGAAATGTGTAATTTTGCCGGAGCAGAATATATCAAATGCAAACAATGGGTAGCAGAAAAAATTCAATCGGGCTTTACATGGGAAGATGTTATGCATCTTTGTGTATCTGCAGAAGATGAAGAGGATGAGTTTGACAGACTTCAGAACGAAGAGCTGATTATTCCGCCGAATATGGATTATACGGAATGGAGACCTTTTATAGAAACAATTAAAGGTAACTATGTACAAATTACAGATTTGTACGGAATTTCTGATGGGGAAACAAACAAGTTGACAGTGCCTACAGATTCAGGTTCTGCCTGGGTAAGGTACAAGGAGTATCTCCTCGGTAGGCATACTGGCAAACCCAAAATGTCTGGTGAAGCTGTTGATATGCTTGAAAACAACTGCCACTGGATGCTGAATCATTTGGAGAGAGATACCAGATCTGTTGGTCCTGTGAAGGGATTGGTAATGGGAAGTGTGCAGTCGGGCAAAACCGCAAATATGATTGGATTGGCTACTATGGCAGCCCATTATGATTGGAATATTTTTATTGTTTTATCGGGCACCATCGATAATCTTAGAAAACAAACAAGAGACCGGTTCTTATCGGATCTTACCAAAAGCGGCGGAGTTAGTTGGAGAGTTCTGGATTATACAAATAATCCGGATTATATGATCGATGTGAAAAGTCGAGAAAGGTACATGATTGATGATCTGAAATTAAATATTTATCAGGCAGGAAAAACAAGTAATCAGTGGATGTATAGATATGTATTTGTTTGCTTGAAAAATTCCAGAAGGCTTCAAAACCTGATAACGTGGTTACATTCAGATAATGCAAAAGCTGCAAGAATGCGTATAGTTATCATTGATGATGAGGCTGACCAAGCTAGTGTAAATACTGTTAAAATGGGTACCCCGATGGATGAGGAGGAAATAGAAAGGACGGCCGTTAATCAGCTAATAATTGATCTTATAAAAGGATGCGATAAGGACGGAAATATATCACCTGCTGTTTTTCAAGCAGTTAATTATATCAGTTTTACAGCAACTCCTTATGCCAATGTGTTAAATGAAGCATATAGGGAATCATTGTATCCCAGTAATTTTATTTGCAGTCTTCCGGAGTCTAATGAATACTTCGGACCGAAGGCAATATGGGGAAGTAAGGTTGACGAGGATTATTCTGGATTAAACATTCTTCGTGAAATTCCTGACCCCGAAATGAATGAGATCAAATTGCTCCATAAAGGGCATGCGTTTACCTTGCCAATGGAATTCAAGCGATCAATCGCTTGGTTTTTGTGCGCTACAGCGGTCTTGCGCAGACGTGGGCATAAAAAACCTATAAGCATGCTTATCCACACAACGTCGATACAAAATGGACATTTTGAAGAATATGACACACTGAAAAACTGGTTTCTTCGGGAAAGTAAGACGGGAAATATAATTTCTTTGTGCGAACAGGTATATTCAGATGAAAAGGATGAATTTCGCATTACAGATCTGAAAGAAGGGTTTCCGAAATATTCGAAAATGAATGACGTATGTGATGAATTTCCGGAATTCCCTTTGTTGAAAGCTGATATCGAGATGTTGATTAACGATATTGTTAATATCGAGCTTGGAGAAGAAAAGGAATTGGTTTATCACGAAAATGGCATTCATTTATGTGTTGATAACTGTCGAGCAAATAGGATTGCAGAGGAGGGAACGTATCTCAGAATAGTATATCCTTCGGCGGGAGAATTGGAGAAGATGGATAAAGCACCGGTTTTCATTGTAATGGGCGGTAATACATTATCCAGAGGCTTGACCTTGGAAGGACTTGTTTGTACGTATTTTGCAAGAAATGTAAATCAGGCTGATACATTAATGCAGATGGCAAGATGGTTTGGGTATAGGCATGGGTATGAGCTGTTACAAAGAATTTGGATGCCGCCTTTGATTCAACAAAAATTCGAACTTATTGAGGAAATAGATGAGAAATTAAAAGAAGAATTCGAGGACTTTATGAAAAAAGGAAAAAGTCCTTCAATGTTTGGCCCGAAGATAATGAGCTCTTCTAAAATAGCCAGATTTCTTCTGACATCAAAGAACAAGTCTCAAAATATGGTTGCTTGTGACGTTGATTTTAGCGGTGACAGCTATGAAGTGACACAGTTTGAAAATCTGGAGGATAAACTAGATCAAAACATTAAAGTTACAGAACATTTTTTAAACGGATTAGGGGCAGCTGTAAAATCCGATGCAATAGATTCCGCATATTATTGGACGGGAGCAGCATCAGAATATGTACTTTCGGAATTTATTGATAAATACAAAATATTTGATTGTTCCCCGCTTCATGTTGACATTCCGATATTTAAAGACTGGATGAAGCAAATGAACGATGAGGGGAAATATTTGAGATGGAACATTGCGGTCGCTGGAGATAAGAAGTCTTCAGAGCGATGGATTATAGCCGAAGCTAATGTCGGTAAAATAGAGCGATCCAGAAAAAGAAAACAAGAGAACTATGTAGATATTGGTTCGTTGAGGTCTGGCAGAGATATCCTGAGTGATATATGTGTAGCTAATCTATCGTCCGAAAAAAAGGCTATGTTTGATATTGGTAAAAAGAATGGTAAAAATTTAGTTCGGTTACGATATGAACTTGGAATGGAAGATACTCCGCTTTTGCTCTTATATCGTATAGACAAAGATAAAGGCAAAGATACTAAGTACAGAGCTAAGATTGGGACGGATTGTGACATTATAGGGTTTAGTATTGTCATCTCTGGACAAGATATAGGAACTGATTATGTGAAGACAGTACATGTCAGAAGACCTGAATAAATGAAGGAGAAGTCAGATGTTGGATAGAGAAATTCTGAAAACAGATTACGGGGTTTCGTATGGGAGTGTTACACTTAAGTCTCTTCAGAACGATAATGTTCCGGAGTTGGATTTGCTCGTACGTGAAGCTATTCAAAACAGCTCCGATGCTTCCTTGACACAGGAAGGCAAATCCTATGCCGTTAATTTTCAGACCGGAAAGTTTGTCCCTTCACAATTTAATTCGTTTTTATATGGCCTTGAAAATGCATTGAATACAAGATTTCCTGAGTCTGAGGCGGACTTTCTCGAAATCCGAGATACAAAGACATCGGGACTTACTGGCAGTATAAGGAAATCCGAGATAAAAAAGGATGATCATGGAAATTTTTTTAAGCTGATATTCGATACGGGTAAGAGGCAAACTATATCAAATGCCGGAGGCAATTGGGGATACGGAAAAAGTGTTTATTATCGTGTGGGAATCGGAATAGTAATCTTTTACAGTCGTATTAAGATTTCTGATACGCAGAACGAAAGCCGATTGATTATTACTCTTGTAGAAGACGAAAGCAAGATTGATCAGGATGGCAAGGATGTTACGTTGTTAAATGCCATTGAACCATTATCTGCCGGAAAAGCATGGTGGGGTATAAGGGACGGGGAGGATCTTTTACCGTTAAGCGATCAAGAGTTGATAGATTCAGTTATAGGTGTTTTTGGAATAAAGCCCTTTAAAGATAAGGAAACCGGAACATCAATTATAATACCGTATTTAAAAACCGAGGAATTACTCGATGGAATAATTCCGGTAGAGGCTGATATCAAAGAGGATGCAAGGGAACATTTTACGAATGTATGGGCTTCTTCCGTTTCTGCGTATTTACGACTTGCTATTCAAAAATGGTATGCACCGAAAATCCATAATCGAGAACTTCCTGCGTTTTGTCAGAATAAATGGCTTCTTGTTTCAGTAGACAATGTTCCTATAAGTAAACAAGATATGTTACCGTTCTTCAGATTATCACAGGAGTTATACACTACAGCGTTGGCTAAATCATATGATTATGAGTACTCCAGTAAAGAGTTTGATAATATCACAACGATGCCCATTAATATCAGATCTTACTTTGAAAGCGGAATGGTATCTGGATATCTTGCACTGATACGGATCAGTCAGTCTGAATTAAACGGCACAGAAAATGTATTGAGTCCCTATGATTATATCGGTAAATTTGAAGCGGATGGAGGGTTAAATGAACCCATCGTGATGTTCGCCCGCGATCCGGGAATGGTTATTGATTATGCTATTACAGGCGCGTGGGTTAAAAACGTTCCGCCTCCGGAAAGTCCCGAAGACTTTCTTTTAGCGTTTTATGTTCCTGCGACAGGAAAAAGAATCAAGAAGGATTTGGGAGTGCCTGAATACGCGGGAAAGACACTGGGCGCCTATTTAAGAGAATGTGAAGCATCTGATCATATGGCCTGGGTGGATCCTGTCAAAATGCAGATTGTACAAAGAATTCAGAAGAATACCATAAATGCGATTGTAGGGCATATCAAGAAAAGCTCGATTGTGAACGTGGATGCAACAGCAAGCAAGTTATCGAATCGATTGGGAAAAAATCTGCTGCCCCGCGTAGGATATGGAAAGCAAAAGAGAGGTGGTTCTGGTGGCAGTGGTGGCGGAACAAAGATAACAAATATTGCTTTCCAGATTACTTCTAATGTTATCAAGGGAAATGAAGTTGAAATGGATTTTCTTCTGAAGCTTATGCATGGAAAAATGCAAGCGGTAATTTCATCTATGATTGCATCAGAAGCAGGTTGGATAGATGCAAAATCATGGATGGAAGATATTGGCACGGAGTTCCCGGTTTGCATCAAGGAGTGCTATATAGAAGAGATAAAAACAGCGGTGTCGGATTATCCGTATGAAATAAAAGCACAATGCGATACGGAGGAAAAGAGAATTGAAAAAGAGGAAATAACTGTAACCTTGAACTCGGAAATTGAAAATGGCGTAGACACTCAAGTTACTTTCACGCCTCATATACTTAATCCTGAAATAAGAGGAAAGTTGAAGATAAAATCATATGACAAGAAATATCAGTATACGTTCAGAGTAGAGTGAGGAGGTCAAGCATGGAGAAGATGCTCTTTTATCCGACGCTTACTCTCGAAATGGCAGAAGCAAGCGGTCTTAATGTGGATAAGTACAGATTTATGTATACATATCAAGAAAAGACTTATGGTTTGCAGCAGAAAGGAAGCGCCACTATTAAAATATCGGATCCGCTTGAAATTTGGAAGGTGGAGAGCGAAGGGATTATTATAGAGAAGACAGTGAGAATCGCATATCCGAATCTTCTTAAAGGTAAAAATGGCATTGCTTGCGAGAATGCAGGACTCGGGATTTGTATTATATGGGTAAATAAGAAGTTGACTCAGACTGGCTATATTCTTCCTGAAACGGATGTAACTGGAAATCAGGGGAGGGTCTGTAAATTTCACTATACGTTTAATCCCGGGACTATTTCAGGTGACCTTGAACTTAGTCTGATTTTTTATATTAAAAAGAAAGCGGATGTAGTCCTTGAGGGCGAAGAAGACCTGATTAACGAGGATGGTGTTTCTGTAGGAGAAATTGAACATACTGTATTGGATTTCAGCAGTATTTATATGGAGTTCCCTATTGAGGAGTACAAATCAGAATCGGAACCTTTGTGGTGGGTAGAGTTTTCCGAATGGGAGGATCCGAAAACCATTGACATGTTTTCAAAGGATAGCTTGTGCCTGTACCTGAACCCATATTATGGAGGATGTCCTGCTCCATCTACAAATGAATCAGGAGATTCCATAAAGAATCTGGATATGATGGTGGATATTTTGGCACAAACGTATTTAATGATTTTTCAGCGATTAAGTGATGATGATCTTAAGGCAACAAAACAAAATATTGGATTGACTAATAACTCAATATGCAGTATTCTCCATCAATTTATCGAAGGATGTTATGAGGAGCTGCATTGGGAATCTCCAGAAAAACTCTTGAAAAGCTTGCAAGTGAATATACGGAGAAAATTGAAGGAGGAGAACGAATAATGGATTTCAACAGATATAAACTTTCCTTCAATGAAGCAAAAAGCAAGATGGAAGCATATGATTTTATGAATGACACGGAGTTTCGAGACCAAATAAGGCACTGGGCGATGTTTGATGTTCCTGAAGATGCCTATAGCACGGGTTATAAAGAAATCAGGGAAGGTGTTGTAGAGACATTTAAGAGTTCTTTGGCAGATAATGGATATCGGATTAACTACAACTTAGATCTGAGGGTCGGGATTAAGTTGTATGAACTATTAAATCCAATGAAAGACTTTAATATCATACAAGCAAATGATGATGATATATGGCGTTACATATCTGTATGTGTAATGCCTGATATAACATTTATCAGATACCCTAATCAAAGCGAAGATATCAAAGTGATACGAGAGTATATTCCGGATTTGTCATATGCAATCGGAATAAAGACGGAAAAAGATAGTGTCCGTATAAAAAAGAAGCGCTTTTATTCGCATACAAGGAGGATATGGCTAAAGACCCTATGGTGGTATATCCATCTGGGGTGGCAGGGCAGTTCGGAAGAAACATATGAAGTTCTGAAAAACAATGGAACGAATATTATCAGTCACTTTATTGAAAGACCAGGACGAGGTTATCGGGAGCAGTTGTTTCGATGTATGCTTTATGCATATTCGTTGCTGCCGGAACAGAAGGACAGCACTTTCAGAGCTGCTGCCAAATTGAATCTCGCCAAATGTGTATCTCTGGAACCAGCTCTTGCAGAGGGTGGTGAAATAAAGTATTCACAGCTGCTTTTTGATGAGGTTTATGATAAGGAGGCCCTTAATCAGAATGCTGAAGAAAACGATATTGAGTAATTGGGAGACCGATATATTAGGGTATGCACAGAGCATAGCTGAATTGGAATTTACGGAATATCCGGCATGGACGGTTAAGCTGGATGACTCATACGGTGTTGCAATACCTTATACTGGAAAAGAAGAAATAAACGAGAATTTTGCTAGTGCCAGAATCAGAAGCACTGAAATAAAGATTCTCCAAGGAGATGTCAAGAGGGTGCTATTGCTGACAACAAATTCGCAAGATATTAAGACTCCGTTTTCCACATTGTGTGAAGGATTAATAGATCCTGGTGACAGCGGAGGTAACAGGGTACTTATTGAAGCGTCGCCAATTATATGGTGGAAGGAATGGAAAGAACTTCTGGGAAACAGAAATATTGATGAAAGAATATATGATGTCCTTGGTGAGTTATGTGCATTTAAGTATATTGTCCAAAAAGGGGAAGAGGCAGAATGGAACGGTCCGGATGGAGCGACATATGATATCGAGTCAACTGTTCGTTTTATAGAGGTGAAATCAAGTATTAATAGGGAAAAAAGGGAGGTTATGATCAGTAGCCAATTTCAGCTTTTTCCGAAAGAAAAGTCTCTGTTCCTTATTTTGTGCAGGTTTGAACCAACAATTTTATCTGGGATTTCAATCGACAGCATATTATCTGATTTTGCAGAAATCGGCTATAATACTGAACTCTTAAATCAGAAACTGGAAAAACGTGGTTTTGAGAAAGGTATGAGTTCAAGAAAAAGGCGTTTTATTTTGCATGAGATGCTTTTATATAAAGTTGACGAAAACTTTCCGACTATAACACCACAGGACTTCATTGGCGGAGTTATGCCGCAGGGAATTACAAAAATAACATACACAGTAGACTTATCAGGGTTAACTCCGATATCTCTGCTTCAAGGGGAGAATCATGATATATAAGACAATTGATTTATGCGCGGGAATCGGCGGGATACGTCGCGGCTTTGAAATGACCGGGCAATTCGAAAACGTCTTATCTGCAGAAATTGATCCGTATGCTGCTATGACATACAAGCACTTGTTCGGAGATGATCCAACAAATGACCTTACATCAGAGGACTTTAAGACAAGAGTCGTTAACACAGAATATGATGTCCTAATGGCTGGTTTTCCATGTCAGACATTCAGTCGCGTCGGAAAACGACAGGGCTTTAGAGACACAACTCGTGGTACTATTTTTTTTGATCTCGCAGATATTATTTCGAGAACAAATCCAAGGGCAATCTTTTTGGAAAATGTGGAGAATTTAGTGTACCATGATCATGGGAATACGATAGAAACAATAATAAGAACATTGGAGGAGGAACTGGGTTACAGGGTTATTGGTGTAACATTGGATGAAGATGGCAACTATATTTACAGCAGATCGACACTTGTAAGAAATACAAAAGAATTTGGGCTTCCGCAGAACAGACCCAGAGTATATATCATGGCATTCAGTAAACGGATTTACGGAAATGCGGTAAAACTTTTGAATAAACAGTTGCCGATGATGCGAGAAGAACGGATTTTTAGTAATGTTACGGAGATATTGGACACAAATGTCGATGATAAGTATTACATGGCCAGCGGCTATTGGGAAACATTAAAAAAACATAAAGCAAAGCAAAAGAAAAATGGTTATGGGTTCGGATATTGCGTGGTGAATCGAAATAACGGTGACCAGCCGATTGCATACACGATTCTGGCAACGGGAGGTTCAGGGAAAGAGCGCAATTTAATTTATCAGCCAAAGCACGGCGTTGCAGGTAAGATCATTGAAGGAAAGAAGACGGAAATTAACGCTGAAGGAATAAGAGTAATGACTCCGGAGGAATGGGGCAGATTACAGGGGTTTATAGGATATGCTTTTAAAAATGAGAGAGGTGAAGATACATTCAGCTTTCCGGAAGGTATAACCGACGGACAAAAATACAAACAGTTTGGGAATTCTGTTTCAATACCGGTAATTAGATCAATGGCAGAGTTTATGTTGGAATGTTTTGAACTGCTGGAAGAACAGCAAACAGATGTAATTCGTGCCATGGCAGATAATAATCTGTTTTTTACAAAGCGTGATATTATGGAGGTTCTGGATCTTAATGCACAACAAGCGGGAATATTATTGAAGTCATTTGTGGATTCCGGAGAACTGCTTAGAGTGTCACGCGGCAAAACAACTCGATATGTTAAAAATGCGGATAATATTAAGCTTCCTCCGTATAGTCAGGAAGAGAAAGTAATGGAACTCATAGAAAAACAGGGGTCTGTTAGAAATGCTGATATTCAGCAATTGCTTAATATAACTCCGGGAAGTACAAATGTATTGCTTTCCGTCATGACAAAAAAGGGACTGATATGCCGTGCTAAGAGGGGTGTTTATTGCGCAGCAATAAGTGTAAGAAAAGCTTAATAAGAACTACAGGAAGGGCTGAGACATGAACGAGTATGTTCTGAGGACATATTACATCAGATACTTAAAAGAAATACGTAAGGTTTCGGATTCTTCTGTAAAGCATTATCAGGATGCTTTGCGTTATATTTCCAAGTATCTTGTTCAGAAGAATATGTTACAAGAATCCGTGTATGAAATCCAGAATATTGGAGAGCTGGAGGTAATCAGAACATTTTTATATTCAGACGCAGATTTCATTGCATTGGATAAACGAGGACACCAAATGTACAGTGCCGGATTCAATAATTACTATAAGTTTGCTTGTGGGGAAGGATTTACGAATATTCATCAACAGATTGGATTGCTTGATACTGAAGTCCCTATCGCCGGAAAGCAAACCATTACTCAGAGGTTATGGAAGAGGTCTTCAATAATAAAAATCCAATCAATTGAATCTGCAGGATATCTCTGCGAGATTGACACTCGACATAAAACTTTTACTGCTAAAACTACCGGTTATCAATATATGGAGGGGCATCATATCTTACCTATGAAGATGCAGGATAAGTTTACGAAAAGCCTTGATGTTTATGCAAATATAATTTGCGTATGCCCCATTTGTCATAGATTGCTGCACTATGGTATTGATAAAGATAAAGAGATTCTATTGGAAAAAATATATTTTGATCGCGCAGAAAGGCTGGCAATAAGCGGATTACCGATTGCTAAAGAAGACTTTAAAAGACTTGCTATGTAATTTGATGACAGAGGGAGTAGCTTCCTCGGAGTATGCTATAGTCATTTACAAATAATTCTCACGCCTAAAAGGAGTGGGAATTATTTGTAGCCTATCTTAATGCCTTTTGATAGAATAGTTACAATACATGAGTGTTTAGGATAGGGCGTTTATTTAGCATATGTATGATTAGTAGGATGATAATAGGTGAATATGAATAAGAAGTATTATTCCCGTACAAGTTTAATATGTACAGTTATTTCTGTTGTGTATCTCTTGTCTCGTTTATACGATGACGTTATAGTTAAGGGTCTGCCTGTTTTGGAAGCATTTTTTAAAGATCCGGTGGGGTACATTACCGTCTTTGTTCCACTAGGCGTGGGATGGTTTAGTTTATTCATAAACGCTTTAAAGGATGTAAACAAAGTACTAATTGATAAGCGATATGTTGGCTATGTGATAGAAACGGTAAGTATGCTTGTATGGGCTACTTTGGAATTTAAAGTGATCATGCACTACTCTATGAACACAGGATTTATTAGTTTTGAAAAGGTGGATGGTAGATACTTACAGGGGCTTTTTATTATCATTGCTTTTTGTGCTGTAGTATCTTTTTTGTTTAGTATAGAAGATTTAGACTTTGACACTTGGTGGGAAGGCTTTTCGGGCGCGTTATTGATTTCTTGGATAATCATGTCAGCTATAAATGGTTTTGTTGATGCGAGCGCTATTTTGCGATATTACCATATACAGTCGACATTTCTTTGGATTGTCTTGTCTATAGGAATGGGGATCATTAACGGTTACTTTGGCGAACTGGTGCTATTATGTGCGATAGCATGGTTTTTGCTATTCCATGTATTGTTTGGGTATTGAAGTTTACGAATTGTAGCATTTTTCGAAAACTGTATATCAGAAAAAAGCAAAAAGAAGAAGTTTTTCATCTGAGCTGGTATTCTTTTTATGTAAGCAACTGTGTATCTTTATAGGGTTTTGCTGTAAAACGGAAGAGTAGGAAACTGTATCAACTGATATTTGTGAAAAATGTTAGTTATTACTTTCATGAGATGAAGGATTGCCAAGAACAAGGGTTGATATTTCTGAAATAAAGGAACGTCTACAGAAGAATTGAGTTGTTAGGATTATGGATTTTAAAGTTCTTATTAACAATATAGTGGAACATGTAGCGTTCCATAACAAGTGCTGATTTAGTGCATGGAAAATGCTTCTCAGTACTAGCTGAAGCTTAGAGATGGGTAAGAAGTGTTATCGAAAAGACCTGTTGAACCGTCGGTCGGAGCAGGTTGGTATGTTATTATATGACTAGTATGAAGATACTGTAACTTATATAATGAGCTATTATCTTTTCAAACATGTTAACTTGCGTCTGAATTGCAATTCTAATGCAATTAAATACCGTGATAGAATGATGTGCTGACAGCAGAGCATTATAATGGAATTTGTGAATTGGTGGCAAGAAAGGATGCGGCAGAAAAAACAATTATCACAGAATTCATCAAAAATGTGCAAGACGGAAAAAGATTCTGGATTCAATGTCCGATGTTAACAGGTGCGATTATGGGTCTGGAATGATGTCTTCCGAAGACGGTTTGGATATTAATAACTACGTTAAAAGGTACAGTGGAGATGGGTTCACAGAAAAACAAACAGCGCATTTTGCGCATATTAAGATATTTGTACGATTTCACAGATGAACAGCACAGTGTCACCAATCAGGAGCTGGTGGATATGTTCGCAGGTGATGTGATAAGCGGTAATCGGAAAACCATAAAGAATGACATAGAGGTCCTTACAGGGGCAGGATTTGATGTTATCACCTCGAAGCAGTACCGTAATTCTTATTACATGGCAAGCCGTATTTTCGAAGTGCCGGAAGTGAAGATGCTGATTGATGCGGTTGCCGCTTCTCGCTTTATTACGAAGGAGAAGAGCGATATCCTGATAGAAAAGTTGTCACAACTAGTGAGTAAACCGCAGGCTGAGACGCTTGTCCGCCACATGTACACTGCTGATATACTCAAGCCGGACAACGAACAGATCTACTATGCTATAGATGTGATTACAGATGCCATAAATACGGGAAGGCAGGTCAGGTTCCAATATTATGACTATCTGCCGACCAAGGAAAAGGTCCTCAGAAATGAAGGGGCGTATTATTATCTGAGTCCGATTGCAATGATATGGGATGACAATCATTATTATGTGATCGGGCACTCGGAAAAGCATCCTGATCCGTTCGTTATTAATTATAGGATAGACCGCATTTGCCACGCGGAGATCACCGAGGAGCCCTCAATACTACCGGAAGATGGCTTCAGTCTGGAGGAATACGTGAACCGGCAATTCCGGATGAACGTCGGGGAGACCTTGGAGGTAGTTCTGGAGTGTAGGAATGAACGGATGCGGGATGTAATCGATCATTTTGGCGAAGAGGTGGAGACCTGGGTATCGGATGAAGATCATTTCCGCGTGAGAGCATCGGTGGCGGACAGCCCGACTTTCTACAGCTGGGTGTTTGGATTTGTCGGGGATATACGGATCATTGAACCTGATTCGGCAGTGAAGCGCTACCGGCAGATGCTCAGAAAAGGATTAAAATAGCTGGCGGATAGAATATGAAAAATCATAAACCTTAGATAACAGCAAAAGTAGAACTACATTTTTAACCCAATCGTTTTTCTGTAGTCATCTTCTTTCACATGCGCAGGAATAGT
>OCTX011873568.1_pt1 | contig 14129 bp, 33 predicted proteins | sample 1539691 | NCBI WGS metagenome assembly OCTX01 (sample SAMN02144231, study PRJEB22623) | gut metagenome | biome: sheep rumen | host: Ovis aries | place: New Zealand | reverse complement strand
AAGGTACTCGTTCTCTCTCATAACTGATGTTTTTTGGTTGTACTATACTATAAGCAAGTTCTATGCCAAAGTGGCTTCCTGCACAAGGTTTCCAAGTTGGTCATAGACATTTCCATCATTGTCATAGACCAACCCCATAGCAAGGTTGTTGAAGTAGTCAAGGAGCAGATTTCTCACGTGATTGTCAAAATCGTGGTAGGAAACCGGGAAAAGGGTGTAGGTGTCGTCCTTGTCCTGCACGGAGAAAGAAAGTCCCCCGTCCTCAATGGAATAGTACACACCAAGAATGTCGGTCGCCTTTCCCATATTCTTGACCACTCCGTTGAAGAAACGCGGTAGCCAATGGATTAAACAAATGCCGTCACTCTCTCCGTGCCTTGCCACATAACTCTTGATAAACATTTCCGGGTTCATCGTGTTCATAATCTTACGCTTGTTGGTTATACACTCTATACTGCAAATCGCGTGCCAAAACTCATGGGGGTATATTAAAAAAGATGGGGGGCTCGAATTAAGCGAAGACCCGGGGTAATCATATTAACCCCCAGGTCTTCAAGCACTTACACCGCCTTGACGTAAGTGTGTTCCGCAGAGTAGCAATCGCTGCCGTCCTCCTCTGTAACAACCTCACCCACTTTCACATAGCCGAGATACCGCATCAAGTCGCTACACCATCCGTGTTCGTGTTTCCAATCACCCCAACTGATTGAAACATAGACCGCTTTGTCATCATCGCCACCGATAGCCGACCAAACCTCGCTATAAACTCCGTTGTCATAGAGGAACTGATGAATACGGCTTGTGCCTTGCTTTTCGGCATCGGGGGAGAACACGCAATCGCACTCACGGATTTCCACCTCGCTTCCGTCCGGCTTCCTCACGATATAGTGCTCACACCAATCGTTCAACTCCTTCGTCCAAGGAACTACGCTGATAACCTCGCAGACCTCATCGCTCATTTCCCAAGAGCAAAGACCTTTCTTGACAAGGAGATTGACTTTTCTTCCAACAGGATTTGTAATCATATCATTTCGTTTTTATTGGTTACACTTACTATATTGCAAATCGTGTGCCAAACTCAACGCTCAATGGAACATATCTCCTCCGGAAGGCAGATAAACCGCTCCCCATTCTCAAACTCAACCTCCCATGCAGGAAGGCACTCAAGGTCAAAGCCGTCCTCCGGGGTCGCCCTGCGTAATACCTTGAAATGCAGACCATCGTATCGCTCTGGGCAGCTTGAGTAAATCGACTTGAATGTGGGGGCGAAACCGGTCTCCTCGTACATCGAGTAGGAGTCCTCAAGATACTTGGTGTATTCCTCCTCCCAATCATCCTTGCGTTCCATCATCGCGGTGTAGGTTTCCATGTCCCACTTCCTATTAAACTCCTCAACTGTCATATCATTCCGTTTTTATTGGTTATACTATACTATAAGCAATATCCGTGCCAAAAAGGTACTCAAGTGAGTACCATTACTTGACATAATCGTACCACGCCTCGCCATTTGAAAACTGGGCAACCTTTGTGAGTTCACGGAGGCCATAGTCTTTTTTAATCTTGTCCACGAGCTTGTCGGCCTTTTTCAGCTCATTGTCCCGGACTTCCTCAAACATGGCATCAACCGCATAGGCCAGTTTGCTTTGGTAGTCATCATCCCGGACATTCAGACCTTTGAGGTGGCGGAGCATCATTCGCTTGGAGATATTGCCATGGAAATAATAGTAAAGTTCATCGTACAATTCATCACGAGTAAGCCGGGCGAAATGGTAGTCCGAACAAGACAATTCCGAGGTAAGGGTATCATCATCCACTATATCTATGCAGGCATCGGAATAGTATCCGGTAGTCAGCACGATAGCCACGGTGGAGAATTCATCCTCATACTTTTCAAGGTAGTAGGACGGATAGGTGCGGTCATTGTCAAAACACTTGCCCAGGGCCGGATAATCACCGGTTTCATAGCGGTCATCCGGTACAAGGACACATCTGCGAGAGTAAGAAAAATTCGGTGCGCTCATAATTTGTCATTTTCTTATTATATTGCAAATAACATGCCATTCCACTTACAGGAAACAGAAAAGATAGACCAAACAAACAATAAGACCAAAAGCACAGGCAATCCCGATGCGCACAAGGATTTTGAAACCTTTTTCTGAAAGTTCCGGGATTTCGGGCATATCTTCCGGGTCGGTAAAGTTCCACGGGTTAATGAAAACGAACATTACTACTATTTTTTAAGTTACACTGGTATATATTACAAAAGCCGTGCAGGAGTTATTCTCCCTCATTCAGACATACCCCGAAACACACCGCTTTGTCGCTGTACCCGATATCATCAAATTCAAACCCCTCAAAGTATTCAGTATCATACGGGTAAGGGTAACGGCGGTTTTTCAGTTCTTCCTCCGGCACCCTCCTTCTCACCCGAAACTCAATAGTGAAATCATCGTCAAGGTCTTCTGTCAGTCTGCGGAAATCTCCAAGAGTTTTAATCGTATCCATAATCTTGTTTTTTCTTCTTTAATTGCAAAACGCGTGCCAGAACGGGCTGGGTTTAACGCAAGGGCCTGGGGGCTTTTAATGTACCCCCCGGGCCTTGCTGGTTAGTCTTCAGTTATGGCGATGAACTTGCCCGACTCGAGCCCTGCCCTGCGTTCCTTGGTGGAAAAACCCGTCCACTCTGTCGCATACTTGCTGGTGGTCTTGCTGTAGTCGTGGTCAGCGGTGAGGTAGAGGTAGCCGTTCATCCTCACTGCAATAAGCGAGCCGTAGGACTGAAAGGCGATGCCGTTCTCGTGGATAAGGTCATACTGATTGGGGACATCCCGACCGCTACGAGGGCTGGAGAGGTTCTGCACTTTGCGGATTGCACCGAGTTGGTAGAGGAGGAGGGATTTCTTGATGGTCTTCATGACGAAAAGGGGTTAATGGTTAAACTTCAGTAGTACTATAGGCAAATTGCGTGCCAAACTTACTTGACCATGGCCTTAAGTTCTGCCTTGATGCGCTTTGCGGTCTCGCCACGCCAAGAGCCAGCATTTGCGAGGAAATAGGAAACGATGGAACGGCCGGAGTCCATGATGTAGTTGTCGTCAACACTATTAAGGCAGGACATAGCGTTGAGGTAGGGGGCAGCATAGCAGGAAACATTCTTCCAGTCCTTCCGGATTTCGTGGGCAATGTCAAAAAGAGGTCTCATATCTTTGTTGTTTTTTGGTTACATCTATACTATTGCAAAACCTGTGCCATATCCGGCTAAAGAGAAAAAAAATAAAAAAAATGCAGCTCGAGTTAAGGATTGGCGGGGCATAGTTTTAATATACCCCACCGACGACAAACCCATGGCAAAAAGTTTGTTTATCCCTCCAAAAACATTACAACATCAACATCATCACCGAAGTTCTGCGCTTCCATATTCTCCCAGAACCTTTCCTGCTCATCTTTTGGGGCGGAATAGATTTCATGAAGGAGCCGGCCATAGAACCCCTGCGACATAGCGAGAGACCGCATAAGGTTTTCAATTTCTTCGCGTTTCATAATTGTTGCGTTTTACTTGTTATATTGCAAATTCCGTGCCTGCTCAAAGGAAAAAAAGAACAATAAAAAAGGAAAAAATGAAAGCGAAAACAAGGTTGATGGCAATGTTTATGCTGCACGGCTCATTTGCAATTGCTTTGCCAATAAATGTAACAAACTTCATCACAATTCCGATAAGGTCAACGAGAAGTCCGGCAATGCAAGCAGCCAAACAAATGGAAATGATAATTTGGTTCATAATCTTCGTGTTTTACTTATTATATTGCAATATCCGTGCCAAAACCGGATTATTTGTTAAAATCTGTCGTCCAGCCATAATCCTCAATGGCTTTCTTCACTTTGTCGTTGAAAATGTAAACTTCCTCGTTGTAGTAATCGCTGAGACCGCCATAGCATGCTGTAACTTTTTTAATTACACCAGCATCTGCGAGTTCTTTGATTTTCTCCGGGGTATTGCGATATTCGGCCTCTTTGCAAAGGATATCTTCCGGGATGAGCCAATATTCGTGGCAACCATAATAGGTGCGCTCCCCAATATGGATTTTTTTCTCCCATTCTGCCTTCTTTTTCTCAAGCCATTCTTCCGTGTCAGGGTTATCGTCCGGAATAAGATAAACATTCTGAATGGCGAGACCGACAGTTTTTACCCAACCTTTAGCAGACCTACTCTGATGCTCAATGATTTTGAAAAGTTTGGGGTTGTCCTCGATGAATTGCATGAGGGCCGTTTTCTTCGCCCCCATTTCCTTTGCCACCTCACTGACAAGGGCGATACGCGCACAATTCACCTTCTGAACCAATTCCGTAATTCTTTTGATTTCGATGATATCCATATCTCTTTCTTTTTGCATAAAACTACTCGTCGATAAATTCATTATATATTACATCACAAAGACTGAACGTGTCGGTTGTTACCGCGCGGAGACGGTGATACATATTTTCGCACTCTGTCTTAAACTGGCAGTTGTCACATCTTTGTGCTTTAAAGAAGTCAATAATTTGCTTTTTTTCCATAAACAAATGCGTGTTTTTTGGTTACACTATACTATAAGCAACTATCGTGCCAATCCGGTATGCCGGCTTTAAAGCGAGGGCCGGGATTGTTTTAATATACCCCGGCCTGGTCGCTACTTGACTAACTCGGTGTGCATATAGCCCCAAAGGCCAGTGCTTTCGTCCAATACCTCAAAGATGATTTTGGTGTTGCCTTTTACCCACACCTCAAAATTACGTGCGCAATTTACAAGGCTAAACCGCTTATTGGTGAGATAGACGAAAATCCCATTGCTGTCTTTAACTACATAGTAGGCATAAAGGGCGTCAGCGTTGTACTCGCAGTCCTTATGCAGACCGCCACCAGCAGGCAAGCAGTGCTCATTGTCGTCTATATCGTAGGGGTATCCGTTCCTGTCAATGTAATCGTTGGGCACTTCCTGGGGCTGTAAGACCTTGTACTCGCTATCATACTCCTCGCCACTGAAATCGTGGTCATAAGCCATATCGGCTGCTTTCTTGCGTGCATCTTCGGCATTGTCAGCCATAATTTCAAATGTCTTGCTGGAATAAGAGGTACGAACGACCTCAACGGAATATTTCTTCATAATTAACTGATTTAGAGGGTTTTCAAATTTTGTTGCAGTCAAAGACTTTTGTTCCGTCCTCGCTGATAAAGTCCATAATCCGGTTGAAAAGATTGTTGAGTGCGTTTTCAGTGCCATAGATGAAACGCATCTCGCGCCCATCTACCAGCGACAAGACAAGGTAGTTGTTGGACACGAAAATGTCTATAACATTTGCGAGATTGACGGCTTTGTGGTCTTTGGAATTGACAATGTATTTCATTTCGTTGCTCATTTTGGGGTTACACTACTACTATTGCAAATTGCGTACCAAACTAAAAGGAAAATGCAAGTTGCACACCACCTTTTTTGAAAACCTTGTAAAAATCAAGGAGCGACCAACCCATAAGTTCCGGTGCATCTGCGTTCCATTCCGTTACAAACTGCCGGAAACGCATATTATTATTGTACTCCATTTTAGCCTTGTCCTCTTCGGTAAAAATGGCGGTGCAGTTGGGGCGTTTCTTATAGGCCCTTGGGAAACTATGGGAATATCTGCTCATGCCATAGTATATGCCAAAATCATGCCACAAGTTTGGGGTATATTAAAATTTGCTGGGGGTCGGCGTTAAACGAATTCCCCCGGCCCGGATTGACCAGGGGCGTTTCCGTCTATACCTCCAGCATATCCCGGAGCATTTCCTTGAGCCCCGCTACGTCTTTCACGCCCCTCTTTCGGAACTCGCTGGTAAGTTCATGCGTGGTGAGGAACTTTCTTGTGGCATAGAAGTCATACGGGTAAGAAACCTCAATCACCCTGCAGGTTCCGGTGGTGTAATCATAATCGTCCCCGGCGTCCCAAAGGTCAGTCCCGGTAACGAAAGAATAAGCACTCTTTCTGATAGCCACGACTTCAGCGTGCGCCTCAAAACCCATTTCCTTTGCGGTCTTGTTGATGAAACCTGCAAAAACTTTGCTTACCTGAATGTTCATGATGTACGATATTAAGGGGTTACGCTATAGTATATTGCATATTCCGTGCCAAACTGGAGGGGTATATTAAAATAAAACTGGGCCTGGAGTTAAAGCAAAACCGCCAAGTATTTGATTACCTGGCAGTTAAGCCCAACCCGTTCACCCCGGTTGGCCAAGTCCCTATCGTTTCCTCCCTCAAGGGTTCGGGCGCGGTCAGCTACTCCGCCTTCAGTTCGTTTTTAGCTCTGCATTATGCTCATCAGGGCCATAAGTCCCATAACGCCACGGGCATCTTCTTCGGAGTGGATTTCAATGCCGGAGTTGGCGAGCCGTTCCTTGTTCTCGTCCGACAGACCGGAATGAAGTGCCTCAAAGGACTTGACCATTTCGTCGGCCTTCTTTTCCTCTTCAGCTGCCTTTCCGTCAATGATTTGGTCATAGACCTGCTGACGGACATCTTCGGGGAGTTTCGCGATTGCACGCTTGAGGACACTCTCATACTCGAATCGCTCCCACGTGCGATTGTAGTAACTCGCTTTGGTATCGTTGATGTCGTAGTCCCAACCTACATAGTGGGCGGTGTGGCAAAAGCCGTTGCGGGTGTCGGTGGTGTAGCAACGGAACTCAATTTCCTTTCCATTGACCTTTGCGCTGAAATAGCGGGTATCGTATTGCTTGCTCATGTTAAAAAGATTTAGAGGTTAAACTTCAGTACTACTATAGGCAAATTGCGTGCCAAACTTTTTACAGTTCAATGATATTTTCAACACTGGACACGAGCCAGCCGGTTTCATCGCTCACCCGGTCAATAGCCTGCTCAATATCTTCGCACTCTACCTCCAGATTTTCCGGGAGGTCAACATTTTCGCCGTCAGTGTCGTAGACGATTCCAACTACCCAAAATTTTTTCATATCGTTATCATTTTTCCTATAGTATTGCAAATCCCGTGCCAAACCGGCGCCGGGTTTAACGCAATGGACCGGGGGCTTTTAATGTACCCCCCCGGCCATAACTCGCGGTAGTTTAGTTAGTTAGACCCTCCAAGCCAATTCCGGTCTGGGCGGAAATGGTGGCGAGGATTACGACTTCCTGCGCCTTCTCAAAAGCGAAGATGATTGCATCGTCGCAAATCTCTTCCTTTGCAGGGTCGAAGTCGGTACGCCCGTTGTCGGCATACCACTTGGCCATGCCTGCCATAACCATAGCGACAAGGGCATCGATGACTTCGCGGTCGGGGTTAATTCCGTTCATGGCGCAGAAAGAGATGGAGAGACGAGCGAGCCGGGCGGAGTTCTGAATTGCGATGGTGTTTTCCATATGCGTGTTGTTTTTTTGGTTGTTTGTTGTTTTCGTATTACTATATTGCAAGATGCGTGCCAAACTATCAGCAGTTTTCAAGATATTCAATCAAATCTTCCTCACTCCCGCAGGTAAATTCGTACTGATTGACAAAACCTGACCAATGGAGGTGGATTGCGTAGATGGTGGTGAAAACATAGTTGAAACCCTTGTTGTCATAGAGGGTGTAGAGAATGGTGTCATTGACGAGCACGGGCTGGATGGTGGCGTCAGCCGTTCCGCAGTATTCAGTGTCAAGCCATTTGAGAGTGTTCTTTGCCATAAAGCGTGTTTTTGGATTACGCCTATACTATAAGCAATATCCGTGCCAAACTTCCATGTCCAGGAATTCCGGGGGCTGGACTTAACAAGTGACCCGGGGGCATTTTAATATACCCCGGGCCGACAAGAAAGAGAGTTTAGAGAGAAAAGCCTTCCATCCCGATGCCCGTCTGCGCGGTTATGGCAGCGAGGATTGCGATTTCCTGGATGCGCATGAAGGCACTTTCAATGGCCTCGTCCGCGATTTCGTCCTTGCTGGGGTCGAAAGTGAGGCCATGGTCTTCGTACCACTTGGCGATGTTTGCCATGGTCGCTCCGGCAATAGCCTGACCGATTTCGGGGGAGAGAGTGGCGTCAATTCCGTTGATTGCGCAGAAGACTGCAGCGATGCTGGCGAGGCGCTTTGCGTTTTGCAGGCCGATGGGGGTGATTTCGTTGTTCATGTTGCGTGTCGTTTTGGTTACACTATCTTTATTGCATATTCCGTGCCAAAGTGCGAACTATCCGTAAATAAGTTCGCCAAAAGTTGCGAGTTGGAGAAAAACATCTCCGGTAATGGCATCATCGTTTTCCTCCACGAGGTCGGCATAGTGGCGAGGGTACTTGTCACGCATCAGTTCCAGCCCTTTCTTCACATTGTCAAGAGTGATGGGGTGGCGTGCATCTTCCTTTTCCTCTTCGGTTTCGGCATCGTCCAGCGCATAACAGTCATAGACCACAACGCCCTTTCCGTGCATCAGTGCTTTTGCCCACTTGTCCTCGCAGCACTCGCAGTCCTCAAAAAGTCCGGTTTCTGCATCGCTCTTGTATGTCTTGATAGCAGGCCAGTAGTTGTCATAGGTAGCAACGGAAAGAAGATTGACGAGGTTCTCGTGGTCGGTGATGAAATCGGTAATCGTAAGCATATCTCTTGTTTTTTTTGGTTACGCCTATACTATTGCATATTCTATGCCAAACTTCCGGTGGCCAGGTTGAAAGATGAAAATAAAATTTTTTAAAAACTTTTTAAACTTGGGTGGGGCATAGTTTTAATATACCCCAGCCATATTATTCCTCCTATGTATTCCAATAAAGAGTGTCGTTATCGTTAGGCCAATCGTCCATATCTATTTCTCCTTTCTTGCGTTATTCTCCTGGTATAATTTCGGCATCCAATGGAGCAGCAAATTCATCGTAAACATGGGGTAACCCTACAATGCAGTATTCCGAATTAAATTTCTTTTTCTTTTTATAGATTTCTGTGCATGCACCCGGATTAACAAAAAGAAAATTCTTTCCAAATTCTAATTCGCGTAATGTCATAATTATTCCTCCTTTCTTGCTTTAAGCCACCATTCACAAAACCACATGGCGAGATAGCAGCCGATAAAGTTTGTTGATGCCTGAACTATTATTGCAATCCATAAATCAGTCTCGGCGATGAACTTGATTACAATAGCCGAAAAAGTATAGCAAATGCAATTAGCAAAAGATGCTATTGTCTTGCTTGCCTTAATAACCAAGATGCTCCTAACAATGTGCAAAAACACATTGATTAAAGAGACCATGATATATAGTGCAATCATTACTTTCTTGCGTTATAGTGTGTTTAGTTTTTCTATAAGTTCGTCAAGCATTTTTAACTCTCCATAACTTATTTTGTCTGGCGGTTCGTGTTTGACAATATCTCGTTTCTTATCATCAACCCAATCAAAAAGTTCACGAATGATTTCTTGTTTAGCAACACTTTTTATTTCGCATTCAGTTCTGAAATCTTTCCAACTCTGCATATTATTGCTGTTTTATTGTTACACTCTCTATACTGCAAATCCTGTGCCACAATGACCGGCAATCTTTAATTTTGGGCAGGGCATAGTTTTAATATACCCCACCGGACGGGCTAACTATTTGGCATTCAAAAGGATACTTTCAAAGAAATCTTTCTATATCACAAGTGAGCCGATTATTCCTTCGGCTCGCTTAACTCGCGGACATTCATATTTAACTCGCGGACATTCATATTCAACTCGTCAAGTCCGGAAGTCAAATCTTCAATGGCGCTCCTGGTGTTTTTGAGTTCAAAAGCGATGGCAATGAGGGCGAGGGTTGCGAATACTGCGCAAAGGGTAAGGATAAAATTAAGCATAATATAAATCATTTATTTGGCTGAACACCTATACTATTGCAAGAAGTGTGCCAAGTTACTCTATGATTGAATGCGGGTTCTCTATATTTTCCGGCATTTCGCCATATTTAACAACCGCATAGCCGAGAGCGCCGATTAAATTATCAAGCCTTACTAAGTCAATAATTTCATTCAGCCACCACATTTCGGTTTCGTTGAATTTGAAACTTGTGTTGTCATTTATCCACTTGCAGTATCGTGGGTGCTTCAATATCATATAATACACACGCCAGCCTTTATACTTCCCAAATGGCATAATCCTTCCAAATTCATAATCTTCCTCTCGTGTGGTATCGTTGGCAATATTTTGTGATAGCCGCTCTTTGTCTTGCTGTACCATATTCATTCTTTTTGCTTCTATTACTGCAATAAGTGTGCCAAACTCCGGGGGGTATATTAAAGCCCGGGGACAAAATTTGTTAAGCCCGAAAAATTTTTGTAATTTTCTTGAAAGAATTTGTTAGTTTAGCGGTATATATAGATGTAACCAACAAGGAACAACACATGACAAACACAAAGCACTTCTCTATTGACCGGGCCTACCGCGAAACCATCATTGACAACCTGGGCGGTCCCGGAAATGTAGTCCTTACCAATGTAATTGACCGGGGACATAAGGACGGACCTGAAAGGTTTGAACTGACCGACAAGGGCATCATCATCGTCTATAACAACCTGACCGATAGGCGAATAACCATATTGTTCGCCCGGGTAGGACAACTTTATTCCCGGTTCGGCCATAAGTTTGAAACTCTCTCCATGGCCCTCCAACGCTCCATTAAGGCAAGGTGCAGGGAGTGGCAAGACCTCGGCTATAATGAAATTTAGCCGGCCCTGCAATTTGGCACGGCATTTGCATGTATATAGGAAACGGATATGATATGAAAGCAAGCACCTTTCCAATGAACAACGAGAACGAGGCAATCGCCCTTGTATCTTATTTCAAGGACTGCGGAATAACCGCCACCCATAAGGGTTCAGTTGTCAAAGCATCCGGCGACACCGCAACGCTCTCCTATCTTTTCAATAAGTTCGTAACAATCGCACTGATATGAAACCGAAAACCAAGATAACCCAGCAGGACTATGTGACCGCCATGAGGAAAGCCAATAGGGAACTTGAAATCGCCATTTTCGGCAAGCAGGTTTCCATGTGCAAGACACGCACCCACAAGTCCAAAAAAGTCTATGACCGGAAAAAGTTAAAGCGCGACTTTGACTTTTAGGCACGCAATTTGCATATATCATATCGTAACCAACAAACAACAAGAATATGACAAAGATACTCCCACTCTCAAACCCCAGCCAAATCAACGGCACAAGTTTCCACGGCTATACAATCCTCGCGAGCGCAAACGAAATCCGCTCCAAACTTGACATTGATGTGGCTTGCTACGGGGGCGACAAGACCAACTTTGAGTTTGAGCTGGAACTTGAAGACGGCACCCCTTTCTCCCTTTACGATTGGAAGGAAGGTGATTGGGTGGACGAGGATACAACTCTCTACTATCACATCGGCTCTCGCACCGCAGAAGATAGCAATAAGGCGATGCTGGCACTGAAAGAGCACGGACTGAAAGCATTTGCCCCGACCAACGGAAACGATATGGTCGCGCAGATGAAAATGATGCTCGGTTTCTGACAATCGGCCCTGGGGGTATATTAAATGCTCCCGGGGCAACACATTAACCCTCAACGAGTTTGGCACGCAATTTGCAATATAGATAGTGAAACCAATAAACAACAACTATTATGAGCAAGAGCAATATCGCACAAGGACAAATGGTTCTCTACTTTGACCGCAAGACCATGGGCGCCCCGAAAGTGTGGGTGAAAGTGTCCGACAATGAAACACCGGACGACACAAGCCTTTTTGTGGACAACAACGCGATGGTTAAATACTGCATCAACAAGAACTATCGCCCCAGCCTCACGGAGCAGTGGAGTATCAGCGACAGATACTACGGCAAAATGGTTCGTGAAGGAAAATTCGTTGCCATTGACGACCTTGTTCAGTGCGACAGAATATGCGAAGAACTCGGCTGGCCTCACTACCTTATGGAATTGGGGTTCTAACAAACACAAGGGAAAGTTGAAAGTGGCGGAAGAGGCAGAGCCACGCAAAGGACGGATAAGGATATACCTGCGCCGAAAAGTAGTAGCGTAACACTCAGTAGGATAAACTTCAAACCCCGTCACCCTTTCAATAATTTTAACCGGAGCTGTGAAGCAAGGGATGCCGGTCTACGAACAGGTGGAATTGTTCGCCCGGCTGATGTGGAGTTTCGGATGCGCCCCCGGAAAGGAAAATTCCACTCCTAACCTGGGGCTTATTTTTTTTAACCCATGGCCAGGATTTATTTTAACATACCCCACAAATTTTTTACAAATAAATGCAAGTCCGGCATTGAATTTGCTACTATAATGGTGTTAGTGTTTAACCCCTAAAATCAGTTGCAATATGGCATCTTCAAATCTCCCCCTCCTCTTCGTCAGTCTCGGTTCTTCCAACCCCTACGATGTCGCCAATTTCTTCCGCGACCTTGCCAGCACCATTGAAACGCAAGCCGAAAAGGGCGAACTCGTTACGCAGTTCTATCGCGGGAATAGCGAAAGCGGTTGTGGCGGTACTGCAAAGATTAAATGGTCGCGCACCGCAAAGGACGATAGTCAGTTCGCCCAGTTCAAAGTGCTTGGTGAGCCGAAACCCTATGGCGAAATCCGTGAGGTGTGCGGTATGACCTTCTCAACAGAGGAAATCACCACAATACCCGGCAAGTAGTCCGGGGTACTCCCCCCTATACTCCCCCCTGAACCCCCTCCCCCACCGGTCCCCGGGGGTTTTTTGCTATATAGGCCGAACAGTTTGTCGTAAATTTTTTTCCCCAAAAAATCGGTTTCAAAAAGTGACCTTCCAAAAGTAGCCATTGTCAAAAAATTTTTTCCCCAACTTTTCCTTTTCAAAAAGTGTCCAGCAAAAGTAGGCATCGTCAAAAAATTTTCACCGGAATTTTTTCATCCCAAAAAGCGCTCTCATCTGACTTCCGAATTCCCACCGTGGAAAACTGATTTCTAAAGTAGGCATTGCAAAAAAATTTTTTCCCAAATTTTTTCGAAATAAAAAAGAGACCTTGTTTTAAAGTCTCTTCATTATCTTTCTTACTGCTTCATTTATCATTTTCCTTATATCCTTTTCGGTAAGTACTATGTTTTCGGCAAGTGATTGGGCATATTGCTGTTTGTATAGTCCATAAAGGGAACTTATCGGGAGCTCCTTGTCGTCACGTTGGTAATCAAAGGCGGTTATGTCGTTGTAGAAGTGCATTTTCTCGCTCCAGTCAGGATAGTCGTCAAGGTATCTCCTCAAGAAAATGTCCCATAGGGCAAGTTGTGACTCATTGAGATGACTTGGAAGAAATATGTCAATTCTTGTTATGTAGTTGGAGGCGTCGGTTATCTGGTCGCGGCCGCCTAATGTCAGGGAGTCTTCCGCTTCAACTTCTTCAACGTTGTATGGCGCTTTTAGTTCCCCGTTCTGTGCATATTTCATTATCTGCATTCTCTGCGGCATCCGTAACGTTTCCGAATCGAAACCAGGCGCTTCATTTTCATCATCAAACCCGTCCCGGAACTCATTGTAATTATAGTCATACGGGCGGACATTTATGTTCCTTACGTTGTTAAGCATCCTTCCGTCAAGTTCAATCCTTACCACCGCTTCGCCAAACCTTTTCGCGTTGTTCATCATTGCCAGGCCATATCCGCTCCTGGAACTTCTCATCCTGGTAAGTGACATGTGCGGACCACCCCTCTTGTCGGCCTCAACGGTATTCATATTAAAAGTGTCGGTTGACATCATCTTTTTCAACGCCCGCAGGTTTGTGTAATGGTACTCTATGTCTTGTGCGCTTTCGTATATCTGCATGTTATTGTTGTTTATAGCAATAAATATCTGTATAGTTGCAAACTACTTATTCCGTGGTTCCATTATTTTTTTCGCGCAGTTTCATTGCCAATTTAAATGTATCCAGCATTTTGCTGACCTTGATGTAATCTGCATAGTTCATGAGGCCAAGACCGGTTTCGTATTCCGTGGCGGGGATATAGTTCATCTCGGGGGCCTTTCCTTCCTTTATCAACATGTATGTCAGGAGTAGGTTGTTCGGGGTGTTTTCCGGACAATTTTCATCCTTGCACCTGATTGCGAAGGCATTGGAGAATTGCGGGTCCTCAATGACATCTTCGGTCCATGATGCGACTGACGGAACCTG